>Ga0207705_10003172_pt1 | contig 12512 bp, 10 predicted proteins | sample KBSC13metaG_FD_184314 | JGI IMG/M metagenome (GOLD analysis project Ga0207705, IMG submission 184314) | Corn rhizosphere microbial communities from Kellogg Biological Station, Michigan, USA - KBS C1-3 metaG (SPAdes) (version 2) | ecosystem: Host-associated > Plants > Roots > Rhizosphere > Soil ...
GCCAACCGCGAGGCGTCGTCCCAGCTGTGCGGGCAGAGCGGTCGCAAGAGGGGCTTTTGCCCGGCCGCATGACTGCGTATTGTCTCTCCGTCTAGGACAAAGGTCGGGAGACGAGAGTGTCGGTGCGCAACACCTGTCTCGGGATGGCGGCAGCCGCCTCGCTGCTCGCGGCGTGCGGCACGACGGTGCCGCTGCAGGACCAGCAGAAGAGCCAGGCCGGCGGGCTCGCCGGCGGCACGAGCCTCGGCACCAGCAGCACGGGTGATGGCCCAGGAGCCGGCAGCACGGGCAGCACTCCGCTGAATGGTTCGTCGACCGGCGCAGGTGCTGGGACGACGGGAACGGCTCAGGGAGGCAGCACGACCGGTCTGGGCCCCAGCGGCTCCGGCCTGCCAGGCACCTCCGGGGTGGCGGTCCCCCAGGCGGGGGAGGCCGGTCGCGGGTTCACCAAGACCCAGATCCTCATCGGGGTCGCGACGTCCGACGACTACAACGCGTTCGCCGGCACCCTGGGCATCAAGGGCGTCACCGTCAGCGGCGACCCCAAGAAGCAGATGCAGGCCGTCGCCGACGACATCAACAAGGACGGGGGCATCCTCGGCCGCAAGGTCGTGCTCGTCCCGCACGACTACAACTCGGCGCAGACGCTCAACGACGCGGCGTCGGCGAACCAGGCTGCCTGCACGGACTGGACGCAGGACCACCACGTCTTCGCCGTGGCCCTCGCGGGCGGCATCGTCGAGAACACCCTGCTCGCCTGCCTGGACAAGGCGAACACACCGCTCATCGACCCGGGCGGCGGCCTGGACTACCCGCTGCACTACGCGCCGACGTACCGGAAGTTCCCGCTCTTCTTCAACCTCGCGCAGATGGTCGGCGACCGCTACGACCGGATCGCCATCGGGCGGCTGGCGGCCCGCGGCTTCTTCAAGCCGTGGGACACCCTCAACGGCAAGCCGGGCACCTCTCCGGTGAAGGTGGGCCTGCTCTCCTTCGACGACAGCGACGGTGCGCTCCAGCTCGCCGACGAGAAGAAGAACCTGGCAGCGCACGGGATCACGGTGTCCGACACAGACGTCATCCGCTGCCCGAGGGCGCTGTCGGCGAGCGTCTCGTGCCAGCAGAACTCCGTGCTGAAGCTCCGCTCCGACGGCGTCACCCACATCTTCGGCGCCGGCCTCATCTTCGTGGAGAACGCGGAGTCACAGGGCTACCGGCCGCGCTACTTCTTCGCTGTCGAGCCGCGGGTCATCGCCGAGAACGCCCCGCCGGCGCAGATGAACGGCGCGATGGGCGAGGGCTACATCCCCGACATGGACGTGGAGACCACCGAGTACCCCGGCGACCCGACGATCGCGACCAAGCACTGCAACGCGATCATGAAGGCTGCCGGCCAGGGGACCACGGACGGCACCACCCTGTGGAACGAGCAGATGGACTGCGACCAGCTCTACTTCATCCGCTCGGCCCTCCTCACCGCCGGCTCACTGAGCACCGCCGCGCTGCGCGGCGGTCTCGAGCGGCTGGGCTCGACAGAGCCGTCGGCGCTGACCTGGGGGACCTTCCTGAGTGCCACCGAGCACACCAGTGCGACTGTGTTGCGGGACATCGAGTTCCGCACCGACATCAAGCGCTTCGCCTACGTCAGCAAGACCAACTACGGAGACTGAACTGTGACCACCCCTGCCCAGCTGCATCAGGACGCGACCGTCGTCGACTGCCACAACGACCTGATCCTGCTGGTCGACCACTTCGACCACCGCATGCAGCCGAACCACTTCAAGGAGTTCTGGCTGCCCGAGCTGCGCGCCGGCGGCGTCGACGTGCAGGTGCTGCCGATCTGCCTCGAGGAGCAGTTCCAGACGGAGGGCGGCCTGCGCCGCACGCTGCTGCTGATCGAGCGCATCCACTCCCTCGCGGCGGAGCACCCCGACGACGTCGCGGTCTGCCTGACGGGCGAGGACGTCGACGCGGCCACGGCCGCCGGCAAGATCGCCCTGGTCATCGCGCTGGAGGGCGCGCATGCCATCGGCCAGGACCCAGCCATCATCGGCTCGCTGCACAAGCTCGGCGTGCGGGTCGTCTCCATGGCGCACCTCGGCCGGACCTTCCTCGCCGACGGCAGCGGCCTGGACGCGTCGTCGTGCAGCCGCCTGACCCCGCAGGGCGTCGAGGTGCTGACCGCGATGGAGGAGCTCGGCGTCGTCTTCGACATCAGCCACCTGGGGCTCGGCGGCGTGGACGACGTGCTGTCCCGCGCGCGTCGGCCGTTCCTCGCGACGCACTCGGCGTGCCTCGGCATCACCGACATCCACCGCAACCTCGGCGACGAGCAGATCAAGCGCATTGCGGAGCTGGGCGGTGTCATCGGCGTTGCCGCCGCGATCCCGTTCTTCATCGACATGGAGTCGCCGACGGCGGACCGGGTCGTCGACCACATCGAGCACATCGCGGGGATGGTCGGCATCGAGCACGTCGGGCTGGGGCCGGACTTCGTCGACGACTACTACCAGCAGGTCTACGGCGGCTGGATGCTCCCTGCTGACTTCCCGACCGACGTGCCGCACGCCGAGGTCATGCGGCCGTCGGACCTCCCGAAGGTCACAGAGGCCCTGGTACGCAGGGGCTTCACCGAGGCCGACATCAAGAAGGTCCTCGGCGAGAACGTCCTGCGCGTCATGCGCGAGGTCATGGGCCGCCCGCTGTCGGGAGCCTGACATGGGTGTGGTGCTCAGCCGGGTCTACACGAAGACCGGCGACGACGGGACGACCGCGCTCGGAGACCTCAGCCGGGTGCGCAAGACCGATGTGCGCCTCGCGGCCTACGCCGATGTCGACGAGGCCAACAGCTCGATCGGGGTTGCCATCGCCCTCGGCGGGCTTCCCGAGGACGTCGTGGCGCTGCTCCGCCGCATCCAGAACGACCTCTTCGACGTGGGTGCCGACCTGTGCACCCCGGTCGTCCCGGATCCCGAGTACCCGCCGTTGCGCGTGCTCCCCTCGTACACCTCGGTGCTGGAGGAGGCCTGCGACCGCTACAACGCGGACCTCCCGAAGCTGCGCAGCTTCATCCTCCCCGGTGGCACCCCCGGGGCGGCGCTGCTGCACGTCGCGCGCACGGTCGCGCGGCGGGCCGAACGGGCGGTGTGGGCGCTGCTCGAGGTCGACCCGGAGGGGACGAGCAAGGAGTGCGCGCTCTACCTCAACCGGCTGTCGGACCTGCTCTTCATCCTGGCGCGCACGGCGAATCCGGGCGGCGACGTGCTCTGGCAGCCCGGCGGCGAGCGCTAGCCGCGTTGCGTCCGCTCAGGTGAACACGCCGGGTGCCTGCCCCGAGCGGACGCAACGAGCGGGTCAGCGCGGCGTCGGGAACCAGCGGGTGATGACGGCCGTCTGCGCCAGCGTCCACGCCGAGTTGCAGACCCAGTAGGCGAGCAGCCCCACGACGACCGTGCTGCCCGCGACGAGCATGCCGACCGCGGACAGCGCCGGCATCAGCTTCTGCACCTGAGCCATCGCTTCCGGCGCGCCGTCGATGACGGGGCTCGTCGAGACGGCCAGCCGCTGCGTCGCGAAGGCGAGCGTCGCCGCGACGGCCGCCAGCCCGGCGACGACGGCGAGGTGGGCGGGTCCGGCGCCGAGGTATCCCCGGGACGCAAGGGGTACGCCGAGCAGCGTGGCGGCGCTCATCGACGCGACGAGGCCGGAGTGCATGGCCCCGACCGGCACGCCGGCGGCGACGCTGCTGAGCAGGTGGTAGAGCGCGAACCAGACCGGCATCTGGAGCAGCAGCGGCAGGCAGCCGAGGCGCGGCATCCCGGAATCGGCGGAGATCTGCCGGCGCTCCGTCATCATCGCGCGGACGCTGTCGGCGTCCCTCCGGTCGCGGTACTTGGCGGCCAGCGCCTGCAGCCGCGGCCTGGCGCGGGCCGAGGCGTGGGCGACCCGGACGCCGTGCGCGACCAAGGGCAGCAGGGCGAGGCGGACGGCGACGACGACAGCGGCGATGCAGAGCAGCCAGGTGGAACCGGCGCGAGGGTCGGCGCCGAGCGAGGTGAGAGCGGCGTGAGCGGCGGCGACGACCGCCGCGAGGGCATGCGACAACGGGTCGAGCAACGACATGGGTCTACTCCTGACAGGCGTGCGGAAGGGATGGTCTGACCGGGGAGTCAGACCAGCCCTGGTGCACGCGGCCGGAGCGGGGAGTGGACGGGGTCGGTGGCCTGCTCGGTCCGCAGGCAGCGGTCCTCGTCGGCAGCGCGTGCCTGCAGCGGGAGGACGCCGGCCGCGAGAGCCGAGACGCTGCGGGAGAAGCCGACGGCCGCGACGACCACGACCAGCAGGGCGACCGCGAGGACGGCCCGCGTGGGCTCGGCGGTCGCCAGTGACGGGAGGATGAGCGCCAGCAACGCGCTGGTCGCGAGCGCGAGCAACACCCGCGCCTGTGCCCTCATGCGCAGGATCGTACGACGGTCAGTCGCCGAGCGGGCGACCGGTGACCTGATGGGTGTACTCCACCTCGGTGACGTCGGCACCGTCCGCGGTGATCCGGCGTGGGTAGGCCAGGTGCAACATGCCGCGGTCGTCCAGGACGATGCCGAACAGGTCGTACGTGAGCGAGAGGCTCGCGCTCTGAGGTCCGACATAGACGGGATGCCCGCTGGCGTCGATGAGCGTCCAGGTGCTCCCAGCGTCCCGGCTGACCGCGACCTGAACCGTCCACGGCCTCGAGACGGTGCGCGCATCGGGGTAGTCGCTTCCGAGGTAGCCGACCGCCACGCCGCCGACGCCGCGGGCCACGACCCAGGCGAGGGTTCCGCTGGCGTCGGCGGGGCCGAGGCGGACCGGGGCAGACCACGCTGATCCCGGTCGCAGGTTGCGGCTGAGGTAGGCGCCGACCTTCCCGCTCTCGTCCTCGGCGGACCAGACCATGTACTCCCCGCCCTGCCCGTCCGCAGCGATGTTCGGCATCCCGAGGACCGGCCGGATGCGGGCAGCGATCAGCTCGATGGTCCACGTGGCGCCGCCGTCAGCCGACCGCGCGAGCTTGAGGTCGAGCATGCCGCTGGGACTGTCCTGGTTCACCGCCGGGTCGTCCGAGGTGCCGGCGAAGTAGGGCTGCAGGAACTCGCCGCGTCGCTGGTCGACAGCGGGACCGCCGGGGCGGGTGAACTCGGCCTGCTCCGGGACGACCGTGATGGGCGTCCCGGGGCCGAAGGTTAGTCCGTCGTCGTCCGAGCGGCTGACGAACAGGTTGCCGGGCCACGCCGTGTAGGTGAGCAGGACGGTCCGGCCGCCGACGGGGGTGAGGTAGGGCCGGTCCACCGCGGGGCTGAGCCCGGTCAGGATCATGGACGACCAGGTCCGGCCGTCATCGGTGGAACGCAGGACCGTCGCGCCGCCGACGCCGGACGTGAACGTCCCGGGCTCCGGCTGGGCCAGGGTCGTGTAGAGGAGCACACCTGACGGCATGCGCGCGAAGTAGACGTCGGCCCCGGTGTTCTGGCCGCCGCCGCTGCGCTGGAAGGTGCGCCCTCCGTCGGTGGACCGCCAGACGCAGGCCCGTGAGCCTGCGAGCCTCGGTTGCCCAGTCTCGCAGTCGCCCGAGCGCTGGAACTGGGAGCCCACCAGCACCGTCCCGGCCCGGGTCAGCACCACCTGAGGCTCGGTCTGCGTGCTGTCGGCGGGGACGGCGACCACGGGCTCGGCGAACGCGACGTCACGGTTCGCCTTGCCTGGCGTGGCCATCGCCTGCGTCGACACCGCTGTGGCGAGCGCGAGGGCGAGGACCAGCAGAGGACGGCACCGTCTCATGCGGTGACCGTCACACGGGCGACCGGTGGACGCTTCGTCCGGAGCGCACAAGGACGGGTGTCCTCTTGGCTGATGCGTCAAAGCCCCGGGCCGTCGCACCTGGATAGCCTCCGCGCAGCAGCGCCCTTCGTAGGCGAGCACCGGGAGGACCGATGGGCCCAGCGCGCAGGACCGCAGTGCCCAGCCTCTTGCTGGCCTGTGCGGTCCTCGCGGCCGGGTGCGGCTCGACGGTCCAGGTCGCTGGGAGCCGTGTGACAGGGGGCATGGCCACGACGGACGTGCCGGACGGCCTCGCCGTGACACCTGCCGGCGGCGGCACGGGAACGGTGGCGGCCGACTCCAGGGGTGGCGCCTCTGGTCGCGACGTGTCGGGTGTGCAGTCGTCCGGGAGCACGAGCGTGAGCCCCGCACCCGGCGGCGGGGCGGCGCAGATCGGGCCACCTGCGGGCCCGGGAGTCTCCGCGACCTCGATCGCCCTCGGGATCGTGTTCTGCAACGACTGCGCGGCGGGGAACGCGGCCATCGGGGCCGGGGGCGAGGACCCGGGGGACACGCGCCGCTACTACCAGGCGGCGCTGGACGACGTGAACTCCCGCGGTGGGGTGCTGGGTCGCAAGCTCGTGCCCGTGTTCTACGAGGGCAGCGCCAACGACACGAACTTCGACGCCGCTGCGCAGAAGGCCTGCACGACCTTCACCCAGGACCACAAGGTCCTGATGATGAGTCTTCGGGGAGAGATCTCCTACCGCTGCGCGCAGAAGGCCGGGATCCTCGACCTGGGACCTGGCGACACGGGCCCGACCTACCGGCAGTACCCGAACCTCTTCGCCCCAGGGGGCATACGTCTGGAGCGGCTCTTCGAGGTCACGGTCCGGTCCATGGTCGTCGCGGGCTGGCAGAAGCCGCAGGCGCCGTGGCCCACCGGGCGGATCGGGGTCATTTCCTGGGACGACAAGCAGTACCGCTATGCGACGAGCAACGGCTACCTGAAGGGTCTGCACGACGCAGGTCTCAAGGCGACCGACGTGCGCTACGTGACGGTGCCCGAGAACGCCCAGCAGCTGACCGAGGCCAGCGCGGCGATCAGCTCGGCCGTGCTGGCGTTCCGCCAGCAGGGCATCGACCACGTCTTCATCGGCGACGGTCCCGCGGGTGTCTTCGTGGGTGCGGGGCTGACGCTGCTGTTCCTGCAAAACGCCAAGTCGCAGGGCTACTACCCGCGCTACGGCTTCAACAGCAACAACGTGCCCGACTTCCCGCAGTACCCGCAGGACGAGCTGGCGGGGATGCTGGCTGTCGACTACGCCGACAGCTCGGCCGCCGACGACGAAGGCATCGCGCTCAACCCGTTGCGGGAGCGGTGCTTCGCACTCATGCGAAAGCGTGGCCTGCCCGTGGCGCAGAAGCAGACCCAGGACCTGGCCCTGGAAGCATGCGGCTACGCGTGGTTCGCCGAGGCGGTCCTGCGAAGGGCCACCACAGGCACGACACTGCCGAAGATGATCGCCGCCGCCGAGTCGCTGGGCACGACGTACCGCTCGCCCTTCAGCTACGGCGAGCGCATCGGCCCAGGCAAGCACGATGGCGTAGCGCTCGTCCGCACCTCGCGCTTCGACCAGAGCTGTTCGTGCATCCGTTACAGCTCGAAGCCCTTCGAGCCCTAGCTGACGCGGGGCGTGGCGCGAGCTCCCAGGTGCAGGTACTGGTGGTCATCTACCTGGAAGAAGACTGCCGGCATTCCATCTGCGTCGCCGTCGGGCTGGAGGAGGAACACGTCTGGTTCGCAGGGCACGAGCCGATATCTCGACGGCTCGCCAGAGCCAAGGGGGCCGGTGGACCGGGTCACCAGGGCCAAGCCGCCGTCGTCGAGCTCGACCACCATGTCGACGGACTCTCGCGCATAGCGGCCGACGTAGCGCTGCAGGTCGTCAGGCTTGTCGGCTGACGGGTGCAGGGGCTGCGGCATCGCCACCCCGCCGAGCTCGGCGAACACCTCGCCGAACAGGTCCTGGAACAGCTCGCGTGCACCACCGCCGTTGACCGCGAGAGCGACGGCAAGGGCCGGCCGGTCGTCCCCGGCAGGCAGGACGCGGAGGAAGGCGGCCTGACCGTAGGTCGCGCCGTCATGGCCGTACACAGTCTTGCCGTCCCAGGCCATGAGGATCCAACCGAGGCCCCAGCCGCTGCCAAGGGTCCAGCGGTCCGGCACGGCGACCTGTGCTGTGCGCATCGCACGTGCGGCGCTCTCCGACAGGATCCGCGTCCCGTTGGGTGCCAGGCCGTCGGCGAGGTGCAGGCGGGCGAACGCGATGACGTCGATCGCCCGGGAGTGGATGAGGCCCGCGGGGCCACCCCCGCGGAAGATGCCCCAGAGGGGAGTGACGACCGGCTCCGGCTGGCTCGGCACCCGGAGATGTCCGGTCGCCGCCCCCCACAGCAGCGCTTCCTCGGGCAGCGTTCCGGCCGCCTCGAGCTCGAGAGGCGCGAAGAGCCGCTCGCGCAGCACCTGGTCCCAGGATTGTCCGCGTAGCACCTCGACCAGCCGCCCCAGGACCATGTAGCCGCTGTTGCAGTAGCTCATGGTGGCGCCGAGCGGGTGGATCTGCGCGAGGTCCGCCATGGCAGCGACGTACTTCTCGACCGCGTCGTCGCCTCGTCCGGTGTCGACGAACAGGTCGCCGTCGATCCCGCTGGTGTGCGCGAGCAGCTGCCGCGCCGTCACAGCCGCCGTGACGGCGGGGTCGGCCACCCGGAAGTCCGGGAGGTACGTGACCACGGGGAGGTCGAGGTCCAGCAGCCCGTCGTCGACCAGCTGCATCACGAGAGTCGCGGTCCACGTCTTCGTGATGGAGCCGATCTGGAAGACCGAGTCCGGCGTCGCAGGCAGTTGCGTCCGCACGTTGAGCACGCCGGTCGCGGCGACCAGGTCCTCAGTGCCGTGACCGATCGCCAGCGTGGCCCCCACCACCCCGTGCTTCTCGGCGAGCGAGCTCAGTCGTTCCTGCCAGTGCTGCTGGTCGTGTGCCACCTGCAGGATTGTGCGGCGCGGTCGAGCGCATCGCCTGGTGCCGAGGGACAAACGGCTGCCTCCGCCTTGTCCGTTCGGCCCGTGGCGTCAGGTCCAGCCGAGCCGGAACTGGACCATGAGCGCGAAGCGGGTGTCGGCGTCGTCGAGGTCGAGCTCAAACATCTCGCCCAGCCGTCGCAGCCGGTAGCGGAAGGTGTTGGGGTGCACGTTCAGGCGGGCCGCTGCGACGGTCGCGTCACCGAACGAGAGCAGGTGCGCCTCGAGCGTCTGCAGGTACTCCGTGCCGTGCTGCTGGTCGTGCTCGATGATGGCTTCCATCCTGCGGTTCCGCAGGAGAGACCGATCGCCTTGGAGCTCGACCAAGCGCCGGAGCACGACCTCCAGTCCGACCGCCTCGACGTCGGCTTCCCAGCGCCCTAGGGGGTCCTCGGCGAGGACGCGTAGGACCGCTTGGACCTCCTCCCATGCCTGAGGCATGGCAGCGAGGGAGGCGCAGTGGCCGCTGACGGCGACGAGGAGCGCCTCGTCCTGCAGACCCTCGCGAAGCTTCTGTGCGACGTCGTGCGCGTCCCGTGCGCTCTGCTCCGGCACAGCTGAGGCCGGCAGCACGGCGTAGACCTCGTCCCCGAGGTCAGCCACCAGGTTCGCCGGGCGTCTGGCCGACAGCTGGGCCGAAAGCACGTCCCGGAGACGATCGAGGTGATGGCGGCGCTCGGCCGGCCCCGGCCGCAGGGTCGCCCCGACGAGCCGGTACCCGTCCGCCTCCAGCCCTGCTCGTCGGCCGATCTCGACCGCCGCCGGGCCGCCGGCCAGGACGACCGTCAGCGACCGGGACCGCTGCCGGTGCTGGAGGTCGGTGGCGAGCCGGTGCTGCCAGAGCCGCAGGGACACGTTCTGGGCGGCCTCGAGGAACGCGGCGGAGCGGTCGGCGTCGAAGGGCCCGTCGGTGAGGGCCCACATGGACCCGAGGACCTGTCCTCTGGCGCGCAGCGCGATGACCACCCGCGGGTAGATGCCCGGCATCGCAGTGGGCACCAGGATCGGCTCGGTCTCCGTCAGCAGCCGCTTCGCGACGCCGAGCCGACGGACCTCCTCCCGGTACTCCGCCGGCACACGGTGACCGAGGATCGTCGCCGCACGTGCTGCATCCACACGGTCGTGCTGGACGGAGTAGGCGAGCAGACGCGACTGGGTGTCCTCGATCGTGATAGGTGCCTCCACCCGGGTGGCCACAGCGTTCGCCACCGCGAACAGCTCCTCGACGAGACCGGAGGAGGTGGGCACGTCGGCGGGCTGCAGCCCCTCCGGCTGAGCGGCCAGGCTTGAGGCGAGCTCGGCCAGGCGGCTCCATGAGGTGCTGCGGGCGACCGTGAGGACCGCCACCCCGTGAGCGAGCGCCTGCGCGAGCAGCGTCTCGTCCGGCTCACCGTCGTGCTTGAGCACCAGTGCTACTGGCGGCGGCTGGAGCGCACCCAGAGCAGCAGGCGACCCAGCGACGAGTCCGATGCCGAGCACGAGCTCGCCGCCCGTCGCGGACGACCGACTGTCGTAGGGGTCGTAGAGCACCACCTCGCCGACGGCCATCTCCAGGCCGAGCGGTGCGGTGACCACATGGACGACGTCAGGCCCGAGGAGGTCGACGAACTCGAGCAAGGTGGCCACGGTGCGCGCGACTGTACCGCCGGGGTCCTTGTGCGCAGGGACAAGCCGGGACCGGCAGCTGTCTGCCGACGACCAAGCCAGCGACTCCACGGTGACGCACCCTCGAACGGTGCGTGTTCTGGTCATCGGCGGCGGTATGGCCGGCCTCTCGTTGGGCTACGAGCTCGCGCGCGACCATGCGGTCGTCGTGCTGGAGGCCGAGAGCGCGCCGGCTGCCCACAGCACGGGACGGTCGGCGGCGCTGTTCCTGAGCGGTTACGGGCCACAAGAGGTACGGAAGCTCAGTCGGGCAAGCCGACCGCTGTTCGCCGAGCTGCAGTCGGCACTGGGCACGACGCCGCTCCTTACCCCGCGCGGTGCCTTGCTCGTGGCCACCGAGGCGGCGGCGGCCGACGCGCTGGACGACTGGATGACGGGGAGTGACATGCGGCCGGTGGCCGCGAGTCGCTGCGTGGAGCTGTGTCCGGTGCTGGACGGCACGCAGGTCGAGCACGCCGGTTACGACGAGACGGCCTCTGACATCGATGTCGACGCGCTGCTGCAGGGGTACCTGCGAGGACTTCGAGCTCGTGGGGGAGCGCTCTGCGTCTCGGCCCTCGTGGTCGTCGCCGAGCGGTGCAGCGCTGGATGGCGGGTTGCGGCCGCGGACGGTCGGCACTGGGAGTGCGACGTCGTCGTCAACGCCGCCGGCGCCTGGGGCGACGAGCTCTGGTCGCTGTTCGGGGTCGCCGGCCACGGCTTGGTGCCCTGCCGCAGGACGATGGCTTTGGCCCGCACGGACCGTCGACTGGACCCGCGCTGGCCGGTCGTGGGGGATGCCGCAGAGGCGTGGTACTTCAAGCCGGAAGGCACTGGCGTCCTGGTGTCACCGAGCGACGAGACCCCGTCCGAGCCCTGCGATGCACGCCCGGACCCGCTCGACCTGGCGCTCGCCCTCGACCGCGTCAACGCGGTGACGACGCTCGATGTACGCAGCATCGTCCGGGCGTGGTCGGGACTGCGGACGTTCGCGCCGGACCGGCTGCCCGTGGTAGGTCGGCATCCCGCGGACGACACGCTGTTCAGCTTCGTCGGGCAGGGCGGCTACGGCATCCAGGCCGCGCCTGCGCTCGCGTCGGGCGCCGCCGACATGCTCCGCGGGCACGCCGGCGGCGAGTACGACATGGACGTGTTCGCGCCGACCCGCGACGCGCTTCAGGGTCAGGACGTCGCGGGGACGGCCTCCGCCATGAAGTCACGGATCGCGGCGGTGAACGCCTCGCGGCTGGCCTTCCAGGAGTAGAACATGTGGCCGCCGTCGAAGTGCATGACGGTCAGCCGCTCGGCGACGCCCGGGTCGAGCCGCATGAGGTTGCGCAGGCGGTCGGTGGAGTAGTACGGCGTCATGAGGTCGTAGCGCCCGTGAGTGATGAAGGCCCGGACGTGCGGGTTCATCGCCATGCCGAAGCGGAAGTCGTCGACCGCGTCGTGCGTGCGCTCGACGTAGTGGCCGGCCTCGTCGTTCTTCCACGCCATGATGACGTCCATCGCGAGCAGGTTGTACTCCCGCGGCGTCTCGACGCCGATGACCGACCGCAGCAGCTGGTTGACCGCCGTCGTGTAGGCCGGGCCGATACCGATGAGCGTCGGGTCCGCCCCGTGGAAGACGTCGCGGTCCGGGAACGGGTCGGTCGTGGTGATCGCGGCGTCGTAACGACCGATCACCTTGCCCTCGTCGCGCAGCAGCTCGCGTGCGAACTGGTCCACGCGCACGCGACCCTCGGCCCGGGTCACGTAGTCGAGGTCCAAGCCGGTGAGGTCGGCGAAGCGCTGCAGGACGCGCTCGCGCTCCTCCGCGGGCATCGCGGCCCCGCGCGTCAGCAGCGTCGGGTAGTCGCCTGTTGCGAACTCTTCCGCCGCGCGCTGCACCTCGTCGACAGGGGTGCCCGGCGGGAAGACCCGCGAGCGGCCGTGGAAGGCGGCGGCGGCGGCCATGGTCGGCAGGATGTCGATCCACGGCGTGACGTCG
>Ga0207705_10003175_pt1 | contig 12508 bp, 10 predicted proteins | sample KBSC13metaG_FD_184314 | JGI IMG/M metagenome (GOLD analysis project Ga0207705, IMG submission 184314) | Corn rhizosphere microbial communities from Kellogg Biological Station, Michigan, USA - KBS C1-3 metaG (SPAdes) (version 2) | ecosystem: Host-associated > Plants > Roots > Rhizosphere > Soil ...
GCTGAAGGAGCTCGCCACCACGCTCGACGACGGCGCGCGCGGCGGCTCGGCGCGCAACACGTCGCTGCGTGAGCTCGCCCTGGAGAATCGTGCCGGTCTGGACGCGAGCGCCCAATCGCTGGCCGTCCTCGGCGACGACGTGCTCGCCAGTGCGCAGGCCATCGAATCCCTCGGCGCCGCGTCGGAGGAGATTCGCTCCTTCGTCGGCCTGGTTCGCAAGCTCGCGCGGCAGTCGAAGCTGCTGGCGCTCAACGCGGCCATGGAAGCGGCGCGCGCCGGCGAGCACGGCGAGGGCTTCGCCGTCGTGGCGAGCGAGGTCCGGCGTCTGGCCGCCATGTCCTCGGACGCCGCCGAGCGCACGGAGGAGATCGTGACCGGCGTCCTCGACGCGATCCAGCAGTCCCGCGAGTCGGCCGCCCGCGCCGTCTCGACGGCCGAGGAAGTGCGCGGGGCGACGGCGCGCGCCGGCGACTCGTTCACCGAGATCGAGATGGCGGTGGTCGAGGCCGAGGCATGGACCGCGACCGTCGAGCAGACGTCCGCCGACACCTCCAAGCTGGTGCTCGAGATGACCCAGCGGCTGGAGTCGCTCGCGTCGGGGACGGAAACGTTCGCCGCCGCCATGGAGCAGGTCGCTGCGTCGAGCCAGGAGCAGAGCGCCAGCACGCAGGAGATCGCCGCGGCCGCGGGCACGCTGGCGACCGCCGCCGAGCGGCTCTCGAAGCTCGTGGCGAATCTGAAGCTCGAGAAGGAGGCGCGCCCCGAGCCGCCGTCGCCGCCCCCCGTTCGCCTCGCGTCCGCGCGCACGCAGGGCGTCACCCTGGCCACGGCGAGCTAGGCGCCCGGAGGCATCTCGGTCAGGAGGAAACGGGGGCGCTCGCCGGGTGCGGCGAGCGCCCCCGTTCCGTTCCAGGATGGTGAAGTGGGAATAGCCGCGGCTGTCGCGCCGTCTGCTCTTTCGAACGGCACGGCTGGTGGCGAGCTCCGCTCCGGCAAGTCCCGTCGCTGGCCGCAGGCGGCCTCCGATTCGCGGGCCCCGTGCTACCAGATGCTGTACGCGCCAATCATTGATTGCACAGCTACCCTCGCCGGCCATGTGCCGAGTGTCGCGTGTCGTCTCCCCCCGGGGATTCGACGCGCGTGGACCCAAGCCTCCGGAGTACCGACGAATGCGCTCACCCCTCATGATCCTTGCTCTCGCCGCCCTCGTGGCCTGCGGCGGCGGCGGCTCCAACGCCACGGGTCCCGGTACCACGGGCGGCTCCAACACTGGCGGTAACAACACGGGCGGCACCGGCGCTGTCGCGACGACGGCGGTCGACATGAAGAACCTCGCGTTCGCCCCGGGGGCCATCAAAGTTGCTTCGGGGGCCACGGTGACCTGGACCAATCAGGACGGGACCGACCACAGCGTCATCTTCGACGGCGGCGCCATCACCGGCACGGGAACCGTCAGCGCGGGCGCCGCGAAGGCCGCCGTCATGCCGACCGCGGCCGGTACGTACGCTTACCACTGCGGCTTCCACCCGACCATGACCGGCACCGTGCAGGTGCAATAGGCCGGGCGGTGTTCGGACGGAGCGGGGCGCACCGGGCTGAGCCGGTGCGCCCCGCTCTTCTTTTCCCCGCGGTTAGTTTTCGCTCCCCATGTCCACGACGATCCGCGAACAGCTCCGCAGTCTCTCCTTCCTCGAAGGCCTCACCGACACCGCGCTCCACCAGCTCTCACGGCTCGTCAAGCCGGCAGAGTACGAGTGCGACGCCCTGCTCTTCACGGAGGGCTCCGAGCGGAAGCTCCTCGCGATCGTCGTGAGCGGCGCGGTCGCGATCGAGAAGCAGATCAACGGCCGGCCCATCCGCCTCGCCACATTCGGCGCGGGTGAGGGCGTCGGCGAGGGACTGCTCCTCGACGACTCGACGCACGGCACGACCGCGCGGGCGCTCACCGACACCGCCGTGCTGGAGATCTCGCGCGAGCAGGTCGCCGAGATGATCCGCGAGACGCCGACGTTGTACGCCGCGCTCGTCGGACGCGCCGCACGGGCGATCTCGCAGCGACTCTCCGCGGTGGACGCGACGATGGTGGGCCGCGGCCGCGCGCTGGGCTTCGGCGGTCGCCACGTCCGCGTGGAGCACGACCTCCTCGGTGATCGCGAGGTGCCCGACGAGGCGCTCTACGGCGTGCAGACGCTGCGCGCGCTGGAGAACTTCCCGATCACCGGCGTGCCCCTTCGCGAGTTCACGTCGCTCATCGAGGCGCTCGCCGCGGTGAAGGAAGCGGCCGCGCTCGCGAACGCGCAGCTCGGGCTGCTCCCGCAGGAGACGGCGGATCTCATCGTGCGCGCGGCGCGTGAGATCCGGGCCGGCCGGCACCACGAGCACTTCCTCGTCGACATGATCCAGGGCGGCGCCGGAACGTCGACGAACATGAACGCGAACGAGGTCATCGCGAACCGCGCCCTCGAGCTCTCAGGGCACGAGCGCGGCGATTATCAGTTCGTCCATCCGAACAATCACGTCAACCTCAGCCAGTCCACCAACGACGTCTATCCGACGGCGATGAAGCTGGCGCTGCACACGCAGATCGAGGAGCTCCGCCGCGCGATGAGCGCGCTCGCTGCGGCGTTCCTCGCCAAGGGCGACGAGTTCGCGCCGTTCATCAAGATGGGCCGCACGCAGCTGCAGGACGCGGTGCCGATGACGCTCGGCCAGGAGTTCACCGCGTTCGGCCACACCATCCTCGAGGACGTGCAGCGTCTCGAGGAGGCGCAGGCACTGATCCGCGAGATCAACATGGGGGCGACGGCGATCGGCACGGGGATCACGGCGCCGGCCGGCTACGCCGAGGCGGTGCGCGCGCATCTCTCGCGCATCACGAAGCTGGAGCTGATCACCGCGCCCGATCTCGTCGAGGCCACCGCCGACACCGGGGCATTCGTGCAGTTGAGCGGTGTGCTGAAGCGGTGCGCGGTGAAGCTCTCCAAGATCTGCAACGACCTGCGACTGCTCGCGTCGGGACCGCGCGCCGGCCTGGGCGAGATCGATCTGCCGGCGATGCAGCCCGGCTCGTCGATCATGCCGGGCAAGGTGAACCCGGTGATCCCCGAGGTCGTGAACCAGGTCTGCTTCGACATCATCGGGGGCGATCTCACGGTGACGATCGCCGCCGAAGCCGGGCAGCTGCAGCTCAACGTGTTCGAGCCGGTGATCGCCTTCCGGTTGCTCGCCGGCATCTTCTCGCTGACCAATGCGTGCGACGTCCTCCGGGAGCGCTGCGTCGACGGGATCAAGGCCAATCCGGATCGGATGCGACAGTTCGTCGAGCAGTCGGTCGGTATCATCACCGCGCTCGTGCCGGTACTCGGCTACGCGACCGCAACCGAAATAGCGCGCGAGGCGTTGACGAGCGGGCGTGGCGTGTACGAGCTCGTGCTGTCGCGCGGCCTGATGACGCGTGACGCGCTCGATCGCGCGCTCAATCCCGAGGCGATGACCCAGCCCCGGTCCACGCCCCGGTTCACTCCTGCGGCACCCACCGCGAAATAAGAGCACTCGCCCTTCGATGGCTGCACGACGACGCAAGCGGATCGATCCGGCACTCTTCGCGCTCCCGGTGGAGCAGATCCGTGCCGGCTTCTACAGCGACGCCTACTTCAACAGCAGCCGTGCGGCACTGCACGCCGAAGGGCGCGTCGCGCGCGTCACCTGGCAGCTGTCCGCGAAGCGCGGAGGCTGGCTCGGCGGGATCGACGAAGCCGTCGCGCTGCTCAAGCTGTGCAGCGACGACTTCGCCGCGCTCGAGGTGCACGCCCTCTACGAGGGCGACCGGATCGAGCCCTGGGACACCGTGCTCGTCATCGAGGGCGACTATGCGAGCTTCGCGCATCTCGAGACGCTGATCATCGGCACGGTGGCGCGGCGCACCCGTGTCTGCACCAACCTGCGCACGCTCGTCGATGCGGCACGCCCCAAGCCTGTCATCTACTTCGGCGCGCGCAGCGACCACGCATTGCTTCAGCCCGGCGACGGCCTGAGCGCGCACGTGGCGGGGGCGGCATCCGTCTCCACCGACGCGCTCGGCGCCCTGACGGGCAAGCGTGGAGTGGGCACCATCCCGCACGCACTGATCGCGGCCTACGACGGCGATACCGTCGCGGCGACCCGCGCCGTCGCGGCCGTCAGTCCCCCAGAGATGCAGCTCATCGCGCTCGTGGACTATGCGAACGACTCCGTGGCGACCAGCCTCGCCGTGGCGCGCGCGCTCGAGGAGCGCCTGTGGGGGGTGCGGCTCGACACCTCCGAGTTCATGGTGGACCGGTCGGTGATCCCGCAGATGGGCGCGTTCCGCCCGACCGGCGTGAACCCGCCGCTCGTGTGGAACGTGCGAAACGCCCTCGACGCGGAGGGGTTCGGCGACGTGAAGATCGTCGTCTCCGGCGGGTTCGATCTGGCGCGCATCCGGGCGTTCGAGGAGGATGGCGTCCCGGTGGACGCCTACGGCGTGGGCGCGAGCGTGCACGAAGGCCGCTGGGATTTCACCGGCGACGTCGTCCAGCTGGACGGCCGCCCCCAGGCGAAGGCGGGGCGCGAGCTCAGGACGAACGTGAAGCTGGAACGAGTGAAGTAGAGGACCGGTTGACGGTTTCCCGTGAACGGTGATCAGTGACTTCGTCACGTCAGGAATCGATCACCGATCACCAATAACCGATCACCGGCTCACTCGTCTTCCCGTTGGCGGCGCATTGGTGCCCGCCCTCCACCGAGTCCCCCATGGCAGGCCCCAAGCTCGACGGCGCGGGCACCGAGAAGATGAAGACGCTGGACGAGGCGCTGATGCAGCTGCACCGGCTGCACGGCCTGGTCGAGAGCTATGCGCTCGCCGTCAAACGCTCGCAGCCACCGGCGACGTACCTGATGCCGATCAGGCGGGCGCTGCCGACGCTCGCCTCGCTGCTGAAGGGGCAGTTCGGGATGATCGCCGAGCAGGCGATGGCGTTGAACATGGGCGTGTCGCGCGGGTCGAACGAGCAGGTGCGCGTGCGCATGTTGCGCGAGGGGATCGCCGCGCTGCGCCAGGCGATCGACGTGGCGATCGTGCGTGTGAAGGAGAACCACGCCGAGGAGAAGGTCGTCAAGACGCCCAGCGCGGCGGACTGACCGTTTGCCGTGTGCGCGGCGCGCTCCGGCGCGTGGCGTAACATCGTGTCGGGGAAAGTCCTACAGTGCCGACGCTATCGGCCCGCGCGTTGCGTCACCCTCTCGCGCCCCGTACTTTTCCGAGGCTGGACCACTAATGAGAGCGCTGCGGCTCGGAGCCGCGCGCTCCTCTCCGACACTGCCGGAAAAAAGGATACCGCATGCCCGTGCCTCCCCGACTGCGCCGGCTGACGACCGCCGCGCTGCCGGCCCTCGCCGCGGTCGCGCTCACCGCGTGCAACAACGCTGCGTACCCGAACTCCATCTTTCATAGCCACACGGAGTTCAATCGCGAAGTCGGCACCCTCTTCAAGATCCTGATTTATCTCGGGACGGCCGTCTTCATCTTCGTCGAGGTCCTCCTGCTCTATGTGCTCTTCCGCTACCGGCGGCGGAGCGAGAGCGACCGGCCCGAGCACGTGCATGGCAACACGACGCTCGAGATCCTGTGGACGGCCATTCCGGCGCTCATCCTGGCGTTCATCGCCGTGCCGACCGTGCGCACGATCTTCAAGACGCAGGCGAAGGCGAAGGCCGACGCCCTGCAGGTCGAGGTGATCGGGCACCAGTGGTGGTGGGAGTTCCGCTACCCGCAGTACAAGGTCACGACGGCGGACGAGCTGTACCTCCCCGTCGGCCGCACGGTGAACTTCTCACTCAAGACGCAGGACGTGCTGCACTCGTTCTGGGTCCCCCAGCTCGGCGGCAAGCGCGACCTGATCACGAACCACCAGAACTTCCTGTGGTTCACGCCGGACTCCATCGGGGTGACGGCGCTGAACGGCATGTGCGTGGAGTACTGCGGCGCGTCGCACGCGAACATGCGCTTCAAGACGTTCGTCGTCACGCCGGCGGAGTTCGAGCAGTGGGCGACGCATCAGGCGTCCCCGGCCGCCTTCGGTGCGGTGGCTCCGGCCCCTCCCGCGGGCGCTGCCCCGGCGACGGGCGCGGCACCGGCGGCGGCACCGGCCGTCGCGGCGACCGACACGACGAAGCGCGCTACTCCCCCGGCGGCGGCAGCGGCACCGGCGCAGGTCGCGGTGGATACCGGCGCCGCGGCGGGGGCGACCGTGCAGCAGGCCGGCTTCGTCTCGTTTCCGCGTGAGCAACTGCCGGCGTGGACGATCCCGAAGACGCCGACGCCAGCCGGGCTCACCTTCAACACCGCGCTCGTCGGCGACGCCAACCGCGGGCTGAAGCTGCTGTCGACCGGCCAGGGCGGATGCGTCGGCTGCCACACCATCGCGGGCAACCCGATGATGATGGGCGTGATCGGCCCGAACCTCACGCACCTCGCCACCCGCTCGACCATCGCGGCGGGGCTCTATCCGAACGACACGAAGCACCTCGCGCTCTGGATCAAGAACGCGCGAATGATGAAGCCGGGCGTCATCATGCCGACGCTGGGCAAGGGGCAGTTCGACCCCGTGACGAAAGCGGTCGTCCCGATGGGACTGACCGACGAGCAGATCGCCGACATCGTGGCCTACCTGCAGGCACTGAAGTAACGCAGAGACCCGGAGAACACGGACTGATGGCAACCACCGCTGCCGCCCCGGCCTATCCCGCGACCGACAGTTACGTCGGTGAGAGCGGCGTCTGGAGCTGGCTCACGACGGTCGATCACAAGCGGATCGGCACGCTCTATCTCTTCACCTCGATCTTCTTCTTCCTCGTCGGCGGCGTCGAGGCGCTGCTGATCCGCATACAGCTCGCGGGGCCGAACAAGCATCTGCTGTCGGCGGAAGCATACAACCAGATGTTCACGATGCACGGGACGACCATGATCTTCCTCGGGATCATGCCGTTGTCCGCCGCCTTCTTCAATTACCTGATCCCGCTCCAGATCGGCGCGCGCGACGTCGCCTTCCCGCGGCTCAACGCGTTCAGCTACTGGGTGTTCCTGTTCGGCGGCCTGTTCATCAACGCGTCGTGGTTCTTCGGGGCGGCGCCGAACGGCGGATGGTTCGGCTACGCGCCGCTCACCACGCTGCAGTTCTCGCCCGGCCTGAACATCGATTTCTGGGTGCTCGGCCTGCAGATCCTCGGCGTGAGCTCGCTCGCGGCGGCGTTCAACTTCATCACGACGATCATCAACATGCGCGCGCCGGGGATGAACCTGATGCGCATGCCGATGTTCACCTGGAACGCGTTCGTCGTGCAGTTCCTGCTGATCCTCGCCTTCCCGGTCATCACGATCGCGCTCGTCTTCCTGCAGTTCGACCGCTTCTTCGGGACGAACTTCTACACGATCGCCGCGGGCGCCGATCCGCTCCTCTGGCAGCACCTGTTCTGGATCTTCGGCCACCCCGAGGTCTACATCCTCATCCTGCCCGCGTTCGGGCTCACCTCCGAGATCATCCCGACCTTCTCGCGGAAGCCGATCTTCGGGTACCCCGTCATGGCGTACGCCACGATGCTGATCGCCTTCCTCGGCTTCGGCGTGTGGGCGCACCACATGTTCGCCGTGGGCATGGGCCCGATCGCCGACACCGTGTTCGGCGTGACGACGATGCTCATCGCGATCCCGACCGGCGTGAAGATCTTCAACTGGGTCTTCACGATGTGGGGCGGCTCGCTGAAGTTCACCGTGGCGATGAAGTTCGCCATCGCGCTCGTCGCGCTGTTCACCATCGGCGGCATCTCGGGCGTGATGCACGCGTCGCCGCCGGCCGACCTGCAGCAGACGGACACCTACTTCATCGTCGCCCACTTCCACTACGTGCTGTTCGGCGGGTCGATGATGGGCATCTTCGGCGGCATCTACTACTACTACCCGAAGATGACCGGCCGCCTGCTGAGCGAGAAGCTCGGCAACTGGCACTTCTGGCTGATGTTCATCGGGATGAACCTGACCTTCTTCCCGATGCACTTCTCCGGGCTGTACGGCATGCCGCGCCGCATCTACACGTACGACGCGGGACAGGGCTGGGAACTGTTCAACGCGATGAGCACCTGGGGCGCGTACCTGCTCGCCGCCGGCATGCTGATCTTCATCTACAACTTCTTCGTCGTCGGCCGCCGCGGGCCGATCGCCGGGAACGATCCGTGGGGCGCCGGCACGCTCGAGTGGTCCATCCCCTCGCCGCCGCCGGAGTACAACTTCGCCCGCATCCCGCGCGTGACGTCACGCCTGCCGCTGTGGGACGTCAAGGCGCCCGCGCTCAACGCGGAGGTCCCGCACACCGATCGCGGCGATCGCCGTCTCGATGTCGACGTCGGGTCGAAGCACGCCGGCCACAGCCATCCCAACCCGGCCAACAGCTACCCGCAGCAGGCCACCGAGGCGGGGATGCACATCGAGGAAGCGACCGGCAAGTCGGCCAAGGACCTCGGCATCCCGATGCCGAACCAGACGATCAAGCCGATGATCTGCGCGTTCGGCATGACGGTCATGTTCACCGGCCTGCTGTTCATCCACAAAGACAAGATGTCGCTGGCGATCGCGACGATCCTCACCGGCGCACTGATCATGACGTTGTCGCTCTATGCGTGGGTCCTGACCCCGCTCGAGGATCATCACTAAGCCCCCGCGGAGACACCTGTGACTCACGCCGCCGCCGCGCCGAGCGCGCACGACGACACCCATGGCCATCCCCCGACGTCCACGGGGCTCGACAACAAGAAGATCGCCATCTGGGCCTTCATCGGCTCGGAATGCATGCTCTTCGCCTCCCTCATCTCGACGTACCTGATCTACAAGGGTCGGAGCGTCGTGGGCCCGTACCCGCACGAGGCCTGCCTTCCGCCCGGCTGCAGCACGCCGCTCAAGGCGATCCTCAACATCCCCGTCACGTCGGCGTCGACCTTCGTGCTGCTCATGTCGTCGCTCGCGATGGTGCTCGCCCTCGCGGCGGTCGAGAACAAGGATCAGCCCAAGACGACCACCGGCGAGAAGATCCTCGGCTCCTCCAAGCTCTGGCTGTGGATGACGGCGATCCTCGGCGCGACGTTCCTCGGCTTCCAGGCGTTCGAGTTCACGTCGTTCGTGCACGAAGGACTCACGATCCGGACGAACCTGTTCGGCAGCTCGTTCTTCACGCTCACCGGGTTCCACGGTGCGCACGTGACGGCCGGCGTGCTCTGGCTGCTCACCCTGCTCGCGATCGACTATCGCCGCGGGCTCGGTCCCAAGGACGCCATCAACGTCGACCTCGCCGCGCTGTACTGGCACTTCGTCGACGTCGTCTGGATCGCGATCTTCACGCTCGTCTACCTCATCAAGTAGGGCGACCGACATGGCACACGATTCCTCCCACGAGCACCACGCCAACGTCGATCACACGTCGATGGGCATCGAGAAGGAGCATCCGACCTGGAGCACCTACTGGAAGGTCGCGACGATCCTCACGCTCATCACCGTCGTCGAGGTCTGGATCTACTACATCCCCAGCTTCGTCGCGTCGCGGGCGTTCATACCCACGTTGCTGATCCTGTCGGCGGTGAAGTTCGCCACCGTCGTGCTGTTCTACATGCACCTGCGCTACGACCACCGGCTGTTCCGCGTGCTGTTCACCGCGCCGCTGATCATCGCGATGACGACCATCGTCGCGCTGCTCTTCCTGTTCGGTAAGCTCTCGGCGCGCACCGGGTTGACCTGATGTTCCCGCCGGTCCCGCTGCTGCTGCATCCGGCGGCGCGGATTGCTGTCACCGACTTCACGGTGCACCCGAGCACCGTGATCGGACTGGCTGGCCTGGGCGCGCTGTACCACTGGCGCGCCCGCCAGCGCCCGGCGAATGGAGGGCACACTTCGCCCACCCCGGGCCAGCGCGCGACCTTCTATGCCGCGCTCGCGCTGATCTTCCTCTCGCTCAACGGCTGGCTGCACGACCTGAGCGACGGCTACCTGTTCAGCGCCCACATGGTGCAGCACCTCGTGCTCACCCTCGTCGCGCCGCCCATGCTCGTGATGGGCACGCCGGGCTGGATGCTGCGGCCCGCGCTCCGCTGGCGCGGCGTCGGACCGGTGGCGCGCTGGCTCACGGCGCCGTCGCACTGCTTCGTCATCTTCAACGTCGTGCTCGCCGCGTGGCACCTGCCGCCGCTGTACGAGTACGCGATGGCCCATCACGCGATCCACATCGTCCAGCATCTCTGCTTCATGACGGCGGCGGTGCTGATGTGGTGGCCGGTGCTCTCGCCGCTCCCCGAGCTGCCGAGGCTCTCGTATCCGGGCCAGATGCTGTACCTCTTCCTGCTCAGCATCCCGATGTCACTCGTGGCGGTGTGCATCGGCTACGCGGACCACGTGCTCTATCCGTGGTACGCCAGCGCGCCGCGCATCTGGGGGATCACGCCGATGCAGGACCAGATGATCGGCTCGTTGATCATGTGGATCCCGGGCGGCCTCTTCTTCTTCGCGATCATCTCCGTCGTGTTCTACAAGTGGCAGCAGATCGACGGGGACGAGACGACGGCGGGAGCGCAGGTGCGGGGATGAGGGGATGAGGGGGTGAGGGGATGAGGAACTGCGAACGGCCTCGGGTAGCTTCTGCCTCCCGAGGCCGTGTCGTTCCGCATCCCCTCATCTCCCCATCCCCTCATCCCCGCATCAGGTCTTCCCGCCACTCAGCGCGTGATTGAGCTCGCGGCCGAGCTCCGGGTGCGTCCGCCACATGTAGATGCCCATCACGATTGCCGCGATGAGGTTGCCGGTCGCGACCTGCGCCCAGCCGAGCGCGCCGAAGAATGGCGACGCGCTGAGCGCGGAGCTGAGCCCGTAGAAGCCGATCTCGAAGGCGACGAAGAGCATCATCGCGCCGGCGAGCACCGTCGGCTCGCGCTGGGCGAAATGGACGATCACCGCGACGAGCAGCCCGGCCACGATGAACGCGAGGTAGTGGAAGATGGTGTAGACCACCACGAACACCGCCGTCCCCTCGCTGCCGTGGGGGCCGAGGATCCCGACGAGCCCACGCCCCAGCGCCGCTGGCGTGGCGAACGGGTGGCCGGTCAGCATGTCGACGCCGAAGAACCAGAGCGCCACCGCCGTGGCCCCGAGGATCCCGGCGACGATTCCATCTCGAGCGATCGTGTGGCGCATGTCCAACCTCCGTCGAGCGGTGTATGCAGTGCATCCCTTTCAGGTAGACGGCACGAGCGGCGAAGTTCCGCCCAGAGGGCCAAAGGCCCAGCGCCGTCACCTTCCTCTGTTCAGATAGTCTGTAAGGCTGCACGTTGGACACCACGGGCGCGCACGGGCGCCCTCAGGAGGCGAGAAACCGCCGAGGTCGCCAGATGGCCGTCACCCTTCCCTCACTGCCGCGTGCGCGCGATCTCCGCGCGGCGCTGCCTACCTCGCCGTCGGTGCCGGCGCGCGAGCGCCTGCTCTCGCTCGACGTCTTTCGCGGGATCACCGTCGCCGGCATGCTCCTGGTGAACGACCCCGGGACCTGGGAGGCGATCTACCCGCCCCTCGAGCATGCAAAGTGGAACGGCTGGACGCCGACCGATCTCGTCTTTCCCTTCTTTCTCTTCATCGTCGGCATCACGACCTACCTGTCGCTCGGGGCGCGTCGCGCCCGGGGTGACACCGAGCAGGCGATCCGCGCCCAGATCATCCGGCGCGGCGCGCTGATCTTCCTGTTCGGGCTCCTGATCAACGGCTTCCCCTACTTCACCTGGGGGAACGTGCCCGGCGTGGCCGATCCGACGCTGCTCCAGCGCATGGGGGACCGCCTGCTGCACTGGCGCGCGCTCGGCGTGCTGCAGCGCATCGGGATCGCGTACACCGTGGCCGCGCTGTTGACGCTGCGGACGACGGTTCGCCAGCAGATCCTCATCCTCGCGTCGATCCTGTTCGGCTACTGGATCGTGATGACCGTGCTGCCCGTACCGGGCGAGGGGACGATCGGCGCGCTCCTCCTCGACGAGCCGTCGCGCACCATGGCGGCGTGGGTCGACCGGCTCGTGCTCGACTGGAGCCGCGTCGGGCTCGGCAACCACCTGTGGGGCTCCAGCGTGACGTGGGACCCGGAAGGGGTGCTCTCCACCGTTCCAGCGATCGGCACGGCGATGCTCGGCAACCTGGCCGGCCGGTGGATCGGCGAGAAGCGTCCCCTCTCCGAGCGGCTGGCGGGACTCTCCAGCGTCGGCGCGCTGGGCATGATGGCCGGCCTCATGTGGCACTGGTCGTTCCCGATCAACAAGAGTCTCTGGACGAGCTCCTACGTCTTGTTCTCCGCTGGCGTGGCCGCGGTCGCGCTCTCGACGGTGATGTGGATCGTCGACTTCAACCGCGTGCGGCGATTCACCAAGCCGTTCGTCGTGTACGGCACCAACCCGATCGTCGCCTTCGTCGGGTCGGCCG
>Ga0207705_10003176_pt1 | contig 12507 bp, 11 predicted proteins | sample KBSC13metaG_FD_184314 | JGI IMG/M metagenome (GOLD analysis project Ga0207705, IMG submission 184314) | Corn rhizosphere microbial communities from Kellogg Biological Station, Michigan, USA - KBS C1-3 metaG (SPAdes) (version 2) | ecosystem: Host-associated > Plants > Roots > Rhizosphere > Soil ...
TTCGTCGACGTCATGCCAGAAGACTTGCTGAAGTTCGGCATGATCCCTGAGTTCATCGGCCGGTTGCCGGTCATTACCACGGTGGCCAACCTCGATCGCGAGGCGCTGATCCGCATCCTGACCGAGCCGAAGAACGCGTTGGTTCGCCAGTACCACCGATTGTTCGACCTCGACTCCGTCGAACTCGAGTTCACCGACGACGCGCTCGAGGCGATCGCCGACCAGGCGATCCTGCGCGGCACCGGTGCGCGTGGTCTTCGGGCCATCATGGAAGAAGTGCTGCTGTCGGTGATGTACGACATCCCCAGCCGCCAAGACGTTGCTCGCGTGGTGGTCAACCGCGAGGTCGTGCTCGACAACGTCAACCCGACGCTTGTTCCGCGCGAGGCCACGCCGAAGCGCGAGCGCCGCGAAAAGACCGCCTGAGGTCCTGAGCACGAAAATACGTGGCTCGTCAGGTCAACGGCTCGAATTTCGCGGTGAAGTGGCGCAGCGCCGGCGGCTCGTCGACGATGCGGTACCCGCGCAATCCGGTCGCGTTCTCGGCCACCTGCATACACACCTCGATCACGTAGTCGATGTGACTTTGGGTGTAGGTGCGCCGGGGGATCGCCAGCCTGACGAGATCCATCGCGGCGGGCAGTTCTGCGCCGTCCGGCTGTCGGCCGAACATGACGGTGCCGATCTCGCACCCACGCACGCCACCGGCTTCATAGAGGGCAACCGCGAGCGATTGGCCCGGATACTGCAGGGGTTCGATGTGTGGCAGCAACGCGCGGGCGTCGATGTAGACAGCGTGGCCGCCCACCGGCAACACCACCGGAATGCCTGCCTTGTCGAGCGCCTCACCGAGGTAGGCGGTCGAACGGATGCGGTACTGCAGGTAGTCGTGGTCGGTCGACTCGCGCAGCCCTTGGGCGAGCGCTTCGAGGTCGCGGCCCGCGAGTCCGCCGTAAGTGGGGAATCCTTCGGTGAGGATCAGCAGCGTTCGGCAGGTGGCGGCGAGGTCGTCGTCGTTCATCGCGAGCCAGCCACCGATGTTGCCGAGCGGGTCTTTCTTCGCGCTCATCGTCATGCCGTCGGCCATCGAGAACATCTCGCGCACGATGTCTCGCACGTCGGTGTCGGCGTAGCCGGGTTCGCGGGTGCGGATGAACCAGGCGTTCTCGGCGAAGCGGCAGCCGTCGATGAACAGCGGCACGCCGTAGCGGTCGCAAATTGCGCGCACGCCGCGGATGTTCTCCATCGAGACCGGTTGGCCACCACCAGAGTTGTTCGTGACGGTCACCATCACCAACGGAATCTCACCAGGCGACGCACCTGCCAGCAGTGCGTCGAGCGCATCGAGATCCATATTGCCCTTGAACGGATGCAACGACTTCGGGTCGCGCCCTTCAGCAATCACGAGATCGACGGCGCGGGCACCCGAATACTCGACGTTCGCGCGGGTGGTGTCGAAGTGGGTGTTGCTCGGCACCGTTTTCCCGACGCCGCCGGCTGCGGTGAACAGAATCTTCTCGGCCGCGCGGCCTTGGTGCGTGGGAATCACGTGCGTGAACGGGAAAAGATCCTGCACGGCTTCGAGGAAGGCGAACCACGAAGGCGAGCCGGCGTAGCTCTCGTCGCCGCGCTGGATACCGGCCCACTGGTCACGCGACATCGCGCCGGTGCCGCTGTCGGTGAGCAGGTCGATGAGCACGTCTGTTGCGTGCAGGTTGAAGAGGTTGTAGCCGGCGGTGTTGATGGCCGCCTGCCGCTCCTCCTGGGTCGTCATCCGCAGCGGTTCGACACTGTGGATGCGGAAAGGCTCGATGATCGTGTGAAAGGCCATGCCCGACTGTAAGCCTGCTGGACGGCGAACAGCGGCCCGAACCGCGAAGCCGGCGAGCTACTTGTGCTCGACGGTGCTGCGCACCTCAAGCGCGGTCATGGTGCCTTGCGTGATGTCACTGGTGTAGACGGCGACGAACACGATCGCGGAGTCGTCGATCGAGACACACACCACCGCTGGCGTTTGGCTGCTGTTCGCCAGGCCGCACTCGGTCATGCCACCGAGCGGGCCGGGTGGCACGGCAGCAAGGGTGACTGGGTCGTCTGTGCCCTGTGCGTTGTTCATGCCTTGGAAGAATCGAGCCTTGTCTTCGCTGGTCGGGCGCCGAGTGAGTTTGCCCGCTGCGACCAGCACGGCCGGCGACGTGCCGGCTGAATACACCGCCGCGTCGAAGTTGCCGGTGACCCGGGGCAACGCCCCGGACAACCCCTGCGCGACCAGATCTGTCGCCTGCTGCGCTGTGCTGTTCGTGACGCGTGGTGAGCCGTCGAAAGTGGCGGGAAGTGTGAGCGTCACCGGTTTGGGTTTTTGCTGCGCCAAGACGACTGGAATCGCAATGGCGGCGAGAATCCCGACGACAACGACCCCACCCACCACGCCTGCGATCACGAGAGCGGGGTTTGTGCGCTTCGGTGGGTTGAACGGCAATGCCATCGCGGGAAACGCGGGATTGGGCATGCCTGGTGAGAATGCAGCCGGCGGCGGTCCGTAACCCGGGTTCGGCGCGGTGCCGACCGACGAAGCCATTCCTGGTGCTCCGCCGAAGGCCGCACCGAATTGCGGTGGCGTGCCGAATTGCGGTGGCGTGCCGAATTGCGGTGGCGTGCCGAATCGTGTGGGCGGTGTGGGCGGTTCCGGAGTGCCGGATGGTGCCGGCGGGGAGGACGGCTCGGGGGTGCCGGACGGCGCTCCGGGCAGAATGGTCGCCCAGTCGGGCGCGGTGACGCCTCGTGAAGTCTTGTTGCGCATGGGTGCGCTCCCCGGTGTAGGCCGCCTCGTGGTGTTCTCGAAGGTGTCGGCGCATGATCGCCGGGGCTTGAGGAACAACCCGATCGTGGCAGGCGTCGGCGAATCTCTAAACTCGGGCGAGTGAGCAGCGCAGATTCCGCCAGCGATTCCCTCGACCGACCCGACGCCTCGTCGGGCGGCGTCTCGGCGTCCGACTTGCCGTCGGTCTACCTGCCGGCGGGAGTCGAGTCGCGGCGCTACGACCAGTGGGTCGAACGCGGCTACTTCACTGCCGACGCCACGAGCGACAAGCCGCCGTTTTGCATCGTGATCCCGCCGCCGAATGTCACCGGCCAGCTGCACATGGGCCACGCGCTCGAACACACGTTGATGGACACCTTGGTGCGCCGCCGGCGCATGCAGGGCTACGAGACGCTGTGGCTGCCGGGCATGGATCACGCCGGCATCGCGACGCAGAACGCGGTTGAGCGCGAGCTCGGCAAAGAGGGCATTTCGCGGCACGATCTCGGCCGCGAGGCATTCGTCGACCGCGTGTGGCAATGGAAGGCGGAATACGGCGGTCGCATCCTCGGCCAGATGCGAAGGCTCGGCGACTCCGTCGACTGGAGCCGCGAGCGGTTCACGATGGACGCCGGCCTGAGCAAGGCCGTCCTTACTGTGTTCAAACGGCTCTACGACGAAGGCCTCATCTATCGCGCCGAACGCATCATCAACTGGTGCCCGCGCTGCCTGACCGCGCTCTCCGACATCGAGGTCGAGCACTCCGACGACGAGGGCGAACTCGTCTCCATCTCGTACGGGCCGATCACGGTCGCCACGACGCGGGTCGAGACGATGCTCGGCGACACCGCTGTTGCGGTGCATCCTGACGACGAGCGTTACACCCATCTCGTCGGCACCTACCTCGAACTTCCCTTGACTGGCAGGCAAATTCCGGTCGTCGCCGACAAACACGTCGACCCGGCGTTCGGCACCGGGGCGGTGAAGGTCACGCCGGCGCACGATCCCAACGACTTCGAGATCGGGCAGCGGCACAACCTGCCCTCGATCACGGTCATGGACGAACGCGGCATCATCACCGCACCCGGCCCGTTCGAAGGCCTCGACCGGTTTGAGGCGCGACCTGCGGTCACGGCTGCCCTGCGTGAGCTCGGCCTGATCGTGGCAGAGAAGCGGCCCTACCTGCATGCGGTGGGGCATTGCTCGCGGTGCGACACCGTGGTCGAGCCGCGGCTTTCGCTGCAGTGGTTCGTGAAGGTCGAGTCGTTGGCGAAAGAGGCTGGCGACGCCGTCCGCGATGGCCGGGTCACAATCAGCCCGCCAGAGATGGCCCGCAATTACTTCGACTGGGTCGACAACATGCACGATTGGTGCATCAGCCGTCAGCTGTGGTGGGGGCACCGGATTCCGGTCTGGTACGGCCCGAACGGTGAGACCGTCGTCGTCGGCCCGGACGACGAAACCCCAACAGGGGAGGGCTGGCGCCAGGACGACGACGTTCTCGACACCTGGTTTTCGAGTGGTTTGTGGCCGCTGTCAACGCTGGGCTGGCCCGCCGAAACGCCCGACCTCGCGAAGTTCTATCCCACGTCGGTGCTGCTCACGGGCTACGACATTTTGTTCTTCTGGGTCGCCCGCATGATGATGTTCGGCCTTTACGCAAAGGACGGCACGCAGCCCTTCCACCAGATCGTGCTGCACGGCATGGTGCGCGATTCGCACGGTAAGAAAATGTCGAAGTCGTACGGCAACGTGGTCGATCCGCTCGATTGGATCGAACGCTATGGCGCCGATGCATCGCGCTTCACGTTGGCCAAGGGCGCGAACCCCGGCGCCGACGTTCCGGTCAGCGAAGATTGGGCTCAGGGCGCCCGAAACTTCGTGAACAAGCTCTGGAACGCCACCCGTTTCGCGATGATGAACGGTGCGACAATCGAAGGCGATTTACCCGCTCTCGAAACGTTGCCCGCCACCGATCGGTGGATTCTTTCTCGGCTGGCGAGCACGGTTTCGGAGGTTGACAAGTATTTCGATGACTTCGAAATTGCCAGGGCGTGCGATGCGCTCTTCCATTTCACGTGGGACGAGTTCTGCGACTGGTACGTCGAATTGGCGAAGCTGCCGCTCGAGCACGGGGGAGCCGAGGCGGCGGCCACCCGCCGCGTGCTCGGTCACGTTCTCGACGTGCTGCTTCGGCTCTGGCATCCGGTAATTCCTTTCGTTACTGAGGAATTGTGGACCACTCTCACCGGCCGAGAATCTCTTGTGGTCGCCGACTGGCCATCGGGTCTGGTCACGGGCGGCGGTGCGATCATCGACGCTGCAACGCGCGATGGCGACGCCGAGAACCTGGTCGCCGATCTGCAGGCGGTCGTCACCGAAGTTCGTCGCTTCCGCGCTGAGCAAGGGCTGAAGCCCGGCCAGCGGGTGCCCGCACGAATCGACGGTCTTGCTGCTACGCCCCTGCACCCGTTCGAGGAGCAAATCCGTTCGCTGGCCCGCCTTGCCATACCGGCTGACGATTTTGCTGAAACGGCAGGGGTTGTCGTCGGCCACGGTGATCGCGCCATCCGCGTTTCACTCGACCTCTCAGGCACGATCGACGTCGGCAAGGAACGTGCGCGCCTGAGCAAGGCGCTCGATGTGGCCAACAACGAAGTGGTGTTGGCCGCGGCGAAACTGGCCAATCCCGAGTTCACCGGCAAGGCGCCGCAAGCGGTCATCGACAAGATGCAAGCGCGCCTCGACGGTGCGCAGGCCGACGTCGTCCGGCTCCAGGCTCAACTCGACGCCCTGCCCCTCGCATGAACGCGGTGACGCCCGACCCTGCTGAGGCGCTGCGTCGCGTCGAGAAGGAACTGCTCGGCCGCTGGCCGGAATCGCGCATCGAATGGAAACTCGAGCGCATGACGGCGCTGATGCGCGCGATGGGCGACCCGCACTTGGCCTACCAGGTGGTGCATCTTGCCGGTACGAACGGCAAAACGTCGACCGCGCGCATGGTCGATGCATTGCTGCGTGCTCTCGACCTTCGCACCGGCAGATACACCAGCCCGCATCTGGAGTCGATGACAGAGCGAATCAGCCTCGACGGCGTACCCGTCTCGGACGACGTTTTCGCACGTACCTACGACGAGATGGTGCCGTTCATCGACCTCATCGATGCGCAGTCAGACGTTCGGCTGTCGTTCTTCGAAGCCGTCACGGCGATGGCCTTCGCTTGTTTCGCAGAGGCCCCCGTCGACGTTGCCGTGGTCGAGGTGGGCATGGGCGGGAGGCTCGATGCTACCAACATCGTCAACGCTGCAGTATCGGTGATCACGCCGATCGATCTCGACCACATGGCGTATCTGGGCGACACCATTGCTGCCATCGCCGGCGAAAAGGCGGGCATCATCAAGCCCGACCAGACCGTGATCATCGGTTTGCAACACATCGACGCCATGCAGGTGCTGTTGCACAAAGCCGCAGAACAGGGTGCCACCGTTGCGCGTGAAGGCATTGAGTTCGGCGTTGCCGGGCGCGAAAACGCAGTAGGCGGGCAACTGTTGCGACTGCAGGGTCTGAAGGCCGGCTACGACGACGTGTTCTTGCCGCTCTACGGGGCGCACCAAGCGTCGAACGCCGCGTGCGCGTTGGCCGCTGTCGAGGCGTTTGCCGGCGCGCAGGGCCCGCTCGACCCCGACCTCGTGCGTGCTGGCTTCGCGAGCGCGCGCTCGCCGGGTCGGCTCGAAGTCGTGCGGAGCTCACCGACGATTCTCATCGATGCCACCCACAATCCAGCGGGCGCGCGGGTCACCGTAGACGCTCTTGCAGACTCGTTTGCTTTTCGCCGTCTGGTAGGGGTTTTCGCTGCTCTTGAAGACAAGGATGCCGCCACGATGCTCGAGATTTTCGAGCCGTTCCTGGCGCATGTGGTGGTGGCCGAGAACTCCTCGCCTCGGGCGATGCCGGTCGACGACCTTGCCGCGATCGCCGTCGACATCTTTGGCTCCGATCGGGTCGACGTCGCGACCGGCCTGGCCGACGCCATCGGTGTGGCGGTCGAGCGCGCTGAAGAAGATGCTGAATTCGGCGGTGCGGGCGTGCTCGTCACGGGGTCTGTCGTGACCGCCGGCGACGCGCGAAAGTTACTGACCCGGCAATGAGCACACGATGAACGATCAAAGCACCGAACCGATGTCTCCGGCCGAGATCGCCGCCTACGCGGCCCGGGTGCACCGCGATGCGGTGAAGGGCAAGCGCCGGCTGGCGTCGAGCGTGCTTGCGATGGAGGTGATCGTCTTCTGGCTGGCGATCATCGTCGCGATCGTGTCGTCGCACGTCGCGGTCGGGCTCGCGCTCGGCGTGGGCGGGGCCCTCGCGCTGTGCTGCATTGCGCTCGCCGCGATGATCAAGCGGCCATGGGCCTACCGGGCCGGCAGTGTGTTGCAGGTGCTCGCGATCGCCTGCGGATTCGCCGTTCCGACCATGTTTTTCGTGGGCGCCGTCTTCGCGTTGCTGTGGGTGGCGGCGCTCCGGGTCGGCGACAGCGCGATCCGCACGGCTCGAAAGTACGCAGCGAGCTTCGGCGAGTCGAGATAGCGTCGAACCCCATGACGCAGGAACAGCCCGAATCGCTGATCCACGCCCGCGGTCTGGTGAAGCAGTTCGGTCAGTTCGTCGCGGTTGACGGCATCGATCTCGACGTCGCGCCGGGCGAGGCGTTCGGCTTTCTCGGGCCGAACGGGGCAGGCAAGTCGTCGACGATGCGCATGATCGGGTGTGTCTCCCCGCCGTCCGGTGGGGAGTTGCGCATTCTCGGGCTCGATCCGCGCCGTCAGGGGCCGCAGATCAGGGCGCAACTCGGCGTGGTGCCCCAGCAGGACACGCTCGACCTCGAACTCACCGTGCGCGAGAACCTGCTGATCTATGGGCGTTATTTCGGTTTGCCGCGGGTCACGATCCGCCAGCGGGCCGACGTGCTGCTCGATTTCGTGCAGTTGCTCGACCGTGCCGACGACAAGGTCGAACCGCTGTCGGGCGGCATGAAGCGGCGGCTCACAATCGCGCGTTCGCTCATCAACGAACCGCAGATCCTGCTGCTCGACGAACCGACCACCGGCCTCGACCCGCAGGCCAGGCACGTGGTCTGGGATCGGCTGTTCCGGTTGAAGCATCAGGGGGTCACCTTGGTGTTGACCACGCACTACATGGACGAAGCCGAGCAGCTGTGCGATCGCCTGGTGGTGATGGACAAAGGGCGCATCGCCGCTGAGGGTTCGCCGCGTTCGCTGATCGACCGTTATTCGAGCCGCGATGTCGTCGAACTTCGGTTTTCGCTTGGTGAGAACGAGGTCGCGGCCGAGAAACTGGCCGGTCTGGGCGATCGGCTCGAGGTGCTGCCCGATCGCATCCTGCTCTACGCCGACGACGGCGACGCCTGTCTTGGTGCGGCCCACGAACGCGGCGTGAACCCGCTGTCGACGCTGGTACGCCGGAGCACGCTTGAAGACGTTTTCCTGCGGCTCACCGGCCGAAGTCTGGTTGATTAAATGAGGCGTTCGTCGTGAGCATCACGTCGATGCCTGTCATGCGGTCGTATGCGTTCTGGGTCGCCGAATACCGGCGCACCTGGCGCGGCAGTGTCGTGAGCAGCATCGCGAGCCCGGTGATGTATCTGGCCGCGATGGGCGTCGGTCTGGGTTCGATCGTGCATAGCGGCCCGGCCATCGGTGGGCTCAGCTATTTGCAGTTCGTCGCGCCGGGATTGCTTGCTGCTACGGCAATGCAGACCGGTTCGCAGGAATCGACCTATCCGGTGCTCGGCTCGTTCAAATGGATCCGCAACTACCACGCGATGGCCGCGACACCGCTCACCGCACGAGACATTCTGGTCGGCCACTTGATGTGGATCTCGTCGCGAGTGCTCATGGTGACGAGCATTTATCTGGCTATCGTGGCTGCCTTCGGTGCCGCTCGCACCCCGCTGGCGATTCTCGCGTTACCGGTATGCCTGCTCGTCGGCCTGGCGTTCGCCACGCCCATCGTGGCGTATTCGTCGACTCGCGAGAACGACTACGGATTCGCTGCCCTGCAACGCTTTGGCATTGTGCCGATGTTCTTGTTCTCCGGCACGTTCTTCAACATTACCCAGTTGCCGTGGGTCATCAGGCCGATTGCTTGGGTCACCCCGCTTTGGCACGGTGTCGCGCTGAGCCGCGATCTCACCACTGGTCACCTCGAATCCGGAGGTTGGCTGCTCGTCGCCGTGCATCTTGCTTATCTCATCGTGGTCGCGTCGGCCGGATACGTCCTCGCGCTGCGGCTCTTTCGTGCTCGGCTGGCGGTGTAGCCCATGTCTGCACCGGGTCTGCGCCTGCCGCTGCGGGTGTTGCCGCTCGAATCCCTTACCGGCCTGGGCGGACGACGAGGGTACGTCCTCGTTGAACGCAGTCTCATGGTCTACCGCCGCACGTGGCTAACCATCGTCTCGGGCTTCTTCGAGCCGCTGTTCTATCTGCTGTCGATTGGCGTCGGCCTCGGCAAGCTTGTGCCACAACTGAATTACGGCGGTCACGACGTGAAGTACGCCGCGTTCGTGGCGCCCGCACTTCTTGCGTCGTCCGCTATGAACGGCGCTATCTACGACTCGACGTTCAACGTTTTCTGGAAAATCAAGTACGCCAAGGTTTACGACGCGGTGCTCGCAACGCCACTCGGCCCCTTCGATGTTGCTACTGGCGAGATCGGCTGGGCACTCGCGCGCGGCGTGATCTATTCGAGTGCGTTTCTCGTCGTGATGGCGGCGATGGGCTTGCTGCATTCGTGGTGGGTGTTGTTCTCGTTGCCGTTCTCGATTCTCGAGGCGCTCGCGTTCGCCGCCTGCGGCATGGCGGCCACATCGTTCATGCGTTCATGGCAGGACTTCGAATGGGTCGGTTTGCTGATCCTGCCGATGTTCTTGTTCTCGGCCACGTTCTATCCGCTGTCGACGTATCCGCACGTGGTCGGCGAGATCGTCCGCTGGACGCCGCTTTACCAAGCCGTCGATATTCAGCGGGCTCTCGTGCTCGGTGTGCCCCACACAGGTCTTCTCGTCAACGTGGGTTATCTCGTGGTGCTGGGCTTGGTCGGCGTGGTCGTGTCGACCCGGCGGCTGGGCCACTTGCTGCTCAAATGATGCCCGCTCGATAGGCTCGCCGCCGCCCGATTGTTGTGTTGAACCTTAGGAGTTCGCGGTGGCCGATTCGGAGCGCACGCTTGTGCTGGTAAAGCCTGACGGCGTGGCGCGTGGCCTGGTTGGCGAGGTGCTCGGCCGGCTCGAACGCCGAGGCCTCGGTTTGGTGGCGCTCGAACTGCGCACGCTCGACCGCGAGACCGCGCAGCGGCATTACGGCGAACACGAGGGCAAGCCGTTCTTCGAGTCGCTGATCGAGTTCATCACGTCCGGACCGCTGGTCGCAGCGGTCGCCGAAGGGCCCCGGGCCATCGAGACATGGCGGGCGATGATGGGCCCGACCGACCCTGTGAAGGCGCCGTCCGGCACGATCCGCGGCGACTTCGGGCTGATCGTCACCGAAAACCTGGTGCACGGCTCCGACTCGCCCGAGTCCGCTGCCCGTGAGATCGCGCTGTTCTTCCCGAACCTCGGCTGACTCGAACCCCGCCATCCCTGAGTTTGACCACGTTAAGGGGGCTACACCCCCCGTTATGCGGCTAGGACGCCACGTGGCGGGTGGGTTAGCCGCATAAGGGCTCGCGGCTCGCGGGCCAGAACGCACTTCGGGTCGGGTCGGGCCGGTCGGCGCCGGGCCGGCTCAGCAGATCACGGCCTGGCGAGCGGAAGCGACGTCCGGCCTGTCGGTTTTGCCTTGTGTGGGGGTCAACCCCGTAGCATGGCTGCGCGTATAACGGTGGGCGATACTGCTGAGCATCAGCAGTGGTCAGTACGAGATGTCAGTCGATCGGAAGGTCTGCGGTTCCATGTCCTCCAACTTGTCGTTCCTCGGCCGTGACATGGCCGTCGACCTCGGTACCGCCAACACTCTTGTCTACGTGCGCGGTCGTGGCATCGTGCTCAACGAGCCGTCGGTCGTTGCGATCAACACCAACACCGGTGGCATCCTCGCCGTCGGCATCGAGGCCAAGCGCATGATCGGCCGCACGCCCGGCAACATCGTGGCGATCCGCCCACTGAAAGACGGCGTCATCGCCGACTTCGACACCACTGAGCGCATGCTGCGCTACTTCATCCAGAAGGTGCACCGCCGCCGTTACCTCGCTCGCGGCCCGCGCGTCGTCGTCTGCGTGCCGAGCGGCATTACCGGCGTCGAGCAAAGAGCCGTAAAGGACGCCGGGTATGCGGCCGGGGCCCGGCGCGTCTTCATCATCGAAGAGCCGATGGCGGCGGCGATCGGCGCCGGCCTTCCGGTGCACGAGCCCACCGGCAACATGGTCGTCGACATCGGCGGCGGCACAACCGAGGTGGCCGTGATCTCCCTCGGCGGCATCGTCACCAGCCAGTCGATCCGCATCGGTGGCGACGAGCTCGACACGTCGATCATCAACTACGTGAAGAAGGAATACTCGCTGATGCTCGGCGAGCGCACCGCAGAAGAGATCAAGATGGCGATCGGCTCCGCCTTCCCGGCGCCCGATGAGCCGCACGCCGAGATCCGCGGCCGCGACCTCGTGAGTGGTCTGCCGAAGACGATCGTGGTCAGCGCCGCCGAGATCCGCAAGGCGATCGACGAGCCGGTCAACGCCATCGTCGATGCCGTGAAGACCACCCTCGACAAGTGCCCACCCGAACTCGCCGGCGACATCATGGACCGCGGCATCGTGCTCACCGGCGGCGGTGCGCTGCTCACCGGGCTCGACGAGCGGCTGCGCCACGAGACCGGCATGCCGATCCACATAACCGAGCGCCCGCTCGACTCCGTCGCGATGGGTTCGGGCAAGTGCATCGAGGAGTTCGAGGCCCTGCAGCAGGTGCTCATCTCCGAGCCGCGCGGTCACTGATCGCACGCGGCGCGCTGCCCTGAGTCGACCGATATGAACGAACGCTCGCGGCCGTGAGAGACAGTCGCCGTACCCGCCTTGTTCTCGCGCTGCTGCTACTGACGGCCTTCACCTTGATCACGCTCGACTATCGGGCGAACGGTGGCGGCGTGTTTGGTTCGGTGCGCCGAACCGCGTCGTCGTGGTTCGGCCCGGTCGAGCGGATCGCCGCCGACGTCGTGCGCCCGGTGCGGCACGCGGTCGAGGCGATCAGCTCCGTCGGCAGCAACCACCAGAAACTGCAGGACGCCGACCAGCAGATCTCGCAGCTCCAGCAGAAGTTGCGCAACATCCCGTTCGACCAACAGCGCATCGACGAGCTCGACAAGATGCTGCACATCTCGGCGGTCGCGCAGTACAAGCTCGTTTATGCGCAGGTGATCGCGGTCGCCGCCTCCGACGGTTTCGAGTGGACCGCCACGATCGACGCCGGCTCGATGGACGGTCTCAAGCCCAACATGACCGTGCTCAACGGTGACGGTCTCGTTGGCCGGACGACGATTGTCGGGCGCTCGACGTCGACCGTGCTGCTCGCCATTGACCCGCAGTTCACCGTCGGCGTGCGGCTGCCCGACGGTCAGACCGGTTATGTGAGCGGGCGCCAGAAGGACGCCATGAGCTTGCAGCTCATCGATCCGACCGCGCGAGTCAGAGTGGGCGACGGC
>Ga0207705_10003177_pt1 | contig 12506 bp, 8 predicted proteins | sample KBSC13metaG_FD_184314 | JGI IMG/M metagenome (GOLD analysis project Ga0207705, IMG submission 184314) | Corn rhizosphere microbial communities from Kellogg Biological Station, Michigan, USA - KBS C1-3 metaG (SPAdes) (version 2) | ecosystem: Host-associated > Plants > Roots > Rhizosphere > Soil ...
AACAGGGTGTCGAGCAGGTGATGCGCGTGTTCTTGCGCCATGCCGCGGGCGAGGATGGCACGGCACCGATCACGCAACCGGAAGAGGATCGATGCGATGCGCGCGTCAGCGCCTGGGTCGAGACCTTGTGCGACGAGGCGCTGCTTGACGACCATGATTGAGCATCGGCCGCGCAGGATGGCGATCCTGGCGGTCGGGCAAAGCCACCTCCTTGCGATCCAGCGCGCCGCCAAGACGCATCGCGAAGCCTGGCCCGACGAACCGCGCACGCGCGTGATTCACACGCTGGCCGAGCCCTACGCCCCGGACGGCGAAGAGTTCGGCCCGTTGGCGCGCGCCGCGATCCTCGATCAGATCGCGCGCCACCAGCCGCTTCTGGTCTCGGTGCTGGGCGGTAACGCGCATAATGCGATCGCGCTGATACGCCCGGTACGAGCCTATGATTTCATTCTCCATGGCGAGGAGGAGGGGCCGCCGCTGGATCCTGCTGCCGAGCTGATTCCCGAGAGCCTCATCCGTGCAGCGCTTGAGGAAAGGTTGCAGAAGGATTTCTGGCGCCTGCGCACCCTGCACGAAGTTGCCGGGCCGTTCCTGCATGTCGAAAGCCCGCCACCGGTGATCGACCAGGCCTTCATTCGCGATCGGGCCGAAGACTATTTCCGCAATTCCGACGGTCCGAACGTCGAACCCTCCGCGCCGGGCGTGCGCTGGCGGATGTGGCGGTTGCAATCCCAAATCATCCGCGAACAGGTCGAGGCGTTGGGCAGCCGCTATCTGCCGGTGCCGCGCACGGTGCTGGATGAGCACGGCTTCCTCCGGCTCGATTTCGCCGCCGATCCGACGCACGGCAATGAGGCCTATGGCGAGGCGCTGATCCGCGCGATCGAGGACGCATAAAGGCCTTATACTGGACCTCCCCGGCAGGTGGGGCTACCGCGCCCTTATGGGGAGCGCACCCGTCAGGATCGGGCCAGATGCGGGCAAAGGAGGCGCTGGATGAGCCGCGCCGCGATCCTCGTGCTCGGCATGCATCGCTCGGGTACCTCGGCTCTGACCTGGCTGCTCGGCCGTCTCGGTGCGGCTTTGCCCGGCGACGCGATCGAGGCGAGCGGGGACAATGCACGCGGCTATTGGGAATCGCAGGCCTTGGTGACGGCCGACGATCAGTTGCTGCGCGTGGTGCGGTCAAGCTGGTTCGATCCGCGCGCGCTCGATTTCTCTCGCCTGAGCGCGGAGGGGCTACGCTCGCGCGAGAATCGGATTCGCGAAGCGATCGAGAGCGCTTGGGGCAACGCGCCTCTGCTGGCGATCAAGGATCCGCGCCAATGCCGCTGCGTGCCGGTGATCGCGGATGTGCTGGGCGAGATGGGGATCGAGCCGCGCGCGCTGCTGATGCTCCGTAGCCCGGCCGAGATCGCTCGCTCGCTCGCCAGCCGCGATGGCACCACACCCGCTTATGCGCACCTGCTATGGCTGCGGCACATGATCGATGCCGAGCGCGCGACCCGCGGACTGATGCGGGTCGTGGTCGACTATGACGGCATGCTGGACGATTGGCGCCGCACGATGGCGCGGATCGCGCTGCTGGCAGGCCGTGACGGCTGGCAGCCGGATGCGGCGGACGACACGGCCATTAACGCTTTTCTCGATCCGGGTCTGCGCCACCACCGTGCTGCTGCTGCCGAGCTGGAAGAGCCGTTGTCGCAAATCGTGTGCGCGGTCGACGAGGGTCTGCGCGGGCTGATCCAGGCGGACGATCCGGCGGCGCGTGCACGGCTCGACCGGGCCTATGCCTTGCTGGACGAGAGTCCCTGGCTCGAAGGCGACATCATCCATGACGAATTGCGCCATCGTCGCATGACGCCGGAAGTCGTGGTGGAAGCTGAGCCTGTGCCGGTGGCTGAGGCCGAACCCGCTCTCGATCCATCCGGCGACGCCGCGCTGATCCGCAACAGCGGGTTGTTCGACGCGGACTATTATCGCGCGCGTTATCCCGACGTCGCGGAAAGCGGGCTGGATCCGGTCGACCATTATCTGCAGATCGGCGCGCCCAGGGGCTATGATCCTAACCCCCTGTTCGACACGGGCTATTATGCGCGCCAGATGGCGCGGCGGATGGGCGGGGCCGGCAAGTCCTGATGCGGGCGGCGATCCACCTCCATCTGTTCTATCCCGACGTCGCGCACGAGCTGATCCATCGCGTCGTGGCGCTCGGTCGCGCGGATATCGACGTGCTCGCGACCTGGTCGGGGCCGCTCGATCCCGCGATCGACCGCGCGCTCGATCGGATTCCAGGGCGCGTCGTGCGCGTCGAAACCCCCAATCGAGGCTGGGATATCGGGCCTTTGCTCCATCTGCTGCCGCTGATCCGGGAGGAGGGGTATGAGGCGGTCTGCCACCTTCACACTAAGAAGGGCGATTCGGGCTATGCCGCCGAATGGCGCGCGATCGCCTATGACGGGCTGATCCGCGATTCCGGTCTGGTCACGCGGTTGCTGGCAGCCTTCGAGGGCGATCCCGCCTTGATGCTGGCGGGTCCGGCCGCGCTCTACAAATCGGCGGCGAGCCATCAGTTCGGCAATGCCGCGATCCTGTCCGATCTTGCGCCCCGGCTGATGGCGCCGCTTTACCCGCTAGCGGACTGGGGCTTCTTCGCGGGCACCTTTTTCTGGGCACGACCGATCCTGCTCGAACGGCTTGCGGAGCTCGCTCAATTCGCAGGCCATGATTCCGATCGCGACGGCACGCTCGCGCATGCGCTTGAGCGGTTGATCGGGCTGGCGCCGGTGGCGCTGGGCGGTGACGTCGCTTTGGTGGACGAGGACGGTGCGATCGATCTGATCCATGCGCCCGGCAGCCCTAGCCACGAACCGATCATCCGCACTTTGGTCGACCGCGCCGAGCGATTCGTCGCGCCGCTCGATGCCGATCTCTCCGCCCTGATCGCGCGGCACAACCCGCTGGCCGATTATATTCGTCACGGTCGCGACGCCGACGCACTCGACCCGAACCCCTATTTTTCCAGCCAATATTATCTGCGCGTGCATCCCGATCTGGCGGCGGCGGGAGTGCATCCGCTGGAGCATTATGTCGGCTGGGGGGCGAATGAGGGACGCCCGACCGGGCCCCTGTTCGACGGGGCTTATTATCGTGGGGCCTATGCCGACGTAACGGGCGATCCGCTGCGCCATTTCCTGGAGGTCGGCGCGCGAGAAGGCCGGATCGCGATCCCGATAAGCCGGCCGAGCTACGAAACGTCGGACGAGCGGCCGCGCCGTTTCTACCGCCATTTCGACGTTGCAGGTGAGGAGGCGTTCCTCCGCCGCATCGCCGAACTGCCGAAGGCGCTGGCCACCAAGGCCGCGAAGATGCGCATTTCGGTGATCATGCCCGTTTGGAATCGGGAAGGCACGGTCGCCGCCGCGATCCGGTCGGTGCTCGGACAGACGCATGCGAATTTCGAGCTGATCATCGCCGACGATGGCTCGACCGACGCCACGCGCGAGGCGGTGGCGCCTTTCCTGGGCGACCCGCGCGTGCGCTGGATCGACGGCGCGCATGGCGGCGTGTCGGCGGCGCGCAACCGCGGGCTCAAGGCGGCGACAGGAGAGATCGTCGCCTATCTCGACAGCGACAATCGCTGGGCGGCGTGGTTCCTGGAGGTGATGGCGCGATTCATGGCGTCAGAGGGCCTGGAGGCCGCCTACAGCGCGATTTCGCTCCGTGACGACCTCGGGCACCTCACCGGCTATCGCGGCGACGATTTCGACTGGGAGGCGTGCCTCCAGCAGAATTATGTCGACCTCAACGCCTTCTGCCATCGGCGTGACCTGATCGACGAAGTCGGCGGCTTCGACCCGAAGTTGCGTCGCATGGTCGATTGGGACCTGATCCTGCGGTTAGGCAAGGGGCGGATGGTGGGATACGCGCCCTTCGTCGGCTGCGACTATCACGACGGCAAGGCCGATCCAGGCCGTATCACTACGGCCGAACCTGCTGCCTTCCAGAAGCTCGTCTGGACGAAGAATCGCTACGGTCTCGCGATCGGCAGCCGCGAATTCGCGGACAAGCTCCGGTTGAGCTTCGCGATCAAGATCGCCGCACCGGAGGAGGAGAAAGAGGCTTGGGGCGATTGGCATTATGCCGAATCGCTGGCCGAGGCGATCCGGAAGCTTGGGCACGAGGTTCATGTCGACTTCCGTCATCAATGGACCGGACGCGCGCTCGCCGACGAGGATGTCGCGATCAGCTTGCGCGGATTGCTGCCTTATGAGCCGCGCCCCGGCCAGCTCGCCTTGCTGTGGAATATCAGCCACCCCGATCAGGTGCCCTATGAGGAATATGACCTTTATTCGGCGGTCTATGTCGCTTCGGACAGCTATGCGGGCCTGCTCGACCACCTCGTCCGGCCGCCGGTCAGCGCCTTGTTGCAAGCGACCGATCCAAGCCGCTTTCATCCCGTGGCCCGGCCCAAGCCCGGTCCCGACCTGCTGTTTGTAGGCAATTCGCGCGGAGTGGAGCGCGATATCGCACGTTGGGCGATCGAGGCGGGCCGGCCGCCAACGCTCTATGGCGGCGGCTGGGAGGGCCTCGTGCCGCCCGAGTTGATCGCGGGCACCAATGTCGACAATCGCGTCCTGGGCGGCCTCTATGCGGGCGCAGGCGCGGTTCTGAACGATCATTGGCCGTCGATGGCGGCGTTTGGCCTGCTGTCGAATCGCCTGTTCGACGTGGTTGCTGCGGGCGGCAAGGCGATCTCGGATCCGGTACCCTCGATCCGCCGCGTATTCGGATCAGCCGTTACTGAGGTTTCCAACCCGGCCGAATTGCGCGCCGCCGCAGACCGGCTGAAAGGCGAGAAAGGCTTGCGTGCGGCTGCGGAGCAAATCATCGCGAAACACAGCTTCGATGCGCGTGCGCGTCGGATCGTGGGTGACGTGCTGGCGCGCCTCGGGTTGGAAGCGCCTTTTCCGGCACCGGCAGAGAAGCCGGCCGGTTCGGCACCGCTCCGCGTGCATCTGGTGGTGCCTTATGGCGGGCAGGGGCCGCAAAGCTCCGCCTATATCCGGCTGCTCTGCCCGCTGACCGACGAGAGCGTTGCCGGGCGTGTGGCCGTCACGCTCGGTGGAGCGGACGATCACGTCCCGCCCAGCGACATCTGCATCGTCCAGCGCGCGGCGATGCCGGATGCGCGCGCAGTGGACCGATTGGTCGGTCGGCTTGGCGCAATGGGCGCAGCGCTTGTGGTCGATGTCGACGATGCCTTCGTCGCGATGGAGGATCACCCCGAAGGTGAAGCCTATCGCCCGCTCAACACGGCGATAGAGCATGCGATTGCCGCCTCAGCCGAGACGTGGTTCTCGACGCCCGCGCTCGCCGATCTGTACGGCCATGTGGCGCATCGCCATGCCGTGCTGTCCAACGCGCTCGATCCGCGCATCTGGCGCGACTGGCGCAATGCCCGGCCCACGCCGTTCGGGCAGGACAAGGTGCGCATGCTCTATATGGGCACCGGCACGCACGGCTCCGATTTCGCGACAATCCGGCCCGCGCTCGACCGCCTTTGGGCAGAGCGGGAAGCGCGGTTCGACGTCACCTTGGTCGGTATCGCCGCCGATATCGAGCCCGCGCCCTGGCTGCATCGGCTGGCCCCCCCGGCGGACGCTATCGCTTATCCGCGCTTCGTGCGCTGGCTGCGCGGGCAGGGGCCGTTCGATATCGGCCTGGCGCCGCTTGCCGACACGCGGTTCAATAGCGCCAAATCAGATATCAAATTGCTCGACTATCTTGCGCTCGGCCTGCTGCCTGTGGTGCAGGACACAGCCGCCTACCGGCTCGATCCCGAGGCGGCCGAGGTTGCCGTCCATGCCGGCGACTGGTTCGAGACGTTGCGCGGGATCATCGACGATCGCGGTCCGGCCCAAAAGCGGCTCGCCCGGGGGCAGGATTGGTTGTGGAAAAAGCGCGCCGTCGCCACCTTGGCCACTACCATGATCGCAAGGTTGGAAGCGTTGCTGTGAAACGTCTGATCGCAGTCCTGCCGCTGGCGCTGTTGGGTGCGGCAGCCCCATCCGCCAGGCCGGGGATACGCCTTGCGTGGCCGGTCGATTGCACCTTGGGCCAGACCTGCGCGATCCAGAATTATCTGGACGACGACCCCAGCCCTGCCGCGGTCGACTATGAATGCAAGCATCGCACCTATGCCGATCACAATGGCGTCGACATCCGCCTGACCAGCATGGCGCTCGAACGGCGCGGCGTGAACGTGCTGGCGGCAGCGCCCGGCACGGTTCTGCGCGTCCGCGACGACATGGCGGATATCTCGATCCGCGATCAGGCCGCGGGTGCGGTCGCGGGGCGCGAATGCGGAAATGGACTGGTGGTCGCACACGCCGACGGTTGGGAAACGCAATATTGCCATATGCGGCAGGGCAGCTTGGTGGTGCATGCCGGCCAGCAGGTCGCGGCCGGTACCGTGCTGGGCAAGGTCGGCCTGTCCGGCAATACCGAATTCCCGCATCTCCACATCACGGTGCGCAAGGACGGCAAAGTCATCGATCCGTTCGCATACGGCGCGCCCATCGGCGCGTGCGGCGCCGGGCAGAGCTTGTGGACTGCGACCCCTGCTTATGGCGAGGGCGAGGTGCTGGTGGCTGGCTTCGCAAGCGCTCCGGTGACGATGCGGGATATACAGGAAAATGGGGCCGATCAGCCGGCGCACCCAAGCCGGGACAAACCCCTGGTGACGTTCGTCCAGGCGATCGGGCTGGAACAGGGCGATCGCCAGCGGCTGGTCCTGATCGGCCCGGACGGGGGGACGCTGGCGGAAAGCGCGCCGGCGCCGCTTGATCATGACAAGGCCGAGCAGATGCAGTTCGTTGGCCGCGGGCGCGTGCCGCCGGGCGGCTGGCCGGCGGGCGAATATCGCGCGACCTACAGCGTGACGCGTAACGGGAAGACCGTCCTGAACCACGTCGAAAAGATCCGGCTCTGATGGCCAACATCCTGATCGTACATCAAAATTTCCCGGGCCAGTTTCCGCACATTACCGATGCTTTGCTCAAGCGCGGCGACAAGGTGGCTGCGATCGGCGGACGTACCGCGCGCCCGCGTCCGGGCGTCGATTTCCGCTTCTGGTCTACCAAGCGGGGAACGACCAACGGCATATTCGACCCTGCCACGCGGGCGGAGGCCGATATGATCCGCGGAACCGCTGCGGCCAACGCGGCCCTCCAGCTCAAGCGCGACGGTTTCACCCCTGACGTTATAATCGGCCATCCGGGCTGGGGCGAGACCTTGTTCCTCAAGGAAATCTGGCCCGAGGCGCGCCTCATCCTGTTCGGGGAAATGATCTATCGCAGCCACGGCGGCGACCTCAATTTCGATCCCGAATTCGACAGCGGACGCGAAGATATGACGCGTAATTTCCGCTCGCATGCCAAGAATGCGACGCAGATCCTGGCGCATGCTTATGCGGACCGCATCGTCTGCCCGACCCGCTTCCAGGCCTCCAGTTTCCCGCCGTCGCTGCAATCGTCGATCCGCGTGCTCCACGAGGGGGTCGACATCGCGCATGCCGAGCGGCGCAAGGGCGCGAAGTTCAAGCTGCCCGGCGGCCGGGTGCTGGACGGCACCACGCCCGTCATCACCTTTGTCAACCGCACCTTCGAGCCGCTGCGTGGTTTCCATGTTTTCATGCGCGCGCTTCCCGCGGTGCTGGATGCGTGCCCCGACGCGGAGGTGCTGATGATCGGCAACGCCGCGCCGAGCGGCTATGGCGGCGCCAGCCCGAACGGCAAGGACTGGGTCAGCCTGATGCTGGACGAACTGGGCGAGCGGCTCGATCGGTCGCGCGTCCATTTCGTAGGCAAGGTTCCGCATGCGCAACTGATCGACGCGTTCTCGATCAGTTGGGCGCACGCTTATTATACCTATCCCTTCGTACTGTCCTGGTCGCTCGTCGAGGCGATGGCGGCCGAATGCACGATCATCGCTTCGGATACGGCGCCCTTGCATGACGCGATCACCAATGGCGTCGAAGGCCTATTGCTGCCCTTCTTCGACATTCCCGCATTGAGCGAGGCGCTGATCGAGGCGGTGAAGACGCCCGAGAAATTCAGGGGCATGGGGCAAGCGGCGCGGAAGCGCGCTCTCAGCGATTTCGATCAGGCACGCGGCACGGCAGCCTGGCTTGCGCTGGTGGACGAAGTCCTCGGCGGCTGAACGTTGCGGCTAGGGGCACGTAGTTCGCGGCGCCCAGCCCCGATTCCCGGTCCAGTCAAAGGAGCCCCTCGCCGCAGGTTGGCGCGGCGTGCGAGCCGCAGGGCAATCGCTTTGCTGCGTAGGGCGAAAAAAAAGGCCGGCTCCATGCGGAGCCGGCCCCTCTTTCGTGTCGGGACTTCGGTTAAACGAAGTCGGTCTTGTCCCAGTTACCGGAGACGTCACCCACAACGTGAACAACCGAGTCGATCGTACCCGTGCTATGCGAGCTATCCCAGAACAGGTAGGTGTCGGTGCCGACATCCAGCGCCGCTACGTCCGTGCCGTGGCCCGCCAGGATTGCCTTCGCATAGGTGTATGCGTCATCGACGTTGGCGAAGTTGGTGGTGGACCCGCTCGCGGTGTCGATATGCGTGACCGAGAAACCGATCGAGAGGCTGTCATCACCATGCGAGAAGCCGGTAAGGACTTCGGTGACGTCATGACCAGTGGCCGTGGTGGCGGTATTCAGATTTGCCACATCCGCATCACCCGTAGCGAACACGAACGTGGTGGTGTGACCCGCGCCACCAGTAGCCAGGTGGTCATAGCCAGCACCACCATCGATGGTGTCCGCGCCATTGCCGCCGGTAATGGTATCATTACCATTGTCACCCCAGAGCTGGTTATCGCCACGATCAACCTGCAGCGTGTCGTTGTCGGCACCACCATGGAGGGTGTCGTTACCAAACGTACCCGTGTCATGGATCGTGTCGTTACCCTTATTACCCTGAAGGTAATCGCTGCCGTCGCCACCATCGATGGTGTCGTTTCCGGAACCGCCGTAGAGACGATCGTTGCCGATCACGCCGGTGTCATGGATCATATCGTTGCCGGCATTGCCGTTGATGTAGTCGTTACCATTGCCGCCATCGAGCGTATCATTGCCATCCGCAGTGCCAGCAGCACCGACCGCAACGTTGCCATAGATGTGATCGTTCGCATCGGAGCCGGTGATGCTGTCGGCGCCATTGCCGCCGAGCAGGTAGTCGACGTCCGTATACATCGGGTTGCCATGGCTGTCGGTACCATGCGCTGCCGATGCGCCGACGATAACGTCGTTACCCTCGCCGCCGTTGAGGGTGTCGTTGCCAAGACCGCCAGTGATGTGGTCGATACCGCCGAAGCCGAAAGCAACCGCGCCGTGGCCGGCAACGCCAGCAACGGTGAACGTGTCAGTGCCGCTTTCGCCGAAAACCGCAACGTCGTTGTTGCCGAAAATCACGTGCGTCGGGCTATCCTGGCTGGCAGTCGCCAGCTGGTCTGCCAGGAAGGTCAGCGTCTGGCTGCCTTCGGTCAGCGTGATCGTTTCGGGGGTAGTCGTCGTGCCCAGGCCGTTCTGCACGGACGAGGCGGGCGTATCGGATACGCCGAGATTGGCCGCCGTCCCCGACAGGAAGAAGAGATAGTCGTCAGACGTGAACGCAGCTGCGTCCGACTGCGACATGGTTTCAAACGTATAAGTCGCCATTTAAGCCTCCAAATGAACCTTACAGTCCGGGCGTAAGTACGAAGCCCCCCCCTCCCCTAAGGTGGCTGGAGGCGCCCTCCGCCCATGCCTAACTGCACCGAAATGCAGTCAGCGCAAGCGAGCGCTCTGGACACTTAGCCAAGCTTCGAACCCTACGCAACCACTAAACAACTCGATCCTTGTTGCAAAAATCAGCGGATGCCACGGGAATCATGGCATAAGCCAACCGATGCGGTAAGACTCTGGGCGCCCTCATATGGTTCCCGCCCTAAGCACAGCCACTTAGCACGACAAAGGGTTAATCAATCCTTTTGGGGAAACAGGCCGTTGCCACCGAGTAAACCAAAGCGCCGCATCTCATCCGCGTACTGGCGTTGCAGAAATATCACGTCTGAATCGGACAATGTTGCTTGATAGTCGATATCGGCGGCCGGGCGCGAGATTTTGGCGGCGATTTCGCCAGCGGGCGCGGCTATCCCCAGAAAGGCGCAAATCGATCTTATCGTGCCAGTTGGATCGGACTTGAGCCCGTCGGAGCCGAGCAACAATATCTGCTCGCGGGGAAAGAGCGACAGGACGCGCGCGAGCTGACGTCCGTAGAAGCCCCTCTCGACATAGGAATAGACGCGATGGAAGCCGGGGTAGGGGGCGGCGTTCGCCATGCGCGCCCGGCCTTCGCTGATGCACCAGGCGAAGGGCTCGGTTTCCTTTCCGCGGGCATATTCCATTTTCCAGTGCGACCAGGCACGTTCGATGGGATCGCGGAAGGTGAGGATCAGCCGCATCGCTGGATTATAGGCGCGGATCCGCTCCAGCGCGTTTGGCCAGTAGATATAAATTGGCGTCGCCTCGCCCCATAGCTTGCCGGGATCGCTGAAAAGCGCATGGTAACCCGCATAATCGGGTGCGGCCCAGTCGGTCTCTTCCTCGTCGAAGAAATGCGCTTCCTTGACGGCGGGCAGTTCCAGCGCGGGAATTTCGGCGAGATAGTCGAACAGCGCGGTCGTGCCCGCTTTCTGCACGCCGGCGATGAGGAAGTCGACGCGCTTTTCGCCGTCGGTGCCTCTCATTTCTCGCGCATGGCGCTCTGCATCGCGTCGTGGAACGGGCGGAGCAGATAATCCATGACCGTTCGCGATCCGGTGATCACGCTGACCATCGCCGGCATGCCCGGCGTCAGGTGGACGCCGTTGCCGATCCGCGCGATCTGTGCCGGGTCGACCTTGACCTGCACCGTGTAGAAGGGTTCCCGGCTCTGGCCAGCAGCCGGATCCGTCGGATCCACGCTGGTGGCGTCGGCCGAAACCAGCGTGACGGTGCCGTCGATCGGCGGGGTGGTGCGCGGGTTGAATGCGGTCAGGGTGACGCGCGCGGGCATGCCGACGTGCACCTCCGCGATATCGGTGGGCTTGACCTTGGCGTTGAGCACCAGCGGCGATCCGGTCGGCACGATTTCGAGCAGACGCTCGCCGGGGCCGGCGACGCCGCCTTCGGTGAACTGCGTCAGGTTGAAAACATAGCCATCGACCGGTGCGCGGACGGTTGTCTGATCGAGGGATTCGGCGGTTGCGCGCAATTTGGGCTCGGCCTCCGCGAGTTTGTCCTGCGCGTTGCGAATGCCGGTTGCGGCGTCGCCTTGCCTTTTCTCTTCGAGCTGGGCGATCTGGATCTGGATGCCCCCGATCTGTTGTTGCGCGCGCGCGATGTCGGACAAGGTCGAACCCTTCTGTCCCTTGAGCTGCGCGGCGCTCCGGTCGAGCGCGGAAACGCGCGTCTTGGGGGCGTAGCCGAGCCGGTTGAGTTCGCGCACGCCGCTCAGTTCGTCTGCGATCGAACCCGATTGCATGTCGACCGACTGCATCTGCGCGCGCAGCCCCTGGATCTGCGTGCCAAGTTGCTGCGCCTGCGTTTTCAGCGCGGTCGCCTGGCTGCTGTAGAGCATCATCGTCGACATATGCAGCGAACGCTCGCCCGCCAGCAGCGCGGCGACCTGCGGGTCGTTCTGCTTGGAGAGCAGTTCCTGTGGGAACTGGATTTCGAGCGACCCCGATTGCTGCGCCTGGAAGCGCGCCATGTCGGCGAGCGCGGTCTGATACTGGGCCCGCCAGACGTCGACGCCGGCCTGCGCCTGAATCGGATCGAGCTGTAGCAAAACCTGTCCGGCGTGGACGAACTGCCCCTCGCGCACATAGATGCGCCGGACCACGCCGCCTTCGCGCTGCTTGAGGGTCTTGGTGTTGCCCTCGACCTGGACCTGCGCGGGCGCCATCACCGCGCCCTGGATCGGCGAGAAGGTCGCCCACAAGGTCAGGCCGACCACCATCACCAGGACCACGACCATGCCCGCGATCATCGGCCGGCGTAGCCGCAGGCGGATAATCTCGCTCTCGCCCTGATCGAGCTCCGAAAAACCCGGATCGGGATCGGCCGGAATGGCGGGTTCGCCGCGGATCTGCCGGACGATGTCGGTCAGCTTGCTCACGCGCCGACCTCCTTCAGCTTGGGCGGCTGCTTGGGTTCCTGCGGCTTCTGCGCCTGCTGCGGGCGCGGCGTGCCGGCCAGGCGGCTCATAACCTCATCGCGCGGGCCGTAATCGGTAATCTGGCCGTTGATCAGAACCAGAATCTTGTCGGCAACCCCGAAGACCGCGGGCTTGTGCGAGATCAGGACGACTGTGGTACCGCGCGCCTTGGCGCGTTCGAGCGCGCTCATCAAAGCGCCCTCGCCCTCCGCGTCGAGATTGGCGTTCGGCTCGTCAAGGATGATCAGCTTGGGT
>Ga0207705_10003182_pt1 | contig 12497 bp, 10 predicted proteins | sample KBSC13metaG_FD_184314 | JGI IMG/M metagenome (GOLD analysis project Ga0207705, IMG submission 184314) | Corn rhizosphere microbial communities from Kellogg Biological Station, Michigan, USA - KBS C1-3 metaG (SPAdes) (version 2) | ecosystem: Host-associated > Plants > Roots > Rhizosphere > Soil ...
TTCGGCGTGGTGATGTCGATCCACGCGCACAGAAAGTGGACGCCGTAGCGCGATTGTTCGCAGTGGTTGCTTCTGCCGTCATCCCGGCAAAAGTCGGGATCAATGTTGTTTTGTGTTCGACATCCCTCTCGGATGACTGCCGCTCGACAAGGGCGGACTCGCTAGAATGCGCGTTTGCCTTGCAAACCGCGCGGCGCGCGGAATCCGGGACCTGTGATGGAAAAGAGTTTCGACCCGAAAGAGATCGAATCGAAGTGGTATGCGCGCTGGGAAGACGCCGGCTGTTTCAAGCCGACCGGCGAAGGCCAGCCATATTCGATCCTGCTGCCGCCGCCGAATGTCACTGGCACGCTGCACATGGGCCACGCGTTCCAGCAGACCATCATGGACGCGCTGATCCGGCACGCGCGGATGTCCGGCAGGAACACGCTCTGGCAAGGCGGCACCGACCACGCCGGCATCGCAACGCAGAAGATCGTCGAGAATCAATTGGCCGCGAAAGGCAAGTCGCGCCATGACCTCGGCCGCGAGCAATTCGTCGAACGCGTGTGGCGGTGGAAGCACGAATCCGGGTCGACGATCACGCGGCAGATGCGGCGCATGGGTGCGTCGATGGACTGGTCGCGCGAGCGTTTCACGATGGACGAGGGCCTTTCGGCCGCGGTACGCAAGGTGTTCGTCGAGTGGTATCGCGCAGGATTGATCTACCGCGGCAACCGGCTGGTGAACTGGGACCCGGCGCTGATGACCGCGGTGTCGGATCTCGAAGTCAACAACGTCGAGCGCGATGGGTTCCTGTGGTCGATCCGTTACGAAGTGATCGACCCCACGCCGAACGCCCCCGACCACGTTGTGATCGCAACCACACGGCCGGAGACCATGCTGGGCGACGTGGCCGTTGCGGTGCATCCGGAAGACGAGCGCTACAAGTCGCTGGTCGGCAAGCGGGTGCGGCTGCCGCTGGCCAACCGCGAGCTTCCGGTCATCGCCGACGACTACGTGGACCGCGAATTCGGCACCGGCTGTGTGAAGATCACGCCTGCGCACGATTTCAATGATTACGGCATCGGGCAGCGCCACGCGCTGGAATCGATCAGCATCCTGACGCTTGATGCCAAGATCAATGACAACGCACCGGAAACATACCGCGGCCTCGACCGCTATGACGCGCGCAAGCGCATCCTCGCCGATCTCGAAGCTGAAGGCCGGCTGGTCGAAACAAAGCCACACAAGCTGCAGGTGCCGGTCAGCCAGCGCTCGGATGCCGTGATCGAGCCCATGTTGACCGACCAATGGTTCGTGGATCTCACGTCGGACCAGGGTCGCGCAGCGATCACGCAACCGGCGCTGGATGCGGTGCGCAACGGTGACATCAGGTTCGTGCCGGAAAACTGGGCGACCACCTACACGCAGTGGCTGGACAACATCCAGGACTGGTGCATTTCGCGCCAACTTTGGTGGGGCCATCGCATTCCGGCGTGGTACGACGAGAGCGGCAACATCTTCGTCGGCGAAGACGAGGCCGACGCGCGCGCGCATGCGGCCGCGCCGCCGGTCGGTGCATTGCGCCAGGACGACGACGTGCTGGACACCTGGTTTTCCTCGGCGCTGTGGCCGTTCTCCACGCTGGGCTGGCCGTCGGCCGCGCCGGTGAAGAACGAGCGCGGCGAGGTCGTCGCGAATTGGCCCGCCGACAAGATTTTCCTGCCAAGCCAAGTGCTGGTCACCGGCTTCGACATCATCTTCTTCTGGGTCGCGCGGATGGTGATGACGACCTTGTATTTCACCAAGCAGGTGCCGTTTCGCGAGGTCTACATCAACGCGATCGTGCGCGATGCCGAAGGCCAGAAGATGTCGAAGTCCAAAGGCAACACCCTGGACCCGCTGGACCTCATCGACGGCATCACCCTGCCCGCACTGGTCGAAAAATCCACGAAATCGCTGCTGATCCCACAGGTGCGCGAAAAGGTCGAGAAGCGCATCCGCAAGGAATACCCCGACGGCATCGCTGCCATTGGCACCGACGCGCTGCGCTTCACCTTCGCGGCACTGGCGAGCTACAGCCGCACCATCAACTTCGACATCAAGCGCGCGGAAGGCTACAAGGCGTTCTGCAACAAGCTGTGGAACGCGGCACGGTTTGTGTTGATGAACATTGAACCGCTCTCCCCTCGGGAGAGGGGTTGGGGTGAGGGTCCGGAGTTCGCGCAAGGAAACGGACCCTCATCCGGCGCTGCGCGCAAAAGAAAAGGCGGCGCTTTCGCGCCCCTTCTCCCGGAGGGAGAAGGAGAAGCAAAAACGGAAGCGGAGCGCTGGATCCTCAGCCGCCTGCACGACACGCTCGCCGAAGTCGAGCAGTACTTCGCGAGCTATCGTTTCGATCATCTGGCGCAGGTGCTGTACGAGTTCGTGTGGAACGAGTACTGCGACTGGTTCCTCGAACTCTCCAAGCCCGCGTTGAACGGCAACGATGCCGAAGCCGCGGCGTCCACGCGACACACGTTGCTGGTGGTGCTGGAAACCGCATTGCGCGCGCTGCACCCGATCATTCCGTTCATCACCGAGGAAATCTGGCAATCGGTGGCGCCGCAACTGGGCCTCGAGGCATCCAGCATTCTCGAATGCGCCTACCCGCGCGCGGACGAATTCACGGTCGATGAAACAGCGAGCGCCGAAATCGAATGGTTCAAGACGGTGCTGACCGGCGTACGCAAGATCCGTTCGGAAATGAACATCGCGCCGGGCAAGATCATTCCGTTGCTGCTGGCCGACGGTGACGCCGAAGATCGTCGCCGCACCGACAAATTTTCAAGCCAGATCGAGTTTCTCGCACGCTGCGAAGTGCCGCGCTGGCTTGCGGTCGGCGAAGCCGAACCCGCAGCCGCGGCGGCTGTGGTCGGCACGCTGCGGGTGTTGATTCCGCTGGCAGGTCTGATCGATCTCGACGCCGAGCGCACGCGGTTGGACAAGGAAATCGCCCGCATCCAGGTTGAAATCAAAAAATGCGAGGGCAAGCTCGGCAACGCGAACTTCATCGATCACGCGCCCGCAGCCGTAGTCGAACAGGAACGCAACCGGCTCGCAGACTGGAACACGCAACTCGGCGCGCTGCACGGACAAGCGGCGCGGCTTGGTTGAGCGCGCCCGCTGAAAGCGAAAGCCCTGGAGCTTTTATCCGTGTCAACGGAGGACGAAAAACCACCCTACTCCAGCGCACCGACTTCCTCGGGAAACAGCACGTCGATAAAGCCGAACTTCGAGAAGTCGGTGATGCGTGAGGGATACAGCCGCCCGATCAGGTGATCGCATTCGTGTTGCACCACGCGCGCGTGGAACCCTTCAGCGTTGCGGTCGATCGGGGTGCCACTCGGGTCCGTGCCCTGATAACGGATCATGCTGTGGCGGCTCACTACGCCCCGCAGGCCCGGCACGGACAGGCAGCCCTCCCAGCCCTCCTCCATGTCTCGCGACAGTGGCGTGATCAGCGGATTCAAAAGGATCGTGCGCGGCACTTCCGGCTCGCCGGGATAGCGGTCGGAGTGTTCGAAGCCGAACACCACCAATTGCAGGTCCACCCCGATCTGCGGCGCAGCCAGACCTACGCCATCGGCCGCCTGCATGGTTTCGAACATGTCGGTGATCAGGTCGTTCAATTCGGCGGTGCCGAACATCGTCGTCGGAACCGGAGGCGCGACGCGCAGCAGGCGCGGATCGCCCATTTTCAGGATTTCGCGGATCATGCTTGCTTCCGATGCAATGTCATTGGCGGCGCGCGCGAAGGAACCCGAGTAGCGGTGCCGTGGCCAGGAAATGTGCCGCGATCCCGCATGCGACCAGCACGCGCGTCAGCGGCCCGCGCGCGGCCGGATCGAATTTGCGGAACCAGCGCCACATGCCGCGATGCTTATGGTAACTGACGAACACCGGCCGATGCGCGCTGGAACCGCCCTTGGCGTGGCGCACGCGCACATCGCCCGCCAGCAGCACCTTGTAACCCGCATCGCGCGCGCGCCGGCACAGGTCCAGGTCCTCACAATGCAGGAAGTAGCCTTCATCGAAACCGTGCAGGCGCTCGAACGCCGCCCGCGGCAGCAGCATCAGCGCGCCGGAAACGTTTTCGGTTTCGATCACGTCATCAGGCATCGGGCCGGGCACGTCGACGCCTTCGTACCTGGACGCATCCCGCTTGACGCGTCCCGTCATCTCGTTCAACGAACGCCGCAGCAGCGGATCGCGACGCCGCGATGCCGGATCGGGCGTGCCGTCCGGGTCGCACACCACTACGCCGATCACTCCCGCATCAGGATGCGCGCGCTGCACGTCCAGCACGCGCGACAACGTGTCAGGTTCGAGCATGCAATCGGGATTCAACACCAGCAAGGCATCCCCCTGCGCCTGTCGCGCGCCTACGTTCACCGCCGGACCGAACCCGAGATTGGCGTGGTTGTAGACGACGCGCACGCGCTCGTCGTGTTCGTACGCCCGCGCCAGCGCTTGCGGAACCCCATCGCGCGAAGCGTTGTCGACGAGAATCAGTTCGACCGGCACGCTGGACGCCAACGCGCGCGCCGCGCATTCCCGCAACGGAACGCCGCTGTCGGCGGCGACGATGATGATGGAGGTCAACACGGGCACCCGCGCAGTCTAGCGATACCCGCGCGCGGCGGGCGCCGGCAAACCGCTCGCACACACTGGAAATCAGATGCGCCCTTTGCCGCCGATGCCGCGCAACAAGCGGCCAGGCCTTGCATCGCATGCATCCCGCCGACGCATGCTGCCCCGCCCGCACTATGGCCGCACGACCAACAGCCCTTCGATGTGCAGAGTGTCCGCGATGGAGACGCGCAGGCGATCGGCCGCGTCGCGGCTCACCACCGGGCCGGCGCATACACGCCAGCGCACGCCGTCGGCCGTGGTCACGTTCCTGACGTAGCTGGTGTAGCCGAGTTGCTGCAGGCGGCCGCGCAAGCGTTCGGCATCGTCGCTGTTCGTGAAAGACGCGACCTGCACCGACCACTCTCCCGAAGGGGCCGCCGCGGCGGGACTGGCCGCAGGCGCGAATGACGCACTCGACGGCGGAACGGACTCGGTCGATGCCGGCAAGCTTTCGGTTTCGGAAGCAGGCGTCGCGCCACCCTTCGGCAGGATCGGTTTCAGCGATTCGAACTGGGTCTGGTATTCGTCGGTGACGCGGCGCGCGTCCTCGGGGTTGCGGATGATGCGCGGGGTGATCAGCACGATCAGCTCGGTGCGCGCGCTCTTGCGGTCGGTGGTGCCGAACAAGTGACCGAATACGGGGATGCGGCTGAGGAACGGCACGCCGCTGTCCTGGGTGGTGTCGGTCTGCTGGATCAAACCGCCCAGCAGCACCGTCTGCCCGCTCTGCACGGCCACCTCGGTACTCAGCGCGCGGTTCGTGATGGTGTAGTTGCCGAACTTGTCCTGGGTGGTCGGTTTGCTGACGACTTGCTGGATGTCCATGTACACCAGCCCGCCGGGACTGACGCGCGGGACGACATCCAGCAACACGCCGGTGTCGATGTATTGCACCTGGCCCGCATTGAAGGCGTCGGTGGTCGAGCCCGTGCCCACGCCGGGCACGAGATAGGTTTGCACCACCGGTATCTTTTCGCCCACCTTGAAGGTGGTTTCCTGATTGTTGAGCACCACGGTGGAAGGCGCCGACAATATCTTGGCGTCGCCGCTCGATTCCATGGCCCTGAGCGCGAATTGCAGATCATTGCCCGCGAACGAATAGAACAACGCGTCGGATGTCGAGTACTGGACGCCGCCCAGGCCCGCCGCGCCCTGATGGCGGTGATAGGACTCGTTGGTGTTTGGCGGCGAACCCGGCTGGGTGCCGATCAGCCCGCCGAGGTAATACTGCACGCCGAACTGGAATTCGCCGGTCAGGCTGACTTCCAGCACGCGGGTTTCGATCTGCACCTGCAGCGGCTTCTCGTCCAGACGCTCGATCACCGGCAACAGTTTTTCCCATTGGCCGGGCGTCGAGCGGATCAGCAACTGGTTGTTCTCGTTGACCGCGGCGATGCGCACGCCCTCACTGGTGGTGAACGCGAACGTATCCTGCCCCGCACGCTGGCCGCGACGCATCTGGGTGGCGCCCGTGATCCCGCCCGTCCCGGAACCGAACTCGTCACCGCCAGTGCTGCCGACGCCGCCGGGGAAGTTGCTGTTGTCCGACGAAAAATTGCCAAAGCCCTGCTGCGCACCAAGGCTGCCGGTCGCGGATTGTTCCAGCGGCGAGAAGCCCGGCGCGACCGCGCCCACGGGGTTCTGCTGGCTGCCGGTGTCGTTGCCGAACAGTTCGTTGAGGTGCCGCGCGAGGTCCGATGCCTTCACATTGAGTACGTTGTAGACATAGAGGCCCGAGGCATTGCCGGCGCCATTGTCGATGGTGGTGATGAGCCTGCGCACCTCGTCGAGGTAGGAAGGCTGCGGGGTGATCACGACCAGCGAGTTGCTGTGTTTCAGCGGGATCAGCCGCACCATGCTGGAGATGTTTTCCGAACGCGGCGCGACCAGGTTCGCCGCGCCGCCCGCGGGTGCGGCGGCCGGCGCGGAGCCGCCAGCCTGCTCGGTGAACAGGGTCTGGAGTTGCGTGACCAGATCCTCGGCCTGCACATGCTGCAGCGGAATCACCGCCACCGACATCCCGCGCAGCCAGTCGACGTCGAAGGTGCGGACGATGCGCTGATAATTCGCGAGTTCAGCGGGCGTGCCGCCCATCACCAGCAGGTTGCGCACCGGATCGACCAGCAGGAATGCCTTCGGATCGGCGAATGGCTTCAGGAGCTTCTGCATCGCCTCGGCGGATACGTAGTGCAGCGGAAACAACTGCGCCGCGTAGCCGGCGCCGGGCGATACCGCGCCCAAGCCGGGCACGAGGTTGCCGGGCGCGGCCTGTTCCACCGGCACCACCAGGTAGCCGCCGTTCTGCTGCACCAGGGCATTGCCGGTCCACGACAACAGCATCTGCAGGATCGGCAACACCTCGGCTTCGGTGACCGGCTGCGAGGTGGAGAAGGTCACGGTGCCCTTGACGTCCGGCGAAATCGAATAGTTCGCGTGCAGTACGTCGCCCAGGATCGCCTTGACCGCGGCTTGCACTGGCTGGTTGTCGAAGTTGAAGGTGATGGTGCCGCCTTCGTTGGCGGCCCGACCGGATGCGGTGTGGCTCGGCGCATTGATGAAGACGCCGGTGCCGTAGTGGTTTTCCGGTGCGGACGCATTAGCCAAAGTCGGGTTCTGCTGTTCCGTGCCGACGTTCATCGGCTGCGGCACCGGCTTGTGGGTGCCGGCGATGGCTTCCCGCTGCAGGCTGTAGTCGTTGTCCTGACGGATTTGCGGCGCGCAGCCCGCCAGCAGCGCGGCAGCGAAGGCAACCCCCAGCACGGCTAGCTTTTTGTACACGTCATGCACTCCACAACCGGTCTGCCTCGCGCGGTGGCGCGATGCCTGCGTCAACCGCCGCCATCCTGACGCGCGGCCCGGCGCCGTTGCGCGTCGATGCGCGCTTTCAGCGCCCGGGCGCGCGCCGCGACAGACTGCGAGCCTGTCGCCGGCTTCGGCGACCGATTCGCGGGCTGCCCGCCCGCATCCTGCGTTCCGCGGCGGGTGACCATAGCAGATGCGCCGCTTTCCGCGCTCATGGGAACGGGCTGGCCCTGCGCCCCCTGGTGCTGGTCGGGGTTGGGGAAGCCATTCGCCGGGGGGACACCGGAATCCGTTGCCGGGCCGGGCACCAGTTGCAGTTCCTGGCGCGAACCCGACACCTCGATCACCGCGCTGCGCGGGCGCAGTTCCACCAGCACCGGACCCTCGTGCGACGGTTGGCCTTCGATGGCGCGGTAGTCCTTGCCGTTGGTCTTGTCGTGCAGGATGGCCATCTTGAGGTGCGGCAGCATGATCACGCCGGTCAACTGCAGATCGCTGCTGGACGCGTCCCCGCCGGCCGTGGCGGGCGCGGGCGTGCGGGTGGGGCTGAACAAGGGGTGCTGCCAGACTGCCGCGAACCGGTCCAGCGGCGGGACTGCCGGTGCCGGGGTGGTGGCGCCGACCGCTGGCAGCCGCGCTGGCGCGGCGTTGTCGTTCCAGTGCGCACTGCGGCCCAGACCCGCCCACAGGGCGATCAGCAGCACCACCAATATGGCGGCGACGATGCCGAACGCGGGCGTCAGGCGGCGGCGATCGGCGGCATTCATGGCGACGCGGGCCTCAGGTAACCGGACAAGGTCAGTTGCGCCTGCAGCCGGCCGCTGGGCGAGCGCGCCACCGTCAGGTTGTCCACGAACAGGTAAGGCAGCCCGCGATCGAAATCGTGCAGCACCGCGGCCAGCGGCTGCACGCCGCAATCCAGCGTGATGCTGACGCTGACCCGCCGGAACGGTTCGTTGCCGGTGTCCTGCTCGATCGGCATCTTGGACGGCATGCTGCAGCCGGAACCTTCGTGCGCTTGCGCGGCGACCACGTCGGTGGCGCGCTGGATCAGGTTCGCGGACGCGGCGCTCGGATCGTTCGCGGACAAAAACGCGTCCACCGATGCGCCGCCTTGCTCCAGCCTGGCGACGCGTTTTTGCAGTTCCGGCTGCTCGGCGATCGCCGCCGCGTATTTCGCATGGATCTTCTGCAGATCGTGCATCTGCCCGTCCACCTGCAGCAGCGGGGCGACGAACCACCAGTGCAACAGCACGAAGTAGGCGATCGCCAGGACGACCAGCGCCAACCCGATCGCGGCGAGCCGCGACTGCGCCGGCGACAGCCGCCGCCCGACGCGGCTTTTCATGTCAACGGCCATCGGCGGCACCCTGCTGGCGCACCCGCGCGATCAATTCGAAGCGCTCCTTGCCCGTCGCGGGATCGGGCTGGATCACCCCCTGCAGCTTGGGTTCCTGCAACAGGTTCGAACTGCCGAGGGTGTCGACCAGCGCCGCCGCCTTGGCGGCTTCGCCCTTGATGTCGAGGCCGCCCGAGTCGTCCAGCGTCAGCACGTCCAGCCACGCCGTGGCGGGCAGGCGCCGGGTCAGGTCGTCCAGCACGGCCAGCGCGGACGGATTCTCGGACTTGCGTTTCACCAGGAATTTCGAGGCCGCCAGCGCACCGGTGAGTTGCGCGCGCAGTTGTTCGGACTGCGTGGCCTTGGCGCGCATCGTCTGCACTTCGTCCTGCATTTCGGCCAGTGCCGCGCGACGATTGGCCAGCCATTGCGACAACACCAGCACCACCAGCAAAATGCAAACCAGACCCAGGATGAAATTGGCGCGACCGCGGCGATCGATGTGCCGTGGCCGCCGCCCGGGCGGCAACAGGTCGATGTCGGCCAGCTTGCCGCTGGCGGTCTGCACATCGACCGCATCGGGGTGCGCGCCGATCGTGTTGAAGCGTTCCAGCAAAGGATCGATGTCCGCTTTCGGCGCCGCGTACAGATCCAGCGCCACCTGTCCCGCCGGCGCCGGATCGGCGCTGACGCTGACGTCGTAATACACCTGCTCGGGCTTGAACGGCGTCTGCCGGTCCAGTTCGTAACCGACCACCCGGCGCGGATCGGCGGCCGCCGCGGCCGGCATCACCAGACGCCGATACAGCACCTGCGACGCCGGCACCACCAGCAGCAGGCAGCGATCGTCCGGATCGATGCCGGCGCAGGCACGGGCGAATTCCGAGCGCTGGACGTCCACCGGCACCCCGGGTCTGATCGTCGCCAGCGTGGCGCCGGTGCGCGCGCGCCGGATCGTTGCATTGCCGTCCGCCTCGCCCAGCCACAACACATCCGGTCCGCGTCGCACCCACGCGCGCACACCCCCCGGCAGCATCGCCGTCAATTCGCCGCCCCACCAGCGCAGGAAGCCCGGCAGCGGCGAACGCCGCCACGTCAGTTTCGCGCGTTCGAGGGTTTGTGCGCTTGCTGTCGCCATTGCCAGTCCTGCCAGGAAACGCGTGGAATCAATCCACGCGCCAGTCCAACACTTTGTACGGGCGTGCCCGGGTGCCCGTCAACGCCAAGCGTATCGTGACATCCAGGCCCACGCGCGTTCCATCCGGCATCGTGGCGGTACTGAACACGCGCTCGACCACGCCGCCGTAGCCAGCGATCAGGGGGCCGTTGGCCACCGCCCCCAAGGCACGTCCGTTGCCCGCGCCGCGCTGCGCCGCGCGGCTTCGGCGTTGCGCGACCAGCGCCTTCGCCTGATCGGGGCCGAGGCCCTGCAACGCCGCCAGTGACAGCGGGGGTGCGTATGACGCATCCGGGAAATTGCGGCCCGAAAACACTGTCACCGCTTGGTCGACCTTGTCGAACAGGTCGACTGTCATGCCCGGCAGCCGCGCCAGTTGCTCGATCGCGCGGAACGGACCGTGCGGCTGGGCCGTAGCACCGCCTCGCGTCGGCAATGGCTGGCGTGGCAAATCGCCCCGCCACGCGGCCAGCGTGTTGGCAAACTGCTCGGCGCGCGCGCGATCCACGCCTGCCGCCGCGAACAGACCACCCAGCAAATCCGGCGGGCTGGCGTTGAGGTCGACCAGACCGCTCACGTCCACCACCTGCACGCGCACCTTGGCGCCACCGAATTCGAAATCGTACGGCCGGCCATCCGGTATCCACTGGTCACGCAGATCGGGCGCACGCAAACCGGCCACCGCATGCGCGAGCCCAGCTTCGGCCACGAGTTCGGCACGCACGCGCTCGGCCCCATACAGCGCGGCCTGGCTTTGGCTACGCGACGCAGCCGCGACGCCGATCAACAACGCGGCCAGCAGCACCGTCACCCACAACACCAACAGCAGTGCGGTGCCGCGCTGATGCCGGATCATGGCGTACCACCGAGTTGGACGCCGAAGCCTTCGCCCGCGTGCAAGGGAATCACCATCTCGGGAAATGGCACCCGCGCACGCCAAGCGGGATCGAGATGGATGCGCACCGCCAGCGGCAAACCATTGGCGGCCTGCCAGTCGTCGCGCCACGCCGCGGGCTTGCCGAAGGCGGCCGCCGCGAGGTACTGGAAGCGTCCGCCCCGCAAATCCGCGAGCAGAAGATGCGTCACCGCGTCGCCGGTTTGCGGCGCATCGTCCGCGTAAGGCTGGTAGACGAGATCGAGCGATGTAACGCCCGAGGCGTCTTTGGTCAGGCGAATGGTTTGCACGTACAACCCGGCATGCCCCGATTGCATGGGCAAAGGCCCGACATAGCGCATCGAGGTCGCATCGCCTTCGAACATCCGCGCACGCGCATCGCCTTGAGCCAAGTATGGCTGCAGTTGCGCCGCGGAAACGTAGCGGCGCAGGAACTGTTGCACGGTGCGCACGTTCTCGCTGCGCGCCATCAGCGCGTCCGCCGCGTGCGTGATCCGGGTGGCGCTGGCCATCGCACCCCATACGCCCAGCATCACCAATGCCAGCAGCGCCAGCGCCAGCAGGATTTCCAGCAGGGTGAAGCCGCGGGAGAATCGGGACGGGGACCTCGAGACTCGGGATCCGGAAACAGTTCGCGGCCGGGTGCGCCTGATCTGTTCCGCACCACTCGGCGATGTCGACTGTGCGTGCATCGTCGTCCGATCCCTATTCCTGCTCCGCGCCCGCCGGAGCAGCCTGCGCGCGCTGGGTGGAGAGCCGCAACGTGCGACCAGCACCGTACTCCACCGCAACGTCGAGCTGGTACAGGTCGATGCCGGACGCCTGTGCGACCAGCACATTCCCCTGCTGCAAGGCCTCCCCGCCCTGCACCTCCGACGAGGACGGCGACGGTTTCGGCAACCCACGCACCTTCAGCGTCCAACGCATGCCGTCGTCGAACGTGCCGGCCAGCGTTTCATCCTTCAGCGGCGCTTCGAGCCCCTGCCCGGCCAGCAGGCTCTGCGCATGTTCGACCGCGGTGTTGAGCGCGGCACTGTGCGCCGCGTTGTGCGCCGACTTGCCCAGTGCGCCCAGCCCGACCGCGAAGGCGATCGCCAGCAGCGCGATCGCCGCCAACACTTCGATGAGGGTGAAACCGCGCGAAAGCAGAGTCCCGGGACCGGTGATCCGTTCGATGGAATATCGCGCGATGGTCCTCACTGCGGCGACCCACTGCTCACGGTCACCGCACCGGTCAGCCAATCGACATCGATGCGTGTGCTGCGCTGATCGTGACTCAGCACGACGTTGCCGCCGCTGGAACTGCCATCAGGGAAATAGCGGATGCGCGCGAGGCCTGCCTGGTCGGTGTCCTGAGCCGCCGAGGTCACGCGCACGTCCGCATCGGCCGGGAACGCGTGCGGCTCACGGCCCGGCCCGGCCCACGCGTGCCCGCGCAGATCGACCGTGAACCATTGCGGTTTGCCGGTCGCCATCGCGCGCGTGCGGGTGTCGCGCAAACCGGCCGCGACCCGCTGCGCCGAAGCCTCCAGTTGTCCGCGCGCGCGTCCGCGCAACGACACCGCGGTCACGGTGACGGCGATCGCGATCAGCACGATCACCGCCAGCATTTCGATCAGGGTGAAGCC
>Ga0207705_10003185_pt1 | contig 12494 bp, 11 predicted proteins | sample KBSC13metaG_FD_184314 | JGI IMG/M metagenome (GOLD analysis project Ga0207705, IMG submission 184314) | Corn rhizosphere microbial communities from Kellogg Biological Station, Michigan, USA - KBS C1-3 metaG (SPAdes) (version 2) | ecosystem: Host-associated > Plants > Roots > Rhizosphere > Soil ...
CCCGTTGGCGCGCGGCGATGCGCGTTGGTCGCCCGCTGTGGGTGATTGCCGACAGCTGCGCCGTGGTCGCGGAGTGAGGTTCTTGTTGCACCGCCGGCAACGACCGTGGCGACGCAAACAACGGGTCGGGTATAGAACTGAGTCTGCTAGGGTTAATTTGGTATGTAAGAATACATAATAATACTGGTATAAGCCCTGCAGTGGTCGTCATCCCGAGAGGGGACAACGACCATGACGCCATCGACGAAGAGGACGCTCGCCTGGACCGCCGCTGCCTTGTTGCCACTGTTTGGAGTCGCCTGCGAACAGCAGGACACCGGCTCGGCGGTGACCACGAACGAGAGCGAGGCGCCGGCGTTGAACTCGATCAACGGGTTGAACTCGATCAACGGATTGAACTCGATCAACGGGTTGAACTCGATCAACGGGCTGAACTCGATCAACGGGCTGGCCTCCCTGAACGGACTCTCCTCGTTCAATGGTCTGACCTCGACGGACGGACTGGATCACGGCATCGACCTGCTGAACACCGCGGGCGGCCGGATGACGTTCGGCTACATCGTCCGCTGCGCGCTGCCGGCCAGCCACGCCATCACGCGGAAGGACAAGCTCGGCAACGCCTACAGCTTCACCGGTGAGATCGGCCTGGCCCCCACCTGGGAGACCGGAAGCTGCAACAGCACCTGCGAGGAGGACGTGAGCGCCTGCGTGCTGGCGCACGTGAACACCACCGGCCAGCACATCTCGCTGTGGATGGACAGCACCAACCCGGCCCTGGGCTGGGGCCGCAGCGCGAACTTCCCGTACCAGGAGGGGTCCTTCTTCGGCAACATCTTCCACAACCCGCCCGTGGCCTACTACTGCAACGGCGCCGACTACAACTTCGGCGTGGTTCCTGGCCGCCTGGGCGCCGGACAGGTGGGAGCGCCCTACACCAACCCCAACGGTTCGTCGGCGCTGTGCACCAGTCTGTGCCAGGCCACGGGCGGAACGAACAACAATGACGGCTTCGGCACCTGCTGGGGCGCGGGCGGTGTCGCCTACCACCGCATCGTGACGGTCTACCGGAACTTCGACACCTCCATGCAGTACAAGATCTGCGATCGCGTGTCCGGGCAGTGCCTGGCCGCCAGCACCACCAGCGCCGGCGGACAGATCGTTCGCCAGAGCTACAGCAGCTCGAACATGCAGAAGTGGGTCATCACCCAGGTCGCCGCCAACACGTACAAGGTCGTCAACGTCCAGACCGGCATGGCGCTCGACATGGCGGGGGGCAAGACCGCTGTCGGCACCATGCTCGTCCAGGCCGGCTATACCGGCAGCGCCACCCAGCAGTGGTCATTCAAGTCGGTGGCGGACGGCACGGGGTTCTTTCAGATTCAGCCGTCCAGCACCACGCTGGACGCGATGGGCTCGGTCAACAGCAACATCGATCTCGAGTCGTGGGGCTGGATCGACGATCAGAAGTGGAGCGTTCAGCTCGCCAACTAGTTCTTGAAAGTTACCGGCGGGCCGTTCGCACGCCTCGCCCGGGAACGAAAATCCTCTCTCCGCGACCCAGACGGGCGGACTCGAAAAGTCCGCCCGTCTTTTATTTTCGTGCGCGTCGTGCGGCCGCCGTCACTTGCTGGTCGTGGTGACGTTCGCCACCGGGAACTGGATGCTGCCGCTGCCGCCGCCCACCTCGACGTTGATGTGGACCGAGGACAGCGTCCCCAGACTCCAGCCCTGCTTCGCCCAGGCCGCGAAGTGGTCGCTGACCGTGACCGTGCCGCAGGTGCGGGCCGTCTTGCGGGTGCTGATGATCTGCATCCACCCGCCCGAATGACCGGCCTCGCAGGCGTTGGCGCCGCCGGTGCCGCTGGTCGTCGTCATCGTCAGGTAGTACGTGTCGCCGTCGATGACGGCGGTGGTGCTGCCACGGGCCGACAGACCATTGAATGAGTCCTCGTTGATGTACCACTCGATGCAGGGGCTGTGCATCCAGCCGTACATCCCGATGTACGAGAAGCCGCCGCCCGATCCGGACTTCTTCTCGGAGTACTGGGCCAGGATGGTGCCGTAGGCGGTGTAGGCCTTGTTCGAGTTGAAATCCAGACCCACGTGCGCCAGGAAGTCCTGGCTGTTGTTCCAGGTCGCCGAGAACGCGTGCGCGCTGGGGAACACGGTGATGCTGCCGCCGCTGCCGCTGGTCCAGATGCCGTAGTTCAGCCCGTCGGCCATGCCGTTGATGTTGGTGCCCGTATAGGTGTTTCCCCCGCTGGGGAACGCGGCGTTGCAGTCGACGGTGTCGCTCGCGCCACCGGCGCCAGTGGAGCCGCCCGAACCGCTGGCGCCGCCCGGGCCCGTCGCGCCGCCGGAGCCGTTGCCGCCGTCACGTCCGGCCCCACCGCTTCTGCCGCCCGAGCCCGCCATGGTCCCGCGGCCGCCGGCGGCAGTCATGCCCGCCGCGCCGGTCGAGCCGGCGCGGCCGCCGGAACCGGTGCCACCACCGGAGCCGCTGGAGCCACCGGACGCGGTCGAGCCACCCGAGCCGACAGAGCCACCCGAGCCAAGCTTGCCGCCGGAGCCGACGGCGCCGCCCGAGCCGACCGCGCCGCCGGAACCGGGCGCTCCCCCGCTGCTCTCTCGGCCACCCGAGCCGGTGGTTCCCCCGGAGTCCGTCGGCGGACCCGAACCGGGCGAGGAGTCACAGCCGGCGAAGGCGAAGCACGTCACCAGAGCGGAGAGGACGATCTTGGATCTCATGGGAGCTGCTCCTCTGTGTCGGGGGTAAGCGCGCCGTTCAGCGCTGGCCTCGGGGGAGGGGAGGTCACGTCCGAGAGCGCCCGGTACCGACCGGCTGGATCGGGATGGCGTATCCGCATTCCCGTTTGTGCGCCGCCCGGCCGAGTTTGTTAAAGAATCTTTCAATCCCGGGGCTTGAACACGGCCAGCCACTGACCAGCCACGGTCCGGCAGGACGCTCGAGCAGCGAAGTGCGCCGGCCGCCTTCCCGGCCAGGACGACGCGACGTCTCGCGCGCGTATCGCGCGGGGGCGTAGCGCCACCGCCGTACGGCGATTCGCGCGGTCGTCAGAAGCGGACGCGCAGCGCTGCCGGTATCAGCTCGAAGGTGGCGGGCAGAAAGCCGGGCGTCTCGCCGTCCAGTTCGACCGGGATCCGCGCCGCAGGGTCGACGGGCGTGACGCGTACCACGTGCGCCGCCGACGCGTACACGTCGGGCAATGAGAGATGCGTGCCCGCGAACAGGCGGTGGATGTGCGTCAGGGTGTACGCGGGGCTGAAGTCGCCGACGGTGACGAAGGACAGCGCGCCGTCGTCCAGCTTGGCGTCGGGACAGATCTTCATGCCCCCGCCAAAGAACTTGCCGTTGCCCAGGGCGCCCAGCATCACCTTCCGGCGCACCGGCAGCGCGCCGTCCACCTCCAGCAACACCTCGCTGTTCTGGTAGGCGGCCAGGGTTCGCACGACGGCGCTCAAGAAGGCGAACTTGGGCCCGAATGATTTTGACGAATCGTTGGCCCGGGCGGCCACTGCGCTGGAGAAGCCAAACGAAGCGACGTTGACGAAAGGGCGCGTCTCGACGTCGCCCTCCGCCGTGGTGAAGGTGGCCCGTCCCACGTCGATGGTGCGCGCCGGGCGCTCGCGCGCGTGCCGCGCCGCCTCGACGATGTCGTGGGGCAGCTCCAAGGTGCGCCGCAGATCTCCGCCCGTCCCGCGCGGGATCAGCGCCAGCTCGGTGGCCGGTGGCCGGTCCTGCGCTTCCCGCGCCTCCAGCAGTCCGGCCACCACCTCGGACACTGTCCCGTCGCCGCCAAACGCGACCACCAGCGCCCGTCCCTCCAGGGCGGCGGCCCGCGCCAGCGCGGTGGCGTGGCGGGGCGCTTCGGTGAACGCCACGTCCACCTCGCCCAGTCCTGTCGACACGGCGCCCATCAGCCGCGCCGTCCTGCGCTCGCTGAATCCGCCTCCCGCCGTGGGATTGACGATGACCAGGGGACGATCACGTGACATCGGGCGGGCCGTTCTTACCACGGCGGCCGGCGTTGCCGCGTCAGCAACACACGTCGCCGGGCAAACAACGGTCACCGACGCGGAAGGGAACAAAACACGTAAATTTAGTAATATAAAATACTAATTTCTGATGGCCTGAACTGTGCAGTGTGAATCCGGTGAGGCCACCATGAAGACGACCAATCGAATGCTGCGCTGGACCGCCCTTTCATTTCTTCCCCTGCTGCCCGTGGTTGCGGCCGGTTGCCAGGAGGGCGATGCCCCGGTGACGGCCAGCGAGAGCGAGGCCCCCGCGGTCGGCTCGGTGAACGGGCTGAACTCGATCAACGGGCTGAACTCGATCAACGGGCTGAACTCGATCAACGGGCTGAACTCGATCAACGGCTTGAGCTCGTTGAACGGGCTCAGCTCGTTCAACGGCCTGACGTCGACGGACGGTTTGAATCCTGGCGCCGACGAGATGTCGACCGCGGCCGGGCGGATGACCTTCAGCTACATCGTGCGCTGCGCCCTGCCGGCGGGGCACACCATCACCAAGAAGGACAAGACCGGCGCGTCGTACAGCTTCACCGGCCAGATCGGCCTGACCCCCCAGTGGGAGACGGGGAAGTGCGACCAGACCTGCCAGGAGTACATCAGCGCCTGCGTCCTGGCGCACGTGAACACCTCGGGCCAGCACATCGCGCTGTGGCTGGACGGTGACGCGCCCGCGCTGGGCTGGGGCACCAGCACCGATTACCCGTTCCAGGAGGGCTCGTTCTTCGGCAACATCTTCACCAGCCCGCCCCAGGCCTACTTCTGCGACGGCAAGGACCACGCGCTGGGCGTCGTCCCCGGACGCCTGGGCGCGGATCAGCCGGGCAGTCCTTACACGAACCCGCTGGGCAAGGACATGCTCTGCCAGTATCGCTGCACGGCCACTGGAGGCTCCGCCAACAAGGACGGGTTCACCAACTGTCCGGCGGTCAGCCCCACCACGGGCATGGTCGGCTACTTCAAGCACGTGGTCACCGTCTACCGGAACTTCGACGCGGTCACGAAGTACAAGGTCTGCAATCGCACCAGCACGATGTGCCTGGACGTGGCGAACAACAGCACCCAGGCCGGCGCGGCCATCGTGCAGAACCCCTACTCGGCCACCGACAACGGCCAGAAGTGGATCGTCACGATGGTCTCCCCCGGCATGTACAAGCTGGTGAACGTGGCCAGCGGCCTGGCCCTGGATCTATCGGGCGGCAAGACCACCGACGGGACGCAGCTGACGCAGACCGCCTTCGCCAACACCGCCACCCAGAAGTGGGCGCTGAAGTCGATGGCGGACGGCACGGGTTACTTCCAGATGGCCCCCTCGTCGGCGACCGGCTCGGCCGCCACCATCCCGAACAACGGCGCGGCCGTCGCCAACGGCCCGGTCCAGGTCGCCTACTACAACTACATCGACTCGCAGAAGTGGACGCTGTCCCTGGCGAACTAGCTCCCGACGCGCGCTCCATCGGTACCGAAAAAGAGGGATGACCCCGACCCGGGGTCATCCCTCTTCGTGCGTGGCGGGCCGCAGGGGGTATCCTGCCGCGCGCCATGGTCTTCGGGATCCTGATGGGGCTGCTCGCCAGCGCCAGCTGGGCGTGCGCCAACGTCTTCATCCAGAGGGCGTCGCGCGCGGTGGGGCCGTTCCGGGCGCTGGTGTGGGCCCTGTCGTCGGGCGGGCTGGCGCTGTTGCCGGTGGCGCTGGCGCTGGATCACCGCACCGTCTCGCTGCGCGCCGGCCTCCCCACCGGCTGGCTGATCGTGGCGGCGCTGTCCGCGATCGTCGCCTACACCAGCATGTTCTTCGCGGTGGAGCGGGGGCGGCTGTCGGTGGTGGTGCCGGTGATGTCCAGCTGGTCCGTCATCGCGGCGGCGCTCTCGCTGATCGCGCTGGGCCAGACGGTGCGGCGCGGGCTGCTGGCAGGCGCCGCCGCCGTGGTGGTGGGCGTGGTGATCATCGCGCGATTCGCCCAGCGCGAGGGCGGCGGAGAGCAGGCCACGTCGCCGGTCACGCCCGGTCGTCGCTCGGCCGTGGGCATGTCAGCGCTGACCGCGCTCGGCTTCGGCGTGCTGGTCCCGGCCATCGACCGCCTGTCGCCCGCGCTGGGCCGGCTGGGCTCGGTGTCGGCCGTGCTGCTGGTGGACCTGGTGCTGTGGTTGCCGGTGGCGGCAGCGGCGCGCCTCGACGTGCGCCCCCCCTCGCGCGGCACCTGGCCGCTGGTGCTGGCGGCCGGCGCCTTCGAGACCATCGGCTTCGTCTGGATCTCGCTCGGCATCTCGCACGCGCCGGTGGCCGTGGTGTCACCGTTCGCCGGGCTGTCCTCGGCGTTCACCGTCCTTTACGCGTGGGCGATCCTGGGCGAGCGGCCGGCTCGCCCGGTGCTGGTGGGGGCGGCGCTGGTGTGCGCGGGCGTGGTGCTGCTGTCGCTCTAGCTCATTTCCGGAGCGCTGCTTCGAAGCCTCGTGGCGGGCCCGCGGCGCATCCGGATGCTAACGTCCCGCCATGCGCGCTCTTGCCATCGCCTTGCTGATAACCCTGACCGCAACCTTCGCGCGCGCCCAGACGACCCCGACGACCACGCTGGGCCCGCGACAGAACTCCGTACCCAGCGACGCTGCCCGCCATGAGTACGACCGCGAGAAGAAGAGCCCCGGCCTGGCGGTGACGCTGGAGACGCTGTGCCCGATCGCGGGCGCGGGGCCGCTGTACGTGGGCCGGGACGGCGACAAGGCCGGGTTCCTGGCGGTGCTGAGCGGGGTCAGCGGCGGCGCCGCCGCCGGCTCGCTGTTGTGGCTGCTGCACCTGAACGAACAGCACACCAGCGGGGCCTCCCGCGTCGAGAACGACTTCTACCAGGGGACGGCCATCACCCTGCTGATCACCTCGGGGATCGTTTACCTGCTGGCCCGGGCCTCGGGCATCTCCCTGGCCTCGCAGTCGGCGGACCTGCACAACGAGGAGCTTCGCCAGCGCCTGGCGGCGCCCTGAGCGCCCCGCGAGGTTCCTACAAGAACTGGGCGTCCGCGCAGCAGCGGAAGCCGTTGTCGGGCGCCACCTGTGCGCGCGTGAAGTGCGCCAGCGTGTCGGCGGCGGACGCCGCCGCCGTGCAGCTGGTGTCGGCGTAATCGGAGGACACCGCGCCGCCGTAGGCGTCGCACTCGTCGGTCTTGCCCGAATCGGCTGGCGTGGCGGGCGTCGTCGTCGCGGTCACGCAGTCGTCTTGCCATTCGGAGGCGTTGCCAGACATGTCGTAGATCCCGGTGGCGCCGGCCTGGCACATCGTGGCGGACATCACCGGCTGCACGCCCGGGGTCGCGCTGACGTACTTCTTGTCCACGCACACGCCCGGCAGGCCCATCGTGCCGTAGGGGTAGCTCTGCGCGCCGTCGCTGGAACAGGCGATGACCCACTGGCTTCCCCCCGTGGCCAGCGGGTTCTTCACGGGACCGGCGTCGTTGCCGTCCAGACTGCCCGCGCGGCACAGGTACTTGCCGACCGAGCGGCAGTACGCGTCGGCGTCACACCAGTTCACGCAGACGACGGGGAAGTCGGCGCGCCCCACCGGATCGAAGGCCGGGCAGCCGGCCGTGGCCGTCTCGGTGGCAAGCGAGGCGTTCCACTGGCACGCCGCCGATTGCGTGGGGGGCTTCGTCGCCGCCGCCGTCAGGAAGGCCTGGTACTGCGCGTTCGTGACCTCGGTGCTGTCGATGCAAAACGCGACGCCTTCGCTCCAGGCCACCCGGACCAGCGGCGGACCGGCCAGGGTCGTGGGGCACGAGCTGTGGACGGGGCCCACCTCGACGACGTTGTGATCGGCGCCGGTGTCCGCACCGCCGTCGGGCGACGCGTCCGACTTGCCGCACCCCGCGCTGGGCGCGCCGCCGAGCACGAGGACCAGCCACGCCGGCAGCGTGGCGAACCGAGACCGGAGCGCGGGTCGGCAGCGAGACATGGCCCGCGAGAATGGGTCAGCCCGCCGGGCTCTGTCAACGGAGGTCCCTCCCCGCGCAGCGCGTGCCCGCGGCCGACGGCAAATCGTCGTGCGCCGTCATGTGCCCTCGGGGGCCCATCAGGCGCCCTCGACCGGGCGTGATGGGCCGCGCGGCCGCTGGATGCTTTGCTAAACTGCGCGGCACCATGGCCCATCAGTACATCTTCACCATGCAGAACCTCCGGCGCGTCCATCCGCCGAACAAGGAGGTCCTGAAGGGGATCTACCTGTCCTTCTATCCGGGAGCCAAGATCGGCGTCCTGGGCAGCAACGGCGCCGGTAAGTCGACGCTGCTGCGGATCATGGCCGGCATCGACAAGGACTTCTTCGGCGACGCCAAGCCGGCCGACGGCATCCGCATCGGATTCCTGCAGCAGGAGCCGGGGCTCGATCCCAAGAAGACCGTGCTCGAAAATGTCGAGGAGGCGGTGGCGGGCACGAAGAAGCTGCTCACCCGCTTCGACGAGGTGAACGCCAAGCTGGGGGATCCCGACCTGGGTCCCGATGCGATGGAGAAGCTGCTGGAGGAGCAGGGCAAGCTACAGGACGCGATCGAGGCGGCGAACGGCTGGGATCTGGACCGCACGCTGGAGATCGCGATGGATGCGCTGCGCTTGCCTCCGCCCGACGCCGACGTCACCAAGCTGTCCGGCGGCGAGCGGCGGCGCGTGGCGCTGTGCAAGGTGTTGCTGGAGCGCCCCGACCTGCTGTTGCTGGACGAGCCCACCAACCACCTGGACGCCGAGAGCGTGGCCTGGCTGGAGCACCACCTGCACGAGTACCCGGGCACCATCGTGGCGGTCACCCACGATCGCTACTTCCTGGACAACGTGGCGGGCTGGATCCTCGAGCTGGATCGGGGCGCCGGCATCCCCTGGGAGGGCAACTACTCGTCCTGGCTGGACCAGAAGCGCAAGCGACTGGAGGGCGAGGAGAAGGCCGAGTCGGCGCGGCAGCGCACCCTGGCCCGCGAGCTGGAGTGGGTGCAGGCCTCGCCGCGCGCGCGGCAAGCGAAGAGCAAGGCGCGTCTGGCGGCGTACGAGCAGATGCTGGCCGAGGAGACCCAGAAGCGCGAGGACAACGTCGAGATCAGCATTCCCCCCGGGCCGCGCCTGGGAGAGCTGGTGGTGAAGGCGGAGGGGCTGACCAAGTCCTTCGGCGATCGCCTGCTGATCGAGAACCTGTCGTTCAATCTTCCCCGCGGCGGCATCGTGGGCGTCATCGGCCCCAACGGCGCCGGCAAGACCACCATGTTCCGCATGCTGGTGGGGCAAGAGAAGCCGGACAAGGGCTCGCTGCGTGTCGGCGACACCGTCAAGTTCGCGTACGTCGACCAGAGCCGCGACGCCCTGGCCGGAGACAAGACCGTCTTCGACGAGATCGCGCAGGGCGCCGAGTTCCTGGAGATCGGCAAGCGCAAGATCCCGGCGCGCGCCTACGTGTCGGGCTTCAACTTCCGCGGCACCGACCAGCAGAAGCGCGTGAAGGACCTGTCGGGCGGGGAGCGTAACCGCGTCCACCTGGCCAAGGTGCTGCGCTCCGGCGGCAACGTGCTGCTGCTGGACGAGCCGACCAACGATCTGGACGTCGACACGCTACGGGCCCTGGAGGATGCCGTGCTGCAGTTCGCCGGCTGCGTGGTGGTCATCAGCCACGATCGCTGGTTCCTGGACCGCATCGCCACCCACATCCTGGCCTTCGAGGGCGACAGCCAGGCCGTCTGGTTCGAGGGCAACTACCAGGACTACGAAGCCGACCGCAAACGCCGCCTGGGCGCCGCCGCCGAACAACCCCACCGCATCAAGTACAAGAAGCTAATCCACTGAGCGTAGGGGGGACTTCGTCCCCCCTACGAGACCCCCCAGTCGTAGGGGGGACTTCGTCCCCCCTACGAGCCCCCCCTTTTGGCTAGCGGGCCGGCTCGGCGAAGCCGAGCCTCCCGTTGCTTGACCCGGGCGCAGTTGCGCCCTCTGGCGTGGCAGGGGGCGAAGGGCCCTTTGGGGGAAAGCTGAAAGGCGGGAAGTTGTAGTAGGCTTGGGGGCGCATGATCGCTTACGAGGAATTGGAGAAGGCCCTCGCGCGCTGGAAGACCCGTCGTGCGAACGGACAGTCCGCTGTCGCCTCCGAGGTCCCGCAAGAAGTGTCGGGAATCCCCTCCGGGATCACGGGCGACGAGACCCCCGCCAGCGACAGCACCGGCGAGCTGGAAATCGGCGACGCCAACATCGTCGACGAATCCCGAAACTAGCCCCCGACGCTGATTACACCCGCGCGCTAGCGTCGGATGGTTCACGCGCGGCACCAGCCGGCGCGGTTTGTCGCCCGTAGACCGGTGTTCAGCGAGCAAACGCAGGAAGCGAGCGGCGCGGTGGGTGGGGTCACCCCGCCGCGCGCAGTTCGCGAGCGCGACCTACCGCTTGCCGAGCACCCCGACGCCCCAATCGCGCGATGCGGTGTTTGAGCCTCAGGATCCTACACAAGTGTTGCGTGGGAGATCTGGGCATGATCTAACGGAGTCATGAGGACGAGCGAAGGATGGGGAGAAGGGCTCGAAGGTGAGTACGAGGGGGCGGCGCTGGGGGATGTGAGGCTAGGCCGACGGCTGGTCCGAATAGCTCTCCAGGCAGCGACCGGGCCGGAATCCAGCTTTCCAGCGACAGCGGACAGCGACTCGGAGCTGGAGGGGACGTATCGATTCCTGAGTAACGAGAGGGTGACTGCGTCGGAGATCCTTTCGCCGCACATCCGGCAGACAGTCCGGCGGGCAGCGAAGGTGGGGGGAAACGTCGTAATCGCGCACGACACGACGGAGTTCAACTTTGGCCAGACTGGGCGACACGACCTGGGCCGCGTAGGACAGGGAAAGAGCTTCGGATTTTACGGACACTTTTCCTTGGCGGTGTCGGGCGATGAAGAAAGACGGCCTTTAGGCGTGGTAGGCATCGCGATCCACGAGCGGAGCGGAGATAAGGGCGTTCGGAACAACATGACGAAGCAACTCGACCCGGGAAACGAGGGGCTGCGCTGGGGGCGGTCGGTGGCGCACGGAGCTACCGTTCTGCCGAACGCCATTCATGTCATGGATCGAGAAGCAGACAGCTACGCTCTGATGGCAGAGCTGAGCAACGCCGGAAGACGGTTCGTGGTCCGTATGGCTCAAGCGAGGCGAAAATTGGCCTCGGGCGATGGATTAAACGTCGGCGAAACGGTCATCCGAGCCAAGGCGGTCGCCACGCGGGAAGTACCAATCTGCGCGCGCAAGCCAAGCAAGATGCCCTCGTATCGTAAGCACCATCCGCCCAGAGGGGGGCGGTTGGCGAAGCTAGAGGTGAGTTGCACAGCGGTCGTCTTGATCAGGCCAGAGTCGTCCAGCTTGTCTCCTGCGAAGGAACTTGCGCTCAACGTGGTCCGGGTCTTCGAGCCTAACCCACCCGCCGGAGAGCCACCGGTCGAATGGCGTCTATGGACGACGGAGCCTGTGGAGACGCCTGAACAGGTCTTGGCCGTCGTCGATGCTTACAGGTGTCGGTGGGTGATCGAGGAATATTTCAAGGCGCTCAAGACAGGCTGCGCGATCGAGAAGCGACAGCTTGAAACGACGCACGCCTTGGTGAACACGGTAGCGCTATTCGCCGCGATCGCCTGGCGTTTGCTACTCCTACGTACCCTGGCCCACCAAGCTCCGGCCACGTCGGCCAGCGCGGTACTCTCCGAGGCACAGGTAGCGTGCCTCGATTTTCTCCTCCGCCGCCGTAAACGTCCTGCCCTTCCGCCCAGTCCAACCGTCGCTGACGCCCTGCTAGGGATCGCCGCCATCGGGGGCCACCTCAGGAGCAACGGCTTGCCAGGCTGGGCGGTCATCGGACGCGGCTACGACCAACTCCTCCTCATGCAACTCGGCTATGAAGCCGCGACGCAGCAGCGATCCGATCAATCCTGAGGTTTGAGCACGAGGGGGACACCCACCCCGCTCGCCCCCGCGACAAAGAGAGGGAGCGTGCGCTCTACCGCACGCTCCCCGATTCAAATCCAAACACCGACGGCAGACGCGCTACCGCCGCGCCTGGTTGCCGGTGCCGGGCATCTCCAGCGTCGGCGCGATGCTCTCCACCTCGAACACCTCGATGACATCGCCCTCGCGCACATCGTTGTAGTTCTCGATGGTGAGACCGCACTCGTAGCCCGCCGCCACCTCGCTGGCGTCGTCCTTCATCCGGCGCAGCGACCCGATCTTGCCGGTGTAGACGACCACGGAATCCCGCACCAGCCGCACCTGCGACTTGCGGGCGACCTTGCCCTCGGTGACGAACGAACCGGCGATGGTGCCCGCCTTGGGGATGTTGAAGAGCTTTCGGATCTCCACCCGCCCCACGACCTTCTCGCGCAGCACCGGAGCCAGCATGCCCACCATGGCCTTCTTCACGTCGTCGATGGCCATGGTGGGCATGCTGGCTCCGG
>Ga0207705_10003188_pt1 | contig 12488 bp, 7 predicted proteins | sample KBSC13metaG_FD_184314 | JGI IMG/M metagenome (GOLD analysis project Ga0207705, IMG submission 184314) | Corn rhizosphere microbial communities from Kellogg Biological Station, Michigan, USA - KBS C1-3 metaG (SPAdes) (version 2) | ecosystem: Host-associated > Plants > Roots > Rhizosphere > Soil ...
TTTCATATTTTGAAAAAGGCGTTTTCAATGAGTACCGGCTGCCATTCTTAAGCGTAAGAATTTGCCATGTTACATTATTATTATAGTCAATGAATTGCACTTCTTTTTTTTCCGGATCTTTCCCGGATAGAAGGTGGGCAATGTTATTTTTGAAAAATAATTTTAAAGAAGGACCTTTTAATTCCTTTCCGTTGCTACGAAAGGAATAGGTTACCACACCTTCAGCGGATGGCATCTTTGTTTTCTGTGCAAAAAGGGTAGTAAAAGTTATTAAAAGAAAATTAATAGTTAGTACGCACTTTTTATAGCTAATCTGCATAGTTGTATCAACTTGAATCATGAAGTTCAAAGCTATTTGGAAATTATGAAACTTTTAGAAACAATTAATCAGAAGGAAAGCAGGAGATTTTCCGGTAAAAAGAAAGGCACAGGACTTTCGTCCTGTACCGTTCCGGAATTTGAAAAACCAGAGATCTATATTATTGAAGAAAAACCAGGTTAAATGTTGAAAGAATCATCGTTGTAAAAATACATGGCGTCTCCGTATGATGCAATTATAGTTTTTCAGGTTTTTTAGTAATCGCATATGCGATCAAATGGCAAATTTGGCAGTATTTACACCATTTTTCTACTGAGGAATTGTTTGTAGAAATAAGAAAGATTTAATAGTCCGACAGAAAACGGCGCCCATTATCTTAATCTTTTAATAGACACTTGTCTTATTTCCTTCCTGTTGCCGCCCAAAAAATTCCAGCATACAAATGATTTAAAAACACCGGATCACTATAGTCGGAAGGCATGTGGCCAAGCGCAGTATAGAAAGAACGGCCTCCATCATAATTGTGATACCAAGCGATTGGATGAAATTTGCCCATGCCATTTCCTTTTTTGTCTGCCCATTGTGTTTTCGGATTGTAAGTTGATTCATCTACAGCAAGAATGTAATTAAGCCCAGTAATCTCTTCCGGCCCGAATTCATACCATTCATCTGTCCACCATTTATTGCCTGAAAACCCCTGTAACCCAGGAAATGTATTGTCAACAATATTCATCCGGGCTGTTTGAATGGCAGGATGAATATGAAACATTCTACCGACCAGTTTTCTGTACCAATCCCAACCATATTCTGTATCTGAAGCGCTATGAATTCCTACAAATCCTTTTCCGGATTGAATAAAACGCTCCATCACTTTTTGTTGAGCAGAATCAAAAATATCGCCGGTAGTATTTAAAAAAATAATTACTTGAAATTCCTTTAAAAAATTATCAGTAAATGATTTTTGATCCTGCAGCAACACAACATCAAAATTATTTTTTCTACCCAAGTCCTGCATTGCCAAAACTCCCGCGTTTATCGATTCATGTTGAAATCCGCGGGTGGCGGTTACCAACAGTGCTTTGAATTGCGACTGTGCTGAAGCGATGGAATAAACCGACTGAAAAATCATAAGAATTAAAAGGTTTTTTACAATTTTCATGATGAAGTTTGTTATTAAAAAAGAAATTATTTATAAAAATAGTATTAATTCCTCTGTTACTGAGAAACGTAAGGAATTACGTATTAGCAGTAAACGAACAATTATCGTTTATTTTGATTTTTATAAAACCGCTTTCTTATTGAAATCGATTGTTAATATGCACGCAAGTTTTTTCATAAATGAAATTCTCTTCTGAAAATATAAAGGGCCTTCTTTCGAAGGCCCTGGTCATGAAAATGGGACGGATTAATACACTTTAAAACTTATTTACTCAAATACCCAAAAAGACCATGAGTTTCGTCGGCAGGGCCGGCAGTAAAATACAAGTGCAATGGATTGGCCTTAGGAACATTATTTTCAAGCGCCCACAAGCCATCGATGATGATGTCATGGCCGTGTTTATCTTTCAAGGTTCCAATATATTCGCCATCGTCTTTGTAAACATTAATGCGTCCGTCTCCAAAATTTCCGATTAAAATGGTATTTGGAACACTGTAAAAACCTGGCGCTGTGGGCACGATTCCCCACGGCGAATTAAGAGCTCCACGTGATGTAAATCGTTGTAATAATTCACCCTTTGCACTGAAAACATCTACATAGCCATTGCCTGGTCCTTTTTGGTCATCCATATTGTCCGGTGCCTTGTGTTTGGCATATGTAACAAATAAATTTCCATCAATATTCCTGATATTGAATGGTCCGTAATCATTGGGGATATTTTTATCGACAAATGCCTTTTCTTTCACATGGGTAAAGGTGCTGTCGAAGACATCGATCTTACCTTTTTTAAAATTGGCAGCATACAAGAAATTTCCTGTACCATCATTTGCCATTGCCAGGCCTTTATAAACTGCCTCCTGGTGCGAACGATCCACAACAGTAATGGCTGCTGTGCCTCCGTTCCAGGCAGAAATGGTTCCGTCTTCGCCGGCAAAAATAAACCGGGCAGGTTTTCCATTTGCCGGAATAACAAACCCGGAAGTGCCATTAAAAACCTGTCCTGTTGGTGCTCCATTGCCGCCCTGGATCATCACGTTTGGAATCACGGTCATGCCGGCGGTATCATAAATAACGGATAAGCTGGTATGATTTGCCGAAATCCATATTGGGCTGGTGGCGGAAAAAGAAATGCCCCACGGATTGACGAGGCTGGGATCGATTCTTGCTGCCCCGTAACCGGCTGTATCGGCAACAAGATTCGTTTGATTGTAACCATCTATAAAATTATGTACCGTTTCCAGCTTTTTACAACCATTCAGGGCCATTAAAATTGCTGTCAAAATAAAAACGCTTTTTAAAGCGGGTGGAATGAATCCGGTGATAAAATTTTTCATTTTCTTTGATTTTAATATTGATGAAATAAAAACAGATACCCGTTTAATATTGTGGTTTCAAATGAAAAATGACCGTTTTCTCACTATTTCAAAAAAACATTCTTATGGACTATTATAATCGCAGGAAAATAATGGTTGGTTGCCGGAAAACGTTCAGTCATGAAAAAATGACGAAAAACTAAAAAGGGTGGTTTTTTAAACGAATGAGATACTTATAGAAAAGAGTACCGCGGTTAATCTAACTTTTTAAAACGATCAGAAGTTCTATGGTCTAGAATGCAAAATGAATATAATAAAAAAAAGCACGGGCGCGAAAGCCTGTGCCAATGTGAAAAACCTTTGATCGTTTTGAAGACAGGCTATTCAAATTAAGGCAATAATGGCCACAACAGCAGCCTGGGCGGCGGCTTTTGCTATTGTAGTAATCGTATCCTGTAAATCTGAAGCGAAAATATCCTGCGCGCTTGTTTTAAAAGTGCAGGAAGCGCTATTTATCTGAATCCAGTTATCACGAATTGCAGGATTGTTTACGTTTTCATTCCAGTCATGATTCCTGTTCGGTGATCCAAAAAGATCAGAACCTGTTCCATCAGTATGTCCTTTATGTACCAGCGAATAACCGGTGCCTGAAGATGTCATAACTACGGCAATTACCGTAACGGTGTACGGACTATACCCACTGTCGTGAAGATGGCCGCTAAAATTGCAATCGCCGTTTTTATTTAAAATCACCTTCACGTTGCCGCCGAGTGCAGTTCCATCGCTGAAAAAAATATTTCCTTCCCAGGTTTTGCTGTCCTCCACAACAATTGCGCCGGTAGCGGCTGTCCAGTAAATGGCTTTTTGTTGAAAATAACTGATTCTTCCGATACCGTCCGGCGCATTCATTTCATCAGACGTAGGATAACCCAACTCCGATCTTTCCCACGCGAGGCTTGACCAAAGATTCCTTATGGCGCCATAAATCGCATGCGCGCCTGTTGAGGGATACCAGTAAATCGATTTACCATCAGTGAAATGATTGTATCTGCCCACGGTATCTGGTGTAGCGGTTTCATCTGTAAGCGGCAAACCATAATTTTCCCTTCCCATTTCTACCCATTTTTTATAAATATCGCCATGAATTTCAAAAACTTTCAGAGGAGATAATTGTGTCACGATAATAACGCCGCCTTCATAATTCTGAAAATAGGCAGATAAATTGTTCAACCCCTGCACCTGGGAGACTGGCTTACCAAGCATGCCATGTAAACTGTCGGCTTTGCCTTTAATAGCATTTGACGCGATTTGCTCGGGTAATAGCCTTATTTTATCTTTTATTTTATCTACCGGAAAATCTTTAGAGGTAAAAACGTCTTTTTTTAAAGAGCTGATTGAGTTTGCCATAATTTTTTAAGTTTTAATCCTGTAAATCTAATGGCGCTTTTATCAGTAGAAAATTATAGTTTGTCAGGTTATTTAGTAATCAAAAACGCCACTAAAGCGACATTTCGTTACTGGCACTCGCGATTTCAACTTGTTTATCGTTTTCATAAAATGATACATATTCAATATTCTCTCAAAAATATAACGATCATTTTTTTTAAAGTAAAAGAAACACGTGTAAATTCTTTGAATCTCTAACAATTAAACTGCCGGAGATGATGATCGGTATGTTTATAGACGAAATAGCCGATCTGCTCCCGGGTCATCCTTCCAAAAAAGGGATGAATCATGGAGGCATTTGAAAATTCTCCATAACCATGAATGCTGGAGATCCATTTCATCTTTTCAGTAGCTAAATCGCCACTTTTTTCATTGGTCAAAAGTGCAGGAACGGTTGGAGTATTTCTTCTTAATGGCGTTTCATCTTTTAAAACGCTTTTTAGAGCGATTTTACCGAACAAATAAGCAGCAAAAGATCTTTTAAACATCTTTCTGCCCCACATCATTTCTTCCCAAAGTGTGCAGTGTTTTATCATTTGATACACGTTCATTTTACCCCATTCAGCTTTACTGTTTTCATTTAACATCCTGATGCGGTCGATTAATTCTTCTCTTGTTTTTAAGTCAAACACTGTTTTCATTATGACATATTATAGAACAAAACTACCATCATTCCTTTGGATTCATACTGGCAGAAAGCGGCAAAAAAAGGATTTGTTGCGTCAATGGATTTGTCAGAAAAAGTTGTGATATTAAAACTGAATTCTTCAATTCAAGCTCTGAAAAAGCGACTCTTCAGTTGAAAAGGCATTGTGATTGAGGCAGACGCAAGCACCAAGATAATTTTTTAAATAAATTTGGTAAATCACATATTTATTTTATTTTTGTTTTACCTATCCTTTAAAAATCTACTCCCCTTTTATTTTTGCAAATCCTTTATCTATCAAAAATAGCTGTGCTTATTTTTTACATTCCATAGATTTCTTTATTGAAGTTTCAAATCTATTGCGACTGTTTATCGTATAAGTGTTTTTACGTGTTTCCACTCCTATTCATTAACCGGGGAAATTTATTTCCTATGCGGCAACGTCACCTTCATCTTAAAAATAAAACAAAATGACAACACGTAGACTCTCAGGCAAGTGGCGCCAGCGCCCCTTGCTTTTTCGGTTTTTAGCAACATTGTATTTCTTAGCAATGTTTTCAAACTCATCGGTTTTTGCACAATTAAATTGTAGTGCAACGAACTGTACATCGAGTGATGTAAGAGTTGTAAGTGCGTATATCTCGGGACTTAACAATTCAGCAATTGATTGTGGAAATCCAAACAACCTTAGTCCTTTTGATCAGGCGGAACTGCACCTTATCGTTAGTTCGAACACGCAAAGAATAGGTGCTTCCATGGTAGGAACCCTGAATATTCCCGGTGGTAATAGTGTTAATCTTCAGTATTGTTTTTCCGGAACAGTACTTAACAATGGAACTAATAATAATCTTGTCTACAATCTGGGAACATCTTTACATGGTATAACTTGCCCATCAACCTTTTCTCTATCGAATGTATTCATTTCCTGGGGTACTGGTAATACCAATTTCTGTACTAGTAACGCTGCTCAATGCCCGGCAACTCCAGCAAAGTGCTCTTACGCTCCGCAGCAAATTCCTGTTACTGTAAAGCTTGATGTAGATTTCACTTTCACTCCAGGAGTATGTAATAAAGGAGGGAATTCACTGGCTGTTGATTTTTCGCCTATTATTACAGCAACCAATCTGACTCCGCTTTACACCTATTCATGGAATTTTGGTGATGGAACCCCTACCGGCTCTTTAACTGTTTCCAACCTTTCTGATATTACAGATACTATACATACTTACGCTGCTGCCGGAACTTATACTGCTACATTAACTATTTCAGATGCAAGCAGTACGGTTATCACAAAATCCGGTATCAATTCTTTTACCCTTACTTCTTGTTGTAATCTATCTGCTCCTACAGTAACCCCAGGGGCATTCTGTAGTGCAGATAAGAAGACAGTTGCTGATCTGCCACAAACAGACGGAAACGGAGGCACTTATCACTGGTATAGCGGCAGTGATCCGAACAACAGTTATGAACTTGATCCTTCAACCTTACTTGTAAATGGCACTACTTACTATGTCTCTGTGGCGTCTGGCACTTGTGAAAGTGCGAGAACAAAAGTAACAATTACAGTCAACCAAACACCTTCAGCACCAACAGTTGGCGGACCAATCTGTGCCGGAGCAAGTACAATAAGTGGTACCAGTGGGGAGGCAGATGGAACTACTATTACAGTTTATGATGGTTCTACATCAATCGGAACAGCAACAGTTGCCAGTGGTGCCTGGAGCGCTAATGTAACGCCTGCAGTTGCAGCAGGAGATGCAATCACTGCCACAGCTACTTCATCCGGATGTTCAAGTGCTGCTTCAACTTCTGTAACTGTTTCTGCTATTGTCACTCCTCCTATTGTTACTGGTCCTATTTGTGCCGGTTCAACTACTATAAGTGGGACCAGTGGTGAGGCAGATGGAACTACTATTACTGTTTATGATGGTACTACATCAATTGGAACAGCAACAGTTGCCAAAGGAGCATGGAGCGCTACTGTAACGCCTGCAGTTGCAGCAGGAGATGCAATCACTGCCACAGCTACTTCATCCGCATGTTCTGGTACTGCTTCCACTTCAGTAACCGTTTCTGCTATTATCACTGCTCCAACTGTTGGTCCTATTTGTGCGGGCGCTACAACTATTAGCGGTACCAGTGGTGAGGCAGATGGAACTACTATTACAGTTTATGACGGTACTACGTCAATTGGAACAGCAACAGTTGCCAAAGGTGCATGGAGCGCTACTGTGTCCCCTGCAGTTGCAGCAGGAGACGTAATAACTGCTACAGCAAGTTCCTCAGGATGTTCAGGTGCGGCTTCACAAGGAAGCACTGTAAATCCTTTACCGGATTGTAAAATTAGCAGTTCAAGTCCTACAGGATCCGCAACGCTTGGTTCTTCTGTTACATTCAGCGGCCCTACTGGTCCATATTCTTATACATGGGGATTACCTAACAACACCAACACTAGTGGTGCATCCTTCGTTGGATCAGCAACTGGCTCAAGTGTAATGGTCACTACATCTACAGTTGGGTCCTACATTTTGACATTGACAGTTACGAATACTCAAACAGGTTGTAGCAGCAGTTCTGCATGTACTTACCGTATGACAGTGACTCCTGCAGGACCGTATTATAGTCTCACACAAGGATTTTACGGAAATGTCGGTGGAAAAGTATGTGTTGGCGGAACTTCTTACGTAGCGGGAAGCACATCAACAGTACCGGGATTAATAGAATTGAGTATTTCAAATATGCCTAATCAGCAATTATTCCTTGGAAGCGTTAATAAGAATTTCTCAATGGGTAATACTGCTACTCAGGCAAATAGTCTCATCACTATTATGCCTGGCGGTGGAACACCGGCACAATTGGGCGGAGTTTATAATATGACTTCAAGTAAGTATTTCCCACCATTATCTAAAGGGAAGATCTCTAATGTATTCTTATCACAGTCTATTACTTTAGCCCTGAACGTTAGCATTCCGGGGAATTCCTTAGCCGGCTTCGCTTTGAAGAGTGGATATTTAACAACACAAAAATTAAATACTGCCACATGTCCTTCAACAACGCTTCTCTCCTGTTCCGTAAGCAGTTCCGCAATCAGTAGTTTACAAATAACTACCAATAGCGCCTTGATAAAATGGATGAATGGTAAGACTGTTCAGGATCTGCTCAATCTGGCAAGTTCAGTATTAGGTGGAGCTTCTATACCTGTAACAGGAGTATCAATTTCTGACATCAATAATGCAATAGACGTTATCAACCGCTCATTTGACGGCGGTGCTGCTTTCCTTGGATATTATCCAACTCAGCGCAGTTGCTCATCTACCTTTAGCAGGGATATGACTACAGCACCGAATGCAACCGACCTTGGCGAATCTGTAAACAAACTTTCAGTAACAGCCTATCCAAATCCATTTACCAACAAGGTGCAATTCTCAGTAGTATCACCTGTTTCAGGAATGGCTTCTTTGGATGTTTACAACATTGTAGGCCAAAAACTGAAAACAGTTTACCAAGGTTATTTGCTGGCCGGAGCCACACAAATTATAGAGTATAATGTTCCTTCTCCTTATAAAGGCGCATTGATCTATACTTTGAAAGTTGGGAACCAACAAATAAACGGCAAAGTTGTTCAGGTGAAATAATCGTTAGATAACTGATCATTTTTAAAAGGGCTGGCTCAACGAAAATTTGAGCCAGCCCTTTTGTTTGCAATCACAAAATACCGGTATTTATCAGAAAACATGAATATTATCTCTCCTTCAACTTACAAATCCGCTCATAAATGTACGTGGTAACGCGCCCTGGTTTTCCATCCGCTATTGTTTTGCCATCAATCTCAAAAACCGGCAAAACATTCTTTGTAGTGCTGGTGATAAAAGCCTCTTTTGCAGTTTTAATATCCTCAGGCGTAACAGTGGTTTCTCTAACATTCAAATCAGAAAGACCAAGAATCTTTTTCCTGGTAATTCCTTTTAGAATATTTTTTGAGGGCGTAAGTATCTCATCTTTTTCATTGACCATGAAAAAATTAGAGCGTGGACATTCTGTTATCTCATTTTCATGATAATATAAAAGATCATCGGCGTTTTGTGATTTAATAAAAGGCTGTAAATGGATGGCCATTAAATAATCGATCGTTTTTACGGAAGGCAATTGCCTTTGATGATTGAACGTAATTAATTTAATTCCTTTATTAAAAATTTCAGTATTAAAAGTAAAAGCAGATTGGGTAATTAATAAATTCGGTTTTGCAAGTGAATAACCATCTTCAGAATATCCGCCGGTTAACGTGATGCGGATTCCTGATTCACTGATGTTATTTTTTTCGATTAATTGATGAATAAGTTGTGTTATTTCAGTACGGTTTAAATACCCATCCAGCTGCAATTGAAATGCAGAATAAAAAAAACGATCAAGATGATCTTCTAAAAAAACCGGCTTATTGTTTATTGTTCTGAAGAAATCAAAAATTCCATAACCCCGTTGAATAGAAAGATCAGAAATTAGAATTGATGCTTCATTTTTTAATACAAAATCCTTGTTTACTACCGAATAAATCTCAGCCATTATGTACGCAATTTTTAATTGTTTGTTTTGTTATTCAAGAGAGACGGAGCTTCCGCTATTCTTTTCAAAAATACTTTTATTTTAACCCGACGTTAAAAATAACAACAAGAAATTTAATTTGTTGATTAAGAATTGTGTTCATTTGTTGGATTGCCGTGTATGAATGTTGATAAAAAAATTAGCAAATTTTTCTGCAAATTACTAAATTGCTTCCCAATATTAGAACATGATAAAAGTACTTCATACTGCTGATTGGCACCTGGGAAAACGCCTGGAACAGTGCGAACGTACGGAGGAGCACCAACATTTTCTCGACTGGCTCGTAGAAACGATTTCAGCTGAAAAAGTGGATGTGCTGATCGTGGCTGGGGACATTTTTGACGCAGGAAATCCTTCAAATACAGCACTGAAGCAATATTATAATTTTCTTTGGAAAGCATCGGAAACGTGCTGCAGGAATGTGATCATTATCGGCGGCAATCACGATTCTGTGGCAACTTTGGATGCTCCAAAAGAATTGCTTCGAATTTTTAATGTACATGTTGTTGGCGGAGTACCGGATGAGTGCGGCGAGCAAATCATCACGATAAAAAACAAAGAAGAAAAGATAGAACTGGTTGTGTGTGCCGTTCCTTTTTTGCGGGATAAAGATGTGCGCCGTTCGGTAGCGGGTGAAACAACGGCAGAACAGGAAAGCAGGCTGAAAGACGGAATCAGCCATCATTATCACCAATTTAAAAAACATATCAGCATTTATAAACAAAATAAAATTCCGGTGATTGCAACCGGTCATTTATATACATCGGGAGGTACTTCTTCAGGCAGCGAAAATGAAATTTACGTTGGCAATCTCGGCCGCATTTCCGGCGATCAGTTTCCGGCAGAGTTTGATTACGTAGCGCTTGGTCATCTTCATCGTCCGCAAGTTGTTAATGCGATGGAACATATCCGTTATTCGGGCTCTCCAATTCCCCTCAGTTTTTCAGAGGCAGGAGATTGCAAAGTGGTTGTGTTGTTGGAATTCGAAAATGAAAAACTTCTAAAAATTGAGCAGATAATGATTCCGCCATGCAGAAAATTGTATCGGATAAAAGGGAATCTTGAAACTGTTAAAGCAAAGCTGGAATTAATTCACGATGATAAAATGAAGCTCCCACAATGGATAGAAATTCAACTGGAAACGGAAGCAATCGTTCATAATCTTCAGGAACAATTGAATCATTTGATCAGAGATAAGCATTTTATTGAACAACTGTTTATCAGGCAAAATGCGATTCGCAAAGCAAAAAACCTGGATGAACAAACCCAGGAAATACTAAGTCTTAACGATCTGGATCCACGCTCGGTTTTTAAGAAAAAAATCGAATCAGCTTTTCCTGACGCAGATGTGTCCGAAATCCTTAAAACTTTTGATGAGGCAGTGGAGCTCTTTCAAAATGGTGAAGGGTGAGTGATGAGTTTTGATTGAATATTCAATAATCAATGTTCAATGTTCAGGTTGGAAATTCAAAAGAAGATTTCAGATTTGCAAAAGCTGAATACAAATTAAAAAAAAAGTGAAAATACTAAGTGTAAAATTTTTAAACCTGAATTCTTTAAAAGGCGAACATACGATTCGTTTTGACGAAGCACCTTTTACAGACAATGGTTTGTTTGCCATAACCGGCCCAACAGGTGCAGGAAAAACAACGATTCTCGATGCGATCACTGTAGCGCTTTATGGTCGCGTACATCGTCATGATAAAAACGCGGATGAAAGTATGACGCGCTTTACTTCAGAAAGTTTTTCTGAAGTAGAATTTGAAGTGAATCATAAAATTTATAAAGCGCGCTGGTCGCAAAGACGAAGCCGAGGAAAAGCAGAAGGAAATCTGCAGGCTGTGAAAATGGAAATCTGTGAAATGCCTGAAGGAAATATTGTTGCGAGCCATAGAATATCAGAAGTGCAACAGAAGATCATTGACATTTGTGGATTGGATTATAACCAGTTTTTACGGTCTGTAATGCTTGCCCAAGGCGATTTTACACAATTTCTGAAGTCTAAAGACAGCGACAAAAGTGAACTGCTGGAAAAAATTACAGATACCGGTATTTACTCTGATATTTCTTCTTACATCTATAAAAGAACTTCAAATGAAGAACAAATATTAAAGGAATTAAAAACCAGGATGAATGATGTACAGCTTTTATCAATAGAGGCCAAAGAGGAAATAAATAGACTCATCTCTGAACTCGAAAAAGAAAAAAATCAATTTAAAATCAATAAACAAGAGGCTGAAAGAAAAATCGAATGGCTTAGGAAAATTAAAAGCCTTGCGGAAAAAAAAGTTGATTATGAAAATCAATTGCAGCAATTAAAAATAACCGAGGAGGAAAATAAAGCTGAATTTGAAAGATTGCAATCGCATCAGAAAGCCATCGCACATAAACCGGCATTGGCTGAAATAAACATGTGTGAGAAGAAGCAGATTGAATTACAAAATGAGATTTGTAAAATAACCAACCAATTACGTGAATTAGAAAAAGCATTGAAAGATGTGGCTGATGAAAATATAAAATCAGTCAGAAATCATAAAAATGCAGAGGAAGAATTATCAGCAGCATTGCCGCTTTTTGAAGAAGTAACAAAAAAAGATGCAGAGCTGAAATCATTAAAAGAACAACTAAACAAATCAAAAGATAAACTTCAGGAAGCAACCGATAATCTAAATAAAACAAAGCAAGAGCTCAAGGCAAAAAAGCAATTGTTTGATGACTGTGTTGGAAAAATTGAAAAGATAAACAAATGGAAAAATGAAAATTTAAAAGATGAAACGCTTGAGAAAGAATTGCCTGAATTTCTTCAATTAAAGAGCACGCTGATTGAATCTGAAAACACTGTAATACGGTTGAATAAAGAGCTTCAGGAAAATGAGGATAATTTAGTAACACAAAAAAGCAGTCTCCATGTTTTTTTTGCTGAGAAAGAAAAACTGGAAAAGACGGAAGCCGGCAAACAAGCAAATAAGCAGGATTTGTGTTTGGAAACAGAAAGGGAACTTGAAG
>Ga0207705_10003190_pt1 | contig 12486 bp, 13 predicted proteins | sample KBSC13metaG_FD_184314 | JGI IMG/M metagenome (GOLD analysis project Ga0207705, IMG submission 184314) | Corn rhizosphere microbial communities from Kellogg Biological Station, Michigan, USA - KBS C1-3 metaG (SPAdes) (version 2) | ecosystem: Host-associated > Plants > Roots > Rhizosphere > Soil ...
GCCCATATCTTTCACAACAAGCTACATCCACAAAATAGTCAGAACAAAAAAGCGACCAAGTAAAGTTGCCTTTCTCTTGATCGCTTCTTGTAATACGTGTTATTGAACTACTTTTTCAGTGCCCTCCGGATACCGGGCGCCTTTTTTTATTAATATCGAACGCTGAATATCGAATAATGAATGATGAAGTGAACTTCGATATTCGGCGTTCAGTGTTCGTTATTCGATATTTCCTACTTCTCCATCTGCTCGATCACTGCCTGCGTCACCCCGGTAAACGAGAAACCGCCATCATGGAACAGGTTCTGCATGGTCACCATTTTGGTAAGATCTGAGAACAGCGTCACGCAATAATCAGCGCACTGGTCGGCACTGGCGTTACCCAGCGGACTCATTTTTTCAGCGTATTGGATAAAGCCTTCGAAGCCTTTTACACCCGAACCGGCTGTAGTACGCGTCGGCGATTGCGATACGGTATTGATACGTACCTTCTTTTTGATGCCATAGTAATAACCAAAGTTGCGAGCGATGCTTTCCAGTACGGCCTTATTATCGGCCATATCATTATAGTCAGGAAAGCAGCGCTGTGCGGCGATGTAGGTCAGCGCAAGTACCGAACCCCATTCGTTAATGGCATCATGTTTCATAGCCATCTGCAGCACGCGGTGCAGGCTTAAAGCGGATATATCGAAACCTTTGTGGGTGAATTCGTAATTGTTTTCGTAGTAGGGGATGCCTTTGCGGACGTTGATGCTCATACCTATCGAATGCAGGATGAAATCAACGCCGCCGCCAAAATGTTCTTTGGTTTTGGCGAACAGGTTTTCCAGGTCCTCGTTGCTGGTCACGTCGGCGCCGATAACCGGGGCATTGCATTCGGCAGCCAGGTTATTCAGTTCGCCCATGCGCAGCGCCAGCGGCGAGTTCGACAATACGATCTCCGCGCCTTCGGCATGCGCCCTTTGCGCTACTTTCCATGCGATAGATTGTTCGTTCAGCGCACCGAAAATGATACCCTTTTTGCCTTTTAATAAGTTATAAGCCATTTGTTGATTTTTTATTGGTGGACAAAGTTATAAAATTAGTTTGCAGTTTACAGTGCGCGGTTTGCATGGAGCTGTCTACGGTAAACTTAATAACTCCCTCGCATTCTGCAAAGCGCTGTCGCCCGGCTTATCACCGCTCAGCATTTTGGCTATTTCCACGATACGTTCCTGTTCGCTGAGCGGCTTGATACGGGTATAAGTGGTAGCCGAAGTGTCGTCCTTGTAAACAAAATAATGGCTGCGGCCCTTGCTGGCAATTTGCGGTAAATGGGTAATGGTGATCACCTGCAGGTTTTCGGCCAAGTGCTCCATGATAACGCCAACTTTATTAGCTACTTCGCCTGACACCCCCGCGTCTATTTCGTCAAAAATAATGGTCGGCAAAGCGGTGTGACTCGCTATGAGGGATTTGATGGCCAACATCAGCCGTGAAAGCTCACCGCCCGAAGCTACTTTGCTCATTTCGGCCAGGGCATGACCTTTGTTGGCAGAGAACAGGAAACGAACGTGGTCCGTTCCGTCGGAGCCAAGTGGGGTAGGGGCTAATTCTATTTTTAGGGTCGAATTGCTCATGCCCATTTCTGCCAGAGACTGGACGACCTGCTGTTCAATATTGGGGGTAGTTTTGCTTCGATTGGCGGACAGTTGCCCCGCCAGTTGCTCCAATTCGATCTTTTCTGTGGCGATCTGTTTTTGCAGTTTTTCAATCGCTTCATCGCCATGCACCGCCTGTTGTATTTTACCTGACAATTCATCCTGCAATTGCAGTAATTCGGCGTTGGTGCTTACGCGATGTTTCTTTTGCAGGGTAAAGATCACGCTCAGGCGTTCGTTGATCTCGATAGTTTTTGCCTCATCGGTATGCGTGCGCTGCTCGATGTTTTCAATTTCCGAGGCGATATCTTTCAGTTCGATCACCACGCTTTTCAGTCGCTCGTGCAGTTCAGCGATTTCGGGGTTAAATTTTTCGAGTGAAGACAAGTGGTGCAGGGCCTCGCGCAGTTGCAGCAAGGCCGATGTTTCACCTTCCTGTACCAGGTGGCAGGCAGCAATCAGGCTGCGTTTGATCTCTTCCGCATTGCTCAGGGTGTATAGCTCCGCCTCCAGTTTTTCCTGTTCGTCTGCGTCAAGCTTAGCCTTTTCCAGTTCGTCAAATTGAAACTGGTAATAATCCAGGTCGGCTTTGGCTTTATCGCTGTCGGCAATCAATTGCTGTAGCTTGGCGGTGTTCTTTTTAAAGGCTTTGAATTTGGTGCGATAATCATTCAGCAATTCACTGTGCCCCGCAACGGAATCTACCACCAATAACTGGAACTCCGGGTCGTTGATCTCCAGCGTCGCGTGCTGCGAGTGGATGTCGATCAGCTTTTCGCCCAATTGTTTAAGGATGGTGAGGTTTACCGGGGTATCGTTCACAAAGGCGCGTGATTTGCCATCGGCGGTGATTTCACGCCGCAGTATCGTTTCAGCTTCATGGTCCAGGTCGTTCTCTTCAAAAAAACTTTTCAGGTGAAAGCCATCGATCAGGAAGGTGCCCTCGATCACGCATTTCTTTTGCTGGTTGAAAAAGTAACGGCTTTCGGCGCGCTGGCCCAGTATTAAAGATAGCGCCCCCAATATGATAGATTTACCCGCGCCCGTCTCGCCCGTAAGGATATTCAGCCCCTTGCTAAAGCTGATCTCCAAATCGTCGATCAACGCGTAATTACTGATAACAAGCTTTTGCAGCATAAAAAATGTCCTCTCAATGGAGGACACTAAAGTACGTTTTTAGTTGATTAAGTTGGATTAAGTTGATTGAGTTTAGCGGGGTAATAACTTAATCAACCGCTTAACTCAATCAACCATTCAACTACTGGTTATTTCCCGTCGTATCCGGTTTTTCCGGTTTCTCAGGCGCCTCGGGTTTTTCCGGTTTCTCAGGCTTTTCCGGTTTATCATTGTCGTCGTTAAAATTGTAGTTAAAGTTGTAGTTCATGTTTCTCAGGCTCTCCATATTCTTTTTAAATTCCGGAGTATTCATGTATTCGCGCATTTTTTTGCTTGTTAAACGCATTTGTTCCTGTATTCTTTTCAACTCCGGATTATTTTGGTACTCCCGCATTTTTCTGCCGGCATTACGCATGTCCTCCTGTAATTTTTTCATTTCCGGGTTATTCCGGTAGTCACGCATTTGGGCGTTCATGTTCCTCATCTGCTCCTGCATCTCGCGGATAGCGCCATTTTGCGACATTTTCCTGATGCTGTCGCCCATCATTCTCATTTCTTCCTGTTGCTTACGCATTTCAGGCGAATCCCAATGGTTGCGCATCTTCAGGCCGAGAGTTTTGATTTCATCGGTTGCCTGCTTTACGTCAGCTGGGGTATGCTGGTTAAGTTCATCTTCGTATTTGCGGTAATTTTCATCTTTCCGGTCCTCGTCATTAAAATTGTGGCGACGATTGTGCGGGATACCATATTTGGTCTCCAGGTCATAGTTCAGTTTTTTAAACTCAGGGCTATTGTAATATTTCTCGATTTTACGACCAAGGTCGCCCATCTTTGAACCCCATTCCTTCGTTTCGGCGGTTTCACCCCAGTTCTTACTGAAATCCTGGGATAGTTTTTCCTGCTTTTCGGTCAGCTCCTTCCACTGCGGGCTGTTATAGTATTCCTCTATCTTCTTGCTTTGCTCTTCAATTTGCGCCTCGTATTTTTTCCATTCAGGGCTATTGTAGTAATCCTCTATTTTCTTACCCTCCTGCTCCATTTGTTCCTGGTACTTTTTCCATTCGGCGCTGTTGTAGTATTTCTCCATTTCCTGCCCGTACCTGGTCATTTCTTCCGAGTACTTTTGCAGCTTGGGGTCCTCACCATAGAGTTCTTCGTCACGATGCCTGGTAGTTACCTTTGTGCCCTTTTTGGCAGTATACGGTTTATGCGTGGTTTTCGTAACCGCTTTCTTGTGGGTTGTGTCCGAGAATAATTCGGCGATAACACCGGGTTTTATCTTGTTAAAAGATAGTTTGCCATGGGCGATGGTCGGGTTCAGCCATGCCAGGCCGGTAATGCTCGCGGTGAGCACTACGATTGCAAGTAATATATGGCGTGCATTGCCAATTTGTTTTTTCGTTTTCATGATTCTTTCGATCCTGTTTAATAAATGATACTTCTGCTTCCCGGTAGCGGCAAGGGCTATTTGCCCTAACTGTGTGCGGGATTGCTCTAATTTCAACAGTGCATGCGCATACACTATCGGTTTTTGGGTCGACGCTATTACAATATCGTCGCAGGCATTTTCGCGTTCGCGGTTAATGATGCGGCCGATCAATTGTGCAAAGGGGTTAAAGAACAACAATACCTGCATCGCCTGCTGGATGAGGTTCATCAGGTAATCGTTGCGTTTGATGTGCGCCAGCTCGTGCAATAAAATAGCCTCCACCTCTTCGGTCGACAGGCTGGTGGCGATAGAAGCCGGCAGCAATATAAAAGGTTTAACATAGCCGAATACGCAGGGCACATCAACCAGCGTACTCAGACCAAAACTTACTCTTCTTTCAATATCAAGCATCTCCACAAATTCGGCCAGCTTACGCAGCATGGCGATATCGATACTGACGGTTTGCTTGATCTCGTGCAGCTTTTTGCGGGTCAAAACCAGTTTCGAGGTATTGAATAGCAATCCGGCTATATATATTAAGGTAACATAAGGTAAAAAGCTTTCTATAGTATAATAGTACCTGCTGCTGAAACTGGTAGCATGCGGCAGGTGTAATGGCATGGTTAAAATGGCCGGGATAAAGCCTGTGGTATTGCTTGTTCTAAGTTCAACCCATTGGTAAACGCGTATTTCCCCTACCAGCGTGTAAATAAACCAGGTGGTGACACCCAGCATCGCCAGCATGCCGATAGTGTGCTTCGACCTCGCCGACAGGGCCGAGAACGAAAGCAGCACAAGCCGCAGGAACAGGTAGATAAAAAGGCCCTGCCACATCGAGTGGATGATCGCGACGCCTATTACCTGGCTGATGTTATAGAGTATGGTTTCCATATTGGTTAAAATTCTAAACTCTAAATTCTAAACTCTAAATCCTAATTGTTAACTCTAAATCCTAAACACTAAATTCTAATTACCGCAAAATCTGTCTTTCGGACTTCTGCGGACTTTCCGACTTCCGGACTTTACTTCCCGAACTGATCCAAATACTTCTTGATCGCCTCGATCTCATCCCTCGATGCCTTATGATGGCCCAGGGCCTGTATCACCAGGTCGGATGTCGAGCCTTCAAACACGGTCGACAGTATCCTGTCTAGCGCACTGCTTTGCGCCCGCTCCTGTGTATATTTTGCTTTATAAATATGCGTCTTAGCGGTAGTGTCGCGTTCTACCAAACCCTTCTCATCCATTATCTGCATCAGTTTCAGGGTAGTGGTATAGCCGGCGCCTTTGGTTTTGGCTAATTCTTCATGCACATCACGTACTGTCGCTTCGCCCATCTTCCAGAGTATTTGCAATATCTCTAATTCGCTTTCTGTCGGTTTATTTTCCATGTTCATCTTTATATTACGAATAACTTCGTACAAATATCTACGATACATTTCGTATTTGCAAATATTTTTTAAAATACTTACGATTTGTTTCGTAGATAAAAGACGCAGGGAAAATAAAAGTGTTACAGAAAATTATTTTTATTCGTCAATTTTTTTGAGCAATAAATCGGAAGTGGTCTTTATAAGACCTTCTCGGTCAGTGTTGAGATAGCGAATAAACTCCTGGTCAGCAGCGCTAAGGGGGTCGTATTTTGCACTCCAGCCGATCATGTCGGCTAAAACGGGCACCAGGTCGATGCCCTTTTTTGTGAGCTTATAAATAAATTTTGAACCGTGCTGCGGATCATTTTTCTTAACCACCAGGCCTGATTCTTCCAGCGTAAGCAGCCGCTGCGCAAGGATATTAGTGGCAATACCTTCTTCTGATTTCAGGAACTCGCTGTAATAATGCTTTCCCTTAAACATCATATCGCGCACGACAAGCAGCGTCCACCGGTCGCCAAATATCTCGAGCGCAAAATTTATCGGGCAGTCCGATCTCCTTTTTTCTTTTGCCATGAACAAAATTAAAAAAAAAGTTTAAATCACTTGTGATTTGCAAGTTGTTTATTATATTTGACTTGCAAATTGCAAGTTGATTAAAAACAATCAAACATATGGCTGAGTTATACAATTCGATCGTTATCAACGCCCCGCTGGAAAAAATATGGGAGGCTCTTACCCAAGTTGAGGAGCTGGAAAAATATGACCCTACAGTAAAGGCGTCAAAAGCAACGTCGATGTCGAAAAGCGGTCCGGGCGCTCAGAGAAAAGTGGAAATGAAAGATGGGAAAAACTGGTTTGAAGAAAAAGTTAACGCGTGGAAACCTTATGAGGAACTTTCGTACGAGCTGACGGCATGCTCGTTCCCTGTGCAAAGCCTTGAACACTCTTACCGGTTTGAAAAGTCGGGAAGCGGGATAAAAGTATCGCAGGTAATGATGTATAAGGTAAAGTACGGCCTACTTGGGCAAATATTGGACAGGTTGGTGATTCGCAAACAATCAGACAAGGGAATCAAAATGTTTTTTGCTGGGCTGAAATCTTATAGCGAGAATAAATAAATTTGAGTATGGCATACGATGAAAGACTTGCGCAACGGATAAGGGAACGGTTTGCCGACCTGCCAAATGTTGAGGAAAAAGAAATGATGGGCGGGCTGACTTTTATGTACAACAACAAAATGTGTGTCGGTATTATAAAAGACGAAATGATGTGCCGCATCGACCCCGCTTTACACGATATTTCTATTGAAAAGCCAGGTTGCCGGACGATGGACTTTACCAATAGGCCCATGAAGGGCTATATCATGGTTGACCATATCGGCATGAAAACCAATGCCGACTTTGATTATTGGGTTGACATGGCCATAGATTTTAATGCGAAAGCTAAATCATCCAAGAAGAAAAAAGAGATTCGCTGAATAATCTAACTCAATCAACCGGGCAACTAATTTTTCCCGATAACAAGGTACTTGCTTCCATTTGATGGGTCGGCCTGGCTGAGGATATTCACCGCCTGGGCTTTCTCGCGCGGATCGGCTTTGCTGTAGATGGATACCAGTTCGTCGCTTTTCGCGGTAAAAAATATCAGCGGCAGCATGGCGCCCACCCGTGTACGATCGACTTTGGAAAGATCGGGCAAGGCGTCATCGATAGCTTTTCGCCCTTTCGCGGCGTTGTCAGCCATTTGATCGAGCCCCATGCGGTGATAGGTATAGATAAAGTTTCGCAGGTTATTATAAGCTTTGCTGTTCAGGTTTTCCGACAGCCAGTAACGGTTGATGTTGCTGTCGAAGGCCTTCCAGCCTTTGTACGCACCGTTGCCTTGCGCGTTGAGCACAACCGCCTGCGCCGCCTGGAAATAAGGTGTGCCGCCCATCGGCGAAAAGCTATCATAGTCCATACCTATAATAACATAGGCGTAAAAGGCCATAACCGAAGCCAGGTTGCTTGTGAAGGCCTGGTCGGAAAAATCCAAAGTTTGCCCCTCGTTATAGGTAAAGTCAAAATCTTTATCGTTCACATTCAGCAGGGGGGTGGTATAAGCCGAATTATATACCGGCCGTGAGGACTGTACCTGCAGGCTTCCGCTGAAACTGCTGTTGCCGTCCCAGTTGGTCAGCGTCAGCACAAAGTTGCATTCAAACCTTTCAGCCGGCAATACCTGGTCGGCACACCATTTTCGGCCATTCAGGAAATCCTTCATACCCGTTTCAAGCGACTGGAAGATATGGCGGTTGCTGGTTTGTATCTTGGCCGAGATCACTTTCACCTGCGCGTTCAAATCCTGCGCCGACGCAGAATGGCCCAGGCAGCAAAGTAATAATAATATATAAACGCTAAACTTTTTCATCGGTATAATTTGTTTTTTAAAGGCGATGAAGCTTCCACGGGCATATTTATTATTTATTTTAATGGTTGCCCGTGGAGGTTTCATGGATCAATAGAACAACCTTTTGACAAATATCCGCGGCAACAGCATTTTTATCTTTCAGTTTAAACGTGGTTTTTTGCAGGTTGCGGTCGATGATGGTGATCTTATTGGTGCTGGTTTTAAAACCCGCACCCTTATCGTTCAGCGAATTTAACACAATAAAGTCGAGGTTTTTCTTTTGAAGTTTTTCTATCGCGTTCTTTTCCTCGTCGTTGGTCTCCAGCGCAAATCCTACCAGTATTTGTCCCTCAAGCTTTTGCTGACCGAGGGTCTTCAATATATCGGTGGTTTTCTTCAACTCGATGTTGAGGCCTTTTTCCTGTTTTTTGATCTTTTGCGCCGATACGTTCACCGGGGTGTAGTCAGCGACAGCCGCGCACATGATACAGGCTATTGAATCATGATAATACCGCAGGCAGGCGTCCAGCATTTCGGCAGCCGAGGTTACGTCCACCCGTTTGATGCTTTGATACTTGCTCATTTGCGCCGTCGGGCCGGCTACCAGGATCACGTCCGCACCCAACGCTGCCAACTGATCGGCAATGGCAAAGCCCATCTTACCCGATGAATGGTTGCCGATAAAGCGCACCGGGTCAATTGCTTCGTAAGTGGGCCCGGCGGTAACCAATATCTTTTGATTGACCAGCGGCAGTTTCCTTTTGATATCAGCCACCAGGAAACTTACGATCTCTTCCGGCTCGGCCATGCGGCCCTCGCCGAACAATCCGCTGGCCAATTCGCCCGAACCCGGCGGTATCAGCGTGTTGCCGAAAGATTGCAGCTTTTGGATATTTTCCTGCGTTGATTCGTGCTTCCACATATCCAGGTCCATGGCGGGAGCAAAATAAACCGGACATTTGGCAGAAAGGTAAACCCCGGTGAGCAAATTATCGCTCAACCCGTTCGCCATTTTAGCCATGGTATTGGCACTTGCCGGGGCAATAATAAACAGGTCGCCCCAAAGTCCCAGCTCCACGTGGTTGTTCCATTCGCCGGTTTCAGGCACGGAATATTCCACCAGCACCGGGTTTTTAGAAAGCGTGGAAAGCGTGAGGCGTGTAATGAAATTGGTCGAATCGGGCGTCATCACTACCTGCACTTCGGCACCGGCTTTCACCAGCAATCGAATAAGCGACGCGGATTTGTATGCAGCTATACTGCCGCAAATTCCCAGGATGATTTTTTTGCCCTCAAGCATATGCCCCCTAACCTCCGCTAGCTAGCGGAGGAATAAAATATATTATCAAAAGTAAAATTAACAAAAAAACCCTCCCAATCGGGAGAGTTCATTATTTTAAAATCTTAATACTCCCCCTTCAGGGGGGCGGGGGCTTATTCTTTGTTCGGATTGCGATAATAGATCTTATCTTCCAAAAACTCCTGCACTGCTATCAGCGATGGCTTAGGCAGTCGTTCGTAATATTTGGAAATTTCTATTTGCTCGCGGTTTTCAAATACTTCTTCCAGGTTATCGTTTGACGATGCAAATTCCGAAAGCTTCTGGTGCAGTTCTTCCTTTACATTGTTCGAGATCTGGTTGGCTCTTTTTGCCATAATTACGATCGACTCGTAAATATTGTCTGTTTTGATGTCCAGGTCACGTAAGTCTCTGGTCACGGTGCTGCTTGCCACAGCGGGTTTATTTACAGTATTGGTCATATCAATTTTTATTGAACTGGAATTTTCTGATTGGTATTTATTTTCTCTGATGGCGACTGACCCACAGTATCTTTTTTCTCGAACCGGCGCATATATTTTATGTCACTGGCATATTCGGCCAACGTACGTTTTGCGCGCGTTATGCCAATTTGGCTATCTTTCTCAAATGCAACCGCATCGGCCATGTATTTGCTGGTCGGATATTTATCAGCAAACTGTTTTTTAAAATTTATAACCGTGGCAAACCGATCCTCTTGTTTGGATACATCACTGTGCTGCGCATACTCATATTGCGCCTTAATGGTCAAAAATTCCATTTCTTCGGCATATTTAGTATCGGGGTAATCGCGCAGTACGTTACCAAAGTCTATTACAGCTGCCTGGAAGTCGCCGATGGTCAAATACAGTTTGGCGTTTTCGTAAGCTTTACGTTCCAGTTTATCGCGTAGGTTTTGTATCAGTTTTGATGCCTCGGCAACACGCTCGCTTTTCGGATACAGGTTGATGAACAGCTGTAATTTATCAATAGCCTTGGTTGTGTTTTCCTGGTCCAGTGAATAAACCGGCGAATCCAGGTAATAACAGTAGGCGCTCATGAAATTACATTCTTCGGCGCGTGGGCTGGAAGGGTAAGTATCCGAAAACTGTTTAAAGTGATAGCTGGCAGAGGTATAATCCTTCAGCCTGTAGTTAGTATATGCGTAATAATAATAAAGGTCTTCGGCCTGGGCCTGCCCGCGATAACGCTGCACCAATGTTTCAAATAATTCAAGCGCTTTGTTATAATCCTTTTTATTATATAAGGCAATAGCCGCCTGGTATTTTTTGGCGTTATCATTGCTGGATTTTAGTTTCTCAAACTTGCTTTTACAACCAGCAACAGCTATCAGCAACACAATTAAAAGCCCGGATAATAGATGACGTTGTTTTTGAAACATTTTGCAAAGATACGGTAATATTATAAATCAGTCAATTATTTATTTATCAGGAGGCTAATATAAAGGCCTTACAATGGCCTGTGAAGTATTTAACATCTTTTAACGCTTTTTAGTATGATCTTTAATTCGTTGTAACAAATTCTCCAACCTGATACCTATTAGTCGATGATTAACTATGTAAATTTTTAGGAGTGGATGCTAAGCAAACACAATTTCTCGGGCTGATTGAAGAGCATAAAGGTATCCTGTTTAAGATATGCAAAATATACCAGGATGATGCCGATGACCGTAACGATCTGTTGCAGGAAATGACCCTGCAGTTGTGGCTGGCTTTTGAATCGTTCAGGGGCGAAAGCAAATTCAGTTCGTGGATGTACCGGGTAGCGCTCAATACAGCCATCGCGTTTTTCAAAAAGCAAAAAAGGCGGCCGGATGATCAGCCATTACACCACGACTTTGACCGGGCCGACGAATTATCCCATGCAGGCGAGAAGGAAGAAAAGCTGGCGGTATTTTATAGGGCCGTTCAGCAACTGGGGAAAGTGGAAAAAGCGTTGATATACCTATATATGGAAGATCAGCCTTATGCTGATATCGCATCGCACCTCGGCATAACGGAATTGAATGTGAGGGTGAGGTTGAATAGGGTTAAGAATAAATTAAAGGAGATTATTAAAACGATGAATTATGAATATTGATGAATTAAAAGATGCCTGGGGCCAGGATGAGCCAAAAGGCATGAGTTTACCGGTGAGTACCGAAGCTTTGGGTAAAACAACTTCTGTGGTTGGCAGCATACGGAAAAAGATGAAGGCCGAATTTATAGCTCTGCTTATAGTTTATGCCATATTAATCGGGTTTTTGTTTAGTGGGTATCAATCGTCAATCTTTACTGATATGATCAAAATATTGCTTTTCGCGATATTGCTATTGAACGGCTTTTACTATTCCAAATTTTATGTTTTTTATAAAGCCATCGGCCGCTACGATCTTAATATAAAAAGCAGCCTCGGTAAAATAGTCTATGAGTTGGAACTGAACGCCGAGATATATAAAACCTATAGTTTTTCGGCGATGCCGCTATCGGTACTTACTGCAGGTGCATTTATAGTCGGTAAATTAAAATTGGTCCACATGCCTGATGTTTTTACACATGGCAATACTATACCAGGAAATATTATGCTGTGGATATGCTCGACCATATTGGTATCCTATATGATAACCTATTTCCTTATTAGCTTGAGTGTGCGTTTAACCTATGGCAAATATATCGATGCGCTGAAGCAGGTAATGAACGACCTGGGCGAAGATGCTTGAAGAGGTTCTAGTTCATGGGTCATAGTTCATAGCCGATTATTATAAAATAAAAATGGATACGCCATGAACTATGATCTATATGCCGCACAAAAATTTTCGCGCTGAATTGCAGCGTGTTGTCTATACACTTTGACCTTTTTTCGGAGATCGGTTTGCCGGAGCCAATAATCTGCTTACCTTTGCAGCCCGCAACGAAGAAACGCGGTGTTTTGAAAGCAGAATTATTTAAATCAAATAAGTTTTGCCGGAGCGAAAAAAGGTTGTACCTTTGCAGTCCCAAAACAAACGGGGTCTTTAACACAGACAAAATGCCGAAAGCGATTTTCGGTATCCAAAACAGAAAAGTTATCGTTTAAACGCGATCAACATAATAGGCCGAACCGCGAGGAGAGGAATTTAAGTTCTTTAGAAAACTGGAATAATCAATAAAGCGCAGCGGGGCTGTTTGAGTTGAGGGTTGAAAGTTGTGAGTTCTGAGTTGTAAGACTTTGAACTGATGATAGAAGACAAGAGACAAAAGA
>Ga0207705_10003191_pt1 | contig 12484 bp, 9 predicted proteins | sample KBSC13metaG_FD_184314 | JGI IMG/M metagenome (GOLD analysis project Ga0207705, IMG submission 184314) | Corn rhizosphere microbial communities from Kellogg Biological Station, Michigan, USA - KBS C1-3 metaG (SPAdes) (version 2) | ecosystem: Host-associated > Plants > Roots > Rhizosphere > Soil ...
TGCAAGATTTCGTTTATGGGATACTGTTATAGTCTAAAAATTAGTTTTTTTCACTTTGAGGATATATTCAAAAATAAGATTTTTGAAAAGTTATGTATTAATATTCATTCAATGTAAAAGAATAAATGAATGTTTTAGCTGGATATGAGATTTATATTTAAAGAAAGTAATTTTTATGTATAATAGGTATGGCTTACTGAAATTAGTTTCCACAGTATAGTCTCAAAACGATATATTCTCAAATGAGATTTATATCTTCACAAAAGCGGCTGTATATACAATTAGGTTATCCTGCGTTTAATGTACCTTAAGAGTAAACTGCAATACACAGGCTATATGGCGATGATTTAAATCGTTATCTTTTGCAAAGGCGCTAACAGCGGATAGCGTACAGATAATATGGATTGCATCTTAAACGTTCTTATCCACAACCCAAGCCAGGCAAAGATCTTCAAAGAAATTAAAATGTATCATTAATTTTTTTGGAATATCTTTTGTAAATGTACATTCAATAAATTTTCGTTTGCCCGTTACTGTTATATTTGTTATGTGAATATGATCTTTAAAATCAACTCCGCCTTTTCCATGCCATTTATAAATGGCCTCTTTGCAGCTCCAGCATAAGGTTAAGAGGTTTATTGAGTCATGTGTTATCCCAATAGCTGTCGGAATGTTATTGTTTAATTGGTAAACATTTTCTACAACATTAATTTCTTCATTGCTTAAAAATTTGTGTTGTATTAATTTAATTTTTGGTGTTACCAATTCCACATCAATTCCGGCACTTTCGCTTTCACTGATAATGGCTGCCGCAAAATCGCCGCAATGAGAAATTGAAAAATGAAACGAGCCGTCAGCGAGCAAAGGCTTATTTGATTCTGCAATTTCAATTAAATGCAAAGGAAATTCGGGATGCAATATTTTAAGTAAATAACGCCCTGCAAGGTGTTGTAATTTTTTGTGAGGATGATTTATGGTTTTGTTTAAATGTATTTTTTCAAGAAAAAAGTCTTCAGTTTCCGTTATGTGCCATACAGCCAACGTCGCCTGTTCGTTAATATTATGTTGATAAAACAAAGGCATTCTGAAAATGGAAATTGAAAATTGAAAATTGAAAATTTTACTTTTACAAATAAACGAATAAAGAACTTAGCAATGATTTTGAGCGATACAACAATCCTGGAAGAAATTGAAAAAAAAACTATAGTAATCGAACCTTACAACAGGGAATGCCTGGGAAGCAATTCTTACGATGTACACCTGGGGAAATGGCTTGCAACTTATACCGAGCACATTCTTGATGCAAAGAAACATAACACTATTGACTACTTTGAAATACCTGAAGATGGGTTTGTTTTGTATCCTCATATTTTCTATCTCGGCGTTACTGAAGAATACACTGAAACTCACGCACATGTGCCTTTTCTTGAAGGTAAATCTTCTACAGGCCGTCTGGGCATTGATATCCATGCCACCGCGGGAAAGGGAGATGTAGGTTTTTGCGGCAACTGGACATTAGAAATTTCAGTTAAGCAACCCGTAAAAATTTATAAAAGTATGCCAATAGGTCAATTAATTTATTTTCCGGTGGATGGAGAAATTGAGATAAAATACAATCAAAAAAAAGACGCTAAATACAGCGGTCAAATTAATAAGCCTGTTGAAAGTATGATGTGGAAAAATAAGTTTTAAATAATTTCTTCTATAAAATTAGACATCCGCTTAAGCAAGTCTCCATGTAACCTAAAGAACTGTTGAGGCAGTTAAAAAAGTAGTCAAATAAATTCGCTACAGTAACTTTTAATTATCATTATCAAAACCTCAACAGTCATGAACAAAATTAATTCAAATTTCGAGGGCCAAACTATTAATGTAGGAATGGATGTCCATAAAGTAAGTTGGGATTTGGGCATCCATTTAAACGAGATGTTTGTAAAAACCGTGCATCAAAAACCTAACCCCCAAATTATGGCCAACTACTTAAAACAACATTATCCCGGGGCACATTACAGAGCCGTATATGAAGCCGGCAAATTTGGTTTTTGGATACAGCGCCAGTTAACGGCCCTAGGCATAGAATGCCTGGTGGTAAATCCTGCAGACATTCCTAAATCGCAAAAAGATACCTTACAAAAAACAGATCCCCGTGATGCACGCAATCTCGGCATGCGCCTGCAATCGGGCGTGTTGCATAGCATACACATCCCAGATGAACAGCAGGAAGCTGACCGGGTATTTTTTCGCCATCGCAAAAGAATATGGAAAGATCTTACCCGTTGCAAAAACCGCATCAAAGGCATGCTTGCCTTTAGCGGAATAGGCATTCCTGAACAATATGACAACGCAAGCTGGAGCCACAATTTTATTGACTGGCTTAAGGCTTTAGATTGCAAACAACATAGCAGGCGAAGAGCCCTTGATTATATGATCTCGCAAATGGAGTTCTTAAGAAAAGAGCTTTTAAGCATCAGCAATGCCATTAGAAAAATGATGCGTGAGCAACGATACAAAACAAATTATTATTTACTGAGAACCATTCCCGGCATAGGGCCGCTAACGGCAGCGAGTATCCTTGTAGAAATAGGAGATGTCAAACGCTTCGAAACATTTTATCATCTCAATAGTTTTGTAGGGTTACTGCCTATGGAGCACAGCAGCGGCCAGTCAGAAAATAAGCTAAGCCTTACCGTTAGAAAGCATCGACAGCTTCGCAGTGATCTTGTTGAAGCTGCCTGGACTGCCCGGAGAACCGATCCTGCAATGGCCCTTTACTTCCAGGAACAAATAAAACGGAAGGACAGCAAAATTGTAATTATAAAGATCGCACGTAAGCTGCTCAACAGGATACGCTATGTGCTGATCAACCAACAGCCATACGAGTACGGGCTTGTAAAATAATCACCGAACCCTGACTACTAAACATGGGTTGTTCTCAGGAACGTTGGCAAGACTGTAGCGGGGTTCATTTTAAAAAAAATTGAAACAATATTATTAACCAACATACCGTCAAAAAAAATAACCCGCAGGCATGACTACTAAACAAAAGTTGATACCGTTTAATAATCAAAAGAGCGAAGAGTTATCTTCTGCCAAGACTGTAGCAGCCTGTATTTACGCCACTCTTTCCATAACATTAAACGGGTAAGACTAAGCGTAAAATTCAACAAAAAACAAACGAAGAACTGTAGCGATGTTTTGCCACCTCCAATTAGTTGGCGCTAAGCAAAAAATATTTGACTACTCAATGGATGCTGAAGTATGTTGACTAAAAAAATTATTAAATTTGAAATAAGGAAAAAAAATCTTGCGAAGGGGAAAGGTTGATCAATCATTCAATCTTTCTCTTTCAAAAGAAATTTATTAATCTACTATATTATCTTTCTCGATTGTAATTAGGTACAATGGATACCCAAGTTGGCAGCAGTTTTATGACTTTCACTACACTACTTTAATTGGATTTTTTTACAGACTTAAATTTCAGGACTTTTAAACCTATAATGTCTCCCGTATAAACATTGCCTTTACTGTCAATTGCAATATCATGAAACTAACAAGAAGTCCGATTAGTAGAGCCTGTTGCTCCAAAATGAGTAGTGGCATGTTGTGATGAGTCAAGCTCAAAAAAAGTTGAGCCGTTCACTGTGCTGTCAGCTTTTTTTCTTGGGTCGTAGTCAATTGCAAAGAGACTATTATTAACATCAATTGTAACTGATGGAAGTTGTTGTACTTGCACATTGTTTTTTAAAACCTTTATAAAATGACCTGAAGTATCAAATAATTGTATTCGGTTATTCTGCCTGTCTGCAACATAAATAATATTTTTCCTGTCAATTGTTATTCCGTGAGGTATAATAAATTCTCCAGGCTTGCTGCCGTATGTTCCGCATGTTTTCATAAACGTTCCTGACGAAGAAAATTTAACTACCCTGGTGTTACCATGACCGTCACTTACATAGAAGGTGCCATCATCAGCAACGGCTATGTCGGTTGGAAGATTGAAATGTAAAGAATCATCCCCCGGCACTTTTGCTGTACCTAATTTCATAAGCAGTTTTCCTTCGTGGGTAAACTTAAAAATCTGATGCAGCCCAACGTCAGTTATCCATATATTGTTGTCTTTATCAACTGTCAATCCATGAGGCATTATAAAAAAGTTTGAACCCCATGAATTAATGTTCTTAATAGCCTTGGCCAACCAATAGAGGGAGTTGTCATTACATCTATTGATCAGAAATATACTGCCACTACTGATGCAACAGGCCGTTATCGCATCACCCGCATTGCAGAAGGCACCTACAGATTTGCTGTAACATGCCCTGGCTACGCCCGTGTAGAGCAGGTAATTACTTTTACCGCAGGCAAAGCCACCAAAGCCAACTTTGCGCTGGAAAACCTAATGATGAAAGTGGCATAAAACCACACGCATCCATAACAAAAGGGCCGTCTGAAAAGATGGCCTTTTTTAATTGCGGGAAAGCACGGCATTTGTGCCACGTGCGTTTACGGGCCCTTGTAAGGTTGTCAACCTTTAATAAGTTGTTTTAGCCTGAAAGGCCTATCTGGGATTAGCAACCTTTAATTGCATTTTCTATTTTCTTCAATATTTTCTTTTGGAATATAAATCAGGGCTTAGGCAGTCTTCAAATATTTTTTGTGAATTGCTTCCGCGAACGAATATTCATGAACTATTAATAAATGTTAAAAAATAGAACAACCGTTTGCGTTAAAATATCAATCGGTTGCGTAAAGAAACTTGTGGTTTGTGTGATTTTCACAAAGCAGCAATTCCAGAAAAAATCTGTCAATTTGGTGCCAGGGAACTTTTAGCCAAGAAAGGTTTACCGGCAAATTCATTGATTAAACATAATTAAAAAGGATACTTAAATTATTAAATCTTCAAACCAAAACAGCAAATGAAAAAAACACTTTTAGTTCAATACAGTTTTGTATCGCTTGCTTTCCTCCTTTTATCATTTTCGGTTTTAGCCCAGCAACGTGTTATCAATGGTATTGTGCAGGATGCTAAAAATAATCCGCTGGAGGGCGCAACGGTTTCAGTAAAGAACGCTAAGAAAAATACCCTTACCAAAGCCGATGGGAAATTTGAGCTGACGGTACCTGCAGGAAAAACAGTACTAAATATTTCGTTTGTGGGTTACCAGGCAAAAACAATAACAGTAGGCGCAGGGGAAACAAATGTTTTGGTAACGCTCAGCGAATCGGCCAATAATCAATTGAACGACGTGGTAATTGTAGGCGTGCAGACGCAGTCAAAACGCAACTCTACTTCAGCTATATCTACCGTACTATCCAAAGATATTGAAAACCTGCCGGCGCCCAGTGTAGATCAGTTACTGCAAGGTAAAGTGGCAGGGCTCGATGTACAAATTGGTTCCGGTGAGCCGGGAATTGCCCCTACGGTAGTAGTAAGGGGAAATAGCAAGGTAAGCACCAGTATTGGCAACGACCCGATAATAGGCGAAGCCCGTGCACTAAGCGGGCCACTGTATGTAATTGATGGTATACCGGTAAACCCGGATGATATTGCTAATTCCATTGATGCTACGGGAACCAATTACCTGGCAGGTATTAGTGTAAACGATATAGCAAGCGTGGATGTGCAAAAAGATGCTGCCGCCACTGCTGCCTGGGGATCAAGAGGTGCAAACGGAGTAATTTATATTACCACAAAAAGGGGAACTTCAGCTATTCCTGAATTCCGGGTAAATGTATATGGAGGTGTAACGGTGCAGCCACAGCTTTTGCAAACTGCAACGGGAGCTGCTGAAAGGGAACAAAAGATGAATATCATAAACCAGTACGCCACACCAGCCCAACTATTGAATTTGCCCCAGGTGTTAACTGATAGATACAACCCTTATTTTAACAATGCAACAGATTGGCAGGGCTTGTTTTACAGGGACGGGTCATTGAAAAATGTGGACGCAACCGTATCTGCGGCTTCTAAAGTGGTGAATTACAGGGTAAGCATGAATTATTACAATGAGAAGGGGATTATTGAAGCTTTCGGATTTCAGCGGTATAGCTTAAGAGGAAATTTCGATTTCAGGATCAGCCCCAAATTAAACAGCCAGTTTATAGTAGGCATCTCGAAGAGCGATCGCCAAAAGGGAATGAAATACAGAAGGCCAGATGGTTCTTTAAACGATGATATTACACCGGTTAGCGGAGCTGGGCAGCCATCTTCTTTTTATCTTTTAACGGGTTTCGACTCCTCTAATTTTACCGGATTATACAGCAAGCTCAGGAATAAAAATATTAATGATATTTATTCCGCATCGTTAACCTTGAATTATACGATTGCACCTGAGGTAAAATATACTTTCCAGGGCTCTGCAAATGTCACTACCTCTAACAGTGATTATTTTCAGCCTACCAATGATGCGGTTGTGGCTTATGCCCGTCCTTCGTATGCGGAGTCAGATAAGGGGTCTTATTCTACCTATTTTATAAATAACTCAATAAATTTTAATAAGCGTTTTAGTACTGCCGGCGGCCATGATCATAATCTGGTATTTACGGGTTCTCAACAATTTTCTTCTGACGTTTCAAATAATAATAAAGTATATGGCTATAATGTCCCCTCAAATAACATACAAGTAGTGCAGGGAATTCCACAGGCAGATAAGGGTGGTAGTAGCGGTTATGCCGCTGATGCGATGCTTTCTTTTTTAGGCCAGTTGCAATATGATTTTGATGGTAAATATCTTCTATATGCTTCTTATCGCGGAGATGCTTCTTCCCGCTTTGGAAGCAATTCTAAATGGGGTTATTTCCCTGCCGTAGGTGCAGGATGGATTATTTCAGATGAAAAATTCATGGACAAAGCTAAAAGTATCGTTTCATTTTTGAAACTCCGGGGAAGCTATGGAATTACCGGGAACCAGTCTGATAATTTTTATGCCCCGTGGAATTCTTATAGCCTCTCTGGAACCTATAACGGAAATTTTGCCATTCAGCCTGACTATAATAACGGGTTAACGAAAAATAATTTAACGTGGTCAAGAATGTATCAAAAAGATCTTGGATTAGATGCATACTTATTTCATAATAAAATTAACCTGACTGTAGATTTATATGATAAGCTGTCTAAAGGCGATTTCTATGATTTTCAACTCCCTTTTTACACCGGTTTCAGCAGTATCAATTTTAATGCAAATGATCTGTGGGTAAGCAACAGGGGAGTGGATGTTACACTTACTACCCAGAGATTGATCTCTATCGGAAAACTAAAATGGGACATGCAGTTTACTCTATCTCATAATAAAAACCTGCTTGCCAAGCTTCCTAATAATAACCGGACTTTTATCGTTGATGACTATTACGGAATTACAAGAATTTATTCTGTTGGCCAGCCGATTTATGAAATGTTTCAGTTGAAGTATGGAGGTGTTTACAATAATACTTCTGAAATACCTTTTGACCAGTTGACCGGGAAACCGCTTACTTATTTTAAAGGAAACCATACTGTGGTTCCCGGCGACCCCATTTTTCAGGATATAAATAACATCGGGGATGTATGGACAGATGAAGATAATGGGGCTCAATATGGCGACAGGATTCCAACCGGCGACCCCAATCCGAAATTTACCGGTGGATGGACAAATTATTTCACCTATAAAAATTTCTCAATGAGCGTTACAAGCATCTTTACATGGAAAAGAGATGTGGTGAATACTTTCTTTCAACAGCAAATTAGCAATGTAGTAGGGGGATATTCCAGCAGCATTAATTCGTTTGCCGGCGAACGTCTGCCAGATCTTAGCGGATTGGATTACTGGACTCCGCAAAAATTGCAAAAAGACCCTAATTACAAAGCAAACTTTCCTTCTATTAACCCTTTTGGTCCAAGTTACTATCAATACATTCCCATCTCAAGTATGTTTAATGAAGATGGAAGCTATTTTAAAGTAAAAAATATAACCCTGGCTTATGCATTTGCAAAGCCCCTGATTGAGAGGCTGAAATTGAAAGGGGCAAGGGTATATAGCACTATTGATAATGTGCTTACGCTGAAAAAAGGAACAATGCCCAATCCTGAACTGGTGAACCAGTTAGGAGTATATACCGGTGGAACATACCCAACACCCACAAAAGTTACCCTCGGATTGGATATACAATTTTAAACTTTCAAAATTAAGAATATGAATAAGCAATATGCTTTTTTTAAAAAATTATTCCCTGCTTTGCTTGCGGTTGTTGTTTTAAATATTTCGTGTAAAAAATATATTTACCAGGCGCCAATTACTTCTACTTACGGTTCTGAATTCTGGACATCGGAAACCTCGGTAAACCAGGCCTGCAATGCAATGTATGGGCAATTGAGATCTTCTTTACGTCAGGATGATTCTTATTTTATAAATGGAGATTTAACTGCCGGGGTGTTCCAGGTTCTATACGCCATTCAATGGAATTTATCGCCCGTTGGCGTAAACAATCCATATAGTGGCGGCCCTTATAATTTTTCTTATGTTCCTTATCTGGAGGGCTCGCTGCAAAACTGGTCGAGGTTTTATAGGGTAATAGCCCAGGCTAATCTCATCCTGGAAAACCTGCCAAAAATGTCTAATTCTTTATTTAAAAACGGTGAAGCCGATAAAAATGCATTTTTAGCCCAGGCACTCTTCATGAAAGCATACACCTATTTTTATATGGTGCGTATTTGGGGCGATCCTGTTTATGTGAGCAAAACTTTTGACGATGTGGATTATGGTAAAATTCCTCCTGTGGCCCGCACACCGGAAGGCATAGTGTTAGATAGCTGTATTGCTAATTTAAAAATTGCCTCAGGATATTTAGACTATAAGGGAGGCGACCCTACGGCAGCCGTAACTCCTAATAAAGGAAGTGTATATGCATTATTGGCGCATATTTATGAATGGAAACATGATTATGCCAATGCGCATGCTGCCTGCCAGGAAGTAATAAATAACGGTGGCTATTCATTAGAACCTATGGATACTTATAAAAACATCTGGAAAGGAGAATCTTCCAATGAAAGCATTTTCGAGTTATCCATGCAATACGATCCTAATGACCCGAATTTTAACCAAAACGACTGGGCAGAAGCACAGTTTGACTTTTTCGGAGTTTTTCTAAAAGGGTCTATAGTTGACAATGTAAAAAGCTCCTGCTGGATTGCAAATGCCGGGGGCATAGCCGATGTATTATTTGATACTGCTAATGACCAGAGGGCAAAGCAGATTCTTACTCTTGTAAATGCATCTGGCGGTTCGCCTAAAGGCTATATGCTATTAAAATACACCAACTTCATGTATCAAAACGCCGACAATAAATCCGGAGCTTATATTAATAACAACCTTGTCCTGTTCAGGCTTTCTGATATTATTTTATTGGATGCTGAGGCCCTGGCTTCTACTGGTGACCTTGAAGGTGCCAGGAAAGATCTGGCAATGACAGAAGACAGGGCAGGAATTGCTTCTTATAACAATCCTGCCAATCAATATGACATGCTGGATGAAGTAGTGATGGAAAGAGGAAGGGAATTAATAGGCGAAGGCCAATGGTATTATGATTTGGTAAGAACTGAGCAAACCCAGCAATGGCTGGAATATGTGGGGTACCAGTCAACCAGGGTTACGCCCGATCAGAAGGGCTATTATTGGCCACTGGATATGGGCACTTTGTTCCCCCAGGATAATTTGCTGACTCAAAATCCATATTGGGCTACACATAAATAACTCTTTTGGCAACAGAATAAACTCTTAATATGAAAAAAACATTTTTTATAAATTTTGCGACATTAATTATAATCGTTTTTGTGTTTAGTGCCTGTAAAAAGGATTATATAACTGGAGGCACTCCGGAAAATATTAATGCTTTCAAAGATTCATCCACTTATGATGTTTTGAAAGGCAACCCGGCGCATGATACGCTCGTGCAACTAATAGATGCAGCGGGGCTAAAAGATAAAATCAATACGGAGGGTACCACTTTTTTTGCTCCTTCAGATTACTCAATCCTCCTGTATTTAAATTTGAGAACTGTGTATTTACAGGCAAATTATAGCCAGGATGCGCAGTTTGGATTAGATTCTCTTAAGTATTATTTACAAAATAATATAAACGGAACAAAGGATTCCTTATTAATGTACATGGTCAATACGCCTTTAACGTATTCAACACTTTCAAATATTGGGAAAATTTATCCTTCTGGTTTGGCAGGAGACTCCGTTATTGTTTCTTTTGAAGAATCTACTAACGGAGCTTTGGGATATACCGACCTTGTATCGCAGGCGCCTCACGTTGTTTATTTTACACAGTTATGGTATCATTACGATTTATCATCCAGTAACACTGCATCGGATGTTCCTGATAATATTGGAGTCCGCAACCTGGTTAAAACTTCCGGAATTCTTACCAAAAACGGAGTACTTAATTTACTGGACGATTTCAACCCGTTATTCTTTTATGATACGAAACAATAAAAAAAAGTAAAATTATTTCACATGAAAAATAAAAAATTAATTGGTGTTCTTGTTTTAATATCTATACTATCAGTAGAATTATTTTCGGGATGCACTAAAATTGAAAAAGGATTTATAAGCCCATATCAACAATATGCGGTTAACCAGTTTACCGTTATCAGAGGCAGAATCGCTACCTCATATTCTTTAATTAATGATGGTTCCTCTATTCCCATGCATATAAAATGGACTCATATCTACGACTCCACGGGAAAGGTTGTAGATGATATTTTTTCAAAAGAATACCCCGTATCAATATGGACAGCTGCTTATGACCCTAAAACTGACGTAACCTTTGCCGCTATAACTGCAAAACGTACAGTAAAAAATTTACCCCCGCTTACTGTAAATGAATATAACGGAACTATCGAGGCCAATAGCGGAACTCTTAATATCCCTCTTGGCAAGTACACTATGGATTTAGAAGTTTCAAACACAGCAGGTGTTGTTCAATTTAAAAATATTATGCAAATTAATATTACAGATGGCCCTTCTGTAGGTATTACTCCAGACCCCGGTGCATTTAGCGTTTCACTGCTTAATGCCGGTACTGCCGGTGGAGCAGGAGCTTTGGGAGGAGCTAATAACGGGGTTATGTATAACGGAAATAATAATCCATTTGTAGATTATTCTATTATCCGTATTGCAGATACTCCAAACATATTTATTGTGAAAGTAACAGATAGAAACGGTATCTCTTTTAATCCAAAAGCAGGAGAAATTGCTAAAAGGCCAAACTCCGGTTTAAATCCTAATCCACCATTTCTGCAAAATCTAGAGGATTATGCCCCGGACACTTTTACCCCTACAGATACAGCTATGATTTTAAAATATCCATTAACGCCTTTTCCAATAAATTCATTAGGCAATGGATTTAATATGTACTATCGTCTTCCAAGTAAATATGTTCAAATAGACAGTACCTCTGGCTGGACAGGCAATGCGGCTGGTAATTTTTACAAGGGAACACAGGATAGCCATTACCTTGGCGTTTATACTAATGACAAATTTGATTATGCATTGAGAATTCCTTTACGCATCTATGTGCCGGGTTATTATGAGTTAAAAATTAAACTTTTAGATGCAACGCATCGGTAAAATAATATTACATTCTGAAATACATGAAATATTTGCTTTGGATAATACTATTCTCAACCATTTTTTTTACAACGGCTGTTGCCCAAAATGAAAGCAATACCGGGGAGTATACAGTTTCTGTATTTAGTAACGGATACGCATACCCGAAAACAGGAGATGAGGTGTTACAACATATTTCCAAAAGAGGAATTACAGGATGGGATGATGTAGGTATTTATTTCAGAATATTTTTTTATCCTCAACAGGCAGGCGAAATATCAGTATCTGTAAAACTTAAGTGCCCGGCAAATAAGAGCACATTAAAATTTCAATTAGACAGCACAGGAAAAAGCTATGAAATTTCAATTAATAAAAGTTCGGACTGTACTATTGTTCCCGTTGGTTCTTTTACAATTAACGATGCCCGTTATCATTATATTGAGATAAGAGGAATTAATAAAAGCGGCGATCATTTTCCTGATGTAGAATCTTTAATTATATCAGGGCCTGCTGCAAAAAATCTTAAATATAATCTTAGTGAATATAAGGGCGCTCCTTCTACACACTTATGGTATCAATATCCTAAAGACAGCGCTGTTGCGTGGTTTTATAATGAAGTGACAGTTCCCGAAGGAGTTGATGCAACAAATGCTTATTACATGACCAATGGCTTTAGCGGCGGCTATATGGGCATTCAATTAAATTCCGCAGTGGAGAGAAGAATTATATTTTCAATATGGAGCAATTATAACACAAATGACCCTAAAGAGATTCCAGCCGATTATGCAGTTACTTTAATAAAAAAAGGCGCTGATGTTTTTGCTGATGCATTTGGTAATGAAGGATCCGGAGGCCACAGCCATTTGGTGTTCCCCTGGAAAAATAATGCTACTTATAAAA
>Ga0207705_10003192_pt1 | contig 12483 bp, 7 predicted proteins | sample KBSC13metaG_FD_184314 | JGI IMG/M metagenome (GOLD analysis project Ga0207705, IMG submission 184314) | Corn rhizosphere microbial communities from Kellogg Biological Station, Michigan, USA - KBS C1-3 metaG (SPAdes) (version 2) | ecosystem: Host-associated > Plants > Roots > Rhizosphere > Soil ...
CGGCCTCGCACAATCCCTTCCAGGACAACGGCATTAAGTTCTTTGGCGCCGACGGCTACAAGCTCGACGATAAGATCGAGGCGGAGATCGAGGCGATTGTGCCGATTGCCGACACGCTGACGGGGCCGTCGGGCTCTGGTGTCGGGCATATTCGGCGCGACCCGGGCCTGCGCAACCTGTACGCGGACCATGTCAAGGAGACGATGGGCCAGATCCGTCTCGACGGTCTCAAGCTCGTGCTCGACGGGGCGAACGGGGCGAACCATCTTCTGGCGCCGCGGGTGACGTCGGAGCTGGGCGCGGACGTGGTGACCATCAACTGCGCGCCGGACGGAGTCAATATCAACCTGGATTGCGGCTCCCTGCACCCGGACGAGATGATCTCCCGCACCGTGGCCGAAGGCGCGAACATGGGCATTGCCTTCGACGGCGACGCCGACCGTGTGATGCTGGCCGACGAGAAGGGGCGCATTGTCGACGGTGACCGGGTCATGCTGCTGGTCGGCCGTCACCTCAAGGTGCGAGGCGAGCTGAGCGGCAACGCCGTGGTCGGCACGATCATGAGCAATATGGGCCTCGAAGTGGCGCTCAAGGAGAGCGGCATCGACCTCCTGCGCACGGCGGTCGGCGACCGGTACGTGTCGGAGATTATGCGTCGCGAGGGTTATGTGCTGGGCGGCGAGAAGTCCGGCCACCTGATCTTCGGCAGCCTGACCACCACGGGCGACGGCCTGTTGACCGCCTTGCAGGTGCTCAAGGTCATGCAGGAAACCGGCAAGCCGCTGAGCGTGCTGGCGGACCAGATGTACGAGTATCCGCAAGTGCTCCTCGGCGTCCGCGTGACGGATCGCACCGCCTGGCAGAATGACGCCGACATCCAAAAAGCCATCGCCCACGCCCAGGACACCCTCGAAGGCCGCGGCCGCATCAACGTGCGGGCCAGCGGCACCGAGAAGTTGATCCGCGTCATGACCGAAGGGCCGGACGCGGACGAGATCGACGCCATCGCGGGTGAGATTGTGGGGCTCATTAAGTCGAAGTTCGGGACGGAATAGAATAGTGAATTGAGAGTAGTGAATAGTGAAGTTCGGAAGGACAAGCAGGTTGCAGGGTCTTTCCGCAATTCACTATTCTTCGTTCACTATTCTCTCTTTAACTTTATGCCGTCCTCCGTGTCTATTCGATTAAGGGATTGGGAATAGGCCGGGTTGACTTCAAGCGCGGCGCGCGATCCTCATCTTGTCCGCATAGCCACAGAGGAAAGGGCGACATCTGTATGGGATGGAAACCGAGCGACATCAAGCCGCTGGGCTGGATCATCATTCTGGCGATCATTGGCTCCATTTACTGGTTTGGAATTAAGCCGCGCCTGGGATCCCTACCGGGACTCCCCAACTTCAATTTTACGACGGGCCGTTCCACCGGATCGACGTCGACGGCGTCGGGCTCCGACATCATGGTGCTGACGACGAAGACGAAGCAGGCGTGGATGCAGAAGGAAGTCGATGCCTTCAATGCACAGAGCAGCGGTGGCAAAGCGACTCTCGACCTGATCGAGTCGCGGGAGTCGATGCAGGCGATTCTCAACGGCAAGGTTCAGCCGGCGGTGTGGAGTCCGAGCAGTCCGGTCTGGATTTACCGCCTCGCCGAGGTCTTTCCGCAGGGGCACATCGACCCGAACTCAACGTCGCAGTACAAAGAGCTCTTCAAGTCGCCTCTGGTATTTCTGGTCGACAAGGCTAAGCTCGCGAAGCTTCAACCGATTCTTACGGGACCACATCCGTTCGACCACATCCGACAGTTAAACGCGCGCGGGGTGTCGATCAAGTTTGGCTATGCCGACCCGATCAATGCGAGCAGCGGTATGCTGACGATGTCGCTCCTGCTGAACGAGTATTCGGAACTGCACGGCGGCATCGACCCGGTCAAGGCGGCGTCGACGTCGGCGTTTGCGTCGTGGCTGGGGGCGGTCGACAGCGGGCTTGTGCGGTCGAGCACGTCAGGAAGCACGGCGCTGGAGCAGGCGTTCGAGAACGATCCGTCGAGCCGGGACTTCATTACTGCGTATGAAGGCAACGGGCTGGCGGCGGTGCAGAACAACCCAAATATCGCGATTGTATACCCGAGCCCTACGGCCAACGCCGAGCAGGCTGCGGTACAGGTGAACGGGCCGTGGCTGTCGAGCGATCAGAAGGCGACCGCGCAAGCGTTCCTGCAGTTCATCTCGTCGGCGCAGGCGCTGGCCGACGGCGTTCAGTTCAACTTCCGGCCGGAGGGGCCGAACGGCTCGGCCACTTTGCGAGATCGGTTGTCCTCCGATGTCCAGTCGCAGTTCCATGCTTCGTATACGTCGGTTGAGCTTCCGCCGTACGACGCGCTTAATGAGGCTGCGGCGACATGGCACACGTTGACGCATTAGAGCCGGTACCGAGACATCTGGCTCCTGCCCCCTAACCCCCAATCCTGGGGGACATGACCGATAAGGCAATGACGATTTCGACGGCAAGGACCGATATCGGTTCGTGCTAACATACGACATGCAGAAGAAGAACAACCTGCTAAGAGCGATCCTTTCGACGGTGATCAACCTGCCGCCGGAGGAGCCCGACGAGCCGCCAGCGCCGCTAGACCCGGATGCGCTCGCGGAGCTTGACGGCTCGATCGTAATCGGTCGACGGCGTGACATGATGCCCAAGCCCACGCCTCCGCCGGCCCCTGTCGAGGTGCCGGTCGATCAGGACGGTCACGTCAGCCTCGACAAGCTCTACGCACATGCGAACGTGCCGGTGGCGAAGTTCACGGCCGAGCAGGCGATGGACGCGGTGTCGAATGTCGAGAAGACGATCCCCGACAACATCCCGCAAGCGTCGCGCAAGCCGATGATCAAGGCCATGTTGGCGGCGTTGGGCAAGTCGACCAATGGCGCGTCGCCGGAGTCGATCGCCCTCGATGCGTCGAATAAGATCAACGCGCTGCAAGAGTTCGTGCGGGAGCGGTCGAGCGATCTGGTCGATCTGACCCAGGCGGCCGACGATGCGATTGCGTCGCTGGAGGCCCAGATCGACGCGAAGAAGCACCTAAAAGAGGCCGCGCAATTACAGTTCGACCATCTGTCCAAGGAGTGCCAGGACGAGCAAGACAGGCTGAATGCCGTCATCGATCTTCTGAGCGTGCCGGATACGAATCATTAGTAGCCGTCGACATCGACGAGGGTCGGCCTTCGGGTCCTCGCTCCACTCGGATCGCTACGCGACGACCCGTACATTGCTGACATTTGGTAACGCTTCGTTTAGCAATGACCCTACCGTCGCCTTGGATTTCAGAATGTACGGGTCGCCTGAAAGGTTGCAGTGCAGCCTGTAAGCCGACCCTCGCCTTCGTCGTCGGCCTGTACATTGCCGGAGATTGGTTCGTCGGGCGTCGAAGCTGGCCCAAAATACCATTGCAGAGCCGACAGACATGACAGGCCGCCCCTCGACCGACCATTCCGTTGTTCAGCGCCAATCCCCGTACGGCCCGATCGAGCCGAAGCGCCGGGTACTGGTCCGTTTCGAGCAGATCCATCCCATCATCCGCATCGCCCATGTCCTGACCTCGGTCCTCACGATCCCTGACCGCATCACATACGACCATGAGTTGGTGATGATGCTGAGCGGTACGGCGTCGATTATTATGGCCGGGCAGACGTCGACCTTAGAACCGGGCTCCCTGCTGTTCATCCCACCGTTCACGCCGCACGCCTTCTCGTCGACGGGCCCAAGTTCCCATATTGCCGTCCACTTCGATTTCTGCCCCTACGATCCCCAGCCCGACGACGAGGCTAACGGACGCGACCCGTACGCGATTGCCTGGCCGGGCGGACTGGCGCCGTCGACATTGACGGCTCTGGCGCCCGGTCATTGGATCGAGCAAACCCTGCGCGACGTGGTCGAGATCCACGCCGGCGTCGACGATCCGCTGGGCACGATCGAGGCCAGTTGCCGGCTGGCCCGGGTGCTGGCGCAGTTGCTGCGCTGGGGCGGCGGCCGATTGACGGACGCGGGCGGCGGTGTCGTCAGCCGCGTCAATCAGGATCGGATGGCGCGGGTGGTCGCGCACATCGGGGCCAACCTGGCGTCGACGCTGACGATCGAGGAGCTCGCGACCGTCGCCGACGTCGGCCGTAGTCGATTTGTCACTCTCTTCCGCGAGGCCACCGGCGACTCGCCCCAGCAGTACATCCAGCAGCGCCGCATTGCCGAAGCGCGTCGATTGCTGGCGAACCCGTCGCTGCAGATCAAGCAGATTGCGGCGATGACGGGTTTCGAGGACCGGTTCTACTTCAGCAAAGTCTTCCGCCGTATCGACGGCCTCACCCCCACCCAGTACCGGGCCGCCGTCCTCCTCGGCCAGAGCCAACTCGAAGAAGAAGAGTAGGAATTTTTGCATGGATGTAAGGATGAACAGGATTTAGGACAGGGAGATTTAGGATTTCCTCTTCAATCCTGTACATTCTTAATCCATGCAAATTCCTCTGCCACATGTGACAACCGATTGGTCGATTTTCCATTGATGACGGGTTCGCCTACGAGTTAAAATAGGCGCATCTTACGGCGGCATGCCCCCACAGGGCTGGCGGCATTGCACCCATTCAGAGGAGCGTCGACATGTTATCTCCGGAGCAGGAAGAAGAGTTTCATCGGAAGGGATTCGCGCTGGGCGGTCAGGTGCTGGATGACGCCGAGATCGATGTGCTGCGGGCCGAGATCCAGCGAGTCATCGACGACCGGGACGATCCCCATACGCCGCAGCCGGTGATGCTGCACAACATGAGTAAGGCGGAAACGCCGGTGTGGCAGATCGTCAACATCTCCGACGCCAGTGAGCCCTTCCGCCGGCTCGTCCACCACCCCACGATCGCGCAAACGGTAGCGTCGCTGATGGGCGCGGCCGAAGTCCGGCTCTGGCACGACCAGATCCAGTACAAACCGGCATCGACAGGCGGCGTCAACATGTGGCATCAGGACGCGCCGTACTGGCCGGTGCTGACGCCGATGACGCAAGTGACGGCGTGGATCGCGCTCGACGATGTCGACATCGAGAACGGTTGCATGAGCATGGTCCACGGCTCTCACCTCTGGGGCAACAACATCGACTTCCTCCACACGCTGAAATCCTTCGACGACATGCCCGCTGAGTTCGACGGGCATGAAGCAGTAGTCCATGTCTGCCCGGTGAAGAAGGGCCACGTCCACTTTCACCATGCATTGACGTGGCATGGGTCGTCGGCGAATGTCAGCGGCAGGCCGCGGCGGGCGATTGCACTGCACTTCATGGGCAACGACACGCGATTTGTGGCGTCGGGCGAGCATGTCATGAAGCGGTTCATTGAGGTGGCCGACGGCGACGTCATCGCCGGCGACCGGTTCGCGCAGGTGTGGCCGTAGAGCCTCTCCCCCGGCCCCTCTCCGAAGCGGAAAGGGGTGCCTGACAATCTACGACGCGGACCGTTGTAGATTCCGTGACCTTAGAATTCAGAAACTAACCACTATGATTTCCTGTAAACGCATCGTTACAGTAGCGGGACTTCTTGCCGTATCCACGTCGACCGGCGCCCAAGCCGATAGCCTGAGGCAGCGGTTCGTGTCGCCGCCGGCGGCGTCGAGGCCGTGGGTCTACTGGTTCTTCATGGACGGCAACGAGAGCCGGGACGGTATGCGTGCCGACCTGGAGGCTATGCATCGGGCGGGCATTGGCGGGGTAATCCGCATGGATGTCAATATCGGCGTGCCGAAGGGGCCCGTGGCCTACATGAGTCCGGAATGGCGCGCCGACTTTGCGTACGGGGTCCAAGAAGCGAAGCGGCTCGGCCTGCAATTCTCGATGGAAACCGGCCCCGGCTGGTGCGGCGACGGTGGCCCGTGGATTAAGCCTGCGGAGTCGATGCAGCACCTCGTCTCCAGCGAAACCACGGTCACCGGGCCGTCGCGCTTTGACGAGGTCCTGCCGCGGCCCCAGCCGCGGCCGCCGTTCTTTGGCGAGGGGACGATGACGCCGGAGCTCCGCCAACAGTGGCTGGAGTACTACAAAGACGAGTATGTGGTCGCCTTCCCCACCCCAGCCGGCAGCGCGCGCGTCGACGATATCGACAACAAGGCGTTCTACTATCGAGGCTCGGCGTCGTCGGGACAGGCGCAGTCGCAGATCGACGCCCCGACGACCGCCCTGCCCGCGCCCGTCGACGCCTGCATTCTCCCCGGCAAAGTGGTCGAGTTGACGTCGAAGCTGGCCGCCGACGGTCGCCTCACCTGGGACGTGCCTCCGGGTCGATGGACGATCATGCGGTTCGGCCGAACGACCACGGGGCAGACGACGCGGCCGGCTCCGGACGCGGGCCTGGGCTTCGAGAGCGACAAGTTCGACACGGCGGGCATCGACGCCCAGTTCGACGCGTACACGAGTCCGCTGCTTCGATCGGTCGGGGCAAGTGCTTATGGAGGTGACACCGGACTGACAATGCTTCACTTCGACAGTTGGGAGGTGTCGTCGCAGAACTGGTCTACCCAGTTCAGTCAGCAGTTCGTCCAACGTCGAGGCTACGATCCGACCTCGTATCTGCCAGTGCTGACCGGCCATATCGTCGGCAGCCGCCAGATGTCGGAGCGGTTCCTCTGGGACCTTCGCGAGACAGCGTCGGAGTTGATCGTCGACGTCCACGGGGGCATGCTCGCGGACTACGCGCATCGACACGGGCTGACGTTGTCGATCGAGCCGTACGATTTGAACCCGTCGGCGGACATGGACCTGGGGGCGGTCGCCGATCTCCCGATGTGCGAGTTCTGGTCGACCCATTATTCAGCGCCGACGAACTATAGCTGCATCGAGGCCGTGTCGATCGCTCACACAAACGGCCGCAAGGTCATCGGCGCGGAGGCGTTCACGGCCGGCGGCGGTCAGGACTGGCACAAGTACCCGGGCTCAATGAAGGAGCAGCTCGACTGGGCCCTGTGCACGGGCATCAACAAGTTTGTCATTCATCGAAGCCAGCATCAGCCTGTTGTCGCCCCTGGTCGCACGGCTCCCTTCCCCAATAATGGGGTTACGGGTCTGAGGAGCTCATTGCCAGGCATGATGATGGGTCCGTATGGGGTCAACTGGGAGCGCACGGAGACGTGGTGGGACATGGCGCCCGCGTTCCACCAGTACATCGCTCGCTGCAGCGACATGCTGCGTCAGGGACTGCCGGTGGCGGACATCCTGTACGTGACGCCCGAGGGCGCACCGCAGGTCTTCATACCGCCGGCCGACGCGCTGACCACTTCCCTCGACGCCGACCTGCTGCCGGATCGACGCGGCTACAACTTCGACGGCTGCTCGCCAAAGAATTTGATCGCCCATGCGACAGTCGTCAACGGTCGAGTCGTCTTCCCGGACGGCATGAGCTACCGCATCCTCGTGCTGCCCGAATGGGACACGATGACGCCGTCGCTGCTCCGCAAGATCGCGCAGCTTGTGGACGCGGGCGCGGTAGTCATCGGGTCGCCGCCGTCAGCGTCGCCCAGCCTCTCGAACTATCCCCGGTGCGACGCCGAGGTCAACGCACTCGTTCGGAAGCTGTGGGGCGCGGCGCCGTACCAGGCGAGCCGCAAGCTTGGGAAGGGGACGGTCTTGCTGGATGTCGACAAGTCGACCGGCGCCCTACCCTTCCGCTATGCCCGGTGGATCTGGTTCGACCAAGGCAATCCCGCTCAGGCGACACCGCCAGGCACGCGCTATTTCGAGAAGAGGATTGAGATCCCCGCCGGCTGCGTCGTCAAGTCGGCAAAGGTCGCAATGACCGCCGATAATTCGTTTGAACTGTTCGTCAACGGCCACGATGTTGGCGGGGCGCACGATTGGAGGTCGATCACCACTCTCGACATTAAGCCCTGGCTGCACACCGCCGACAACAACATCCGCGTGAACGCCGTCAACGACCCCGGCGAGGGCGGCGGTGGCGACAATCCCGCCGGGCTGATCGGCGCCGTCGACATACACTATACGGACGGCACTCATCAGACGGTCACGACTGGAGATGGCTGGTCGGCTTCGCGAGAGTCGACGGGCTCGTTCTCGCCCGCGCAGGTGCTCGGTCCGTTCGACATGGGTCCGTGGACTCTGCAGCACCGCACGACGGTCTTCCCCCCGTACATGTCGACGGCGGCGCACCTGCGGGCATTGGGGGTCGCCCAGGACTTCACGGCAGGAAACCTCACCCCAACCCTCTCCTTGGAAAGGAGAGGGAGTGAAGAGCCTGTCCGCTATATCCATCGGCATCTGCCAGACGGCGAGTTGTACTTCATCGCGAACAAGAGCGCGAGGTCGATCGAGACGACCTGCTCATTCCGGGTCACCGGATGTCGACCCGAATGGTGGGATCCGATCACCGGCGACTCGCGCGACCTCGACGAGTACACGATGGCGGGCGGTGTTACCGCCATCCCGATGCGACTCGGCCCACTCGAGAGCGGCTTCGTCGTGTTCCGTCGCCCCACCGACAAGCCGTCGACACATCGCCCGAACTTCGCCCGGTACCATCCCGTACTCACGTTGACGAAGCCGTGGGGCGTCGCCTTCGACCCCGCGTGGGGCGGGCCAGCGCATGTTATCTTCGACACCCTCGACGATTGGAGTAGGCGCCCGGAACCCGGCGTCCGCTACTACTCAGGACACGCCACGTACTCGACCACGTTCGACCTGCCGGTGTCGACGATCGGCAAGGCGCTGTCGATCTCGCTCGGCGACGTCAAGAACCTCGCAACCGTTCGCCTCAACGGACGACTGCTCGGCACGGTCTGGTGCGATCCGTGGCGGGTCGACGTGCCATCGGGGGTGCTGAGGTCGACGGGGAACAGGCTGGAGGTCACGGTCGCGAACCTCTGGGTCAACCGGCTGATCGGCGACTCGGGTCAACCGGAGGCGGAACGGTTGACGTCGGTGACGTACAACAACTATCACCCGGATTCGCCACTGGAGCCGTCGGGGCTGCTGGGGCCAGTGAGAGTGGAGGCGGAAGAAGGGAGTAGGGAGTAGGGATTGGAACGAAGAAGCCGAAACGAATCCTATGGTACAACGGGCGTCCCGTCCGTCCCGGCATTCTACTCTCTATTCCCTACTCCCCACCCTCCAGCCATACCACGTCGACACCCGCCAGACGCTCCGGCAAAATTAACGCTAACTCCCGCATGCCGGGCCTCTCCGTCGCGCCGTGGCCGGCGTCGATGAGGGCGAGGCCGCGGGTGGCGGCTTCGACGAACTCGTGATGGCGGACGTCGGCGGTGACGTAGGCGTCGGCGCCGGCTTGGAGGACGTCAGGTATCAGCCCGGCCCCTGCCCCGCCGCAGACCGCGACCGTGGTGATGGGCTTGTTCGGGTCGACATCGCTGACCCGCAGGGCGCTCGGGCCGGTGCAGTGGAGTTTAGCTGCGACCATCTCGCAGAAATCGACCAGGGATTGCGGCGTTTGCAGGTGTCCAAGCCGGGGAAGCGTGTGCATGCCCGAGTGTCCCAGCGGTCGAATGCTGAGCAGGCCGATCTCGCGGGCGAGCGTGTCGTTGATGCCGCCGCGGGCGGCGTCCCAGTTTGTGTGCATGGCCCAGAGGCCGATGTCGGCCTTGATGAGGGCGACCACCGACGCCGATACGCCATCGGTCTCCGGCCTAATCCGCTTGATCGGGTGATAGATCAATGGGTGGTGACTGATCACCAAATCCACTCCGAGTTCCACCGCCTTCGCGACCGCGGATGTCGATGCGTCGAGGCAGACGCCTACCTTCGCCACCTTGCGCGCGCTCGGCGGGGCTATCAGCAGCCCCACCGGGTCGCCGTCGAGCGCCAACTCCTCGGGCGCTAAGTTCCTCAATACCGCCAATACTTCGTCTAGTTCTGCCATGCGGGTATTATACGCTTAGAGATGGAGAATTGAGAATGTGGAATAGTGAATAGTGAATGCAGGAAGCCGTTGCGCAGGGCATGTTTTAATTCACCATTCTCAGTTCACTATTCTCCTCCTTCGAACCTTTTCGCCGCAAACTCCGTAGAATTGATCAGAGGACCATTTTGACAATGACCAGAAACGCATCGCGATTGCTACTGCCGGCCTTGTGTGCTTTCGCTCTGTTCCTCTGTTTGACGCCCGCGAGGGCTCAGGATCAGGTTGACCCGGCGTATCAGGCGCTGCAGTCCAGCAACGTCTTTGTCGACCCGAACATGAAGCACGTCAACGAGGCGCAGTTGCAGGCTGCCGCGCTGGCCGGGCCGATGAACGACGGCAATCCGCACACCCGCGTCAAGATTGCGGTGTGGCGTCAACTGCCGTCGCCGTACACTGACCGCGACACCTACGCCCACATCCTCGGCAACAGCCTGCAGATCGGCAATGACGCGCTGATCGTGGTCGTGGCGAAGAAGCCCGGGCGCGGCGTGTCGATCGTGACGGAGTCGAGCGCGCTGTCCAAGGCGGATGCCAATGCGCTGATTCGGCAGACCTGGCCGGAGATTACGCAGAACGAAACCTACGGAATCGCGGATCTGGCGCAGAAGGTTTCCGGCAAAATGACGAACAACGATCGGGGGAAGGGCGCCGTCCTCTGGATCGTGTTCCTGGTAGTCATCCTCGGGGTCGGCGGACTGATCTGGTCCGGCGCGCGAAGACGCAAGCAGGAGATGGCGGCGCGTCGAGGCCCCATCGACGCGCTCCGGCAGAACGTGCTCTCCGGCATCGAATACCTCGACGGCTACACCGACGTCCTTCCGAAGAACAACCCCGACTCCGACCAGATGCGCATGTATCGACAGGCGGCGTCGACAAAGTTCGACCAGGCGGCGAAGATCATCGATCGTGCGACCGACGTCAGCGATCTCAACCGGGCCCAGGGCCTCCTCGATCGGGCGCAGGCGGATGTCCAGCAGGCGCGGCGCGCTCTGGACCGGGCAACTGGCGGAACCGGCAATATTCCGGGCGACGACGCCATTCGAGTCGAGCCGCTGCCGATGGATCAGTCGCAGGTGCAGCAGATCCCGCAGAACCGGCGCGGCGTCTCCTTCTTCTCGGGACGGCCGGCGCCGGTGGGCGCGCTCGTTCCGGTCACCATCACGGTCAACGGCATGGAGCGTCAGGTACTGGTGACCCCCGAAGAGGCCGATGAGCTTCGCGCGGGGCGGATGCCGCAGGTGCGGTCGTTCCAGGTGGGCGGGCGCTACGTTCCGTGGTACGCCTACGACGCTTACGATCCGTACCGCGACTACTGGGCGTACGAAAACGCCGGTTGGGGCGGATTTGGCAATGGCCTGGTGGCCGGGTTTGTGGCCGCCGAGGTGCTCGATTCGCTGACCGCGCCGGCCTTCATGCCGTACGCCTACGCGACCGACAACTCCTACTACCAGGGCTACAATGACGCCGTTATGAACCAGGGCGCGTTCGGCTTCGACGGCAACAATGGCGGTGGCGGCGGCTGGTTTGGCGGCGGCGACAACAACAACTTCGGTGGCAACGACGGCGGCAATTTCGGCGGGGATTCCAGCCCTTACGACGATACCGCGGGGGTAAACTTCGACGATAATTCCGGCACGGGCGACTTCGGAGGCTTCGACTCGGGCGGCAGCGACTTCGGTGGCGGGGACTTTGGCGGCGGCGATTCCGGTGGAGGCGATTCCGGAGGAGGCGGCGATTTCTAAACCAGGTCGTTTACATTTCTCGGATGTCGGCGTAATGACGCACGGGCCGCAAGACGGCGAGCCTGTCGTCCTGCTGCACGGCTGGGGCGCGAGCAAAGAGCTGTGGTGGAACACCATGGTAGGCCTCGAGAAACAGTACCGCTGCTACTCGATCGACCTTCCAGGCACGGGCGACACTCCTCTGGGTCACCGGTTCGAGTCGATGTCGCAGATGGCGGGCTGGCTGCGGTCCATCTGTGAGCGGCTGGAGGTCGGCAATGTCACGCTGATCGGTCACTCGCTCGGCGGGAACCTGGCCGCGCAGACGGCGCTCGACTATCCGGCACTGGTCAAGCGGCTGATCCTGGTCGACGCAGCCCTGGCAACGCAGTCGCTACCGCGCCGTGTCTACTGGACACAGTCGCCGGTGTACGGGATGCACGCAATTCGCGCGACGAAGGTGGCCGCCGTGCCGCTCGCAACCGCGGGTCTGCGCGTGCCACACGCTCACCAAGGCGGTTTCTGGGGCCCGTTCGCGCGCCGGGCCGCCCTTTTCATCTCGGCGAACAAGAACGATGCAGCCCTGCAAATGCAGCTGAAGCTTTTGTGCGGCAACCCGCTCACGGCCGAGCGGCTGTGCGACATCGCCGCGCCGATCCTGTTCGTGCACGGAGGCCTCGACGGTGTCATTCCGGTCGCCACGGCGAAGGCGTATGCCCAGAGCGTGCCCGGCAGCAAGATCCAACTGTTCCCTACATCGCACCATTGCCCGATGGACCACGATCCACCCGGCTTCATCGACACGTTGAG
>Ga0207705_10003193_pt1 | contig 12480 bp, 9 predicted proteins | sample KBSC13metaG_FD_184314 | JGI IMG/M metagenome (GOLD analysis project Ga0207705, IMG submission 184314) | Corn rhizosphere microbial communities from Kellogg Biological Station, Michigan, USA - KBS C1-3 metaG (SPAdes) (version 2) | ecosystem: Host-associated > Plants > Roots > Rhizosphere > Soil ...
GGATGTCGAGGCGGACCGAAGCGTAGAACTTGAGCGCATTGCCGCCGGTGGTCGTCTCCGGATTGCCGTACATCACGCCGATCTTCATGCGGATCTGGTTGATGAAGATCACCAAAGTACGGCTGCGGCTGATCGAGCCGGTGATCTTGCGCAAAGCCTGGCTCATCAGGCGCGCCTGCAGGCCGACATGGCTGTCGCCCATCTCGCCTTCGATTTCGGCCCTAGGAACCAGCGCAGCGACCGAGTCGATCACCAGCACGTCGATCGCGTTCGAGCGAACGAGCGTGTCGGTGATCTCGAGCGCCTGCTCGCCCGTATCGGGCTGGCTGACGATCAGGTTGTCGATGTCGACGCCAAGCTTCTTGGCATAGACCGGATCGAGCGCATGCTCGGCGTCGATGAAGGCGGCGGTGCCGCCGGCCTTCTGCGCCTCGGCGATCGCGTGCAAAGCCAGCGTGGTCTTGCCCGACGATTCCGGACCGTAAATTTCCACGATGCGGCCGCGCGGCAGACCGCCGATGCCGAGCGCGATGTCGAGCCCGAGGCTGCCGGTCGAGATCGACTCGATCTCGATCTTCTCGCGGCTGCCGAGCTTCATCGCGCTGCCCTTGCCGAAGGCGCGATCAATCTGCGCCAATGCGGCGTCGAGCGCCTTCTGCCGTTCGCTCGTGCTAGCCATATCGCCGTCGATCACCTTCAAAGAAGCAGCCATGTCTCAAGCCCCGTCGCTAGAGGAAGTCCGTCACATCTTCAATCTCTGTGTCGGCTTCGTACACGGAATGTTCCACTAGAACAAGAGGGGAACTTTCAGGAGAACATTCAGCGGACGGACACAAGCTCCAGCGCTTGCTGCACGGCATCCAGCGTGAAGGGCTTGGCGAGCTGGTGCGCGTCTGCGTGCGCGGCCGGCGGCGGATCGACATGGCCGCCGCTTGCGACGACGAAGCCGATCCCCCTGGCCTTCAACGCATCCGCCACTGGCCAGCAGGCGCCGTCGCGCAGGTTCACATCGAGGATCGCAACATCGAAGCCGCCCTCTTCCACCCGCACCAGCGCTTCGGCCACGCTGTCGCAATTGCCGGCCAGGGTGTGGCCGAGCATATCGATGAAGTCTTCGATCATCATGGCGATGAGGGGTTCGTCCTCGATTACCAGGACGGACAAGGGTGCGGTCATTCCGGCTGTACTATCGCGGCGCGCGGCGGGCGCAAAGGTAAAATCTGCTTTACCCAGGTTAAGAGGGCGGTTGGAGCGCGTCGCGCGCCGCTTGCCCAAGCTGTTGAACCGAAAAGGGTTTTGGCAGGAAGGAGACTCGATCGATGTCGATCGACTTGCGCAATTGCTCTTCGGCATAGCCCGACATGAACAGCACTTTGATGTCCGGATATTTGGCGCGCACGGTTCGGACCAAAGTCGGCCCGTCCATCTGCGGCATCACCACGTCGGAGATGAGCAGGTCGAACTCCGTCCCCTCCTCGATCAACTCAAGCGCTTCCTCGCCGTTGTTGGCGGTCAGCACCTGATAGCCCTGCCGGGTGAGTGCGCGCTCGGCGACCGCGCGCACCATCGCCTCGTCCTCGACCAGAAGGATCGTGCCCGTGCCCCAGGTATCGCCCGCGGGTTCGACCCGCACCGGCGCCGCGGGCTCCGGAGCCTCGGCAGCATGGTGGACGGGGAGGTAGATGACGAAGCTCGTCCCCTTTCCCACTTCCGAATCCGCGAAGATGAAGCCGTCGGTCTGCTTGACGATGCCGTATACGGTCGAAAGCCCCAACCCCGTGCCCTTGCCCACCTCCTTGGTGGTGAAGAAAGGCTCGAAGATCTTGGCCAGGTTCTCGCTCGGGATGCCGATGCCGGTATCCGACACGCGCATCGCGGTATAATCCGCCACGGGCAGGATCTCGCTGCGCATCCGCCGCACCTCGGCCGCGGTCACGCGGAAGGTCTCGACCGTCACGACGCCGCCCTCGGGCATGGCGTCGCGCGCGTTGACGGCGAGGTTGACGATCACCTGTTCGAGCTGGCCGGGGTCCGCGCGCACCAGCCCGAGGTTGCGGCCATGCTTGACCTCAAGCTTGACCGTTTCGCCGAGCAGGCGGCGCAACAGGTTCGAGATTTCGGAGATGATGTCGGGCAGTTGCAGGATCTGTGGGCGCAGCGTCTGCTGGCGCGAGAAGGCGAGCAATTGCCGCGTCAGCGAGGCCGCGCGGTTACCGTTGTGCTTGATCTGCTGGATGTCGTCATAATCGATGTCGCCCGGCGTATGGCGCATCAGCATCAGGTCGCAATGGCCGATGATCGCGGTCAGGATGTTGTTAAAGTCGTGCGCGACGCCGCCCGCGAGCTGGCCGACCGCCTGCATCTTGGTCGCCTGCGCGACCTGGCGCTTGAGCTTCGATTCCTCGCTATTGTCCTTGAGGCTGAGCAGCACCGCCGCATCGCCCAGCCCCTTGGCGTTGGCGATGGTGAGCGCAACCGGCTCATCGGGCCGGAACTTGAGTCGGATCGCAAGATCGCCCGGGAGCGCGCGGCCCGCAGCGAAGCGACGCACCGCGTCAGACACGATGCCCTTGTCCTCATCCGCGACCAGATCGCTCGGATAGACCGCATGATCCTCCGCGCCCAGCCCGGCCGCGCGGCGGAAGGCATCATTGAGGAACAGGAAGCGCCCGTCGCGCTCGACCAAAGCCAGACCGAGCGGCAACATTGCCAGCAGTTCGTGGAGATGGACCGTGGCGGCACCGGCGGCCGCGGCCGCTGTCATCGCCTCCGGATCCTCGTCGAACATGAGGAAGACGCTCGCGCCCTCGGCGGGATCCTCCTCAAGCGCCACCGGCACGATCCGGAGCGGTGGCGTCTCGATCGGATCGCGCGCGATCCGCACCCCGCCATCGTCGCCCGTCTCGAGCAGTTCGGAGATGTCCATGCCCGCGGCATCGGCGCCGACCTCGCCCAGCGCGCGATAGGCGAACACCTGGTTGGTCGCGACGATCAACCCGCTCGGTTCCACGAGCGCGAGCATCACCCCCGCTTCGCCTAGCTTCTGTCCGCCGCTGCCGTCGAGCAGCGAGCGCACCAACCCATATTCGCTTTGCGGACCCATCCGGCGGAAGCGCCAAACGAGATGATCGTCGCGCCGCCCCGCGCGCCGCAGCAAGGCTCGCGCCGGCCCATCCGCGAAGGCGAGTTCGTCGACCTCGGCCTGCCCGTCGCGCATCGCCACCCGCGCCGCCGCCAAAAGCCTGGCGCGGTCGGTCGGCGGCAGCGGCAAGGCATCGGGCTTCATCGGCCCGCCAAACAGGCTGGTGAAGGACGGGCTGACGCAGACCGGCTCACCGTCGCGATCGGTGATCATGGTCGCATCGCCACCGTCGGCGAGTGCCGCGTGCAGCAAGGTCCAGTCGTGCGGATTCTCGATCGTCTCGCTGCGCACGTGCAGCACCCAAATCGCCGCCACGATCGCGCCAGCGAGCAGCATCGCCGCCAGACCGATCAGGAAGCTTCCCGGCGCGATCCGCGACCATAAGAGCAGCAATGTCGCCGCCGCGAAGAGAAGGACCGCGAGCGGTACGATACCCCCACGCCTGCTCTTCGCAGGCGACATGAAGGGCAACAATGGCGCGTTGGTCGCGATCCTTTCTCTCCTAGCGAGCCGTATTTACCAGACCAACACGCGCTGGTCAGGCGCCAGGTACATCTTCTGGTCCGGCGTCACTTTATAGGCGTCGTACCAGGGCTGCAGGTTGCGGATCATCCACACGCGCTGGATCGAGGGCGAGTGCGGATCGGTCAGCAGACGCTGACGCAGATTGGCCTCGCGGTAATTGCGCCGCCACACCTGCGCCCAGCCGAGATAAAAACGCTGGTCGCCGGTATAGCCGTCGATCACCGGCGCCGGCTGGCCGTTCAGCGCGCGCATATAAGCGTCGTGTGCGACGGTCAGACCGGCGAGGTCGGCCATATTCTCGCCCAGCGTCAACGCACCCTTGATGTGCATGCCCGGTAGCGGCTCATAGGCGTCGTACTGCGCCGCGAGCTTGCCCGTCATCGCATTGAAATTCTTTACATCCTCCGGCGTCCACCAATCGGTCAGGCGGCCATGCGCGTCGTATTTCGCGCCTTGGTCGTCGAAATGGTGGCTGAGCTCATGCCCGATCACCGCGCCGATGCCACCATAATTGACCGCCAGGTCGGCATGCGGATCGAAGAAAGGCGGCTGCAGGATCGCGGCCGGGAACACGATCTCTACCATCGGCGGGTTTGCGTAGGCGTTGATCGTCATCGGGGTCATGCCCCATTCCCAGCGATAGATCGGTTTGCCGAGCTTGTTGACGTCGTAATCGCTCGCCCATTCGCGCGCGCGCCAGGCATTGCCGAAGGCGTCGCCGCTGACGATCTGAAGCGCGGAATAGTCCTTCCACTGGGTGGGGTAGCCGATCTTCGGCGTGAAGGCCGCAAGCTTGGCGTGCGCCTTGACCTTGGTCTCGGCCGACATCCAGGTCAGCTTGTCGATCCGCGCGTCCATCGCCGCGATGATGTTGTGGACCAGCTGGTCCGCTGCGGCCTTGGTCTCGGGCGGGAAGTATTTCGCGACATAGATCTTGCTGACGTCGTCGGTCAGGGCGCCCCTGGTCCAGTCGACGCTCCGCTTCCAGCGCTGCTCCTGCTGCGGCACGCCGGACAGAACAGTGCCGTAAAAAGCGAAATGCTCCTGGTCGAAGGTGCGCGGCAGCACGCTCGCGAAGCTGTCGAGCGAGCGGACCAGCATCTGATCCTTCAGCACCGACAAGGGCGCCGCAGCGACCAGCTTGGCGATCCCCGTCACCGCGCTCGGCTGGGCGACGATCACGCTATCGACCGGCGCGCCGATGCCCTTGAAATATGTGACGAAGTCGAAGCCCGGCGCCGCCTTGGCGAGCGCCGCGGTCGTCATCTTGTTATAGGTCTTGGTCGCGTCGCGGCTTTCAACGCGCGTCCAGCTGACCTTGGCGATCTCGGTCTCGAAATCGACGATCGCCTTGGCGCGTGCGGCCGCATCGGCCTCGCCCGCCAGCGTCAGCATCTTGGCGATATGCGCCTGATAGGCAGCCTTGGTTTCGGCCAGCTTGGCGTCGGTCGAGAGATAATAATCGCGGTCGGGCAGCCCCAGGCCCGACTGGCCCAGGCTCAGCGCATAGACGTCCGGATTCTTGTCGTCCTGGCCGACGCCATCGCCCCACAGGCCGGCGATGCTGGCGCGGTCCGCTTCCGCCGCGAGCGCGGCATAGGCCGCCTTCGACTTCAGCCCCTTGATCTTGTTGAGCCAAGGCTGGATCGGTGCGAGCCCCTTGGACTCGATCGTCGCGGTGTCGAGATAGGTGGCATAGGCAACACCGATCTTCGAATTGGGATCGGCCTTGGCCGCATCGAGGATACCGCGCGTGCGCTGTTGCGACAGGTCGGCCAGCACCTCGAACGAACCATAGTTCGACTTGTCGGCCGGGATCGCGGTGTTTTTGGCCCAGGTGCCATCGGCGTATTGGTAAAAATCGTCACCCGGCCGCGCGCTCGTATCCATGCCCGCGGTATCGAAACCAAAGTCGCCGATCTGAGGCCTGTCGGCGGCGAGCGCCGCCTGCTGCCCGGCGACCGGACCGACCGCGGCACCAGCCGGCTTCTTCGCCTGCTCGACGGGGGGGGCGGCTACGGCGGACGAGAAAGCGAACAGGCTGCCGGCGAGCAGCAGGAGCGACTTGGAGGTCATATGGGGGGAATCCTGCGAAAATCTGCGTATGTCCGCAGGGTTAGCGCCTCAAACGGCGGAGGCAAGAGCCTGTCCCGGGGGCCAGCCGCACAGCGGCGCCACAAGAGAAAATAAAAAAGCACCAGAAACGAACTTAATGATTTTGGGGGCAGCGCTTAGCCAGGGCCGGAGTCAGCGAGACGCACGTCCACGGAATCGATTGGGGCGGGAAGCGGTGCCCCAATAGTTTCCCTGGAAAGCTCGCTATGTACGTTAATAGCGTGCAAATATCAGGGCGCCCTTAAACGAAACCCCCTCTCTTCCAAGGAAGGGGCTAGCCGCGCTCAGCCCCGGTCGCGCAACAGCCTTTGCTGGTCGCGCTTCCAGTCACGATCCTTCACGGTCTCGCGCTTGTCGTGCAGCTTCTTGCCCTTGGCGAGCGCGAGCTCGACCTTGGCCCGGCCACGACTGTTGAAATAGACCGCCATCGGGATGAGGGTCATGCCCTCCCGGCTCAGCCCCTTGTGCATCTTCTCGATCTCGCGCTCGTGCAGCAGCAATTTGCGCGGCCGCTTGGGCACGTGATTGAGCCGGTTGCCATGGCTATATTCGGGGATGTTGGCGTTGATCAGGCTGACCTGGCCATCTTTCACCTCGGCATAGGCCTCCGCGATCGAGCCCTCGCCGAAGCGGAGCGATTTCACCTCGGTCCCCGTCAGCGCGATTCCCGCCTCGAAGAATTCCTCAAGGAAATATTCGAACCGCGCGCGCCGGTTCTCGGCGACGATCTTCTTCTTGTCGAATTCGGGGGGACGGGGACGGGCCATGGGATTCGGTGCGATGTAGGGGGTTGTCGGGAGCGTGGCTAGGGTTGGCGCGCGGTTGGCTACATCGTCGACGACCGGCTTACGCTCCGGTTCAAGGCGCCGAGCGGTGCTCCCAATACCTGCCGATCTGAGTAACCATTAGCCAATGAACTATGAACCGCATCTGGATCCAGCATCCGTGCTCGCCTGCTGCTCGATCGATTACCCGTCAGTCACCGACCAGCAAGACGCTGCCCGTGCGCGGCGATCCTATCTGACACGAAGTCTGTAAAGAGCCGAACGCGCTTGGTTTTGCGCGTTTCGCCTTGGGAGAGGATCCAGATTGTTCCATACAAGTGGAGGTCGGTATCCGGAACTCTTTGCAGTTGCGGATCGGCGTCACCGACAAAGCAAGGGAGCGTCGTGATCCCAAGCCCCTGCCTGACGGCAGCGATCTCCGCCGCGGCATCGGTGACCTTGAACGGTACCTCCGTGGTCCGCACCGTACCTTCGTTGGCCCACTCCGGGACGCCGTGTGTGGCGATCACGATCCACCGCAGTGGCTCGCCCCCGGAATGCCACTGAGCTAGGCGATCGCGCGATATATAGACGCCGCCGAACACATCTGGCCCCTTCAAACCGTGCAGGTTGAGCGGCAGCGTTTTGCGGTCATAGACAACGCGGATCGCGACATCCGCTTCCCGGTTGGTGAGGTTCGCCAATTCGCCGGACGAAAGGATTTCCATCTCGATATCCGGATAGAGGTGCGCAAAATCCGCGAAATCCGGCATAAGCAGGTGTGTCGCTAGGATCGGCGTCAACGTCACGCGCAACAGGCCACGCACGCTCTGGTCGCGCCCAAGGACGCGCGTTTCAAGCTGGTGTGACGAAGACTCCATCTGGATCGCGAGGTCCAGAACCTCCTCCCCCGCAGGCGTCAGGCGATAGCCCGTAGGAAGCCTTTCGAACATCTGAGCGCCGAGATGTTCTTCGAGTTGGGATATGCGTCGGAGCACAGTCGCGTGATTTACCGCTAATGCTTTGGCAGCGGCGCGCACCGAACCGCCGCGAGCGGCGGCAAGAAAGTAGCGAACGTCATCCCAATCGATCATGGTGCGTTATCGCACCGATAGCGCGGCCTTCAACAGCATTCTTCAGGCACGCCTTAGCCTACGAATGGCCGATACGCTGGCTGGATATCGGTGCGTTTACGCACCATGGATGTGCGTTATTTCCCACTGATGAGTCAACCGACGGCGACCCATGTGATGAGCTCAGGGGAATTCCCCAGCACATTGAAGGATCGACGAAATGAAAAGGCTCGAGGGTAAGGTCGCCGTCATCACCGGCGGAAACAGCGGTATCGGGTTGGCCACCGCCAAGCGGTTCGTCGCAGAAGGCGCGCATGTCGTCATCACGGGGCGGCGGGAGAAGGAATTACAGGAGGCCGCCACCGCCATCGGGAAAAACGTCACGACGGTGGCAGGCGACGTTACACGCCTCGCAGATCTGGATCGTCTCTATGCCGTCGTGAGGGAAGAGCACGGTCACATCGACGTGCTCTTCGCGAATGCCGGCTGGGGTGAAGTCGCGCCGCTCGAAGCAGCGACCGAGGAGCACTTCGACAGGACATTCGACCTGAATGCGAAGGGAACATTCTTCACCGTTCAGAGGTCACTTCCCCTGTTCAGGGACGGGGGCTCGATCATTTTGACCGCCTCGGTCGCGAACGTCAGAGGGGATCCCGCCTTCAGCGCCTACGCCGCGGCTAAAGCAGCCGTGCGCACATTCGCGCGCGGCTGGACCATGGAGCTCAACGACCGGGGGATTCGCGTCAATTCCGTGAGCCCCGGCCCGATCGAAACGCCGGCTCTGGAGAAGGTGGGGCTCACCGCCGACCAGATCGAACAGGCGGTAGCGCATTTCGCCTCGCAAGTTCCGCTCGGTCGACGGGGCAAAGCTGAGGAAATCGCGGCAGCCGTACTGTTCCTCGCCTCAGATGAAAGCTCTTACGTCACAGGTATCGATCTCGCCGTCGATGGCGGCATGGCCCAGGTCTGACCGGCATAACCTATAATTGGAGAGCCTCTCATGAGCGCCGCGCAAAGCGTCCAGACTGCGAAGGACTTCTTCGCGGCAACAGACACCGCCCCGGCGGCGTCGTCCAGCGGCTCGAGAGGAGCGCTGAGGGCCTCGTGAAGTTTGCAAAGACGGCCGGGCCCGCGGCGCACCATCATGCGCGCCGCGGCCCCGCCAGATGTCCAACGGTAATGGAGATTCTCAAATGTACAACCAAGCCAAGCAATCCGAGTTGATCGGGTTCGCCCATGTCGATCCGGAAGCGACGGTCATCGACGTCTATCCAGGCAATGGTGATTGGACCCGAATCTTCTCTGACGTCGTAGGATCCGAAGGTCGGGTCTACAGTTTCGTGCCGGCCGAAGTCGCCCACCTCAAGAACGACCCGGTCGGCCTTATGCAGGCACTCGCGAAGGAGCCGGGTCGGGAGAATGTCGATGCCGTCTCAGTTGAGCTGCTCGCGATCGCGGAGGCCACAATGTCTGCGGACATCGTGTGGATGCACTTGTTCTATCACGATCTTCACACGCCGCTGATCCAGAGCAAGGGCGCCACGGCAGACGCCTTCAACCGGGCGGTCTATGCGGCGCTGAAGCCCGGCGGGCGCTACGTAATCGTCGATCATGCCGCCGCAATCGGATCGGGCACGAGCGACACCCAGTCGCTCCATCGGATTGACCCCGCGTTGGTTGTCGAGGAAGTGCAGGCCGCCGGCTTCGTGCTGGACGCACAAGGCGACATGCTCGCCAACGTGGAGGATGCGCACGCGATCAAGGTGTTCGATCCGACAATCAAGGGAGAGACGGATCGCTTCGCCTACCGGTTCATCAAGCCCTGACACACGGGCTTACTTCGCTGCAAGCGTGAGCTGCCGCGGAAGGGGGGCAAGGCATTGGCAACACTCGTCAGTGCGGGGCGACATGGACGGGGCGTTGCGTAGTTGCCATCACCGCGATGATCGCAATGGCCGCTTTCCCGTCCATTCAGAGGTAACCCGCCGGTCCGCTTACGGCCCTAGTCAACCCAAATCAAAGCTTACAGAAGCCCCGCACGCGCCAATGCCGTATCCACCGCCGCGCGGCTGGCCGCGCTCGGCGGGGTCATCGGCAAGCGGAGTTCGGTCGGAAAATCGGGGCGAAGCTTGCCCATCGCATACTTGATCGGGCCGGGTGAGGCATCCGTGAACAGCGCCGTGTGCAGCGGGAAGAGCTTGTCCTGCCAGGCAAGTGCGTCAGCCCATCGACCTTCGGCACAGGCCTTCTGGAATTCGGCGCACTCGCGCGGGGCCACGTTGGCGGTGACGGAGATGCAGCCCCGGCCACCCATCGCCATAAAGCCCAGCGCCATATCGTCATTGCCCGACAGCTGGATGAAGTCCTTGCCGCAGGCTTCGCGCTGGGCGGAGACGCGGGCGGCATTGCCGGTCGCATCCTTGACGCCGATCACGGTCGGCAGCTTGGCGAGCTCGCTCATCGTCTCGACGCTGATGTCCACGATCGTACGCGCGGGCACGTTGTAGAGCATGATCGGCAGGTCGCAGCCCGCCACCAAAGCGCGGAAGTGGGCGAGCACGCCTTCCTGGTTGGGGCGGTTGTAATAAGGCGGCACCAGCAAAGCCGCGTCGGCCCCGGCCGCCTTGGCCGATTCCATATGATGGAGCGCGACCGCGGTGTCGTTCGATCCGCAGCCCGCGATCACGGGCACGCGGCCCGCCGCCTGTTCGATGCAGACGCGCACGACGCGATCATGCTCCTCGATCGTCATGGTCGCGCTTTCGCCGGTGGTGCCGCACGGCACGAGCGCGGACGAACCGGACTCGATCTGCCAGTCGACGAGCGCGCGGAACGCTTTCTCGTCGATCGCGCCGTCACGAATTGGCGTGACCAGGGCAGGAATCGACCCGCTAAACATCCGCTTTCCCTTCACCTTCGTGGTCCGGCGCGCCATATGGGCGCCATGAGTTCCAACTTTAACCGTCGGTCCGGGAGGCCTGATAGCCGCCTGTCCAGACTACGCAAGTTCGGTCCGGCCGGATTGATGCTGCTTTCGGTCGCCGCGGCGGCCGCGACCCTTACCACCCAGTCGGTAAAACCGGGCCTCGCCTTGCTGGGCCAGGACACGTCGGGCGGCGGCGGCATCGCGGCCTCTACGCGGCCACCCCGCACTGATGCGCTCTGGCCCGCGATCGACGAGTGGCAGCGGCTGCGGCAAAACGACCGCCTGCCCTTCGCAGACTATGCGCGCTTCCTGATCGCGCATCGCGACTGGCCGGGCGAGCCGGCGCTCCGCCGTGCCGCCGAGCGCCAGATCCAGCCCGACCAGACCGACCCCAGCCTGGTCGCGCAATTTTTCGACGCCTTCCCGCCGCTAAGCGGCGCCGGGCGCGTACGCTATGCCGAAGCTTTGGCCTCGCTCGGACAGACCGACAAGGCGCATGCCGCCGCGGTCGCGGCGTGGACGACGGGTCCGCTCTCCACCGACGACGAAGGCCGGCTGCTGACCAAGTTCGGCGGCCAGTTCACCTCGTCCGAGCAGGATCAAAGGATGGAGGTGCTGCTGTGGGCGCGCGCTACGTCTGCCGCGTCGCGCCAGCTCAATCTGGTGAGCGCGCAGCGCCGCCCGCTTTATGCCGCGCGGCTCGCCTTCCAGACCAATGCCGCCGATGCCGCGACGCAGGCGGCCGCCGTACCCGAAGCAGGACATGATGCGGGCTATGTGATCGACCGGGCCTACTGGCTTCGCGCCAATGCGCGCGAGCTCGAGGCGCGGACTTATCTGGCCCAGCCCGAGACGTTGGACGCGCCCGCGTTCAACCCCACAGCCTATGTCACCGCCTTGCTCGACTTCGCCAACGCGGCGGCGCACGACAAGCAATGGACGCTCGCCTACGGCATCGCGGCTAACATCGATCATACCTTCGCGCCGGGCACGGACGTCCGCGCACAGGACCTCAAGGTTCGCGATCCTTATACCAGCCTTGCCTGGGTGGGCGGCACGGTCGCGCTCAAGCAGCTCAACCGGCCGCAGGATGCGGAAGCCATGTTTCGTCGCTACACCGCCGCATCGCAGACGCCGGGTAGCCAGTCCAAGGGCGAATATTGGGCGGGCCGCGCCGCGCAGCTTGCGGGCAACGGGACGAGTGCGACCGCGCATTTCACTGCCGCGGCTGCCAATATCGACCAATATTACGGCCAGCTCGCGACCGAACGGCTCGGCCGACCGATCGTGGTGCCCGCAGACCCCGCGCCGCTCGACATTTCGCCCGAGGTCCGCGCCGCCTTCGCCAATCGCGAGGTGGTGCGCGCGGCGCGGCTGGAGGGCGAGCAGCGCGACTGGCTGGCGCAGACCCAGTTCATCCGCAAGATCGCGGCCGATGCCGACAGCGATACGGATCATGCGCTGGCGATGGAGCTGTCCAAGTCACTGCAGCGGCCCGATCTTGCCGTCATTGTCTCGCGGAATGCGCGCAAATCGGGCGCGCGCGACCCGATCCGGATGGGCTTCCCGACCGTGCCGGTACCGCCCGCGATGGACTCGCACTGGACGATGATCCACGCGATCGCGCGCCAGGAAAGCCAGTTCGACCGCGAAGTGGTGAGCGGTGCGGGTGCGCGCGGACTGATGCAGATGATGAATCCGACCGCCAAGGAGCAAGCGGGCAAGCTCGGCCTGCCGTGGAATCCGGAGCGGCTGACCGACGTCGACTATAACGTGATGATCGGATCGAGCTTCTTCGACCGGATGCTGACCTATTACCAGGGCAATTACGTGCTCGCGGTGGCGAGCTACAATGCCGGCCCCGGCAATGTGAACAAGTTCATCCGCGCCAATGGCGACCCGCGCCTGCCCGGCATCGACATGGTGGACTGGATC
>Ga0207705_10003194_pt1 | contig 12480 bp, 7 predicted proteins | sample KBSC13metaG_FD_184314 | JGI IMG/M metagenome (GOLD analysis project Ga0207705, IMG submission 184314) | Corn rhizosphere microbial communities from Kellogg Biological Station, Michigan, USA - KBS C1-3 metaG (SPAdes) (version 2) | ecosystem: Host-associated > Plants > Roots > Rhizosphere > Soil ...
CACCGACCGCGAGGTCGAGCTGCCGCAGGCCTTGCTCGATCTGTCCGCGGGCGTGATGGTGCGCGACAATGCGGGCTATGATTTCGCGGCCTGGGCGCACGCCATCCATCTCCACCCCGAATTGTACGGCGCGGGCACGCTCTATCTCGCCAATGACAGTCTGATCGGGCCGGTCAGCCAGAAAAGCTTCGACGCGATGCTCAAGCAGGTCCGCGCGAGCGATGCGGACCTGGTCGGGCTGACCGAGAGCCACGAATATCGCTGGCACGTCCAGACCTTCTTCGTCGCGCTGAAACCGCGCCTGCTGTCCTCCTGGTGGTTGCACGGCTTTTTCGAAGGCGTGCGCGTGTTGGGCGACAAGGACAGCGTGATCCGGGCCTACGAGGTGCGTTTCGCGGGCGCGGTCGAGCAAGCCGGCCATACCGTCCAGGTTCTGTTCCCGAGCGACCATGCCGCCAATCCCACGCTGTACGATTGGCGCGGGCTGATCGAGCGCGGCTTCCCGTTCGTAAAGGCGCTGCTGGTACGTGGCCATTTCGAGGAGCCAGACCTCAAGGACTGGCGCGCGACCCTGGGCAAGGCCGGCTTCGATCTCGAGCTGATCGACCGCACCATCGCCGCCAGCGCCGAAGCGCTGCCCTTTGAGGAAGCGGGCGCGCTGGTCGCGCATCCGCAGCGTTTCGTGGGCACCGACGGCGCGCCGCTCAAGGTCGCCTTCTACGGCCCCTGGAATTACGACAACGGGCTGGGTTTCGCCGCGCGCGGCACGATCGCCGCGCTCCAGCGCAGCGGCGCCCGGCTCAACCTCCATCCGATCAAGAAGCCGTTCCATGTCCACCGTCCGCTCGCGCCCGCGGTCGATATCGTCGATTTTACCGGCGACGCCGACGTGGCGGTGGTCCACCTCAATCCCGACAGCTGGTTCCTGCTGACCGACGAGCAGCGCGCCGCGATCCGCCGCGCCGGACGCCGCGTCGGCTATTGGGTGTGGGAGATGGGGCATATCCCCCCCGAATGGCGCACCGATTTCAGCTCGGTCGACCGCATCTGGGCACCGAGCCACTATTGCGCCGATCTGTTCGCCGCCGAGGAAGGCGCACGGGTCGACGTCATCCCCCATGCGGTCCCGCTACCCGCCGCCCAGCCGGTCGACCACGATGCGGTGCTGGCCAATTTCGGTATCGCGCCCGGGCGGCGCGTGATCCTCTATATCTTCGACGGTTCGAGCTACCTGGTCCGCAAGAACCCGCATGCCCTGGTACGTGCCTTCGCCGCGTCGGGGCTGGGTGATGCGGGCTGGACGCTCTTGCTCAAGACCAAGCATCTGATGGACCGGCCCGACGACGGCGCCGCTTTCCGAAAGCTGGCTGAGACGACCGACCATGTCGTGCTGATCGACCGCAACCTGCCGACCGGCGGGCTGGAGGAATTGCTTGCGGCCGCCGACATCTATGCCTCGCCGCATTGCTCGGAAGGATTCGGCCTCACGATCGCGGAGGCGATGGCGGCGGGCAAGCCGGTGGTCGCGACCGACTTCGGCGGCAGCGTGGACCATCTCGACACGACGACGGGCTATCCGGTCAAGGCGCGTGCCTGGACGCTCGACCGCGACTTCGGCCATTACAAGAGAGGCGGCCAATGGGCGCGGATCGACGAGCCGGCTCTATCCGCCGCGCTGCGCCAGGCAGCGGAGGACGTGGATGCGGGCCGGACCGAGCGCGGCGACGCCGCACGGATGCGGGTCGCGGAAACCTTGTCTTATGCGACGGTCGGAGCGCAGATCGCGCGAAGCCTGCGCGACACGGTCGCCAGCCCTTCCTACGGCGCGGCGACGCGACTGAATTTCCACCCCGAGCGCGGCATCGCCGCCGAGCAGGCGGATTTCGCACCTAACATCCGGATGGTGCTGCTGACGCCGGAGGGCGCGGTCGATCCCGCGACCGCCGAACACTATCGAGACCAAGCGGGCGAACTTATCGCCTTGGTGCCGCAGGGCACATTCCTTGCGCCCGATTTCGCCAACACCGCGATCCATTTCTGGATCAACCGCCCCGACGCCTCGGTCTTCTATTGCGACGATGCCGCGGCCGACACCGCACAGGCGATCGACCAGATAAGGGTGAAGCCCGAATTCGACCGGACGTTGCTGACCGCGCAGGATTATATCGGCGCGCCCCTGATACTGCGCATGTCCGCTTATGAGGCGTTGGGCGGGCTCGATCCGACGATGGGCACGGCGGCGGTCGCGGACCTGTTGTTCCGTGCACATGCGGCGGGTCTGTCGATCGTGCGCATTCCGCGCGTCTTGCTCGCAAGCCCGGGCAGACGCGTCCGCGCCACCCACGACGATTATGCGCGGATGCTGGAGAGCCAGCCCGAACTGACGGGCGCGATCGTGCCGGGCCGCACGCCCGACAGTTTCGCGCTGATGCGTCCGTTCACGGCAGGCGATGCGCCAGAGGTGACGATCGTCGTGCCGACCTGCCGCAGCAAGGTGCGCGACGGCAAAGGCACCTATGTAGAGCGGCTGCTCTCCGAGATGGCGAAAACGGACTGGCCGGTGGATCGGCTGACCGTGCTGGTCGGCGACGACGTGACCGGCGAACCCGCCTGGGCCCGCCGCAAATGGCCGTTCCGGCTGGTGCGGATCGAAACCCCGCGCGCGAAGGACGAACCCTTCAACTATGCCGCCAAGATGAACCGGCTGTGGCGCGCGGCGGAGAGCGAGCAGATTGTCTTCCTCAACGATGACTGCCTGCCCACCGAACCCGGCTGGCTGCGCGCGCTGATGAGTTTCTCGACCGAACAGAGCGTCGGCGGCGTGGGCGCGCGCCTGCGCTACGACGACGGCCGGCTGCAGCATGCCGGGCTGGCGCCGCATGGCCCGGCCGCGGCGCACTTGTGGCTGTTTCGCGAGAAAGACGAAGGCACTTACCAGGATTGGGCCCTGGTCCAGCGCGAATGGTCGATGGTGACGGGCGCGGTGTTCGCGACACGGCGGTCGGTGCTGGAACAGGCTGATGGGTTCGAAGAAAGGTTCAGTCTCGAATTCAACGACACCGATCTGTGCATGCGGCTGCGCAGCCTGGGCTATCGCATCGTCTGCACGCCGATGGCGGAGATGATCCACAGCGAGAAGGCATCGCGCGGCGAGCGGCTGCCGCCGGGCGAAGACATCGCCTTGTTCCTGTCGCGCTGGCGACAATTCCTGGACAATGACCCGTCGTGGCACCCCAATCTCCAGCGGGATTCGCTGGAGATGCGGCCGAAGATCTTTCCCGACTGGTTCTGGTAGATCGAACCTAGGCCGCGACTTCGACCGACCGGCCCGCGAGCAATCTGACAGCGACATCGGACACGGTCTCCGGACTGATCTGATCGAGGCAGGCGACCCCAAACGGGCAGGCGGCCGCGTCGTGAAAACCGCAAGGCGAGCAGGCGAGCGAACGCGTCAACGTCACCACATTGGCGCCAATCGGGCGCCATTCTCCACGCTGGTGCGCACCGCCGAAGATGCAGATCGTCGGCACGCCCGCGAGCGCGGCAAGATGCGCGATCCCCGAATTGTTGCCGATCACGCAAGCCGCGCCGCGGACCATCGCATTGAGCGCGGTCCATTCCAGCCGCCCGCAATCGTCCACCACCCGCGCTGGATCAAACCGCCGCACCAGATCCCGCGCGCGGATTGCCTGGCCGGGGGCGCCGACGACATGAACCGTCTCCCGGCGGGCTTCGATCAACTTCCCGATCAGCACCTGAAAATGATCGAGCGGCCAGTCGCGTATATCGCTGTTCGCGAAGGGGGCGACCACAATCGGGTTCATCGCGGCTTTTCGCCCACCCTGTCGGCCAGCCGCATCGCGACCAGATCCACCAGTAACCTTTCATATTCGGACTGGTGCAACGCGGTGGCCACGCCGCGCTTGGAAAGCCGGCCGCCGCGGAAACGGAAATCCGGGACCGGATCGACGCCGTGCGCCCACAAGCGAAATTCGAACCTGCTGGGCCGTTCCACCCGAAAGCGGATCTCGACCGGGCCATTGGTGAAACGTCCGGTTGTTACCGAGCTGGTGTCAACCACCAGATCATATCCCAGGACCGCGCCGGATTGCGCGAAATTCAGGTCGATCGAGGGGCTGAAAATATAGTCGCCCGGATCGAGCTGGCGGTAGGGACCCCACACCAATGCCTCGCGAAAACCGGTCGCGGCGTCTCCCTGATAGGCAATGCCCTCGGGGCCGCGCGTGCAGAAATCGCGGGTCGAGAAATCGGACGCGCCGACATCGATACTCACCGCGCGACCGAGCGATTCTGTGTCGGGATCGATCGGCAGGCCGATATCAAGGAAAGGGAAGAAGGCCGCATTGCCGATCCCGGCTCGATGTCGGGCATCGACCTGCTGGAGTAGCAGGCGCGTATCGGTAAAGGTGCGGAGATCGATCGCGAGATCATAGGGGCCGTGCACGAGTGCTGCGAAGGCCTCCGCGCGCGCGGTCATATCGAGATGACCTTGCTCGACGGGGTTGCGCGAGAAAGCGTCGAACGGGATTACCTTGTCCGCGAGCCCGCTTTCGATCGCCAGCGCCTCGTTCCAGCTGCCGACCGCGAGCGTGATGTGCGCGGTGGGGAAATGCGAGCGGACCGCGCCGATCGCGGGCAGACTCATGATGAAATCACCGAGATGGTCGAGCTTGAGCAGCAGGATGGTCTGGATCGGCCCGGTCGGAGCACCAGTTTCGATCCGCGTGCGTACGGGTTCGAAGACCGGGCCGGGGGCGGGCTCCGCCGGTGCCTTTTCGACGGCGAGCGTCCAGGCGGGCGACGCGATCCGTTCGATCACCAGCGCGATATCCTGCCGGCCGATCGGCCGCGCATCGCGGTTCAGCGCATAATCGTAGCCGGCATCCTCATCCCCCAACCAGCGCACACGATAGCTGTTGGGGACGAGCGCCTCCTCGACTTCGGTCAGCAGCGAGGCCGGTGTGTAAAGCCGCCTTTGGCCCGGCCGCCAGGGCGAGGGCAATTGCGCGCGCCGGTCATGCAGGAAAGCATGCGGCACGGTGACGACCAGATGACCGCCCACCGCCACGCACGCGAACCAGCGCTGCAGCGCGTAGCGGTAATCAGCAATGTCCTGCAGCAGCCAGGGCGCGAACAGCAATTGCTGCGACCCTTCGGCCGGCAGCGCATCGGGCGCGTGCGACAGATCGCGCATCCGCTTCGCCGCCAAATAAGGGCCGAGCGGCCCGGCGCGATAAGCCTCGATCGAAACGATAGGCCCGTCCGTGGCTTGCGGCGATCTGTCCGACACGTGGCGCCCTCCCCGACGCGCCGCGCCGGCGCTAGCGCGTCAGCGCGCGCGCGGTCACGAACGGCGCGAACAGCTGGTTGATGATATTGACCATCTTGGCCGGGCGGTTGGCGGCCGCATTGGCTATGAAGATCACGTCCTTGTCGCGAACCGCGAAGCGCTGCGCCAGGAAATAACTTGCCGGCTGGAGCATGTTGAGCCGGTAGATGACCGGCTTTTCGGGCTGGCCTGGCATCGCCGGCGTATAGCGGAACAGGAAAACCGCGGAGGGATCCGCGACCGCATCGGTCGGGCCGCCCTCGCGTGCCACCGCTTCGGCCAGCGAAAGGTCGCCAACCGCGAAATCGGTCTGCTCGACCTTGCCGCTCGCGCCGAGCGAGATGAAGCTGCGCGGCCGCTTGAGCAATTCGATCCGGTCGCCCGGGATCAGCACCAGATCGTCGGCCGCGCCCGACCGGATGCGGCCGAGCCGCTCTTCCAGGAATTTGGTGCCGCGGTTGAAACGCACCACCGTGTCCTCGGCCGAATTGGTAGCGCCGCCGGCCAGCGCGATCGCGTCGAGCAGCCGCTCGCGCTGGAGCGAGAGGTTGAAGCGGCCGGGCTGGTGCACGTCACCCGCGACATAGACAGTGGTGGCGATATTGGTCTTGATCGTGACCAAGGCCTGCGGACTTTGCGATTTGCCCTTGAGCCCGCGCACGATCATCGCCTGGACTTCTTCCGGGGTATGGCCGGCGACCTTAAGCGACCCGATGTACGGCAGTTTGATCGTGCCGTCGCCGTTTACCAGAACGTCGGGGAAGGTCTGCGCGCGCGCCGCCGGGTCGATCACACCGCCCGAGCCCTCGGACGAACCGAACAGCGAGACGCCGACTTCGTAGATACCGATCGACAGATCGTCGCCCGGCCCGATCACGTCGTTGCGGCCGTCCTGCGCCAGGCTCGACAAGGTCGGCTGCGCGGCATCGGCGGCAGCGGCTTCGTCGTTGATCTTCTGGACCAGCGGGCCATCGATATCGAGGATCGTGAAGCCGAGCTCGTTCTGGTCCTTCTCGCCGCGCCTGATCTCGCTCGCGGTCGGGCCGCTCGACGGCAGCGCGGCGCAGCCTGCCAGCAAAGCCAAAGCGGACAGGGCCGAAAGCGCGCGGGCGCGGGAGGAAAGCGTCAGCGGAAACGCGTTGATGTTCAAAGCAAAATCTCTTCGGATAAGTCCATGCCCGCCGCGAAAGGCAGAAGCTGTTTCGGGGCGAGCCTAGTTGAGTGGAGACGCGACTGCAATCAGGCGGCGCGCAACTGCAGCCGGTGATGGACCTCGCTCGCCTCGTCGATCGTGTCGAAGAAGACGAGCGTGCCGCCGTAGACCACCGCCCCGCGCTGACAATATTGGCGCAAGGTACCCGGATCATGGCTGATCATCACCAAGGTCGCATTGTCACGGCGGTGAAGGAGAGCCTCCTCGCAGCGCGCACGGAAGCGTTCGTCGCCCGCCCCCGTGACCTCGTCGACCAGATAGCAATCGAAATCGATCGCCAGGCTCACACCGAAGGCCAGTCGCGCGCTCATGCCCGCCGAATAGGTATGGACAGGCTGATGGTAATAGGGTCCGAGCTGCGCGAAGTCCTCGACGAAATCGGCCAGTTGCTGCTCGTCCATGTTGTAGATACGGGCGATGAAGCGCGCATTGTCGGCGCCGGTCAGGCTCGACTGGAAGCAGCTCGAATAGCCGATTGGCCACGAGGTCGACATGGTGCGGATCACGCGGCCGCTGCTGGGTTGTTCGACCCCTGCGATCAGCCGCATCAGCGTGGATTTGCCGGCGCCATTGGCACCGCAGATGCCGATGCTCTCGCCGGGCTCGATCTTGAAGTTCAGATCGGTAAAGACGTGCTTCTCGAACTTGCGGATATGATAGCTTTTGCTGACGTTCTGGAACTCGATCATGCGAGTGCGGTCCTCGTGTCCTTTTTACGCCCGTGGGGGTCTATCCATTGACGATCGCTGAATGCCGGACGCACGCTCCCTAACGCATGGCGACCGACACGCACAATCCCGGGACCGATCCCGTCCAGCCGATCCGGCTGTGCATGGACGCGCGTATGCTGGTCAGCGCGGGCGGCACTGGCGTCAGCAGTTATGCGCGCCAGCTGCTGCAGGCGCATGCAACGATCGGCCCGGACCATGCGCTGCTGAGCGACCGTTTTGTACTCGATTTGCCTGCGCCCGCTCCCTTCGGCCGCTCGGGCCGCTGGCTGCGCGCGCTGGCGCCCGGCGTGCGCATCGCACACGAGCCAGCCGAGCGCCGAGATCAGCAATTGCTGGTCGCGTCCGACATATTCCGTGTCGCACAGGTCTATTTCGACATCCACCGCCGCCCGCTGCGCGTGCGGCTGCCTGGGCCGCCCGGCATCATGCACTGGACCTACCCCGTCCCTCTGACGGTGATCGACTGGCACAATCTGTACACGGTGCATGACGTGATTCCGCTGCGCCGTCCCGATCTCACCGACATTGACGGACGGCGATACCACCGGATGCTGGCACGCCTGGCCGAATGCGCCACGCGGTTCATCGCGGTATCCGAAACCGCGCGCGACGAGATAGTGCGTGCCATCGATTGCGCATCCGACTTCGTGATCGACTGCAGTCTGGCGGTCGATGACGCCCCCGCCAATCCGGCAGCGCTTCCCGAAGGTTTGACGCCGGGTGGCTTCCTGCTCGTCTGCGGCACGGTCGAGAAGCGCAAGAATGTGGCGCGGCTGCTCGATGCCTATCGCCAGAGCAAGGCAAGCCTGCCTTTGGTCATCGCCGGCCCCGACGGCTGGGGCGCGGCCGAGATCGCGCCCCTGCTCGCCGCCACGCCTGGCGCGATCCGCCTGCCCTATCTCGATCGTCCCGCGTTGCGCGCGCTGATCGGTCATGCGCGCGCTTTGGTCATGCCATCGCTGGCCGAAGGCTTCGGACTGCCGGTGGCGGAGGCGATGGCACTGGGGACGCCGGTGCTGACCTCCAACCAGGGCGCGCTTGCGGAAACCGCGGGCGGCGCGGCGCTGACGGTCAATCCGGAGGACCGCAGCCGCCTGAGCACGGCGCTGCGCCGGCTGGCCACCGACGATGCGCTCTGCGCCAAGTTGGCCGAGGCCGGACGGCGTAATGCGGCGCGTTTCACGCCCGCCCGTTTCGCGGAAAGATTGACGCGGGCCTACGCCACCGTGATGGCGGAACCGCTATGACCCGCTTCGACATCGGCATCGACGGCTACAACCTTGCGCTGCCCAACGGCACGGGCGTCGCCACCTATGGCCACGTGCTGGCCGACGTGCTGCGGGACGGCGGGCACACGGTCACCGGGCTGTTCGGGGTCGATGCGGGACCGGACGCGGACCTGCGCGAGGTGCTGTTCTACGACCGGTTGGGCCAGGTTCCGCCCACGCCGCCGCTTCGCCGCAAGCGCAGCCGGCGTATCCGCATGACCGCGTTGAACCCGTTCCTGACGCGTACCGGAGCGGATGTGCCGCGGAGCGGACGGATCGAGACCGCCAATCTGGCCGAACGCCTACCCGCCTTCGATCGGCTCGCCACCGTGCCCAATTTGTTCGAGATCGCGCACCGCCATTTCGCGCTCTACGGCCGTTTCCTGCCCGTACGGATGGCGAAGGCGCCCGCGATCATGCACTGGACCTATCCCCTGCCGATCCGGCTGGAGGGCGCGGCCAACATCTACACTTTGCACGATCTGGTGCCGCTCCGGATGCCCTACACCACGCTCGACGCAAAGCGTGCCTATCGCGACCTAATCGCCGCCTGCGTCGCCCAGGCCGCGCATCTGTGCACTGTGTCCGAGGCAAGCCGGACTGACATCATCGCCGAATTCGGGCTCGATCCGAACCGCATCACCAATTGCTACCAGGCCTCTCCCCTCGCCGCCCCGACCGATGATCCGGACGCGGATGCGGCGATGATCGAGAATATCTTCGGGCTGCCGCATCGCGGCTATTTCCTGCATTTCGGCGCGATCGAGCCCAAGAAGAATATCGGCCGGCTGCTGGAGGCCTATCTCTCGACCGGGATCGCCGCGCCCCTGGTGTTGACCGGCGGTCGCGGCTGGCAGGCGCAGGAGGAATTGCGCCTGCTCGTGCCCGATGACGAGGCGGATACCGCACACGGGCGGCGCATGGCGGAACGCGTCCGGCGGCTCGAACATCTGTCGCGCCCGCTGCTCGCGAAGCTGATCCGGGGCGCGCGTGCGGTACTGTTTCCCTCGATCTGGGAGGGTTTCGGGCTCCCTGTGCTCGAGGCAATGCAGCTCGGCACGCCCGTGCTTACTTCCAACCTGGGCGCGCTTGCCGAGATTGCAGGCGATGCCGCCTTGCTGGTCGATCCGTATGATGTCGCGGCGATCGCGGGAGGGATCCGGTCACTGGACGGCGACGCCGCGCTGCGCGGCCGTCTGGCGACTGCCGGGCCGGTGGCCGCCGCGCGCTTCTCGGCCGAAGCCTACCGCGCGCGATTGGAGGGCATGTATGCGCGTGCCGGGCACGCAACGATTTGAGCCGACATTCGTCTCATCGCGGTCGCAATTGACTCTCAGGCATGCCCGTCTATGAAGCGCCCCCCGTTGTGGCATCCGCGAGATACTCCGGCGCTACGGAAACTTCAGAGTGATTCCAATAGCTAACCGCGCATCTTTGCCGAAGACCCGGGTCGGCCGCCTTGCCTGCGCGGCCCTCGCCTTGTGCGTGCCCGCGACAAGTTCCGCCGAAACGCTCGCCGATGCTATCGCATCCGCTTACGATCGCAACCCGCAGATGGTGCAGGAACGCTACCTGCAGAAAGCGCGCGACGAGGGCGTGGTCCAGGCCCGTTCCAATTATGGGCCGAATATCAACGTACAGAGCCAGCTCCAGCATACGCACATCAGCCCGCTGCAATTCCTCCAGAGCGAGGGCACTACCCAGCAGACCGCGGTCACGATCAACCAGCCGCTCTATACGTCGGGGCGCGTGCGCGGACAGGTTGCCGCGGCCACCGCGGCGATGAAGGGCGGTCGCGAACAATTGCGGCTGACCGAAGAGCAACTCGTCCAGAACGTTATCCAGGTCTATGCTGGCGTCCTGCGCGACGAAGAGCGGCTGGATATTGGGCGCGAGAACGTGGTCGTGCTCCAAGACCAGTTCAAGCAAAACCAGAAGCGCCAGCAATATGGCGACGTCACGCTGACCGACCTCGCGCAATCCGACGCCCGGCTGGCCGCCGCGCAGATTCAGCTCGCGCAGCTCGAGGCCAATCTGGCAGTGACGCGCGCCCAATATCTGCAGGTCGTGGGCCACAATCCGGGGAAGCTCGAACCGCTACCGCAACTCGGCACGCTGCCGCCGACGATCGAGGATGCGTTCGACCTCGCCGAGCAGAACAATCCGTCGCTTCGGATTGCGCAATATACCGAGGCGCAATCGAGCGCGAACGCCGCATCGGCGCGCGCCGGCCAGGGTCCTACCATATCGCTTACGGGTCAAGGAATTTACAGTAATTCCGGTGCCTTCCGGATCGGGGGGCAGAACGCCTCGCGCGAGACGATCGCTGGGCTCACGATCACGCAGCCGCTCTTTTCCGGCGGCGCGATCCAGTCGCAGATCCGCGAGGCCGACGCGCGCAATCGTGCGGATCAGGCGGGCATCGACCTCGCCCGCCGGAACACGATGGAAACGGTGACCAGCGCGTGGGTAAACCTTTCCTCGAGCCGGGTGGCGGTGACGACCGGCCAGCGTCAGGTCGATTCCGCGCAAGCCGCGTTTGCCGGTATGAGCTGCGAGGAATTGAACGGGCTGCGCTCGACGATCGAAACGCTCAATGCGGAAGAAGAATTGCAGGCCGCGCAACTCTCACTCGTGGAGAGCCGCTACACCGTCTATGTCGCACATGCGGCCTTGCTGGCCGCGACCGGCGAACTGAGCGCGGAGCAGATCGCGGACAACATCACGGTCTACGACCCCGAAGCCAATTTCAAGCACGTGCGTTATTCGGGCTACACGCCGTTCCAACTGGCAGCGGGGCTCGTGGACCGGATAGGATCGGCCTCGCCGCGGGGCAAATTCTCGTCCGATCTTGCGGGTGCCAACGTGCCGCGTCCGGAGAATCCGGGCCAGCTCGCGCCGGCACCGGGCCGGGCCTTGATGAATCAGACGCTTACGCCGATCACCAAGAGCCAGCTTAAACTGCCCAATGGCGAGACCGGACGCTGTCCGTTGAACGATATTCGGAGCCGGTGATGCAAGCCGCGCTCACAATGCCTGCGAAGAAGACGCTTTTCAGCGGCGCCTTTCCCGCCCAAGGATCAAACTGAGATGGTGACCCCGAACATGCCTGGCAGTCAGCCGCTTGCAAGCCCGCTCGCGCGGGCGCTCCGGCTTGGCCTGGCGCCGATCGGCTTTGCCGCCTTGTTCAGCCTGATCTCCAACCTGCTCTATCTGGCGCTGCCGATCTATACCAACCAGATCTACAGCCGCGTCATAACGAGCCAGTCGGGATCGACCCTGATCGTCCTGTCCGGCGCCTGTGCCTTCGTGTTCCTCGTTTCGGGCATTATCGACCATTATCGCCAGCAAGTGCTGAGCGGGTTCGGCGTGGTATTCGACCAGCAATTGTCGAGCCGTACCTTCGCCGCCTTGTTCGATGCGGTGGTCCGCCGCCGCGGCACGCGCGCGCAGGCGCTGCGCGACCTGGATATGGTACGCGGCGCGATCGGCGGCCACGCGATCAACGTCCTGTTCGACCTGCCCTGGATGCCGGTCTTCATGATCATCCTGTTCGTGATCGACCCGACGATCGGCATCGTCACGTTGCTGGGCGGCATCACGCTGGTCATTCTTGCTTTTCTGCAGGATCGCGCCACGCACGGCGCGCTCAAGGAATCCAGCAACGCGGCGATCGTCAGCTACGGCTTCACCGACGCCGCGCTGCGCAACGGCGAAGTCGTGCGCGCGCTTGGCATGCTGCCCGTGATCGGGCGGCAATGGGCGCGCAGCCGCTACATCTCGATCTCCGCCTCGTCGGCCGCGCTACAGAGCGGAAGCTTCTATTCGGGCGCGATCCGCTTCGTGCGCATGCTGATCCAGATCCTGATCATCGCGATCGGTGCGTGGCTGGTAGTGGAACGGACCATCATGTCGGGC
>Ga0207705_10003196_pt1 | contig 12478 bp, 9 predicted proteins | sample KBSC13metaG_FD_184314 | JGI IMG/M metagenome (GOLD analysis project Ga0207705, IMG submission 184314) | Corn rhizosphere microbial communities from Kellogg Biological Station, Michigan, USA - KBS C1-3 metaG (SPAdes) (version 2) | ecosystem: Host-associated > Plants > Roots > Rhizosphere > Soil ...
TGCACGCCGCTGGCGATCAATCGATCGACGTCCCCAGTCGAGCGCACACCGCCGCCGGCCTGCACCTGCAGGCCGCTCTGGCGGGCAAGTGTACCGATCAGTTCCGGCTGCGCGACCCGGCCTTCCTTCGCGCCATCGAGGTCGACCACGTGCAACCACGTCGCGCCGGCGGCCTTGAACTTGGCGGCCGTTTCGAGCGGGTCGACGGGGTAATCGATCTGGCGGCTGTAATCGCCTTGCTGCAGACGCACGACTTTTCCGCCACGCAAATCAATGGAGGGCATCACGATGAAAGGCATCGGAATGTTGTAGAGGTGAGGCCGGGAACTGTCGAGGGCACCCGCAATCGCTGGTTTAGAAGGAACGCAGATGGCGCAGATGGGCGCAGATAAACGCAGATAGGAATCGACTTAAAAATTCTTTTCGCTCTTATCTGCGTTCATCCGCGTGCAGCTGCGCCATCTGCGTCCAAACGAACCCCCGGCGTTTCGGGTACACTTTCGACATGGAGACGCAAACCGAAGCGGTCGCGGCGACGGTCGAAGAGAAGAAACCCCGCACCGACGGCACGGGCCTGATCGATCACGATCCGTGGCTCGAGCCGCACGCCGAGGCGCTGCGGTGGCGGAAGAAGCGCTATGACGACGCCGTCGCCCGCTTCGCATCCGGCGGCGGACTGCTCGGCACGGCCTCGCAGGCCCATCATTACTTCGGCTTCAACCCCGGCGAGAAAGACGGCCAGCGCGGCGTGTGGTACCGCGAATGGGCGCCCGGCGCGCTGCAACTGCGTTTGATCGGCGACTTCAATAACTGGGACCGCTTCGCCCACCCGCTCGTGCGCGACCCTTACGGCACCTGGTCGATCTTTCTGCCCGAAGGCACCCTCAAGCACGGCACGCGCCTCAAGACCCACGTCGTTCTGCACGACGGCACGACGATGGATCGCATCCCCGCCTACGCCCGTCGCGTCGTGCAGGAAGAGGGCAAGATCACCTTCATCTGCGAACACTGGCAGCCGGAGAATCCGTACCAATTCCGACATCCCCGGCCGGAGATTCAGGCGAACAAGGGCGGCTTGAAGATCTACGAAGCCCACGTCGGCATGGCGCAGGAGGAAGGCCGCGTCGCCACGTACCGCGAATTCGCCGACAAGACGCTGCCGCGCATCCACACCGCCGGCTACAACGCGATTCAGTTAATGGCCATCCAGGAGCACCCGTACTACGGCAGCTTCGGCTATCACGTCAGCAACTTTTTCGCCCCCAGCAGCCGGTTCGGTACGCCGGATGATCTGAAGTACCTGATCGATACCGCCCACGGCATGGGCATCACCGTGATCATGGACCTCGTCCACAGCCACGCCGTCAAGAACACGGCCGAGGGGCTGAACATGTTCGACGGCACCGATTACCAATACTTCCACGCCGGCCCGCGCGGGCAGCACTGGGCGTGGGACAGCCTCTGCTTCGATTACAGCAAGTACGAAGTGCAGCGGTTCCTCTTGAGTAACTGCCGCTACTGGCTGGAGGAATTCAATTTCGATGGCTACCGCTTCGACGGCGTGACGTCGATGATGTACCTCGACCACGGCCTGGGCAAAGCGTTCGGCAGCTACAACGATTACTTCGACGGCAATGTCGACGACGACGCCATCACCTACCTGCAGATGGCCAACGAAGTCATCCACGGCGTGAACCCCAAAGCGATCACGGTGGCCGAAGACGTCAGCGGCATGGTCGGCATCGCCCGGCCGGTCTCAGAAGGGGGGATCGGCTTCGATTACCGCCTGTCGATGGGCATCCCCGATTACTGGATCAAACTGCTGAAAGAAAAGCAGGACGAGGATTGGAACCTCGGCCAGATCTTCAGCACGATGCTGAATCGCCGGCACAGTGAAAAGCACGTCGGCTACGCCGAAAGCCACGACCAAGCCTTAGTGGGCGATAAGACGATCGCCTTCTGGCTGATGGACAAAGAGATGTACTGGATGATGTCGAAAGACCGTCACAGCCACATCATCGACCGCGGCATCGCCCTGCACAAAATGATCCGCCTGCTGACGTTCTCGCTCGCCGGCGAGGCGTACCTGAATTTCATCGGCAACGAGTTCGGCCACCCCGAATGGATCGATTTCCCCCGCGAAGGGAACGGCTACAGCTACCACTACTGCCGGCGGCAATGGTCGCTGATGGACGCGCCGTTTTTGAAATACCAGGGCCTCGGTTTATTCGATCGCGCGATGACGCATCTCGACGACCGCTTCGGCATCCTGAACGACAAATTCATCGAGCAACTGATGGTGCACGAAAGCGATAAGAAGCTGGTTTATCGCCGCGGGCCGCTGGTGTTCGTGTTCAATTTCCACCCGCACAACAGCTACAGCGATTGGCGTATCCCGGTGCCGGACAAGACCGATTACAAGATCGTCCTGAACAGCGACGACGCCGAATTCGGCGGATCAGGATTGGCCGACGACAGCGTGACGTTTGTGAATCAGGCCGTGCCGTGGGACGGCCGGCAGCAGAGTATCCAGATTTACGTGCCGGCCAGGAGTGTGCAGGTGCTGGCGCCGACGAATCTGCTGTAGCGGTGGGGCGGGATGCGCAGACGCGCTGGAGGGCGTCACTCCGTGACGCCGCTGGCGCCAACGGTGCCAGAAAGAAGCGGCAGGGACTGCCGCCCTCCAATCGACTCATTCATTTCTTCACTGGAAATCACATCATCCGCTTGGCGATTTCGAGCAGGCCCAGCGCCTGGATCGGGTAACCGAGCAGATGCAGCTTCAACCCGGGCAGCCGGCGGCGGAGGGTGACGTCCGGTTCGTCTTCACTGAGAATCGCCACGTGCTTGGGCCGCTGCGATGGCGGCATCAGGCCGAGGCGGTCGATGGCGGCGGCCTGTTCGGAAGGGTCGGTCAGCGTCAGAACGAGCAGATCGGCCCCGCTCGCGTTGTTCGCCGCACCGCAGGCCGAGGCGATCGCGCCTTCGGGGGAATCGATCAACTTCACGCGGTGCCCGCGTTCTTCGAGCCATTGCCGGAAAATCGTGACCGCGGGCTGCTCCGGGCTGTCCTGCATCACCACGTACGATTGCGTTCCGATGGCGCTCATAGGTCTCTCCTAAAGCTCTTCCCCCGTGCTTACGTTAACCGCCTATCCCGCTCCGGCAATTCCTGAATCGATTCTTCACACAACCTTAGCGCAAGAAGCTCTCCGCACGTCCGGCGGCGGTCTGTGCTACGATGCGTGAAAGGGAATTTATGGAAGAACTGGTCAAGCCGAACTGGCACATCGCGATTATCCACTTTCCGATCGGCCTGATCGTGCTGGGGTCGATCCTGGAACTGTTCAGCTTCCTCGGCTGGCGGCGGACGTCGCTGCGGGCGGGGGCCCGTTGGATGCTGCTGGCGGGGGCTATTCTGGCTGTTCCTGCCGCGTTCAGCGGGATTTACGCGCTGGGCGACGTGGTGCCGAACGGCATCAACGCCGTGCGGGCCAGCGATCCGGAGCTGGCCAATTACCTGTGGCTCCACGTCTGGACGCAATCGTCGGCCACGGTGCTGGCGATGCTGATCGTGAGCGTCTGGATCGGATTGAGCGACGGCTGGCGCGACCGATTGGCGATTGTTTTTAAGTTCTTGCTGCTGATCCTCATCGGCCTGATCAGCTACGGCAGTCACGTCGGCGGCGAGCAGGTGTACGAGCACCAACTGGCGACCGAAAAGCGGCTGACGCCGGCCACGCTGCCGACCGCCGCGCAGCTCGGCGAAATCGACACCTGGGCCACGCTCTTTCCGCCGGATCAGAACCACATCGTGCTGGCCGGGTTCGCGCTGGCGGCGGCGTGCGTGTGCATCGGCCTGGCCGCGCGGGCGACGCATTACGAGGACCTCAACGCGCTGCGCGCCGAAGGCCAATTCGCCTCGGCCTTCTCGTTGCGCGGCGACGAGCCGATCGTCGAGCGGCCGCACGAGCTTTACGTCAGCCCGACCAACCACACGCCCGCCGTCCGCACCGGCCGACTGTGGGCGGTGGCGTGGGTGCTGTTGCTGCTGACCGCAGTCAGCGGCCTGGCGATCCTGGCGATCGATGCACACTCGCTCGACGTGAACATGCTGTGGGATTCGATCAGCAAACCGATCGAGGCCACCGACCCGGGCCTCACCCGCCGTTTCGCCCACGTGCTGGTGGGCGTCTTCATCGTGGCCGACGGCCTGGTCCTGGGGCTGCTCAGCCGCTTCGCCCGCCGCCGCGCGACGGTGCTGGCGATGTTCGCGCTGCCGTTGATCCTTGCGATGGCCGCCCAGATCTGGCTAGGCACGTTGCTGATGCTGGACGGGCCGAGCGGGCCGGTGACGCGGTTCGTTCATTAGGAAGGGGAGAGGGTGGAGGGGAGAGAAAGAGGTTAGCGGTTCAGCTTGGTCGCGAGCACGGCAGTGATTCGGCGGATTTCTTCGCAGAGATCAAGGATCGTTACGACCTGATCTTCGGTTGCGAAATCGAGAGCAACGGCGAGCAAAACTTGGCTTTGCACCTCGGCAACAGAGCCACGAGCGATCGAGAGAAACGACGAAAATTCGCGTCCCATCCGCGCGTGACCTTCAGCAATATTCGACGACACGCTCACGGCAGCACGGCGAACCTGATTGGTCAATCTGAATCTTTCATCCGCCGGAAAGCCCTTCGTCAGCCGGTAGACTTCTTGCGCCAGAAGCATCGCCTTCTGCTACACGATCAACTCGCGAAAGTCAGAAACCTGGCTCGCCGAATTCTTTCTCTCCCTCTCCCCTCCACCCTCTCCCCTTTCTTCACTTCGCCGCCGCCGCGAGCCGCTCATCAATCCACCCCGCCTTGCTATGCGGGGCGGCCGCCGGGACCTTGCCGCCGGCGACCGGGGCGGCCCAGTAGATCGCGTTCTGCACGACCCGCTGGTAATTCGCGTCGTACAGCGTGCGGAACGTCTCGTGGCCGGGGCGGAAGTAGAAAATCTTGCCGGCCCCGCGCGTCCAGGTCATGCCGCTGCGGAAGACTTCGCCGCCGGTGAAGCTGCTGATCAGGATGGTTTCCATCGGCTCGGGCACGTCGAAGTATTCGCCGTACATTTCCTCCTGCGCCAGCACGAAATGGTCGTCGATCCCCGCGGTGATCGGGTGGCCGGGCTTGGTGACCCACAGCACCTCGCGGTCCGGCGGCGTGCCGACGCGCCACTTCAGGTTGGCCGTCGTGCCCATCATGCGCTTGAAGATCTTCGAGTGGTGCCCCGAGTGCAGCACGATCAGGCCGACGCCGTTGCAAATCCGCTTCTGAAGTTCGGTCACGCGTTCGTCTTCCACCTCGCCGTGATGGCCGTGGCCCCACCAGAGGAACACGTCGGTGTTGTCGAGGATTTCATCGCTCAGCCCGTGCTGCGGGTCGTCGAGCGTGGTCAGGCGGACGCGCAGGTTCGGGTCCTTACCCAGGGCCTCGCCCAGGACGGTATGCATCCCGTTGGGGTAGACGGCCCGGACATGCTCGTGTTTTTTTTCGTGACGGAACTCGTGCCAGATGGTGACGCGGATGGCCATTGAAATGCTTGCTCCCTAAGAAACCGTTAGCTTAGACGGTCCATCGCGGCTTTCAATTGCCCGGCGAGCCCGATCATCTCCAGCGCCGCGTCGGCCGAGTTGATGCCGGCGTGACTGTGCGTGCCGTTCGTACGGTCGATGGCCTGCTGCTCGGTGTTGGTCGTCAGCACGCCGAAGATGGTCGGCAGCACCTCGTCCAACGCCACCCGGCTGATGCCGCGGGCGGCTTCGTTGGCGACAAAATCGAAGTGGGGGGTATCGCCGCGGATAATGCAGCCGAGGCAGATGATGGCGTGAAACTGCCGCGTCCGCGCCGCCATCTTGGCGGCCGTCGGCAACTCGAACGCTCCGGGTACGCGGTAGACAGAGACTTTCTCGACGCCGGCCTCTTCGAGCCGGTGTACGCACTCTTTCAACAGCACGTCGACAATGTGGTCGTTAAACCGCGCGGCGATGACGGCCACCCGTGCATTCGGCGGCAACTTCACGGCGGCGGGGGAGGGATGGTGCGAACTCATGCTGAGAATGGTCGAATGTTGAGGCGCGATTGTCGAGGCGCTTCTTATCCCTCCCCCGCCGGGGGAGGTTAGGTGGGGGCGGGGGAGCGTCAGTTTCCAATCGAATTCAGAATTGAGCCACAGAGATCACAGAGGACACGGAGAACAGATTCAAAATCACTTCTCTGTGTCCTCTGTGATCTCTGTGGCTAATCAAGTCTTTCCACGCTCGCCGCCCCCACCCAACCTCCCCCCGGAGGGCGGAGGGGTAAGAAAGTCGCCGCCTGCTCGCGCATTACCTCGATCGTGGACGGTCCGCTACACTACTTTCACCCAATGCTCGCCTTCGCCTGGCCGATCCAGCTCACCCACTTCAGCGGGCTCACCGCGCTGGGCCTGTTCGTCGCCTTGGCGATCCCGATCCTGCTGCTCGCCCGCAAATCGATGGCCGGCCTCGGCCCCGCGCGGCAGTGGACGGCCGTCACGGTGCGCCTGCTCGTGCTGCTGCTGCTGATCCTCATCCTTGGCGGCATCACCTGGCAGCGGGTCGCCAAAGACGTCCACGTGATCGTGCTGCGCGACGTGAGCGGCTCCACCAGCCTGGTCCGCAACTATCCCGGCCCGTCGCTGGATGAATCGGTGAACGATTTCCTCCGCAACGCCACCAAGAACGGCGACGAGACCGACAAGGAACCGGCCGACCGCGTCGGCGTGATCAGCTTCGCGCAAAACGCCACCGTCGACAGCGTGGCCGACACACAACTGCACCTCGACGCCCGCGCCATCCGCGACCGTGGCAACGGCACCGACGTCTCGGCCGCCATGCAACTCGGCCTCGCCACGCTGCAAAAGGACGCGATGCACCGCATGCTGCTGATCTGGGACGGCAACCAGACCACCGGCGACCTGGAATCCGCCCTCAACGCCGCGACGGCCGCCCACGTGCCGGTCGACGTGATGCCGCTGGATTACGACGTGAAGCACGAGGTGCAGGTCAGCAACTTCATCGCGCCCACGTGGAAGCGCGAGAACGAGCCGTTCACGCTCGAAGTGCAGCTGCAATCGACTAACGCGACACCGGTGAAGGGGAAGCTGACCGTCACCCACCAGGGCACGCCGATGGACCTCGACCCGACGACGGCCGGCCTGCAGCCGACGCGCGAGGTGACACTGCAGCCGGGGCGCAACGTCGAGCGCGTGCAGGTGCCGCCCCTGGCCGACGCGGGCGTGCACCAGTTCCGCGCGGTTTTCACCGCCGACGACGCGGGGCAGCAAGCCAGCATCACCGTCAACGGCCAGAAGACCGGCGACGCTGTGTCCAAAAGTGGAAGCGACACCCTCGCCGCCAACAACGCCGCGACGGCCTTCACTTTCGTCCGCGGCAAGGGCCAGGTGCTCTACATCGACAACGTCCCCAACAACGGCGGCCATTACCTGCGCGAGGCACTCGCCCGCCAGGGCATTACGGTCGATCCGAACCGCACCCGCGTCGACCAGTTCCCCAATAGCGCCGTCGAACTGCAGAATTACGACGCGGTGATCCTCGCCAATGTCCCCCGCGGCCCCGGCGGGATCACCGACGAGCAGGGCCAGGCCCTTGCCGCCTACGTGCACGATCTCGGCGGCGGTTTGGTCGATATCGGCGGGCCCGACGCCTTCGGCGCCGGCGGGTGGCAGGGCACGCGCCTGGAACAGATCCTCCCCGTCGACATGGACGTGCCGGCGCAGCGCCAGATCCCCAAAGGCGCGCTGGCGCTCGTCATGCACAGCTGCGAATTCCCCGACGGCAACTACTGGGGCGTGCAGTGCGGACTGAAAGCCGTCGAAGTGCTCAACGCCCGCGACGAAATCGGCGTCATCAGCTACGGCTGGACCGGCGGTCGCAGCCAGTGGGATTTCCCGCTGGCCGCCAAGGGTGACGGCAGCCGCGTCGGGGCGGCAATGAAAAACATGCAGTTGGGCGACATGCCCGATTTCGATGACAGCCTGCGCCTGGCCCTGTTCGGCGGCAAAGGCGGCACCGGCCTGACGCAGAGCGACGCCCGCAACCGTCACATCATCATCATCAGCGACGGCGACCCCTCGGCCCCGCAGAATGACCTGATCCAGGCCTGTCAGCAGAACAAAATCTCCATCAGCACCGTCAGCGTATACCCGCACGACCAATCCGACCGCGGCCTTCCCCCGACGATGCGCCAGATGGCCGCCCAAACCGGCGGCCGCGCCTACGGGCCGATCAACGGCAATTTCAGCCAGCTGCCGCAGATTTTCATCAAGGAAGCGACCATCGTCCGCCGTTCGCTGATCAATGAGAGCGCGGATGGCATCGCCGTGAAAAAGTCGCCGTCCACCAGTGACGTGCTCAAGGGCGTCGGCGACAGCATGCCGGCCAACGTGTACGGCATGGTGCTCAGCACCCGCAAAAACAGCCCGCAGGTGGAAGTGCCGCTGGTGGCCGGCAAACAGAACGATCCGCTGCTGGCCCACTGGCAGACGGGCCTCGGCCGATCGCTCGTCTTCACCAGCGACGCCTACAACAAGTGGGCCGCCGACTGGGTGGCGAGCGAAATTTTCGACAAATTCTGGGCCCAGGCCGTCCGCGAAGTCGCCCGCCCGGCCGAGAGCGCCGATTTCGACGTCCGCGTCACCAACAGCGGTGGCAAGGGCAAAATCGTCGTGGAGGCCGTCAACAAGGACAACGGCTTCCGCAACGGCCTGACCATCCGCGGCACCGTCGTCGGCCCGGACATGCAGCCGCACGAAGTCCGCCTCGTCCAAACCGCCCCCGGCACGTACGAGACCGATTTTGCCGCCCCCGACCCCGGCAACTACGTCGTCGGCCTCAGCTACGGCGGGGCGGACGGTGGCAGCGGAATTTTGCGCAGCGGCACGGTCGTCAACGCCAGCCCTGAATTCCGCGACCTCAAGAGCGACGACGCCATCCTCCACCAGATCGCCGACCGCACCGGCGGCCGAATCCTTTCGCCGTTCGACGCCGCGGGCGCCAAGCTCTTCGACCGCACCGGCCTGCCGCAGCAGATCGCGCAGATGCCGGTCTGGGATCTGCTGCTGCCGTTCCTGATCGCGCTGCTGCTGATCGACGTCGCCGTCCGCCGCATCGCCTGGGATTGGGCCAGCATCCAACGCATGCGGGCCGGCGTGGTCGGGTACATCCGCGGCTTCACGCAACCCCGGCGGGTCGAGACGACGCAATCCCTCGACGCGCTGCGCAAAATCCGCGAACGCGGCGCAGCCGAGCCGACGCAAACGCCGCCCACCGCCCGGCCCGATCCGAAGGCCAAATTCACGGCCCCCGAAGGCGTCGAAGGCGACATCAGCAAAGTCGTCGGCGGCGCTAGCGCCGAACCGAAAAAGCCGGTGGCCAAAGAACCGCCGAAACCGCAAACGCCGGCCGAGGGCGGGACGACCGGATCACTGCTCGAAGCGAAACGGCGGGCGCAGCAGAAGATTCGCGAACAGGAAGAAGGCAAGTAGGTGCCTTTCGTAGGGGCGACGCATGCGTCGCCCGCGAGCGCAGATCACGCTCAACGGGCGAGGCATGCCTCGCCCCTACAAAACTGCTACCGCATCGACGCGCGATACGCCGTGGGGCTCTGCCCCGTCACCTGCTTGAACTGCCGACTGAACAGGAATGTCTCGTCGTATCCGAGCTGCCGGGCGATCTGCTTCACGCTCAATGCCGAATCCGCCAACCGCATCGCCGCCGCGTTGATGCGGTGCTTCACCAGCCACGCCCGCGGTGACTGGCCGAAGGTGCGGGTGAAGAGCCGCGCGAAATAATCCGGCGACAGATTGGCCGCCGCCGCCAGATCGGCCGCTCGAAGGCGCTTGCTCACCGAATCGGCCGCCAGCCGCTCCACCGCGCGGCGCTGCGGCGGAGACAATCCCTCCTCCCCGACCGCACCCGCCCGCGCGCCCAGCAGCACCAGCAGCGCCCGCACCCGCTCGTCCCGCCACGAATCGACACCGCTTGGGTGCATCTCGCCGACAAGCTGCCGGAGCAGCGGGATCGCGTCCCAGGCGTTCTCCTCGACAATCGCCCGCGGCCCCGGCACCGGGCGGCGTCCTTGCGTGATCCGCAATCGCAGCCACCACACCTCGAACGGCTGCCCCGGATTCGCCGGCCGCAGGTGGTGGGGCAGGCCGGGCGGAATCCACAGCAGCGATCCAGGCTCCGCCGTCAGAAAATGGCCGCCCACCTGCCCGCCGATCGAAAACCGCGTCGGCAGGTACAGCGCGTGATCGCGTGACAAGGTTCGTTGGCCGGTCGTCCAATCCCGGGCGACGGTGGTGTGCCCGCCAAGGGGGATGTCGCAGGTCGTCTTCGGATCGCGTAGTGCGGCGAGCCATCGCTGAATCGCATCGGCCTTTTGGGCGGGCATGGGTCGAGTATGGATCCAATCACCGTTTCAGTGCAACACTTCCGCCGGCCGCTGCATGGGCTTTGATAGGCGCGACGTCATGCTTTGAGTGTCGCTGATCTTCAACCCAAGGAGCAATATGACCGCGACCCTCACCCCGCCCGCCACCCGCAACCATGGCCGATACGCGCTGTCGCGCGAGCAGGTCGACTTCTTTCACAACAACGGCTACGTCGGCCCGCTCACCCTCTGCACGCCCGACGAGATGGCCGAGCACCGCCGCCGGATCGAAACCGAAGTCGTCAACACGCCCGGCCCGAACCCCAAGAACCCCAGCCAGTGCCGCCACCTCGACCGCCGCGTGGTGTACGACCTCGTCACCCACCCGGCCGTGCTCGATCCGATGCGCAGCCTGTACGGCCCCGACCTCATCCTCTGGGCCACCTATTTCTTCACCAAGCAGCCCGGCGGCGTCGAAATCCCCTGGCACCAGGATCTGAACTATTGGCCGATCGAGCCGCTGATCAACATCAGCGCGTGGATCGCGATCGACCGCGTCACCAAGGAAAATTCCTGCGTCCAACTCATCCCCGGCAGCCACAAATCGGTCGTCCCGCACATTAAGAGCGTCGGCGAAATGGCGTTCGGCGAGATGGCCGATCCGGCGTTTATCGACCAATCGAAAGTGATCGACATCGAGCTCGAGCCCGGGCAATTCTTCCTGTTCAACGAAAAGACGCTGCACCATTCGAACAAGAACGTCTCGCAGATGCGCCGCATGGGGCTGACGTCGCGCGTGACGCTGCCGATCGTGAAAATCACGCACGACGTGCCGCCGCTATTCCCGGGGCACACCGCGCTGCTGGTGAGCGGCCGCGACACGATGGGCTTTAACCGCATGGGCCAGCCGCCGGTGGGGTGAAGTTCGCAGTTCGTAGGTTGCGATTCATCGCAACATTGCCAGCCCGCACAAGAAATGTCGCGAATCGCAACCAATGAATTAACAGCCGTGCAGCCCCATCGACAAAATAAAAAGCCCGTCGACAAAGATGGCGGCCACAGGAGAAAGTGATGCCAGGACATGCGGCACCAGCGAACCGCCGGAATACCGTAAAACGAGCGGCGTGAGGGCAAATGAAACAGGGCAAATCGCCGCGTTAGCGATTGGCCCTGTCATAATCATGATCTTCAACGCACTCCAACTCTTATCGTCGGCCGCTAGCCCAACCAACGAGTAATTGACGACAAGAACGATCGCCAAGATCGGCAAGGCGAAAAGCACCGCGCGAAATGTCAGCGGGCGGATGTCCCTGTCCCCTGTTGTCGGCGGGGTTTGAGCCGGCGAAAGATAGTCGAGCGTCGTTTGCGGCATAACCAGTTCGCAAGTTGCGGGTGGTTAGGTGCGGTCGCCACCCGTGACTATGCCAGAAAGGCGGCCCGTCTTAGCCTTGGAGTTGAATTGTCGGCGACCATACGCATACCCGGCTAGCAGGGACAGCAGTTGATGAAATACGTTGACTGCGATGCCCTCAACAAACGTCATCTCGTGAGAACCGAGGATTGCGATCAAAATCGCAAGCGCAATCAGGGTGACAAACCACCCAAAGATCGCGGACGCCCAAAAAGTTCCTGATCGCCAGAATCTCATAGTTCGTAGGTTGCGATTCATCGCAACATTTCTCGCTCGGGCTGTCAATGTTGCCGGGTGCCACGGTCTGGTACTCCAGGCCGTGCTTGCATAGCAAAATACACGGCCTTGAGTACAAGACCGTGCCACCCGGAATCTGCAAAATCGGCCTGTTTTTCAGCCGACAAGCCTCCGCCGCGGCGGTAGGATTCCCCGGTCTCCCCGCCTCTCGCGGCCGGCGTTCGATCGGCTCGGGCGGGGACGAGAAGTTCACGTCCCGGAGGTGTTTCATGGCGTCCCAGGCACAAATCGATGCGAACCGGCGCAACGCGCAGCGCTCCACCGGTCCGCGCACGGCGGCGGGGAAGGAGAAGGTGGCGCTCAACGCACTGGCCCACGGGCTGACGGC
>Ga0207705_10003197_pt1 | contig 12475 bp, 14 predicted proteins | sample KBSC13metaG_FD_184314 | JGI IMG/M metagenome (GOLD analysis project Ga0207705, IMG submission 184314) | Corn rhizosphere microbial communities from Kellogg Biological Station, Michigan, USA - KBS C1-3 metaG (SPAdes) (version 2) | ecosystem: Host-associated > Plants > Roots > Rhizosphere > Soil ...
ATGTCGTAGACATCGGTACTGGCATTGCTGTAAGCGCCGTTTTGCTCAACGATAGCCTGGAATTCGCGGGCCCGCGGATAGATGTCGTTGGCGCCGAGCAACACGTGCTCCATCAGGTGCGGCGTTTCCCACTTGTTTGGATCCACCAGGTATTCCCCTGCCCGGAAATTTAAGTAAACATCAAGTACTGTGGCGTCGGGCACGTGCACCAACAGACCTCTGGCGCCATTTTGTAGAATTACTTCTTCGACTATATGTTTCATCTATTTTATCTGTGGCGCCGGGCCGTGGTTTTTCGTTTTCGCTCGGCTTTATTGGCCTTCTTACGCTTGACGCTGGTGCTTTTGATCTTGGCGGCATTTCTCTTGGCCGGCTCAAAATCACCTTCGCTGAATTCAGCCTCACCCTCGATAACCTCGCCGGCGTTACTGATAGAGTTGCGCGCGGCGCGGGTCAGCTCGGTTTCGATGGGCCGGTCCAGGTCTTCGGCCGGCACCGGCTCGGCGTGGAACAGCGCACGGACGGCGTCATGGCGCAAAGCCTGCTGCATCTCCTCGAAGATGATCTGGCCGCGGCGGCGGTATTCCACCAGCGGGTCGCGCTGGCCTACGCTCATCCAGTGGATGCCCTCGCGCAGGTGATCCATGTTTTCCAGGTGCTGCATCCAGAGGTTGTCCAGGATCTGCAGGTAAAGATCGCGCTCCACTTTGCGCATCAGCTCGGCGCCGAAGGCGGCTTCGCGGCCCTTGTAGAATTCCTGTGCCTCCTGCAAAAGCACTTGTTTGATCTTGTCGGTTCCAGCCGCAAATATGCGGTCAAGTGCTGCCTCGTCAAGCGGCAGCAGCTCGCGCACCGCCGGCTCAAAGTCTTCGGTAGTACGGATAGGGCTGTCGGCCAGCAGGGTTACCTCATCTTCGATATAAGCCTTGATGCGCTTGCTGATGTCGTCGGCCTTCAGAATCTCGCGCCGCATGGCATAGGTGGCGCGGCGGTGGCGGTTCATGACGTCGTCGTACTGCACGACGTTCTTACGCTGGTCAAAGTGGAAACCTTCGACCTTCTTCTGCGCGTTTTCGAGTGCGCGGCTGATAACGCGGTTCTGGATGGGCGTTTCATCGTCCACTTTCAGCCGGTCCATGATGCTGGCTACACGGTCGCCGCCGAAGATACGCATCAGGTCGTCTTCGGTACTGACATAGAACTGTGAAGTACCCGGGTCACCCTGGCGGCCGGCGCGGCCACGCAACTGGTTATCGATACGCCGCGACTCGTGGCGTTCGCTACCCAGCACAAACAGACCGCCGAGATCCTTAATGCCGTCGCCCAGCACGATGTCAGTACCGCGACCGGCGATGTTGGTCGCCAGCGTAACAGCACCTTTTTCACCGGCGCGCGCCACGATCCCGGCCTCGCGCTCGTTATTTTTGGCGTTCAGCACCTCGTGCGCGATGCCCGCTTTCTTAAGCATGTTGCCCAGTTTTTCGTTCTTTTCGATGCTGGCGGTACCGATCAGCACCGGCCGGCCCTCTTCGTGCAGCTCGGCCACCTGTTTCACGATTGCCTTAAACTTGGCGTTTTCGTTGCGGTAAATGCGGTCCGTCATATCAGCGCGGGCCAGCGGCCGGTTCGGCGGGATTTCTACCACATCCAGCTTGTAGATCTGGTGGAATTCCTCGCTCTCGGTCGTAGCCGTACCGGTCATACCGGCCAGCTTGTCGTACAAACGGAAGTAGTTCTGGAAACTGATGGTCGCCAGCGTCATGCTTTCCTGCTGTACTTCCACACCTTCCTTGGCCTCGATTGCCTGGTGCAGGCCTTCGTTATAGCGGCGTCCGGCCAGCAAACGGCCGGTGTGCTCGTCCACGATCACCACTTCCCCGTCGTTGGTCACCACGTAGTCCTTGTCACGCTTGAACAGCGTCTGGGCGCGCAGCGCTTGCTCCAAGTGGTAAATGGTCCGGATGTTCTCGGAGGCGTAGATGTTGTCGATACCCAGGATTTTTTCGACATGACTGATACCGTCTTCGGTCAGCACGACGGTTTTGCGCTTTTCGTCCACGTCGTAATCGCTGGGCTTAAGCTGCCGTACCGTGCGCGCGAACTGCTCATAGGCATTGCCCGGTGTGACGCTCGGCGCACTAATAATAAGTGGCGTACGGGCTTCGTCGATCAGGATGGAGTCGGCCTCGTCCACGATGGCAAAGTTCAGATCGTGCTGGCGCAGCTGCTCGACCTCGCGCACCATGTTGTCACGCAGATAATCGAATCCGAACTCGTTGTTAGTACCGTACGTGATATCGGCTGCGTAAGCATCCTGGCGGCTCACCGGTTTCAGATGCCTGAAGCGCGGGTCCTCGTGACTCTCATCCTCAAATTTCGGGTCATAGATATATGACTGATCGGGAATAATAACCCCCACGCTAAGTCCCAGGAAGTCGTAGACAGGGCCCATCCAGCCCGCACCAACCCGCACCAGGTAGTCGTTCACAGTCACAAAGTGTGCACCCTTGCCTTCGATGGCGTTCAGATACAGCGGCAGTGTCGCTACCAAGGTCTTGCCTTCACCGGTCTTCATTTCCGCCACACTGCCTTCGTGCAGTGCGATACCGCCCATCAGCTGCACGTCGAAGTGCCGCTGGCCGATCGTACGGTTTGCCGCTTCGCGTACCACCGCGAACGCATCCGGCAAAATTGCGTCGAGCGATTCTTTCTTAAGCCGCTTGCGCAAGGCCTCGGTCTGCGCCTTCAGCTTCTCGTCGGTCATTTTCTCGTACTTGGGCGCCAGGTCGTTAATTACTCGCACACGCTTGCGCAGCCGCTTGATAGTTTTGGCCTGCGGGTCCCCGAGCAACCTTTTAAGCAGTCTATTCATAAGACGTTTTCGTCATCCTCCGTTAGGTCAGCAATTTAAACCATATTGTACCCTCTTTCTTGCCCTTTGGCGAGAGGATTTTAGGGCACGGGTGCGAACCTATCCTACGGAGCTCTGCGAAATGGCCATCGGCGATGGCTCCGCGCGTAGTCCTTGAGCTGCCGCTCGATTTGTACCGCCGCGATATCCAGCGCCGCATGCATGTGCCGGGTCGTTTCCTTGGCCGTGAACTCCGCGTCAGGCAGTTTCAGCACTATGCTGCAGGTGTTAATTTTGACGCCCTTTCGCGTCGTCTGCCTAAACACCACCTCATACGCGGCCTTCGCCCGAAACCGGCGCGGTACCCTACGACTCAGCCGGGCGAGCTTGCCGGCGGCATATTTTTCCAGCTCGCCCGTCAGTTCGAACCCCTGCGCCGAGTAACGTATCTTCATGAATTAGTTTAGGTGCTAAATGATTTAGCCTTTAGATTCTTTCAATCCCGCCCATGTAGGGTCGCAGTACTTCGGGCACTACTACGTCGCCGTCTTCGGTCTGGAAGTTCTCAATAATGCCGATTAGCGGCCGCTCCGAAAACACCGTAGCGTCATTAGTGTGGACCAATTCGATAGTGCCATCTGCGCGCCGGACGCGCGTTTTCATCGGCCGCGCCTGGTAGTCGGTGATGTAATCAGCCGTGTGCGTTTCGCGGTATTTGTTCTGCCCCGGCAGCCACACTTCTATATCCACGCCTTTGGCATTCGGTCGGCCGATGTCAGCCGTGCACTTTTCGAGCACCTGGTAGGGCAAGCCCAGTTGCTGCATCAGATATTCCTGGATCGCTACCATAAGCAAGTGCTCGTTCAGCGATGTGTCAGCCGTGGTAAAGCTTTCCATCTCCAGCTTGTTGAACTGGTGTAAGCGGATAATTCCCTCGGCGTCCTTGCCGTATGTCCCTGCCTCACGGCGGAATGCCGTAGTGTAACCAACCAGCCGAATCGGCAGATCAGCTTCAGGCAGGATTTCGTCCATGTACATCGGCGACAGCGTGTGCTCGGCGCTGGCGTTCAGCCATAGGTCTTCATCTTCGATCTTATACGTCTGTTCCTCTTTGTTGAGCCGGCCGGTCGCCTGAAATACCGCGGTTTTAGCAACGGCTGGTGGCAACACCGGTGTAAACGGCTTGTTGCTGACACCTTTGAGCCCGGCGTCGTCAATAATCTTCTGAAGCACCTCAGGGTCGCTCAGCACCGTCAGTCCAAACTGCCACAGCGCGAACTCCATGCGTACCAGGTCACCTTTCAGATACACGAACCTTGCACCGGCAATCTTGGTCGCCCGGTCTTTGTCGATCCAATCTTTTGCCTCGGCGATTTCCCAATGGTTCTTGGGCGCAAAATCAAATTTGGTCGGTTCGCCAACCTTCTTTGCAACCACATTTTCGTCTTCGCTGTAGCCTACCGGCACACTGTCGAGGGGCATGTTTGGCACTGACTTGAGCAGCGGCCAGAAGTCGTTCTCGACGGTCTCAAGCGCACCCTCTTTTTCTGCGAGAGCCTGTTTGATCTGCCTGCCTTCGCCTATCACCGTCTGCTCGGGCTTGCCGCCCTTCATCTTGGCCGCATTGTCGTTACGCCGTGCGCGCAACGTTTCAATTTCACTCAGCAGACCACGCCGGTCAGCATCAAGTTTAAGCAGCTTCGCAACGTCAATGTCGTAGCCCTTCTGCTTGGATTTCTCGGCTACCTTTTCTGGATTGTCACGGATAAATTGGATGTCTAGCATACGTTCCTCTTGTAAAGTCGTTAAGTGTTTATTGGTTCTTTAAAATGAAAAATCTACCGGCCCGGGGCCGACGAGCGGATTTGCAGCGAAACCAGATTACTTAACGCGTTCATTTATGGCCAATTATACCAGTACATTACGTATTCAGCATATTTTGTGGTATATCTATAGCAACATGAGTGAGGATAACCAACCAGCCAAGGCAAAATCAAAACGCCGCACATTAATTAAACCTAGCGAACTGATAGTCAGCGTCGTATTCATCGCCGTCTGCGCCGTGCTGATCGTGACGCTGGTGAACAAACTGACCCTCAAGCATGACGTCGCAAACGCCAAAACCGTGGCCGAGAAGACTGTCGTGGATATACAGCACAATAACGGCGCGGGTGCTTACGCGCTCGGTTCACCGAAGTTTAAAAAGACTATCACGGCCAATGCCCTGACCGGCCAGTTTAAAGCCATCGATGTTACCACCAGCAAAGCGCCGACGCTCGACCGCCAGATAGTCGTCGACGGTTCGTCCGGCCGCTCAGTCTACTTCGTTTACAAGTACACCACGCTCAAAGTGCCATTCTATATCCGCGTTGGCGTGCAGCACCAGAGCACCCACTGGTACCTGGTTGCCGTCACCGGCAACGTGGATGAATCAACCCTCGTCGGCAATTAGCCCCCAAACTCTACCAGCCCCCTGTTATTTCTTTTTGGCCTTGGCCTGCACGTGCGCCAGCGTCAGCTCCGTACGCCGGCGCGCGTAGTCGCAGTGTTCGCACACGCCGCCCATTGCGCTTAAGCCCACCGGCGGCATGTCGCCGTCCATACAAGCCTTCATTTCGTGCAAAGTCGGCTCGACCCACTCATCGTTACCAGTGTACGGGATAAGTTTGGTGCGGAATTCCAGATGGTCGCCAAAGCCGTCCATATCCAGCCGCGCGTTCGTATACACAAAATAGCCCGTGTTGCTTACGGCAAATCCGTTCCTACGCAGCAGCCATTGATACACCTCCATCTGCCGCTTGTAGCTGACCTGCCACTCACTGTCGATGCCCACTTCACGGTCTTTGCTGGTAGCTTTATAATCCACCACGATCAACTCCCCCGCCCCTGTAACCCATACGTCGTCAACCGCACCGAATACATGCAGGTTGGTAGCTTTATGCAGCGCCACCACGCCGGTAAAGTTTTCACGCCAGGTGTCCAGATCTTTGTGTCGGAACGGCACGATGCCGGTCAGCCCGCCCGCTGTCATGATCGGGTGCTGCGTCCCGGCCGCGCGGTGCACATCAAACTCCTTTTTAAAGAGTTCGTCGATGGTTTTATTAATGTTAAACGGCGGCGAACTTGGCCGCGTAATTTTTAGCCTTGCGTCCAGCCAAAAACAGCGCGGACACTGCATGTACAGCTCAATCTTCGAGCGCGACACCTTAAATGGAGCAGTCTGCCCCGGCTGATACGGGGCTGACCGCTCCCTAAAATACCCGTTTGCCATACTACTATTGTAGCAAGGCCTATGCTAAACCATGCTCTGCTTCGTGAACCGAGCACCTGTGTCTAACATGGCGGTCAATACGTAATCAGTGCAGTTTTGATCCTTGGTGCAGTTCTGCTTGTTTGCATCCGTAACCTGGTAGCTATACGCAGCCGTCAGCGGCGACGCGACAAGCTGGCAACCTTGCTGCGATAGGACCAACGGGTCACACAGAGCCGATGAGTCCAGCCCCTTCATGTTAGCCGTCCGCCATGAGCTACTGTTCAGGTCAGCGAGCGTCGGGTAATAGCCGTTAGTTGCATAGAAGGCTTCCAGATGGGCCTGCAAAGCATCGATATCAGTTTCACGCTGTGAATCATCCGCCGAGACCGGGGTGCCATCGCCTGTGCCGGCGCCACCGCTGCCATCCACATCCAGAGGACACATGATGCCCGTCGACACACCGGCGCGAATCGGATCAACGCAGCCTGAACCGCCCCCAGACCCGCCTGTCAGCCCTTCATTACCGATGTCCACCGTCTGGCAATTCACGCCCTTGTGGTGTGAGGTCGGGAGGTACAAGTCCGTGTTGTCGCTCGTATAATCACCACCATAATAAGACGACACACCCCCCATTAACGCGTTGCTTACCGCCGCCGAGGGGTCAAAATCACTACTCGTGGTCTTATAGGTCACGCAAAACTTATATTTACTGTCGGAAAGCTTGGTATAGGTAATGTACGGCGAGGTTTTCTTTATGCCCGCCGCGCGCAAGCTTGCAGGTATTGCAAAGTTGCTATCCGTGTAGTTATTGAGGCTGTCGGCCATGGAATTGGCCAACTTGTCGGTCTGGGCATCCTGTTTCGTGGCGCCCGCTTGCATGAGTACCAGCACCAACATGACGACCGTAAAGAGCCCGATCACTCCCAGACCGATCTTGAATTTGATGATCCCGCGGTAGTTCAAGTTCATATTTTCCCCTACCGGCCCGCGTGTTCGTCACGCCAGTAATATGCCAGCATGCCGCCGAATACGACAAGCAGGACCAGACAGTCCAGGGCTATATGGAGTAAGGAGTCATGCGACTGACCGCCCAGCTTCATAAATATAGCCGACACCAGGCCGACCAGCGTAAACAGACACACCAGAAAACTCACGATTTGCGTAAACTGTGTGCTGCGCCGCTTGGACGGGTCCTGGCGCAAAGCCGGTTGGCCCAGCTCCCGCTTTTTAGCATGCAGAAACAGCAGCGCAAAGACCGGCACGCTCACGATTAATAGCGCTGTCGGAAATGCCAGCACATCAAAGCCCATTTTGCCATTCACCAGCGCGATCAGCGCCGCCGTGAGCCCGCCCGCCGCCGTAAACAGGCTGATTGTCATAAATACATACTCTACTCCCATCGGGCTCAGCACTTGCACTACTGCCGACGGGTTAACTGGTTCCGACACACTGGTATCTGCCGGGTTGCTAGGGATTAGTTGTTCCATTTTTACTTTCTTCCGCTTATCTACAGCCGAAGTATAGCATTGCCCCGGCAAGGCCACAACAAAATGCTTATGCTATGATTCACGGCGTAGCACCGCAAGCGTTTCGATGTGCGGCGTCTTGGGGAAAAAGTTGTAGACTTCGAAGAAATCGATGTCGTATTTGGTCTGCAAAAGCGCCAGGTCACGTGCCTGGGTGGCCGGATTGCAGCTGAGGTAGATGATCTGCGGCGGCAGCGCTTCCAGGCAGCGTTCGGCCACTTTGGCGTGCAGACCGGCCCGCGGCGGATCAAAAATGACCGGCCGGTCCGGTACGATGTACTCCAGCGCTTTTTCGGTAGATGTCTCAATTACTTTAGTATCTAAACTAATTTCTGCGGCGGCGTTCTGCCGCGCCATGTTGGCCGTGGCCGGATCGAGTTCTATCAGTTCCACCCTGTTTTTCGCTACACTCAGGCCGATACTCCCCACCCCGGCGTACATATCCACCGGATCGCCGGCGCAGTGCTCACGGATGCGTTCCAGCGCCTTTTCGTACATAGGCAGGTTGACCTGGAAAAAGCTCTCGACGTCGTAGGTAAACGGCCGGCCCAAAATACTGTCCTGTAGCGTGGCGTCGCCCAATTCGTACAGCAGCCGCGTCGGCACGCTGGCCGGGCTTTTCGGATTGCTGTAATACACCCGCAGGCCTTTTACTTCGCCGGGCAACCCGATGTCGGGAAGGCTGTCGTTTTTTGTATACAATGCCGCTACCACGTCACCATTTTGACCGCAGCGAACAATTATCGTTTTCAGGTCCCCTGCCCGTACGTCGGTTTCTTGGAGTTCAGCCAGCACCGCCCGGGCCCCTGCGTCCAGTGCCGACAGCGCCAGTTCACTACCCTCCACGATCTGTTTGCCGTGGCTGCCTCGCCGGTGCAGAGCCAAACGCAGCCCCTGTTCATCACCCCAGAAGCTGTACTCCATTTTGTTGCGGTAATGCCATTCCGTATCCGTATGCACCACCGATGTTGTGGACAGCTCCGGCAGGCCAACTTTCTCATGCGCAAACAATTCCCGCACGATCTCACCCTTATACCGGTTCTCCGCATCGAATGTCATCATCTGCCACGGGCTGGTCGCCAGATAATTTTCCTCACACGGCTTGGCCCGCTCGGGCGACGCCTGCACAACCTCTTCAGCGATGGCCTCGGCGTAGCTCCGCTTTTTCTTGATAACCCGCACCCGCACCACTTCGCCCGGCAGCGCATTCCACACGAACACCTTGCGGCCGTCCGCGAGTTCCGCCAGCCCCTGCCCGCCGTGCACCAATTTCTGAATCGTTACTTCTTCCATGAGTCCTCGATAATACGTACTATATCCGCCGGCTTCTCCGCGAACGCCCCGGGCTCCAGCCCCTTAAGTTGCTCCGGGTCGGCAAAGCCCCAGCCCACTGCCAGGCTATGCACGCCGGCACGCGTGGCCGCCGTCACATCACCCAGTTCGTCACCGACATACCAGACCCACTGCCTGGGGAGCCGGTAGCGCACCAGTAACTGCCGGATGAGCCCCGGCTTGCCGGTCAGGCCCGCGCTGCTGCGGACAGCCCTGAAGCAACTCAGGATACCCTGCCGCCTGAGCAGGTGGCGGATGTTGTGACCGCTGTTCGAACTGGCGATAAAAAGCAGGTAGCCATCCTGATACAGCGTGCGGATGACGTCGATCATCCCACTGAACGGCTCCACATCTTCCATATGCGCCCGCATCACCCGCCGGCCCCTGAAATAAACGACCGGCAGCCGCCAGACCGGCACACCCAGGTGCAGCGCCAGGCGCTTCATCGACATCTTGCGAAACTCCTCAAGCTGTTCCGCGCTGTGATTGGCGGTATCACCCGCCTCCCTTTTCAGGAAATCAAACACGTACTCAAAACTGTCGGCAATAGTGCCATCAAAGTCAAAAATAACCGCCTGCCGGCGGCTGCTTTGCCCACCAGTTCTCCTCTGTCGCACCATGCGTAAACTATATCATACGATCCCCAACGGAGCTGTACTGCTCAAACGCCCGGCCCCCTTCGGTCAGAAATTTGCATAATAGTATAAAAAATTATATTATATAGATTATGTCCAAGCCCTACATCTTCCATGGAGAAGCCGGCCCACCGGAAAGATTGCATCCACATAATGGAGATCAACCCATGTACCCAATTCTAGTACTCCAATCTAAATACAAGGTTCCACAGGGCACAGCACAGGAGCTGGCAAATGGTGGCGGTATACAAGTAGATGTAGGATACCTCTCGTTTAATGGCATAAGAGGGGAGAATCGCATGGGGCCCAATTCCTACTATTCTGACATGGCGTCTCTGACAGTTATAGATACGCGTCCCGATGATACTGAAGATATGGACGGACTTGTCGTATGGGACGGAGAGAACGTACAGCTACCCCATATCGAAGTCTTGGGCACAGTAAATTCTAAAGTCCATATACAGATGCCGGGTGCCGCTCGCAAGCTTTGGGGCAGCCTGCCCGGAACTCCGCAGGCACATGCTAAGGTTAGTGTGAAATACCTGGCTCCCGACCTGGCTCCCGACCTTGCGCCCGAGGATCAGGAAGACCTCTGATCTACACCGGGGCGTAATCCACGTGGCAGGCGCCGCGGCCGATTTTTTCGGTGTACTTTTGGTGGTACGCTTCGGCCCGATAAAACGGGCCGGCCATGGTGATTTCGGTGACTATACCGCCGTCGAATTTCGGCTGCAGCTCATCCCGCACCCGCTCGGCGACTTCTTTCTGCTCATCGGTGGTATAGAAAATGGCGCTGCGGTAGTTTTCGCCCACGTCCGGGCCCTGCCGGTTCAGCTGAGTGGGATCATGCATGCGGAAGAATTGCCGGACCAGCGTCTCAAAGCTGACCGTGTCAGCATCGTACTCGATCCAGACCGCTTCGGCATGACCGGTCGTGTGCGAAAGTACATCTTCGTATGTTGGGTTTTCGGTAGTGCCGCCGGTGTAGCCGGCGATGGTCTGCGTCACGCCGGGCACCTGGTCAAAATACCACTGCACTCCCCAAAAGCACCCTGCCGCAAAAATTGCCTGTTCCATACCCCGGTAGCCCTCACTTATCTGTTACTAGTATAGCACGGATGGTGTACAGAGTGCGCCCCGCCGGCTCTTAAGCAACGATTTCACGACGCTTGTCTACAAAATTGCCACGTATATAGGCATCGGTATTACACCAGACACGGCGTGGCACAGCTTTGTATAAACGCCGGGGGCAACCACCCTTAAACGGCTCGTGGCTTAGGTCCTCGCCAAAGTCCGTCGTGTAAATCCGCCGGGCGGCAGCAATTTCCGCTGAGCGGGTAAGCTCGCGGGCGGTCATCTCCAGATATACGCCGAGACCGTCCCCCTCCCCCGCATTCGATCTGTATACAACCACAAATATGTTGGGGTTGCCGGCAATATTCCGACTATGCTGGTTGCCCGGCCAGGAAGCCCAATACATATTGAGCGCCTCGTCAAAATAGGCAAAAACAGGCGTGTTCCAGGGCATACCATCAGGACGGACCGTGGCGAGCGTAGCATACGACACCTCGGCAAGAATGCTTCGTAACTCCGGTGGTAAGTTTGTGCATTTCATCGCACAGAGATGATACTACCTGTGGTATGTAGGTGGAAAACTGTTGTGCAAAAACTGCACAAATGCTAAAATCCGCTTATGCAGCCCCCTACCGAAGCGGTCCGTACGTATTTCGCCAAACTTGGCCTGGAGCCGGAGATTGCCGATATATACCTCGCCCTGCACAGCAACGGCCCGCAGACCATTTCTGAGCTATCCCGCACCTCGGGTGTGGAGCGGACGCGGATCTATCGTCTTGTTGATACGCTGCTCGCCAGCAATCTCATAGAGGTGGAAACTCACTATAAACGCGGCGTCATCAAGGCCGCACCCATCGCCAATCTGCACATTCTTATCAGCCAAAAAGAGCAGGAACTCAAAAGCCTGCAAGACGATCTAGGCCTGATCGAACAGGTGCTCGGTCGCAATTCCCTGTCTGACCCCACTACCCGGGTGCAGTTCTACCATGGCCCGGAAGGTATCCGTCAGATGCTATGGAACGAGCTCAAGGCAGATACCGAAGTGATCGGCTACAATTACCGCATCTTGGAGGAGGCCACTGGCAAACAATTCATGATCCGATGGACTGAAGCGTTTGAAGAGCAGGGCCTAACACAGCGGCTGCTCTTGAATGACGACTTCGCTGAGAGTTGGCAGGAGAACACACCCGGGATTGCCACGCAACGCCGTGTTACCGGGATTCAATACCACTATATTGATCCTGGGATCTTCCGCATTACCCACTCATGCGACGTCTACAACAACGTGACAGCCTACTATCATTGGAGAGATACCGAGGTTTTCGGTATCGAGATATATAACCAAGAGATCGCGGACACCCAGCGCCAGTTCTTCGATCTGCTTTGGCCTAAGTCACGACCCGAAAAAAGGTTTTAAGCTACTCGCTGACCTCTACGTCCCGCCAGAAGGCCACGTAGTTTGCGAAATCTTTGTGCACGATATCAATGGCACTCGGCTTAGGGTCAGGGTAGCTCCAGGCGTTATCCTTACTCCAGTCGTCGCCCTGTCCCACGTCAAAGTACTGGCAGACCCCTTTCCACGGACAGGTATACGGCGTGGGGCTTTCGCGCAAAAACTCCTTTTTGACCTTACCCGGCGGGAAATACCAGTTCTGTTCGATATAAATCAGCTCGTCTTTATCGGCCTCGGCGATCACCTTGCCCTTCCATATAGCTTTCATGCGCTGCTATCCTCCTGTACCTGCTTAGTATACACGGTTGGCCTGGACTGCGCCCCGCCTGCAAAATTCCTTGCCAACTCATG
>Ga0207705_10003200_pt1 | contig 12469 bp, 14 predicted proteins | sample KBSC13metaG_FD_184314 | JGI IMG/M metagenome (GOLD analysis project Ga0207705, IMG submission 184314) | Corn rhizosphere microbial communities from Kellogg Biological Station, Michigan, USA - KBS C1-3 metaG (SPAdes) (version 2) | ecosystem: Host-associated > Plants > Roots > Rhizosphere > Soil ...
CGGCTTCCATAACGGCATCACATTGCTTTCGAATGGCAACTTGCCGATGAAATGCGAGCGCAAGGCACTCGTTCCGTCCCCTCTGCCTGGCCGGGGCTTTCACCCGGTGAGTTGCGCGCCTAGATAGCGGTGCATGATGTCATTCAGCCGTACTTCCGCGCTTGCGGCGTCGTTGCTGCTTGCCGCCTGCTCCGCCGGCGGCCCGGATTCGTCCGGCGAAACCACCGTCACAGCCGCCGACACGCAGTCCTATTCGGGGATAGGCCCGCAAGAGACGGTGCATTTCACCGGGACGGAACCCTTTTGGGGCGGGCAGGTTTCGGGCACCACGCTGACCTATCAGACCCCGGACGACCGGGCGGGGCAGATATTGACCGTCGGACGTTTCGCGGGGCGCAACGGCATTTCGTTTTCAGGAGACCTGGGCGGCCAGCCGTTCGTGCTCGCTGTCACGCCCGGCAAGTGCAGCGACGGCATGAGTGACCGCGCCTATCCGTTCACGGTCACCTTGCAAGTGCGCGGCGAACAACGCCAGGGTTGCGCGTGGAGCGACAAGCATCCGATGACCGGAGCGCCCGCATGAGCGACACAGCGAGCCCGCCGCGCCAGCCGGCCTTGTTCATCCCCCATGGCGGGGGCCCGTGTTTTTTCATGCCCGATCCGCAGGGCACCTGGCGCGGGATGGAACATTACCTGCAGGGCCTGGCCGCGAGCCTTCCGGCCCGGCCGCGCGCGATCCTGATCGTTTCGGGCCACTGGGAAGCGCCCGCCTTCACTTTCACGGGCTCTGACGGGCATCCAGGCCTGATCTACGATTATTACGGCTTCCCTCCCGAAACCTACCGCATTGCCTGGCCCGCCCCCGGTGCGCCTTGGCTTGCCGAGCGCGGCGAGGAGCTGGTCGCGGCGGCCGGCCTTCCCGCGGGGATCGATCGCGAGCGCGGCTTTGACCACGGCGTTTTCGTGCCGCTCAAGGTCGCCTTCCCAGAAGCCGACATCCCGGTGGTGCAGATGTCGCTCCACGCCTCGCTCGATCCGGCACTGCATCTCGCCGCGGGCCGGGCGCTCGCGCCGCTGCGCGACGAAGGCGTGCTGATCATCGGCTCGGGCATGAGCTTTCACAACCTGCGGGCATACGGCGATCCGCGCGTGCGCGAGCCGGCTGCCGAGTTCGACAGCTGGCTGACCGGCGCCGCCGAGGCTCCGGCGGCGGAGCGCACCGACCGTCTTGCGCACTGGCAAGCGGCGCCGTGGGCGCGCCTGGCGCATCCGCGGGAAGAGCATCTGTTGCCGCTGATGGTCGTGGCCGGCGCTTCGGCATCACCGGGAGCGCATGACTATGGCGAGGAAGTGCTCGGCGCGGCGGTTTCGGCCTTCCGCTTCGCCTGAGCGGCAACCGCATAGCCAAAAAAGTCCGGCCCCATCCGCCGTAGCGAACCGTTGCCGGTCTTCGTCGCCGAGCGGTTGCGAACGCAGGAAACCGCACCTAGGCACGTTCCAAAGAGGAGAATCCGCGTCATGCTCGAACACGTTCCCGCCTGGCTGGGCAAAGCGCTGAAGAACGTGCGCGCGGGCCACGGCAAGCTGGCGATCGCGACGCTGGGCGCCGAGGGACTGTTGAACAAGGGCGGCTTCCGCCTGACGTCTCCCGCCTTCAATGACGGCGAGCCGCTCGACCCCAGCTTCACCGCCGACGAGGAGGATGCCGTCGCCCCGCCGCTCGAATGGACCGCGCCGCCGCCCGACGCGGTGGAGCTGGCGCTGATCGTCGAGGACCCGGACTCGCCGACGCCGGAGCCGTTCTGCCACTGGCTGGTCTGGGGCCTGAGGGCGCAGCAAGGCAAGCTGCTCGAAGGCGAAACCCCGCCGCGCGTCGGCAAGAACAGCTTCCGCAACTCCGAATGGCTGCTGCCCGATCCGCCGACGGGCCACGGCTCGCACGACTACGTATTTCAGCTGTTTGCGGTCGACACCGGTATCGCGCTAATGCCCGGCGCCAGTCGCGCCGAACTCGTCGAAGCCCTCAAGGGCCACGTCGTGGCGGCCGCCATAATTACGGCAACATACGAACGAAACGAAGATGGGGATGATTTCTCCGAGGACTGGGACGAAGCCGACGATATCGACTAAGAGTGCGCTACCGAATCTCTAGCCTGGAAAGGATGGGCCCATGGCCAAGAACAATGCGTTGCAGAAACCGGTGAACCTTTCGCCTGAACTCGAAGCGGTCGTCGGCAAGGGTCCGCTGACCCGCGCCCAGGTCACCAGCAAGGTGTGGGACCACATCAAGGCGAACGGCCTGCAGGACCAGACCGACAAGCGGATGATCAATCCGGACGCCAAGCTCGGCGCGGTCACCGGCAAGGACCAGATCTCGATGTTCAAGATGACCGGCGCCGTTTCCAAGCACATGAGCTGACGGCGACGCCGGGCTCAGGCCCGGCTGTGAATTAGGCGCGGGCGAGGCAGCGGGAGGGCTGCCTCGCCCGTCGTCGTTTCGGATATGCGAAACCTTCACGAATCCGGAAATTGGCTTGTCGCGAGGCGTCCGCCCGTGGCATCATGCGCGGCGACTGGACGCCCGCCGCGCGGTGCGTCCGCACGAGAGGAAAGACCCGCACCATGGCTACCATCGTCGGCGGCATCGCTACGTCGCACACCCCCACCATCGCCTTCGCCAAGGACGCGAACAAGATGGACGACCCGGTCTGGAAGCCGATCTTCGAAGGCTATGAGCCGGTCCAGGAGTGGTTCCGGGAGACGGCGCCGGACGTGCTGGTCTACATCTACAACGACCACATGACCGCGTTCTTCGAGCACTACAGCCACTTCGCCCTCGGCGTTGGCGAGGAATTCGGCCCGGCGGACGAAGGCGGCGGCCCTCGCGCCATTCCCGCGATCAAAGGCGATCCGGAGTTCGCCGCGCATGTCGCCCGGGTGATGGTGGCCAACGAATTCGACCTCTCCTACTTCCAGGGCAAGAACCTCGACCACGGGGCTTTCTCGCCGCTTTCGGTGATGGTCGACCATGACGACAAGGGTTGGGCCTGCAAGCTGCTCCCCGTCGTCTGCGGCGTGCTAACGGTGCCTTTGCCGAGCGCGCGGCGGTTCTGGAAGTTCGGCAAGAGCCTGCGCCAGGCGATCCTCAGCTATCCCAAGGACATCAAGGTCGCCATCGCCGGCACCGGCGGGCTCAGCCACCAGGTTCACGGCGAAGGCTGCGGGTTCAACAACACCGAGTGGGACATGGAGTTCATGGACCGGCTCGAGAAAGACCCGGAGAGCCTGCTCGACCTCACCGTCACCGAACTCGCCAAGCGCGGCGGCTGGGAAGGCGCCGAGGTGGTCATGTGGCTGATGATGCGCGGCGCGCTCTCCGAAAAGGTCGAGGTGACCCACAAGACCTACTTCCTGCCTTCGATGACGCCGATCGCGACGATGATCTTCGAGGAAGTATCCAATGACGCTCCGGTCGAGCCGGTCGAAAGGACCCGCGAGCGCGCTTGGCACGACTATGCTGGGTCGGAAGACCTGGAGGGCACTTATCCCTTCACGATCGAGCGCTCGGTCAAGGGTTTCCGCATCAACCACTTCCTCCATTCGCTGACCGACCCGAAAGTGCGCAAGGCGTTCAAGGCGGACGAGGAAGCGACTCTCGCCGCCGCCGATCTGAGCGACGAGGAACGCGACCTGATCCGCCGGCGCGACTGGATCGGGATGATCCATTACGGCGTGATCTTCTTCATGCTGGAGAAGCTCGGCGCGGTCACCGGCGTGCCCAACCCGGCGATCTACGCCGCGTTCAAGGGCATGAGCCTCGACGACTTCCAGAAGACGCGCAACGCCGCGATCACTTACGGCGTGGGCGGCGAGGAGAAATAGGCGCGCCGCGAAACGGCCAATCGATCACCTCTCCGGTCCACAACGCCAGCCAGACCAGCACCGGCTGAGCGAGCATCCGGGGCACGTGGTAGGCCAGGCCCCATCCATGATCGGGCCGCGCCATGTCGATCATGAAGTGGTTGATGTTGGCGGGCCAGACGCACAGCGCGTAGAGTGCCAGAGCCACGCCGGCCATCCGGCGCAGCGGCGGTGAAATGGACTGCGCCAGAACCGCCGCGCCACGCCGCGACGAGGCCATTCGTGATATAGGGGTCGCCGACGGCAAAGGCCTCGGCCGCGTGCGGGCTTTCCGCGGCAAAGAGCAGCAGCGCTTCCGCCGGCGGATCGCCATCCGGACCCGCCACGGCGCCGCCGAGCAAAAGCTCACCACGCGCCGCGGCGGCTTGCGCCCGATCCAAGTGCTCGGCGCGAAAGGCGGGGCGCCGATCGAGGTAGTCGGGCGTCAATGTGTAAGTCAGGAGGAAGTGCTTCACGAGAGCATTAGAAACAACACCGGACCTGTAGGAAAGGCCCGCCTTCACTCTTGTCCGATGCGCTCAGGCTGCGTCCTCCAGCGTGCCTCCGCGTCCGAACAGCCGTCCGAGCAACCCCTTGCGCACCACCTCGGGCTCCGGCTCCTTGGAGTTGGCGAAGCGGCGGCGCAGGCTGGAGCCGGTGAGCTCCTGCACTTGCTCGACCGGCTTGCGGGTGATCAGGCCGACGACCGAAGGCTCGTCCCCGGCCTCGTCCGTTTCCGCGCGCGGCGCGGCCGGGGCGGCGAGAACCTCGGCGCCGGTGTGCACGCAGATCAGTTCGGGCCGCATGTCGATCATGCCGGCGATCGCCGGAATTCCGCCGGGGAATCCGTGCCGTTCATACTCGGCGGCGATGGCCTGCTGAAAGCGCAAAGCGCGCCACCAGTAGCCGACCACGTAATCGACGTAACGCATCGGCGCCTTGGCCGGACTGTCGTCGCGGAAGAAGTGCCGCTGCTTGTGGAAGATCAGCGCGGTATTGAGCGGCGCGAACCCTTCCACTTCGAGGTAGATCTCGATGTCCTCCTCACGGCCGGCCCATCCGGGGCCGTCCGGCGCCAGGCATTCGGCGTGGAGCTGGCGCGGAGTGGCGGCGGAGAACCGGAAGGCCTCGTCTGTATACAGCCCCAGCGTCACGTAAGGTTCGTGAAGCCGGCCCTTTTCGAACGCGATGTCGAGCTGGTTCGCGAGCGCGAGCGTGACGCCGGTGACCGGTTCGCCCTCTTGCGCAGCGATCGCCTCGACGAGGTCTTCCCAGCCCGAGACAACCACTCCATCGCGCGGCAATGCCAGGCACAAGCCCGCAATCTCGGTGTCCATCGTCTCGAGCTGCTCGGTGAGGAAAGCCTCCGCCCGGTCGAGCTCGCCCGCCTCGCACAGCGCGCGCAGCTCGTCGTGGAAAGCCTGTTCGCCCTCGGCGTCGGCGAAGAGTTCCTGCAATAGGTGCATCGTGTGCAGCCTTTCTCCCTGAGCCGCGGTCCCTCCTCCGGCTTTGATACGGGCTACCGCAAAATCCTGACAGGCCGTTCACCACGCTTGGATACCATGAGGTTAACGGGCAGCTTGCCCTTCGCCCATCCGGCACTGCTTTGGATCGCCTTCGTGAGACTCACTGGCGGCGTGGACATGCAACTAAGCGGACAGCGCGCTCAACCGGCCAAAACGGTTCACCGCGCCGTCTGCCCGCGTCACCTCTAAAGTTAACGCCTCCATCGCGCTCGTTCATCTGCCAGCAAGCTGCGGATGGAAAGTCCAGACTTCGGAGAGTTCAACGCCTGACACGCAGACCAAAGCAATCGAGCTTACGTACGGATCGACGAATTCCAATATCCGGCAGCGAACGAGCGGCGCCGGATCGATTGTTGTGAATATTTTCCATAACATCAACTTATGAGGACCTGGGCCATGAATAGTCTTTTCAGAATGTCGACCGCTCCCTTCCTGCTGGCCGCGCTGGCCATTCCGGCATGGGCCGGCCTGTCGGCGCAGCCGCAGGCCGGCGACGCGAGCCAGATCGATGTGACCGGCACGCCGCCGCCCGCCGACCTTGCCGGGCTTACTCCCGGGCCCGAGGTCGAAGGCTATATCTCCGCGCGCCACCGCGGGCAGATGCAGGTCATCGGCTCGAACGGCCAGACCACCGACATCCTTCTCGCCGACGCGACGAAGATCAGCGGCAGCGGCGGCTTCCTCGGCCTCGACAAGACCAAGGCCGGCCCGGAAGCGCTGCTCAACGGCCTGCCCGTCAGCGTGAAGACGGTGCAATGGCAGGGTGGCCTGGTCGCGAGCCAGGTCAAGTACAAGGCCAACAACCTCGCTACCGCGGCGATGATCCGTACCGGCACCGCCCAGAAGTTCGGCGAGCACGACGTGGCGATCTCCCGCAACACCGCGGCGACCGAAGCCCTGCGAGGCCGCGTCGGCGACATCGACCAGTACGACATCAAGGGCACGACCAACGTCTATTTCGACACCGGCAAGGCGAACCTTTCGGCCAAGGAGCAGGCTGACCTGTGCCAGGCGGCCGAACAGGCCAAGGGCATGAACAACGCCCTGCTGCTGGTCGTCGGCTACACCGACTCGGTCGGCAGCGAGGACTACAACCAGAGCCTCAGCGAGCGCCGCACGGGGCGGGTGGTCAACTACCTGCAGCAGAAGTGCGGCTGGGCGCCGTACCGCATGCTTAGCCCGACGGGCATGTCGGAAGCCGACCCGGCGGCCGACAACAGCACCGCTGAAGGCCGCGCGCAGAACCGGCGGGTGGCGGTCAACATCATGGTCAGCAAAGCCGTCGAAGGGCTGTAGGCCACGTTGCGGGGCGGCTTCGGCCCGCCCCGCGCCAAAGCGCCGGGCCCTTGCAGGACCCGGCGCCGGGGGGGTGATCGGGAGGCTTGGGCTTAGCGGCTGTAGTAGCCGTTCCCGTAATAGCCGCCGTTGTAACCGTTGTAGTTGTAGCCGTTGTTGTAGTTGCCGCCGCGATTGTAGCCGTTATCGTACTGGTTGTAGCCGCCGCGGTAGCCGTCCCGGCGGTCACCGTCGCGATCGCGGTCGTGCTGACGGCGGCGCTCGTAGCGGTTGTCGTAACGATCGTAGTGGTTGTTGGACGAGGCGATCGCCGCGCCGAGGGCCAGGCCGATCACGCCGCCGATCACCGCCGCGCCGGCGTCGCCACCGCCGCGGTGTCCGTAATATTCCCGCGCCGAGGCCGGAGCCGAGGCACCGAGCGCCGTCGCGGCCAGCGCGGTGCCGAGGGCGATCTTCTTGAACATGTTCATCGTCAATCTCCGCTGCCCGGTCCGCGAGAGGCGAAATTGCCACAAGCCGCATCGAAGCATCGCCGATCGTTATGAACAGCCCCGGTTGAATGGAGTCGGGACGGACTTGGCAGGCTCCGTTCATCTTTATCGGTAGTTTGATGAACGTAGCCGACCCTTGGGCCGCGAATGGTCCCAATGGTCGCACTCGCCATGGGCCTATTCCGATACCGTGTCCGCCAGCCCGTCGAGCAGCGCCGGGAAGCTTTCGCGCGCCGCCGCCTGGGGATCGGCCGCGCCGTCCTTGCGCAGCTCCCATGGGGCGGCGAAGCGGCGCGGGTCGAGCCGGGCGAGCAGCCACATCAGCAGCCGGTCGCTCGGCACGCGCTTTTCCGCCACCAGCTCGCCTTCCTGCCACACCTGCTCGGTGCGGCCGTTGATCGCCCGGTCGAAAGCAATCGCGGAGAGGCGCCCGACGGCGAGCTGGTCGGCCGTGTCCCACGCCGCGGCGAAGGCCGGCGAGCGGGCCCGCAGGCGATAGGCGGAGCGCGCGGTGAGGCGCGCGGCGGCGCTGGCGAGATGGACCGAGCCGGTCTCGGCGAGGTTTTCGAGGAACAGCCGCTGGCGCTCGGCGCTCCACCCGACGAGACGCTTGCGGCTCCCTTCCAGCGGCACGCCGTCGAATGGGATCGCCTGTTCCGGCAGCAGATCGGTCGGCCAGACCTCGCCCCGTTCGGCGGACGGCACCAGCGACAGGCTCGGCCCGCCTTCCTCGTCCGCCGCCTTGCCGACGGCCTCGACGCGGTCCGTCGCCGCGTTCCATTGATCGAATTCCTCGGGCGTCAGGTCCCGTTTGGCGCGTCGTGTCATGATCATTGCTCCTTGCGAGTCGAAAAAGGAGCGGGTCATCTAGGGCATGCGGGGGCGTGTAGGAAAACGGTCTCCGCTTGTTGGGTGCATTTTGTTGGATTTGCTGCCACCTGGACGGTGGTGGGGTGTCGCGTCTAGCTCGCCGCGATGTGCGCGCGGAACCAGTCGGCGAGTTCGTCTTCGGCCAACTCCCCGGCGGCAAGGGATAGGATGGCGACGACGAGCTCGGCGTCGCTGGCATCGAGCCGGTAGCCGTTGAGCACCAGAAAGGTTTCGGCGATCACCGCCGCGGTGCGCCTGTTGCCATCGACGAACGGATGGTTTCGGGCAAGGCCGAAGGCGTAGGCGGCGGCGAGAGCGGCCGCATCGGGGTCGCCGTATGCCGCCTTGTCTACCGGACGGCCCATGGCGCTTTCCAGCGCCCCGGCGTCGCGCACCCCTTCCCCGCCGCCATGCTCGGCAAGCTGCTCGGCATGAGCGGCCAGCGCCACCTCGGTGGCGATCCAGACCCAGACTTGCGCCACGTTAAGCCCTCTGCCCTGAAGGGGAGAGGGTTGGGAGAGGGGCGTGCAACCGAACAGCCCCCTCTCCCTCCGCGCCTGCGGCGCTCCTCCCTCTCCCCTGAAGGGGAGAGGGCAGTTCGCCCGTCACTTGGCGAGTTCGCGCAAGGCGCGCTTGCGCCGCGCCATCACCTCGCGCGCGGCGGCCATCTGCGCTTCGAAATCGGGCTCCTCGGCGGAAAGCTCGATCCCGCGCGGCGTCGTGACGACCGACAGCGTATCCCCTGCCCCCGCGCCGAGCTGGGCCAGCACTTCGCGCGGCAGGATGATCCCGGCGGAGTTGCCGATCTTGGTGATCTTGAGGGTGGTGTTCATACGCGCGTTATAACCAATGCCGAGCGCGAAAGCAAGGTTGGCGCTTTAACCGAATTCTCAGCCCGATCTGCCATCTCACCGCCATGCTGCGCGACCTGATCGCCCTGCTCGACAAGCCCCTGCTCCTGCTGATCGTGATGGCGATCGGCGGGGTGATCGGCATTGCGCTGGAGAATGCGCTCAACCGGATCGACCGGGAGAAGCGGCGCGCTTACTGGCGCGGGCGCCATGCGGTGAAGGGCGTGGCGGGCAAGTCCGCCCCCTCGACGCGGCCCGGAGCGTTCGCAGCCGATCAGCTCAAGGCGGTCATGAAAGCCCGCTTCAAGGCGCGCGCCCTGCTCAACCGGCCCGAGGCGCAGGTCTTCAAGGCGCTCGACCGGGCGGTCATCGCCCGCAATCCCGGTTGGCAGGTGATGGCGCAAGTCAGCCTCGGCGAATTTCTCGCCAGCGAGGACAAGAACGCCTACCTCGCGGTCAACTCCAAGCGCGTGGACTTCGCGCTGATGGACGGCGACTGCCACGTGCGCCACGCGCTCGAATACCAGGGCAGCGGCCACCACCAGGGCTCCGCCGCCGCCCGCGACGCGGTCAAGAAGGAAGCCCTGCGCAAAGCCGGGATCGGCTATCACGAGGTCGTCGCCGGGCACACCACACCGGCCGAGCTGAAGCGCCTGATCGAAAAGCTGGTGCCGCCGGCGAAGGGCGCGAAGGCGGCCTAGGAGCGCAACTTTTCCTCGACGCCACCCCTCCCCCCTGTCGTCACCGTCCCCTTCCCTTTTTCGTCACCCCGGACTTGATCGGGGGTCCCGCTGTCTGAGGCTGCGCCGAACAAGCGAGACCCCGGCTCGGAGGCCGGGGTGACGAGGGTGGAATGGAGCCGCCGCGGGCCGCACGCTCGGAGTTTAGTATTGTGTCCCCGGAATTCTATGTAGTATTGTGTCCCCGGAATTCTATGTCCCCGGAATTCTAGTTCTCCCCAGAAAAATCGCTCTCACCGAGAGAGGCCTCAACCTTTCGTAGCCAAGCCGGTCCTTGTATTCCGGAGAGTAGGCAGTTGGCGGCACTCCACCACCGCTGACCATGGGGACGGTGACGCGCATTTCCCCGGTGAGCCCTACATAAGGCGTAAACCCGCGCTCACCGTCCCCCGCCCTTTGTGCCGAAGGAACTGCCCGGCTGCAATGCGGCAGGGTCGCCATATCTACCCTACAAACGTCTAGGCGCTGAATGAACCCACGGGACCGCACCGCAACGGCAAGGCATTAGGGGCACATTCGCTACACTAGGTTAAGCGCCTTCCAAACGCCTCGATGCAAAATTATTCTTTCGGACGAATTGAAAACAGAGTTCCGATTCCTGAACTTGAATGTAAAGAATTTAAGGCCGCTGGGACGCTGTGAGATGGTCCCAATGGCACTGCACTCAAAAAGAGATTCAAGAATCTTCCTCGCCGTTTCCTCGTCTACACCCTCAGCTCTCATTTCAGCTACAAATTCCTGAAATGCAAACTCTCGTTTCTTTAGGCGCGAAAGAGCTCTGACAAACGCCTCGATTTCAGGCTGGGAACAATAACCGTTTAGTTCGTCCTTAATTTCCGGGAGAAAGTACTTAATTGAGTAATCCCGAAGACCGCTCTTAACCTGATTGGCTGTGAGTCGTTCGCCAGTACTGAACGTTTGAATATGTGAAAGTATTTGCAGAAAATCCCTTGGTGTATGCCTAGTCATTTCAAGGCAGTAAGTAACTGTAGCGGTGTGATCTATTTCTGTAGGAAAGAAATCTCGAAAGACATTGGTCTCTTTCTTCAGAAATAAAGTCGCTCGTGCATCGGCTATCTCGACGAGTTTACTTTTCTCCGGCTCCCTTGGGTCGTGGAACCAATCCAATTCGATTGAGTAATCTTGCCTAATCTTATTTTTATTGGCATTAGACGTCTTTTCGAAAAGATCCGTCCTGCACAATATGATAATTTTAACGGGCACCGCACAAGCGTGAAAAAACTCATTAAGTCTTCCGACCTCAAGTACTAAAGCGCCGATCGAGGTGAACTGCACCTCCCTCTTGGTCATGATATCATCCAAGCCATCTAGCACAATGATGTGTTGACTTGAGGTTTTGGTTCCCTGGATTATCTTCTTTAGAGACTCCACGTACACTGCGAGGTCGGCGTCCGCGTTCGCCTCTTCCGCTCGCTCAAATTCCAATACCTTTGGAATCCCAACCTTAAAGCCGCGCTTTGATGTCCGCTTTACGAGATTCCCGATGTCTGCGTCGCCGATCATGCCGGCACTCTTGAGTGCAGAGATCGCGCGTTCCCAAGTATCGGGTTCCTCATGAAGAAGGCCCGCATCCGAAGCCAGTGACTGCATTACGTACTGCAGCAGCAACCAAGCCCAAGCCGTGGGAAATCTCGCTTCAGGCTCCGGTGTTCCTTTGACCATTTTGGCAAACGAAGTGAACGGAAAATCACCTATGAAAATCATTTTCGAAAAGAGATCATGCGCCTCTTCGGATGAGAGTTCGATCCTCTTCCCAATGGCAGTCTTGCCCGATCCCTTGTATCCTAAGAAAAGAAATTCGTCTCCCTCGACCGCACATTTATATGCGCCTTCGAAGTCAACGTAACCATTTATCAGTAGCTCCGGGTTTCGGGCACGTTCCTTCTCGGCGCTGGCATAACCAAAATTGATCTTCCCGAAATCACTCATGCAATGCCCCCTCAGTCTGCGGAGTTATCAGGCTAGACTGTAATTAGCGATAGATTGCGCAATTGAAGTGCCTAGCGTCAGTCGTGCTCCCGCCCGCTCGCTCCAATATAAAGCTCTGAACCAATCTCCCGAAACTTCTCGCTCATCTCCGCCATCCCGGCCTCCGCCTCCTCGGCCGCGACGAACGTCGCCACCTCCGCATTCTGCTTCGCCGCGAACTCCCGCACCTCTTGCGTGATCTTCATCGAGCAGAACTTGGGCCCGCACATGCTGCAGAAGTGCGCCGTCTTGGCGCCTTCGGCGGGGAGGGTCTGGTCGTGGTATTGCTCGGCGGTGTCGGGGTCGAGGCTGAGGTTGAACTGATCGCGCCAGCGGAAGTCGAAGCGGGCGCGGCTGAGGGCGTCGTCGCGGACCTTGGCGGCCGGGTGGCCCTTGGCGAGGTCGGCGGCGTGGGCGGCGAGCTTGTAGGTGACCACGCCGACCTTGACGTCGTCGCGGTCGGGCAGGCCGAGGTGCTCCTTGGGGGTGACGTAGCAGAGCATCGCCGTGCCGAACCAGCCGATCATCGCCGCGCCGATGCCGCTGGTGATGTGGTCGTAGCCCGGGGCGATGTCGGTGACGAGCGGCCCGAGGGTGTAGAACGGCGCCTCGCCGCAGGCGGCGAGCTGCTTGTCCATGTTGGCCTTGATCTTGTGCATCGGCACGTGGCCGGGGCCTTCGATCATCACCTGCACGTCGTGCGCCCAGGCGCGCTTGGTCAGCTCACCCAGGGTGTAGAGCTCGGCGAACTGGGCCTCGTCGTTGGCGTCGGCGATGGAGCCGGGGCGCAGGCCGTCGCCCAGCGA
>Ga0207705_10003202_pt1 | contig 12464 bp, 5 predicted proteins | sample KBSC13metaG_FD_184314 | JGI IMG/M metagenome (GOLD analysis project Ga0207705, IMG submission 184314) | Corn rhizosphere microbial communities from Kellogg Biological Station, Michigan, USA - KBS C1-3 metaG (SPAdes) (version 2) | ecosystem: Host-associated > Plants > Roots > Rhizosphere > Soil ...
AGCCATCGAGATCGCCAACGACACGCCCTTCGGCCTCGCCGCCTCCGCCTGGACGCACAACCCCTCCGAGCAGCAGCGCCTCGTCACCGAGTTGCAATGCGGCTCCGTCTTCCTCAACGCGATGGTAGCCAGCGATCCCCGCCTACCCTTCGGAGGCATCAAGCACTCCGGCTACGGCCGCGAACTCTCCGCCGCAGGAATGCGCGAGTTCCTCAACGCCAAAACCGTCGTCATCGCCTCCGCCGAACCCGCACGATCCGAAACCGAATAGCCGGTGCCACGTTCGACTTTCGGACGCGGTTTCGCAGAATTCGCATCTTCGTAATCTCAAGGGCCAAGCACGCAATCCCGCTTTTCAGCTAAGCTACTGTGTTCCTGTGAAGTTCCTGCACCTTGCAGCGAAATCCGCAGGAGAAAACTCTGCCTGCCCAGAAGCATCTTAGCCAGAGAGGACCCCATGCCCGATCTCAAATACTTCACCGGCTTCGGCAACGAGTTCGCCACCGAAGCCCACCCCGGCGCACTCCCCGCAGGTCAGAACGCCCCGCAGACAGCCCCCCTCGGCCTCTATACCGAGCAGCTCAGCGGAAGCCCCTTCACTGCGCCGCGCCACCAGAACCGCCGCACCTGGACCTACCGCATCCGCCCCTCGGTCATGCACAAGCCCTACCAGCGCGTCGCCAACGGCCTCCTCCGCTCCACTCCCTTCAACGAAGTCGAGACCACACCCAACCAGCTCCGTTGGGACCCCCTCCCACTCCCCACCGAGCCAACCGATTTCATCGACGGCCTGACCACTCTCGCCGGCAACGGCAACCTCACCCTGCACACCGGCTGTGCCATCAACATCTACGCCGCCAACAAGAGCATGACCGACCGCTTCTTCTACACCGCTGATGGAGAACTCCTCTTCGTCCCCGAACTCGGCCGGCTCACCCTCCACACCGAACTCGGCATCCTCGATCTCGCTCCCGGCGAAATCGCCATCGTCCCAAGAGGCATCAAGTTCCGCGTCGAGCTACTAGAAAAACAAGCCCGCGGCTATCTCCTCGAAAACTACGGCCCCACGCTCCGCCTTCCCGAACTCGGCCCCATCGGAGCCAACGGCCTCGCTAACACCCGCGACTTCCTTACTCCCCACGCCGCCTACGACGATCGCGACAACAGCACGTTCCAGGTCGTCGCCAAGTTTCTCGGCAATCTCTGGGCCACCGACTTCGACCATTCCCCCCTCGACGTCGTCGCGTGGCACGGCAACTACGCACCCTGCAAATACGATCTATCCCGCTTCAACTGCATCAACACCGTCACCTTCGACCATCCCGACCCCTCCATCTACACCGTCCTCACCTCGCCCAGCGAGCTGCCCGGCACCGCAAACATCGACTTCGCCATCTTTCCCCCGCGTTGGATCGTCGCCGAGCACACCTTCCGCCCACCCTGGTTTCACCGCAACTTCATGAACGAATTCATGGGCCTCATCTACGGAGAGTACGACGCCAAAGCCGAAGGCTTCGTTCCAGGCGGAGCCAGCCTGCACAACTGCATGTCCGGCCACGGCCCCGACGCCGAAACCTACGAACGCGCCAGCGCCGCCGACCTGAAGCCCCTCAAACTCGACGACACCCTCGCCTTCATGTTCGAGACTCGCTTCGCCTGTCGCCCCACTCAATTCGCGATGGACACCGCCGCCCGCCAGCACGAGTACTACACCTGCTGGCAGACCCTCAAGAAAAACTTCCACCCCTGATCCCGCCCGTCCGAGGACGTCAACGACAGCGAAAAAATGCACTCATTCACAAAGAGCGACGCGGACAAGAGCCGGAATTGAATCCGTTCTTATCCGCGTCCCTCAGTGGTCGCCAGTCTTCCTTCGAACAACTTGCCTAGAAGTTGAACGACATCTGCAAAGAAATCTGGCGTGTAGCCGAATTGCTGGTAAACGGCCGTCCTGCCAACTGAGTCGACTGCCCAAACCGCGACGAGGTCAGCGTTCCACTTGGCGAAGAGAGGTCCACATTTCCGAACAGGTTCATGGCCTGCACGCCGAACGCCAGGTTGTACCGCTTACCCGTGTTCGCCCCACCGCCAAAAGGTCCGCCGCCACCATGCCCGCCACCACCGCCTCCTCTGCGTCCGCCGCCAGGACCACCGGGTCCAGGTCCACCTTGTCCACCGCCCTGTGCCTGCTCACGCGAAGGCCCAAATCCGAAGGTCTTCGTCAGGCGAACGTTCGCCGTAAACTGCGACGGTCCTGTGCAGTAGTTGATCGGAATTGGAGTGTACGACGTGCCTGCCGCCGGAGATCCAAAGCTGCTGGCATCCGTACAACTCGCTGACGACTGTCCTGGCAGAAACGAAGGCCGGTCGTTGTACTGGCTGTCGTTATTCAAGTCGCGGCCCAGGGTAATGTTGTACGGACGTCCCGCCGAAGCAATGACAAACGGGCTCAGCGAGATGTTGTAAGGCAACGTTACATTGCCTCCCATGAACAGCCGATAGCGCGTATCGAACGTCGCCCGCCCATAGTCCGCTCCGATGTTGTACGGAACCGATGGGAACGATGACGTCCCACTTGTATCCGCCTTCGCGAAGTTCAACATCCCATAGCCCCACAGCGAAAACACCCGGCTCGTGCGGACGTTCAAATTGGCAATCACTTGTTGTTGCCGAAAGACGCCGCCAGACTGAAATTGATCGAGGATTAGAGGCTGTGCGCCAGGCGCAGGAGGCTTCGGATAGACCCACACGCCATTCTGCAGCGTCGGAGCATTCATGTTCTGACTGTAAAACTGATGTTCACCCCGCGCATTTAGATAGTTCAGCGACAACGTCCCGCCGCGAAATAGCTGCTGATCAAGGCCGATTGCAAACTGCAGCGTATACGGCGCACGCAGGTTGCTCGCCGCGGTATAGGTCCGGTTGCCGGTCGAGGTCGTCCCGCCCGTGCATCCGCTGATATCGTTCGGCGTGCATGTCGCACCCGGATTCAGAATCACCGTCTCTACCTGGTTGATGCCGTTCTGTTGGATCGTCGTCAGCACGCTCCCCAGTTGAAAGCGGTCGTAGAACATGCCGAAGCCGCCCCGAATCACCGTCTTCGGCGTACCCTTCGCGCTACCCACACCGTATGCGAACGACACACGGGGAGCAAAATTATTGTGATCTCCAAGATGGTTCTGCGTCTCATAACGGACTCCGTAGCTGACCGTCAGATTCGGACGCACCTTCCAGTCATCCTCCGCGTAAATTCCCACATCAAAAACCGTCGCATTCACAGGACGAATAATGTGGCTGATGCTGAACTGGCTGGCCAGACCGTTTTGAAAAGATCGCACGTTATTCGGATCGGCGCACTGCGTATTCAGCAGGCAATCGTAAGTGAACGAACCGTTCGTCCCTGCCGTCGTACTGTTCGCATCACGATCGCTCCGCACCCGCACGCCCATCCGAATAAAGTTCTTGCTCAACTGCATCGACGTATAGTTCTGCAGTTCCAGGTGGATCTGGTGGTCCGTGGAATTGCCTGAACCGGACCCTCCACTGGAAAAGTTTCCCTGCACTCCAATCGACGGAGTCGTGCTTTGCGGAGTCTGCGTCGCCGAGGTGCGCTGGTACTCGAACCGAGTCTCGTTGATGACCCGGGGACTGAGCACCTGGGTATCACTCATCTGCAAAGTCGTCTCGGACGAACCCGAGTTATACCCTGAACCGGGCAGACTCAAGCCGCCTACGCCTCCATTAGTCCGGTCGTCCTGCTCATACTGAAAACGGGTCACCAGTGTGTTCTTTTCACCAAGCTGCAAATCGATCCGAGGGCTGATATCGGTCCGCGACTGAGGCGCCGGACTCGCGATCGAGTAGTTGCAAGACGTCTGGCCCGTCGGGCAAGGAGCCACCGTATTCAAAATCGTCGCACTCACCAGATTGTTGTCCTGAATCCCACGATGGGAGCCGGATAGAGTGAACGAAGCATTCTTCGCCAGCGGTCCTGTCGCGTTCCCCATCACAAAGATCGTGTGATACGGCGGCTGCGTCTGCGCCACCTGTCCCGGGCTATTGAACTTGTTGAGCAGCGGATTGCCCGTATTCAGCGCCGAGGTATTGCCCTGCATCATGAAGGATCCGTGCAGCTTGTCCGTACCCGGCTTGGTAAAGACCTCAACGCGCCCATAGCCCAGCCGGTCGTACTGCGCCGAAAACGGATTCTGGTTGATCCGAATCTCGCGGATCGAAGACTTCGGCGGCAACTGCCCATTGGTAAATCCATCCACATAAATCTGTCCGCCATTCGGCCCCGCCGATGGCCCCGCCAACGCGCTCAACTCCGACGACAGCTCGTCCGGATCGTCCGACAGCGCATCCAGATCCTTCCCCTTGATCGTCGTCGAACTCGCATTGCTGTCCTGATCCACACTCACCTGCGCCGACTGTGTCGTGACCTGCACCACCTGTTGCTGGGCCTGGATCGCCATCCTCACATCCACCGTCAACGCCTGCCCGGCACTCACATGCAGCCCCATCTTCACGAACGAAGCAAAGCCCTGCATCGTCACGGTCATCGAATATGTTCCCGCGGGAACATTGTGCAGAACATACGTTCCATCGCTCGTCGATTGCGTCGTCAGCGCCTTCCCCGCAGTCGGCGTTAGAGTCACGGTCGCACCCGGAATAAGCGCCGTGTCAGGATCTTCAACCAAACCACTCACCGTGGCCCCAGCCTGCTGGGCCTTCACCACCATCGGCAGCAAAGCGATCGTAAAAAATAGAACAAACTTCAAAGTTGCCCGAAATGACATTACTACTCCTAAGAAAAATCGTCTTCCAACTTCAAATTTCAATTCGTTGATCAACTTACTGCGCCGCTTCCGGCGCGCCGCTCCCAACGCTCCACGGAGACAGCGTCATCTCCGGCGAACCGCTCGAAGCCGCAGCTAACAGTGGCTCCACTCCAGACAGCAGCGTCACTGCCGTCACCTGTGCACTCCCAGCTTCCGCCTGCGACGCCACAATCATCACAGCGTCACCCACCTTCAGATCGGCAAGAGATGCAGCAGGAAGCCTGTTCACCATCTGCGAAAGATCGGATCCAGCGGCCCGTCCCGCACCACCCGGTCCCGCACCACGTTCACGCTCGCCGCCTGCCGCGCGTGCTGGTCCAGCCCCGTTTTGTCCCGAAGCCTCCGCTCCACTCGCCGCAGCAGACCCGCCACGCGCCCGTGCTGCAAACATTCGCGCCGCCTGTGGAGGCAATGCATGGATGCTTGAATTAGCAGTGACCTTGACCGTCATCATCTTCTTCGTCGCCAGATCCTTCAGGGTCAGCGAGCCGTTCGCCGCATCGATCGATGCAATCAAACCCGCCAGGTTCTTAAAGGATCCGCTCACAATCTCTTCCGCCTGCACCGACATCCCATCCTCGGACTTCGCTCCGCGCACCCGCAGTTGATCGCCCGTCTGGATCTGCGCCAACGTGCTCGGGACGGCATCTTCAAACTTCACAGAATCGCCCGCGTACCGCCGAAACTGTGTGCTGCTGGAGGTCTGCACCTGCACCTTCTTCGCCCCCACCATCACGGTCAGCGTTCCTGTACCTGCGTCGACCGCGCTGACGATGCCGCCCGTCCCGCGCTTCTGCCAATCCGCCTGCTCCATCTCATGCTTCTGCGCAATATCGCTCGACTTCATCAAAATCACGCGCAACGCCGTAAAGTCTCCAGCGCTCTCGCCAGCCTTGCCCGTCACCAATACGCGATCGCCCGCGGCAATCCCGGCCAATGTGATCGTCTGTGCATCCTTCAGATTCGTACTACCCGGCGCCAGTTGCAGAATGCGCGCACCGTCCGGCACGCTCACCACAATCTGCTGTCCCGCATCCGTCGTCAGCGTAATGCTCGTACCGGAGACCGCCTTCACGGTGCCAATCTGTCGCCCCGCTGCTGCTGGAGCCGCCTGCGTCTGCGCCTCGCCTGGTACGCCGGCCATCAGCGCTCCCATCGCGGCCAGCATAAAACTCACACCCATCACGGTCGTCCGGAAAGCCCCAGACTTCATCAACATTGTTCTCGTCCTCTTGTTCGCTGCAGAATGACGCCGAGTGCTCCCGCTGAAACTACGCACGCAATCGCCGTCCTGCTAAAGAAGACGAATAAACTCTGCAAAAGTTTCCCTGTGGAACCATACTTTGTATCGCCTGCAGCCAGACTGCGGGCAAAAACAACTCGATCCTTAATTCAATCTTAAATTGCGCGGATTTCATCTGCAAATCAGGCACTCAAGCCCTCTCTCCAAAAGCGGAGCCGCTCTAAACCCTTTCGCCAGAGAGCACCGCAAGACTATTGGCCGGCAACACCACGCGCTCATCCATCGTCTTGACCCCTCCGCAGGAAGCAAGCGTCACAGGCAGCCTCGTCGCATTCTCCAACTCCACCGCCGCGCCTCCCAGATTAAACATCACCTTCACCAGTCCGCGCTCCACCACCATCCACCGTTTGCGCTCATCGAATTGCACCTTGACATGCCCAAGATCTCCATCGTTCAGCGCAGCCGAACCCCGCCGCAGACGAATCAGCGCTCGAAACCACTCCAGCATCTCGCCATGCCTTCCCACCCGCGCCTCATCCCACCGCAGCTTCGACCGCTCGAACGTCGCGACGCTCTCCGGATCGGGAATCATAGCGGGGTCCCACCCGAACGCCTGAAACTCTCTCCGTCTCCCCTCTGAAACTGCCCGAATCATCTCTGGATCGTCATGATCCGCAAAATATTGAAACGGAGTCGACGCAGCGTACTCCTCACCCTGAAAGAGCAGCGGGATCGCCGCTCCCGTCAGCAGAATCCCCGCAGCCACCTTCGCCCGCGCCATCCCAATCACATGCTCCAGCCTGTCCCCCGTAGCACGGTTTCCTACCTGGTCATGATTCTGGATGAATCCCACAAAATGATGTGCCGACAACCCCTCGACCGGGCGCCCATGCGACCGCCTCCGATACCGTGAGTAGATCCCGTCATACACAAACATCTCCGTCAGCGCCTTCGCCAGATTCTCCATCGATCCGAAGTCCGCGTAGTATGCCTTGCCATCCTCATCGGCGTTGAGCACCGTGAACAGCGCATGGTGAAAATCATCGTTCCACTGCGCATCCATCCCATAGCCACCCGCCTCGCGCGGCATCACCACCCGCGGATCATTCAGGTCGCTCTCCGCAACCAGCACCAGCCTGCGTCCCAGCGTCGACGACAAGACCTCCACCTCAGCCGAGAGCTGCTCCATAAATGAAATCGCTGACCGGTCCATAAACTCATGCACCGCATCCAGCCGCAGTCCGTCGATATGATAGTCCCGCATCCACATCAGCGCGTTGTCGCAGAAAAACCTGCGCACCTCGTCGCTGCCTGCATCCTCGAAGTTCACCGCATCGCCCCACGGCGTGTGGTGCCTGCCCGTCAGGTACGGTCCAAACTTCGTCGTATAACTTCCCACCGGCCCGAAGTGGTTGTAGACCACATCCAGCAGCACCGCCAGTCCGTGTTGGTGACATGCATCGACAAACCGTTTCAGCCCATCGGGCCCGCCATAGTTCTCCGTCACGGCAAACAACGCGGCGCCATCGTAGCCCCAGCCCCAGCGTCCCGGAAACTCCGCCACCGGCATCAGTTCCAGATGCGTCACGCCCAGCTCCGCAAGATACTCCAGCCGCTCAATCGCCGCATCGAACGTCCCCCCTTGCGTGAACGTTCCGACATGCATCTCGTACATCACCGCGCCAGCCAGCGGCGGCCCCTGCCATCGACCATCACTCCACGCAAACGCCCTCTGGTCATACAACCGCGAAAGCCCATGCACTCCATACGGCTGCCACGCGCCACGCGGATCGGGATAGGCCGTCCCATCCTCGTCCAGCACAAACCCATAGTCCGCACCAAATTCCGCTGCCTCCACCACAACCTTCCACCAACCGCGGTCATCCGGCCCGCTCATCGGATAAAGCGTATCGTCCACCTTCACTGCCAGCTTCTTCGCGTAGGGAGCCCACAGAGTGAATTCATGCATCGTGCGTACCTTCACCCTCATCCTCACGCACCAGCAGCGCAACAGGAAAGTCTTTCAGCATTCCGCGAACAGCAGACCGCCCGCCCGACAGCACAGCCCCGGTCAAACAATTGCGCCAGCGTCCCTCCGGCAGCAACACCGTCGTGTCTCTCCATGTTCCCAGCAGCTTGACGATCAGCCTCGGCACCACCGTCACCACGCGCTCGCCGCGCAGATAGGCGATCACGTGATCGCGCTTCGCTCCATCCACTGCCAGCGGCGTATATCCCGCCTCCGCGCCGAACCACTCCGGCCGCTCGCGCCGCAATCGCAGCGCCTGGTGAATCGTCCACATCTTCGGCAGCCCCTCCTCGACACGCGCCATCACCTGTGCCGCCACATCCTCTCCGCGCATCGCCATCAACTCGTTCAACAAACGCCGCCGCTCCTCATAGTCCACCGGTCGCCGATTATCCGGATCCACCAAACTCAAGTCCCACAACTCCGTCCCCTGATACAGATCTGGCACACCCGGAGCCGTATGCTTCATCAGCGTCTGCGCCAGCGAGTTCACCCGCCCCGCCTCCTTCACTCGATCCACAAACTGCTCCACCTCCCGCACAAACGGCGCATGCGCCAGCGTCCGCTCAATAAATAAGTGCAGCGCTCCCTCGAACTCCTGGTTGTTCGCCACCCACGTCGTCTGCTGCTTCGCCTCGCGCGCCGCCTTCAGCATGTAAGCCTGTGCGCGCTCCACCGGCAACGGCCACGCCCCAATCAGCGTCTGGTAGTACAGATACTCCGTATTCCGATCCGGCATCGGCCCCGTGCGAAACTCGCCGTTCATCCGCGCCCACCGCTGCACTGCCGAGCCAAACCGTCCCGGCATCTCCGACAGCACCGCCAGCCGCGCTCTCACATCGTCGCTGCGTTTTGTGTCGTGTGTCGCTAGCGCCGTCATCGTCATCGGATGCGTCGCCTGCATCTTTCCGCAATAGGCATGAAACTCCGCCACGCTCAATCCATTCAGCCCCGGATCGCTCCCCACCTCATTCATTCCCGTCAACCGGTTGTAGCAATAGAACGCCGTATCCTCCACACCCTTCGCCATCACCGGCCCGGTGAACTGTTGAAACCGCTGTAAAAACTCGCTCTCCTTCTTTCCCTTCACCACCATCGTCAACACATCGCGCATAAAGTCGAACAACCCGCCGTCGATGTCCAGACGATTCTGCTTCGCGCACTCCGTCGCCTGTGCAATATACCCGCGGTCCTCCTCCGTAATCTCGTCCCGCTCCGGCACCACATAGGTCCGGTACACCGGAAAGCACGCTGCCACCTCGCGAATCGCGCGCCGCATCTCCGCCCGCGTGTAGTCACGCTGATCCCGGTTCGACTCGCAGATCTCCACCAGCAGCGACGTCAGCCGATTCACATCGCTGCCCAGTCCCTCCTGCGTCACGCTGATCTTCTTCTCCCGCGCAATCGCCGCGAAGTCCGTAGGCTGTCCCGTGAACTGACCATAGACCGTGTTCAACTCCGCCATGCCCTCCGGAGCCACCAGCACACCAGCCACTGTGTTCAGAAAGTCGTACCCGGTCGTCCCCTGGATCGGCCAGCTCTCCCGCAGAAACTCACCCGGCTCCAAAATCTTCTCGCCCACAACCCACGCATCCGGCGCTCGTTCACGCAGCCGCTTCAGATACTCCAGCGGATCGCGCAACCCATCCGGATGGTCCACCCTCACTCCATCGAGCACCCCGCGCCGCAGCCAGTCCAGCACCAGCGCATGAGTCTCCTCGAACACATGCTCTCGCTCGACACGCAGCCCAACCAGCGAGTTCACATCGAAGAATCTTCGGTAGCTCATCTGCTGGTCCGCCGTCTTCCAGTACGCCAACCGATAGTGCTGCTGATTCAAAAAATCATCCAGCCCATCCTCATTGGCATTCAGCTCGGCAACGGTGCGATCAATCGCCTCGCACACTCCCGGCTCCTCGGCACACAGTCGCGTCAGCAGCGTAAACAACACAATCTTATCGCGATGACGTGCCAGAATCTTTCGACGATCCCCATACTCCGGTGCAGGCAGCCGACCAAACGATGCCGCCAGAAAACTCAGCGTGTCCGACTTCGCATACTCTGCCGCACGCGCAAGGATGATCGGAAGTGACCACGCTGGCGCGACCGGAAACGTCTGCCCTGCGCACTCCACCTGGAATTTACCGCCGCGTCGCACTACTTTGATGCCGCCCGTCTGAAGCACCCTGCCATACTGGTCATTCAGGATCGGCACCAACACCTTGTCCCGCAGGCGCTCCTCCTGCGGCTGCCAGTCGATATCGAAGAACGAAGCATACCGGCTCGATGTCCCGTTCTCCAGCACATCCCACCAATAGCTATTCTCTCTACCCAGAGACATGTGGTTCGGCACAACATCCAGCACCTGCCCCAGCCCCAACTCACCCAGCCTCCCGCAGAACCGTTCATGCGCAGCGTCGCCACCCAGCTCCGCATTCACCTTCTGATGATTCACCACATCGTACCCATGCATACTTCCCGGAGCCGCCTGCAAATAAGGCGAGCAGTACACATGCGAGATGCCCAACAGACGCAGGTAATCCACAATGCCTGCGGCATCGTCAAAATTGAAATCCTTATGCAATTGCAAGCGGTACGTTGAACTCGGAACTCGAAGCATATCCATCAACACCAGTCAGAGAAGCAGTTTTTATCCGTTAACGATCCCTCAGGCCTCGAGCCTGAACTGTCTTCTCGCTTGAATTTGTGGCAGTTATTTCCTTAGAGGCCATTTTCGTACACAGGGGTTGCACCTGTCGAAGCATTCATCCCTCAATCAACCCTCACTGCGTTCCGGACTCCACGCTCCTGTCACCGCGAACGCTGCGTGAACCAGTGCAATATGCGACAACGCCTGAGGAAAATTCCCCAGCATCCGCTTGCCCACAGGGTCATACTCCTCCGACAACAGACCCACATCGTTTCTCAATCGCAGCAGCCGCTCGTACAAAGCAATTGCATCCTCCCTTCGCCCGATCAGCCATAAATTCGTCACCATCCAGAAACTGCACGCAAGAAAAACTCCCTCTCCACCGCTAAGCCCGTCGTCGGTCGTCCGCGTGTTGTACCGCCGCACCAATCCGTCTTTCATCAGCCCCTTTTCAATCGCCTCCACGGTCCCTCGAATCCGAGGATCCTCCGGCGGCAAAAATCCCACCAGCACAATCCGCAGACACGAAGCATCCAGATCCTTTGATCCATACGACTGCACAAAGCTGTTCAACTTCTTATCGAAGCCCTTCGCACAAACCTCGCGGTGAATTCTGTCGCGCTCTCTCTTCCACCGCTCGACATCTCCGCCCCCGTCATACTGCTCGTAATGTCGAATCGCGCGATCCAGCGCGACCCACGCCATCACTTTCGAGTGCGTAAAGTGCTTGCGCCCACCTCGCACCTCCCATATCCCCTCATCCGGCTCCCGCCACACATCGCACAGATGATCAATCAGCTTCGCCTGGAGCGAACTCGCCGACACCCGTATGTCGTCCCCGGCCAGCGGAGTCCTCGACAGCGCCGCCGACACCTCGCCAAACACATCCAGTTGAAACTGCCCCACCGCTCCATTGCCAATCCGCACCGGTCGCGATCCTTCATACCCCGGCAGCCAGTCCGCCTCCCACTCCACCATCTGCCGTTCGCCGCTCAGTCCATAGATCGTCTGCACCTGATCGGGAGCGCCCGCCGCCGCCCGCAGCAGCCACCTCCGCCACGCAATCGCCTCATCTTCATATCCTGCCTGCATCAACACCAGCAGCGTAAACGCCGTGTCCCGCAGCCAGCAGTAGCGATAGTCCCAGTTCCGCTCGCCCCCAATCTCCTCCGGCAGCGAACTCGTCACGGCAGCCACAATGCCTCCCGAAGGCCGATACGTCATCGCCTTCAACGTCAGCAGCGACCGCATCACCGCATCCACATACGGTCCCTTATAGCGATTGCGCCGAGCCCATCTCTTCCAGAACCGCCGCGTCTCCACCAGCGCCCCTGCCGCCGACACTCTCGGCACCTTCTTCTCCAGCGACGAGGCGCTCGTCATCACAAACGTCACCGTCTCGCCCGCACGCACCGTAAACTCGCTGACCGTCGTCATCCCTTCGCCGCGCATAGGCGCCTTCGTCCGCAGCACCACCATGTTCGGTCCAGCGACCGCGCGCAGCTCATGGTCCGTACTCGTCACCCACGGAGTCGTCCGCCCATAGTCAAACCGGATCGCAAGATCCATCCGCATCGCCACCCGCCCGCGCACACCCTTCACAATCCTCACCACATGAGAGTGCTCACCCCGCGGCGGCATGAAGTCGATCAGCCGCACCTCACCCCGCGCCGTCGCAAACGTCGTCTCCACAATCAGCGT
>Ga0207705_10003205_pt1 | contig 12462 bp, 12 predicted proteins | sample KBSC13metaG_FD_184314 | JGI IMG/M metagenome (GOLD analysis project Ga0207705, IMG submission 184314) | Corn rhizosphere microbial communities from Kellogg Biological Station, Michigan, USA - KBS C1-3 metaG (SPAdes) (version 2) | ecosystem: Host-associated > Plants > Roots > Rhizosphere > Soil ...
CAAAATCGCGGCATCGAGCGGAAAGCGTTCGAGCGGCTGCAGCGTGACTTCGGTGGCGAGATCGGGGTGCTTGGCCACACCGAGAAAACTGCCCGCCCTGGCCCGCGTGGCGTTGTACTCGGGCAAGTAGCGGCCCGCCTGGCGCATGAGCCAGATCGGAGTGTAATCGGTCGGCTGGCGCAGCAGCGCGCGCAGGAACGTATCGTTGAGCAGAGTCGAAGGCACGTGAGCGAGGCGGAGGGCGAAACGAAGAGACCGCCATTTTACCGGAGGTGCGCGGCCGTTCGTGCCGCATGCGCGCCGGGGGTGCCGAAGCGCGGTCGCGGTATTTTTATACAGCTATCATCGGACGGCACGAAGCCGCATGTCCGATAACATGCCGTTCAACAACGAAGGAGACCCTAATGAGCCTGAAGCCCCTCACGCGCCTATCGCTGTGCGCCTTCTCACTCGTGGCTTGCTGCGGCGGCACAGCCGTGGCGCAAACGAGCGCCCCCTCTGCGGCGGCCGCGCCGGCCTCGCGCCTGGCCGAAGTGATCGCGCGCGGCACGCTGCGTGTGTGCACGACGGGTGACTACAAGCCGTATTCGTTCTTGAAGGCCGACGGAAAGTTCGAGGGCATCGATATCGACATGGCCGAATCCCTCGCGAAGTCGCTCGGCGTCAAAGCCGACTACGTGAAAACAACGTGGTCCAGCTTGATGAACGATTTCCTGGCGAAATGCGATATCGCCGTCGGCGGCGTGTCGACAACGCTCGAGCGCCAGAAGCACGTCTTCTTTACGCAGCCGTACATGGTCGACGGCAAGGCGCCGATCGTGCGTTGCGCCGATGTGGACAAATATCAGACGCTGGCGCAGATCGATCAGCCAACGACCCGCGCGATCGTGAATCCGGGCGGCACCAACGAGCGTTTCGCCAAGCAGTATCTGCCCCACGCGAAGCTCACGGTCTATCCCGACAACGTCACGATCTTCAAGCAGATTTTGGACGGCAAGGCCGATGTCATGGTGACCGATGCCTCGGAGACACTGCTGCAGCAAAAACTCAACCCGGGACTCTGCTCGGTGCATCCCGACAAGCCTTTCCAATACGGTGAGAAAGCCTACATGGTGCCGCAGGGCGATGTAACGTATCAGCAATACGTCGATCAGTGGCTGCACCTCGCGCGTGAAACGGGCGAGTTCCAATCGATCTGGGACAAGTGGCTGAAGTAATGGAATCGAATCCATCGCCCCATTAGACCGATCAGGCAGACCGAATGCGCGCGCCCGGTTAAGCGGTCAAGTTGAAGCGATGCTGGCGAAGCCGCGCGGCAGGCCCTTCACTCGGGCATGCGCGGCGCCGGCGCGTTCGCGCGATGAGTCGCGCCGAAGTGCCGCTCGTGCTCGATCTTGACGCAGACGTTCATGGCCACGTCGAGCCCGGCTGCCTGCGCACGGGCGGCGGCTTCATCGTTCGTGACGCCCACCTGCAGCCAAAGCGACTTCGCACGGATGGCAATCGCTTGCTCAGCGACGCCGGCCACTTCCTCGGGGCGACGGAACACGTCCACCATGTCGATCGCCGTGCCCTCCTGCGCGAGCGCATCGGCCGCCTCGGCAAGCGACGCGTAGCAACGCTGCCCGAGCACCCCCGCCGTGTCGTTCGCATACGCGGGGTTCACGGGAACGATACGATAGCCGTGCGACTGCATGTACGCCGCGACCGAATGACTGGGACGATACGCATGGGCGGATAAGCCGACGACGGCAATCACGCGATCGCGGCTCAGGATGCGCTTGAGGGTCTCGGGCTCATTCATTGTGTTTCGGCGTCGATGGGTAAAAAATATCGGCACGTGCAACGCCCGGTCAACTTGGCGCATGGCGTGCGCGCATGAGCGTGCATCTTAAGCCGGTCATTGCGCAGACGAAACCCATTTGGCATGCTTTTCGTCTTAAACGAATAAGCACGCGGTCACATTTCATTTCTTTTTTTCCGCTAATCGGCAATACTGACTTTATCGCGCCGCTAAATGACGTAAAAAGTCCCAAAAAGCGCTATCTGCTGGAGTTACAACCTGAAACACTTTGTTACCGCGCGGCTTTCTCAATTCACCCACAATGCGCTTCAACGGTTTCAACACGGATGTGCGGCCGCATCGCTTTGATTGGGTCATACGAAGCGTGTGTTGCGTCCCTTCTGGGGCATCTCTGTTGGAGTCGTTGCCGCAGCGGTTCATTGCTTCTCGCGCCCTCGGCTCCTTCATTGGTCTCCTCGCGCTAACCCCGTAGCGTGTGGTTTTTAGCGGGCTATCAAGCCCGCTTTTTTTTTGCCATTCGGAGTCGATTCGCGCGAGTCGCTCAGGCTTCGGTCGTCTCGCCGCCGGCTCCGAGTTCGTCGATCATCCGCTCGCGCATGATGTACTTCTGCACCTTGCCGGTCACTGTCATCGGCATCTCATCGACGAAGCGGATATAGCGCGGCACCTTGTAGTGGGCGATCTGTCCGCGGCAAAATTGCCTCACTTCTTCTTCGGTCAACTGCTCGCCGACCCGCACGACGATCCAAGCGCACACTTCCTCGCCGTACTTTTCGTCGGGCACGCCGAACACCTGCACGCTTTGGATCTTCGGGTGCTGGAATAAGAATTCCTCGATTTCACGCGGATAGATGTTTTCACCGCCGCGAATGAGCATGTCCTTCAGCCGGCCAACAATGTTGCAATACCCCTCGGCATCGATCGTCGCGAGGTCGCCCGTGCGCATCCAGCCGTCGACGATCGCCTCGCGCGTGCGCGGCTCGTCGTCCCAATAGCCCGTCATGACGGAATAGCCACGCGTCCACAGCTCGCCCGTTTCGCCGACGGGCACCGTATTACCCAGTGCATCGACCACCTTCGCCTCGAGATGCGGCTGAATACGTCCGACCGTGCAAGTGCGCTTGTCGAGCGGATCGGTCGTCGAGCTTTGGAACGACACCGGGCTCGTTTCGGTCATGCCGTAGGCGATCGTAATCTCCGAGAGATGCATGCGCGAGACGACGCGCTTCATCGTCTCGATCGGGCAAGGCGAACCGGCCATGATGCCGGTGCGCAGCGTCGACAGGTCGAACGACGCAAAATCGGCATGGTCGAGTTCGGCGATGAACATCGTCGGCACGCCGTGCAACGCGGTGCAACGCTCTTGCGCAACCGCCGCCAGCGTGGCGGCGGGATCGAACGCTTCGCCCGGAAACACCATCTTCGCGCCGGTCGATACGCTCGCAAGCACGGCCAACACCATGCCGAAGCAGTGATAGAGCGGAACGGGGATGCACAGCGCGTCGTTCTCGGTAAAGCGCATCGCCATGGCGATAAAGCGCCCGTTGTTGACGACGTTGCGATGCGTGAGCGTCGCGCCCTTCGGGTTGCCGGTCGTACCGCTCGTGAATTGGATGTTGATGGGGTCGAGCGCCGATAGCGTTGCGCCGATTGCCTCGATATTGATCGTCTGCAGGGCCACGCGCCCCGCCTCGATCAAATCCGAGAAGGTCATCATGCCGGGCGTGGCGGTGTCGCACATACGCACGACGGTGCGCAGCCGGGGCAGCCGCGCCGCGCGCAGTTGCCCCGGCTCACATTGTCCAAGCTCCGGTGCCAGCGCCTGCAGCATCTCCACGTATTTCGAGCTCTTAAAGCTTTCCGCGGTGATGATCGCGCAGCAGCCGGATTTGTTCAGCGCATATTCCAGTTCGGCGAGCCGATAGGCCGGATTGACGTTGACCAGAATGGCACCGATGCGCGCGGTCGCGAATTGCGTGAGCAGCCATTCGACGCGGTTGGGTGCCCAAATGCCCACGCGATCGCCGCGTACGATGCCGATCGATGCGAGTCCGGCAGCCAGTATGTCGACTTCTTCCGCGAATTCGCGCCACGTCCATCGAATGCCTTGCTCTCGCAATACGACAGCCGGCCGCTCGGGAAAGCGCGCTGCGGTGTCGCGCAGGAGCTGCCCAATCGTCGCTTCGCTAAGCGGCACATCGGTCGCCCCCCGCACATGGGAGAGGCCGTTGATCGGCGCGATCGAGGCGCCTGCATCCAAATGCTGCGTCGCCATTTCGATGTCTCCTCTCGTGTGGGAATACTGCCGCCCGATTCTGCCACCGAGAAAGGCGCGCCGCATCGAGTCTTACCCGCAGCGAATTGCCGCCCACCTAAATTAAAACGCCGCTCGGGGTGGCCGAGCGGCGCTGGAAATACTACATCATCCTGCTTTGCACAAAATTACCCTTCGCCTCGCCGCGCGGTCGGTAATTTTCGGAAGCGCTCTGCGTCAGTGGTGCTGCGAGCGCAGCTTACGCAGACGTGCGATCGCCGCAAGCTGTGCCGTGGCGTAAGCCAATTCGGCTTGTGCCGTCGCATACTCGATGTTCGAGCCCGAATTTTGCAGTGCTTCCTCGGCGCGCTTGCGGGCCTGCTCGGCCTTGGCTTCGTCGAGATCCTTGCCGCGGATCGCCGTATCGGCAAGCACCGTCACGGCGCCCGGCTGCACTTCGAGAATGCCGCCCGCAACGAACACAAACTCCTCTTCGCCGCTTTCGGCCTCGATGCGCACGGCACCGGGACGAATGCGCGTGATGAGCGGCGTGTGGCCCGGCAAGATGCCGAGTTCACCGGCCTCACCCGGCAGCGCGACGAATTTCGCCTGCCCCGAGAAGATCTGCTCTTCGGCGCTGACGACATCTACTTTGATGGTTGCCATATCTACCTCGTCGCTGGTTGAGCGTGGTGCGTGCGGCGCGCCCGGCAATCAGACCTGACCCCGGGGCACGCCTAAGCGAGCACACCCAGCCGTTACTGGATCTTCTTGGCCTTTTCGAAGGCTTCGTCGATCGTGCCGACCATGTAGAACGCCTGCTCGGGCAGATGATCGCACTCGCCTTCGACAATCATCTTGAAGCCGCGGATCGTTTCCTTCAGCGGCACGTACTTGCCAGGCGAACCCGTAAACACTTCGGCAACGTGGAACGGCTGCGACAGGAAACGCTGGATCTTGCGCGCGCGCGCCACCGACAGCTTGTCTTCCGGCGACAGTTCGTCCATGCCCAGAATGGCGATAATGTCGCGCAATTCCTTGTAGCGCTGCAGCGTTTGCTGCACGCCGCGCGTGATCGCGTAGTGCTCTTCGCCGATGACGTTCGGGTCGATCTGACGCGAGGTCGAATCGAGCGGATCGACAGCGGGATAGATACCGAGCGAAGCGATGTCGCGCGAGAGCACGACAGTGGCGTCCAAGTGGCCGAACGTCGTAGCGGGCGACGGGTCGGTCAAGTCATCGGCAGGCACGTACACGGCTTGCACCGACGTAATCGAACCCTTCTTCGTCGACGTGATCCGCTCTTGCAGCCTGCCCATTTCCTCAGCCAGCGTCGGCTGATAGCCCACGGCCGACGGCATCCGGCCGAGCAGTGCCGACACTTCGGTACCGGCCAGCGTGAAACGGTAGATGTTGTCGACGAAGAACAGCACGTCGAGGCCTTCGTCACGGAAGTGCTCGGCCATCGTGAGGCCCGTCAGCGCCACGCGCAGACGGTTGCCCGGCGGCTCGTTCATCTGACCGTAGACGAGCGCGACCTTGTCGAGCACGTTCGAGTCTTTCATCTCGTGGTAGAAGTCGTTCCCTTCACGGGTACGCTCGCCCACACCCGCGAACACGGAGTAACCGCCGTGCTCCTTCGCGATGTTGTTGATGAGCTCCATCATGTTGACGGTCTTGCCCACGCCGGCGCCGCCGAACAGGCCCACCTTACCGCCCTTCGCGAACGGGCAGATCAGATCGATAACCTTGATGCCCGTTTCGAGGAGTTCCGTCGACGGCGACAGCTCGTCGAATGCCGGCGCCTTCTGGTGAATCGAGCGCACGTTCTCGCTCTCGATCGGACCGGCTTCGTCGATCGGACGGCCGAGCACGTCCATGATGCGGCCGAGCGTCGGCTTGCCGACGGGCACGCTGATCGGCTTGCCCGTATTCTTCACCGTGATGCCGCGGCGCAAGCCATCGGACGCCCCGAGACAAATCGTGCGCACGACGCCGTCGCCCAGCTGCTGCTGGACTTCGAGCGTCAGTTCCGTGCCCTCGAGCACGAGGGCATCATAAATCCTCGGCATGTGTTCACGCGGGAATTCCACGTCGATCACCGCGCCGATGCACTGTACGATCTTGCCTTCTACCACAGCAGTAGTACTCATCGCTTTTCCTTTAGATACTCAATTCTTCACTCGCGCAAACGGCGCTTAGGACGGATCGACCCGACACGCGTCAGACCGCGGCGGCGCCGCCCACGATTTCCGACAGTTCTTTCGTAATCGCGGCTTGACGGCTCTTGTTGTAGACCAGCTGCAACTCGCTAATCACCGTCTTCGCGTTGTCCGACGCAGCCTTCATCGCCACCATGCGCGCCGACTGCTCGGACGCCATGTTCTCGGCCACGGCCTGGTACACCAGGGCCTCGACGTAGCGCACGAGCAGCTCGTCCACGACAGCCTGGGCATCGGGCTCGTAGATGTAGTCCCACGCGGAGTTCGGGGTCGTCTCGTCACGCTCGAAGTGTTCGGCCGACAACGGCAGCAACTGCTCGATCACGGGCTCTTGCTTCATCGTGTTGACGAAGCGCGTGTACGCGAGATACACAGCCGAAACCTTGCCTTCCGAATACAGATCGAGCTGCACCTTCACCGCGCCGATCAGCTTTTCGAGGTGCGGCGTATCGCCGAGATGAACGACTTGCGAGACGACTTTCGCACGCAAGCGAGTCAAAAAGCCGAGGCCTTTACCGCCGATGGCGGTCGCTTCGACGCTGTGACCTTGCTCTTCCAGCTCCTTGAACCGCTGAACCGTCGCGCGCAGCACGTTCGTGTTCATGCCACCGCACAGACCCTTATCGGTCGTGACGAGGATGATGCCCGCGGCCTTCGCCCCGTCGTTCGACACCATGAACGGGTGGCGATACTCCGGGTTCGCACGGCTCATGTGCGCAGCGATGTCCCGCACTTTGTCGGCATACGGACGAGCCGCCCGCATGCGCTCCTGCGCGCGGCGCATCTTCGATGCCGCCACCATTTCCATCGCCTTGGTGATCTTGCGCGTGTTTTGCACGCTCTTGATCTTGCCGCGAATTTCCTTCATTCCAGCCATTGCTTGCTCCTTGATCGAAGCGGTGCGCTTGGGCTGGGTTTCAATCCCAAGCGCGCCGCTTCAAGGTCGTTATGCCTCGATCAATAAGCACCCGACTTCTTGAAGTCCTTCAGAGCGGCGTGGAGCAAGCCCTCGTCGTCCTTCGACAAGTCCTTCGTGTCTTCGATGCGCTTGATGAGATCGGCGTGGCTCGTCTTGAGGAATTCGCGCGCGCCCTTTTCGAACGGCAGCACGTCCTTCACTTCGAGATCGTCGAGGTAGCCGTTGTTCGCCGCGAACAGCGACACGGCCAACTCCCACACCTGCAGCGGCTGATACTGCGGCTGCTTCAAGAGCTCGGTCACGCGGCGGCCGCGCTCGAGCTGCTTGCGCGTAGCTTCGTCGAGATCCGATGCGAATTGCGCGAACGCCGCGAGTTCACGGTACTGCGCGAGGTCGGTACGAATACCGCCCGACAGCTTCTTGATGACCTTCGTTTGCGCCGCACCGCCAACCCGCGACACCGACACGCCCGCGTTGATGGCGGGACGGATACCGGCGTTGAACAAGTCGGTTTCGAGGAAGATCTGACCGTCCGTGATCGAAATCACGTTCGTCGGAACGAATGCCGTCACGTCGCCCGCTTGGGTCTCGATGACCGGCAGCGCCGTCAGCGAGCCGCTCTTGCCCTTCACTTCGCCGTTCGTGAACTTCTCGACGTACTCTTCCGAGACGCGCGCGGCGCGCTCGAGCAGACGCGAGTGCAAATAGAACACGTCGCCCGGGTACGCCTCACGGCCCGGCGGACGGCGCAGCAGCAGAGAGATTTGACGATAGGCCCACGCTTGCTTGGTCAAATCGTCATAGATGATGAGGGCGTCTTGGCCGCGATCGCGGAAGTACTCGCCCATCGTGCAGCCCGAGTACGGTGCGAGGTATTGCATCGCAGCCGATTCCGATGCCGATGCCGCCACGACGATCGTGTACGCCATCGCGCCCGATTCTTCGAGCTTGCGCACGACGTTGACGATCGACGAAGCCTTTTGACCGATCGCAACATAAATACAGACGAGGTCTTTGCCCTTCTGATTGATGATTGCGTCGATGGCCACGGCCGTCTTGCCGCATTGACGATCGCCGATGATCAGCTCGCGCTGGCCGCGGCCGATCGGTACCATCGCGTCGATCGACTTCAAACCCGTTTGCACCGGCTGCGACACCGACTTACGCCAAATCACGCCCGGCGCAATCTTCTCGACCGCGTCGGTCATCTTCGCGTTGACGGGGCCTTTGCCGTCGATCGGATTGCCGAGCGCGTCGACGACGCGGCCGACGAGTTCGGGGCCGACCGGCACTTCGAGAATGCGGCCCGTCGTCTTGACGGTATCGCCTTCGGTAATGTGTTCGTACTCGCCCAGAATCACGGCGCCGACCGAGTCGCGCTCGAGGTTCAGCGCGAGACCGAACGTATTGCCCGGGAATTCGAGCATTTCGCCTTGCATCACGTCCGACAGGCCGTGAACGCGCACGATACCGTCGGTCACGGAGATCACCGTGCCCTGGTTGCGAACGTCCGTGCTCGCTTCAAGGCCCTGGATCCGGCTCTTGATCAGCTCGCTGATCTCAGAGGGATTGAGTTGCATTATTCGCTCCTGATAGTCAATTCTGTTGCGTGCCGTGCGCCTGCGCGCCGCTTTACGCGGTGAGCGCCGTGCGCATGTCGGCGAGCCGCGCGCGAACCGAGGTGTCGAGCACTTCGTCGCCGACGGTGACGCGCACGCCACCGATCAACGAAGCATCGACTTCCACCACCGGCTTGAGCTTGCGCCCAAATTTGCGCGTGAGGCTCGCGACGAGATCGGCAAGCTGGGCCTCTTGCAGCGGGAACGCGCTGACGATCAGCGCATCGGCCGCACCTTCGCGAGCATTTTTCAATTCATCGAACTGGACGGCGATTTCGGGCAGCAGCGAGAGGCGATGATTATCGACCAGCATCTGCACGAAGTTCTTGGCCTGCGGCGAGTCTTTCAGCGGCGACTTGGCTGCGGCGAGCAGCAGGTCGACGACCTGTGCGCGGCTCACTTTCGGGCTCGACGCGACCGACATGAGCTCGGGCAGACGCGCAACCTGGCCCAGCTCCTCTACGAGAGCGGACCAGGCGGCGAGGTCGCCGCCAACGGCTACGCCGAACAGCGCTTCTGCGTATGGACGGGCGATGGTTGCAAGTTCGGCCATGATCAGAGCTCGGCTTTCAGTTGATTGAGCAGCTCAGTATGCGCCGCCTGATCGATTTCGCGCTTGAGGATCTGCTCGGCGCCCTGCACCGCCAGCGCCGCCACTTCGGCGCGCAGCGTTTCGCGCGCCTTCACGACCTGCTGTTCGGCGTCGGCCTTGGCTTGAGCCAAGATGCGCGCGGCTTCCGCTTGTGCGTTGGCCTTGATTTCGTCGGCCACGGAGAGCGCGCGCTTTTCGGCGTCGGCGATCCGCTGCTGGCCGTCGGTGCGCGCCTGCGCGAGTTCCTGATCGACACGCTTGTGCGCCGCTTCGAGTTCCGTCTTGCCCTTTTCGGCAGCCGCGAGGCCGTCAGCGATTTTCTTCGCACGCTCGTCGAGGGCTTTGACCATCGGCGGCCACACGAACTTCATCGTGAACCACGCGAGGATCAGAAACACGACCATTTGCGCAATCAGAGTTGCGTTGAGATTCACGGTGTTTCCTTAAACGTTGCTAATTCGGAAAGTGAAACGGTAAGGCGCTCATCGACGTTACGTTCGATCAGCGCCCTGAGCCTTCCGTTTCGCCCCTGCGCCGACTTGAAAGCTACGGCGCAAAACTTCCGAGGAACCTCAGCCTGCGAGCTTCGCGAGCAGCGGGTTCGCGAACGCAAACAGCATTGCCACACCGACACCGATCAGGAACGCCGCGTCGATCAGACCAGCCAAGAGGAACATCTTGGTTTGCAGCGGGTTCATCAGTTCCGGCTGACGCGCGCAAGCTTCGATGTACTTGCCGCCCATCAGGCCGATACCGATACAGGCACCGATTGCACCCAGGCCGATGATGATGCCGATACCGATGGCGGTCAGACCTTGGATGTTGGCGATGAAAGCTTGCATGATCACTCCTTTGTAAAAGACTTTTTAGAACTGGATTTAGAGAAACGGAAAACGAATTTCGATGCGCGACGCACCTTGCGAATCAGTGTTTGTCGTGCGCCTGACCGATGTACACGAGCGTCAGCATCATGAAGATGAACGCTTGCAACAGAACGATCAGGATGTGGAAGATCGCCCAGACGGTGCCTGCGATCACGTGGCCGACGAAGCCGAGCACGGTCGTGTCCGCGCCGAAGGTCCAGAGGCTGCCGAGCAGTGCGATGAGCAGGAACAGCAGCTCGCCCGCGTACATGTTGCCGAACAGCCGCAACGCGAGCGAAACCGTCTTGGCGACGAACTCGATGATGTTCAGAGCAAGGTTCGGAATCCACAGCACCGGATGCGCGCCGAACGGCGCAGAGATCAGCTCGTGCAGGAAGCCGCCGGGACCCTTGATCTTCAGGTTGTAATAGATCATCAGCACGAACACGCCCAGCGCGATGCCGAACGTGCCGTTCAAGTCGGCCGTCGGCACGATGCGGTGGTGCGAAATGACGCCGGACAGGCCCAGCAAGCCGATCACCCGGCCCGGCAGGTCGACGGGGATGAAGTCGAGCGAGTTCATCAGCGCGACCCACACGAAGACGAACAACGCGAGCGGGGCGATGAACGCGCGATTGCCGTGGATGATGGCCTTCGATTGGTCTTCGACCATTTCGACGAGCATCTCGATCGCGCATTGGAAGCGGCCGGGGACGCCAGGCGTCGCGTTACGGGCGGCCAAACGCAGGACGAACAGCGTCACGAGACCGCACAAGATCGACCAGAACAGCGTGTCGATGTTCAAGACGCGCATGTCGATGATCGACGTCTGATGCGAAGTGGCGAAGTTCTGCAAGTGGTGCGCGATGTACTCGGACGGATCCAAGTGCGTGCTTTCTGTAGCTGCCATATCGTTTATTGCCACCTAAATTGTCGAAAATCTTTCGATGCCCGCGCCGCACGGGCCGTCATGCCGCGTGCCGCGCGAAAGGCGGCCAGCACGAGCGCGTCGCGCGGATCGTCGCGCACGCCCCCTCATACCCGCCATCGTTATCCCCATTCTTAGCGCCAAGCGAGCGCCAGCCAGTACGTCTGCAGCGTGACGAGGAAGGTCACGAGGAGCGGCAGCCACCGAACGTCGTGATACCAGAGCGCTATCGCGACGAACATCGCGACCGCCACCCCCATCTTGAGCATTTCGCCGATCATCCAAGTCAGGATCGATCCGGCGCCGCCCGCTGCTTTCAGACGTGCCGCGAACAATGCGCTCGGCACCCAGCAAACCGCTCCTCCCAATAAGGCCGACAGCGCAGCAGCACGCGGCGGCTCGTAAAACAGCCACCAAACCAGCGCGACGACGAGGGACAAAACCACTTGCGCAGCCACGACCTTGAACGGCGTGACGCGCGATGGGCGGCTCACATCCGGGCCAAAAAGCTTTTCAGCTTCGGCTCGCGTGAGCGGAACGAACTGCTTGTCTTGCTGCTCGGCATCCCAGGCATCGTCGAACGTTTCCGAACGACCGGCCGCGCGAGCGGAAGAGGGATCGTGTCGCGCGCGTTCGCTGTGCCTTGTGCTCGGCTCTCGATCCGCCATCGCTTATGTCCTTCGAACCCTTCTACGAAACCCTGTTTTCCACCCTCAGCTTTCGCCGCGCTTACGGGACTGCCTCGCTAATAAATCCGGGCGATTGTAAGCGATAGTTGCAAGCGATTCAAGACTTTAGCCGCGACAAAAATCAGCTTGGAAGCGACGCCCGACACGGCTTCACACGAGGTTCGTCTAGCGAAACGAAAGCCAAGGCAAGCGTACGCGCCGCCTGGCCCGATCATGGGCCGCCACGGGCCAGCTTCGGTCGCGCTGCGGCGGGTCATGTCCGAGATCGTCAAAGAATCGAAAGCAACCATCCGCCGAGGACACTGGCGACGAGCCAAAAAGGAATCGAGACGAGATGGAACTGCAGCCAAATACCGCGCTGCTTCGCGAGCCGCACGGCGATGAGATTGGCCAGGGAGCCGATGGCGATGCCGAAACCGCCCACGCTCACGCCAAAAGCGAGCGCTCGCCAGTCATTCGTGAACTCGGCCAGCATGATCGCGGCCGGCACGTTGCTGATCCCCTGCGACAACACGGCCCCTGCGACATAAGCGCGCAGGGGTGTCTGCAGGTGCAGATTCGCGACGATCTCG
>Ga0207705_10003207_pt1 | contig 12456 bp, 8 predicted proteins | sample KBSC13metaG_FD_184314 | JGI IMG/M metagenome (GOLD analysis project Ga0207705, IMG submission 184314) | Corn rhizosphere microbial communities from Kellogg Biological Station, Michigan, USA - KBS C1-3 metaG (SPAdes) (version 2) | ecosystem: Host-associated > Plants > Roots > Rhizosphere > Soil ...
CAGGCTCGGCCCGAGCGAGACGCCGGTGACGACGAAGCCCTGCGACGGTGCCTGCAGGATCGCGGCGTAGGCGGAGATGGCGCCCGCGATCCCCCAGGCCAGCAAGGACATCCGGCCGGGTGCGATGCCGCGCATCGTGGCGTTGTCGCGGTTGTCGGCGGCTGCGCGAATCGCGATCCCGTAGCGGGTGTAGCGGAGGAACGCCGCGAGGGCGACCACGAGGAGCGGCGTGACGATGAGCTCGGCCGTGTAGGCGGGCGTGATGCGGAAGGCGCCGACCTGCATGTGCGGGAGGTACGGGGGTTGTGGGTAGATGGCGCCGTTGCCGACCGTCGTGTTCACGACCAAGCCGAAAGCCAGGAGGAAGGCCGAGACGCCGAGCGTCGCGATGATGCTCATCATCGGCGGGGCCTTGCGCAGCCGGCGGATGGCGACGACCTCGACGAGCATGTTGACGCCCGCGCCCAGCGCGAGGGCAACCGGGAAGATCAGCCAGTACGGGAGCTTGTGGTTGACCACCTGCGCACCGAAGGCCGCCGAGGCGAACGCCCCGACCTGCCCGTGCGCGAAGTTGAGAACCCGGCTCGACCGGTAGACCAGGATGAGGCCGAGCGCCAGGACGCCGTAGGTCAGCCCGGTGACGAGGCCGAGGAACAGCACCGACGTCGGCGCGAAGCTGCTCATCGAGAGAGCCCCTTGGTGGCGCCCTCGAGGAAGACCGACCGCAGCAGGTCACCTCGGTCGAGGAGCTCGCCGGCGGGACCGTCGAAGCGGATCGCGCCCTTCTCCATGAAGTACGCGTGGTCCACCAGTGAAAGCGCGATGTTGACGCTCTGCTCGACGAGGACGACCGCGGTTCCCTCGGCGTTGATGCGGCGCACCAGGTCGAGCAGCTCGCCCACGATCTTCGGCGCGAGGCCGAGCGACAGCTCGTCGATGAGCAGGATCTTGGGCTTGACCATGAAGGCGCAGGCCAGCGCGAGCATCTGGTTCTCGCCGCCCGACATGGTGCCGGCGACCTGGTTGCGGCGCTCGGCCAGCCGGGGGAAGACCTCGAAGGTCTTCTCGATGCCTGCCTCGATCGCCGCTTTGTCGCGGCCGAGCGGGTAGGCGAAGGCGCGCAGGTTCTCCATGACCGTGAGGCGCGGGAAGGTGCCCTTGCCGCCGGAGATCTGCATGATCCCCAGGTCGACGCGTCGCTGCGGGTCGAGGAAGGTGACGTCCGCGCCGTTGAAGCGGACGCTGCCGGTGCTGGGCAGGCCGAGACCCGAGATGACGCGCAGCAGCGTCGACTTGCCCGCGCCGTTGGTCCCCAGCAACGCCACCATCTCGCCCTCGTCGAGGGTGAAGCTGACGTCGAAGAGGACCTGCAGCTGGTCGTACGCGAAGTCCACCTTCCGCACGGCCAGGAGCGGCACCTTGGTGCCGGCCAGGCGCAGCGCCCGGGCCTCCTCCTCCTCGACGACCGTGTCGACGAGGCGCGCGATGTCCGGCCCGACGAGCTTGCTCGTCGACGCGAGCAGGGCAGCGGCGAGCAGGCCAGGGGCGGCGAGCGCGACGATCGCGGCACCGACGCCGTAGCGGTCCTGCAGGCCGCCGAGGAACAGCACGCCGACGAGCGACCCGACTCCGAAGGTGGCGATGCCCTGCAGCGCGATCACGTGGCTGCGCGCCTGCGCGGGGATGACGGCGCCGATCCCCACGAGCATGCCGGGAGCGAGCATCGCGAAGCACCCCAGCGCCACCGCGACGAGGACGCCGAAGAGGAGCAGGCTCGGCATGAGCGCACTGACCGCGAGCGCGACCACGCCGGCAGCCATGATGAGGCCGGTCTGCCGCATGAGCTTGCCCGGGTCGCCGTGGAACCAGCGGTCACCGACGCGTGCGATGGCGATGAGCCCGACGATCGAGCCGACAGGGGTCAGGCTGTTGAAGAGACCACGGCCCGCCGGCCCCAGGAGGAAGTGGTCGTTGAGGTAGACGGTGAGGAAGAGCCCCAGCGGCGTGAGGAACATGCCCAGGAACGTGAACGCGACCAGCAGGCGCCGCACCGTAGGGATCATGAGCACCCGGCGCACGGTCTCGAAGAAGCGCAGGTCGGTGTCGAGCTCGGTGTCGTCGGCCACCTGCGTGCCGATTTCCGCGCGCACGGCTTCCCGCAGCAGCGCCGTGTCCTGGGCACCGAAGCCCGGGTCGCGCAGTCGCAGCGCGAAGCAGGCGACGAGCAGGCAGACCGCTCCCATCACGAGGAACGTCCCGCGCCACGTCAGGCCGAGGAAGGCCAGCCCGGCGACGACGGCAGGCGCGAGGATCAGGGAGACGTAGACCGCTGACGTGTAGACGCTGAACACCCGGACGCGTGCGGCCGGCGGGTAGAGGTCGAACAGCAGCGAGGGGTGGACGGCCCGCACCGATGCGCTGCTCGCACCGTCGGCAGCCACCACGAGTGCGAGGGCGAGCGTGCCTGCGACGAAGCCGGTCATGCCAGTTGCGGCGGCCCAGATGAAGGCGGTCACGATCGAGACCGCAGCCCGGCGCGGGACGCGCTGCACGAGCGCGGCGACGGGCAGCGACACGACAGAGGCCATGAGCGCCTGCAGGCTGTAGAGCGCCGCCACCCCGGTGATCGGGATGCCCAGCCCGTCGCTGATCTCGGGCGAGAGCGTGTTGATCGCCGAGCTCTGGAACTGGTCGACGATGTAGAGCAGGAACAGCGCGGCAAGGGGGTACGCACCGTGCTGCCGCAGGACGCTCACGAAGCCCGGCGAGCTCTCCTCCCCCGTCACACCGAGAGCCGCGAGCCCGGAGCCGCGCAGGTCCTCCTTGGCGTGCTCGACCTCCTCGAGCGCGGCCGTCACGAGGGGTCCTTCACGTACACGGTGCGGCTGAACGCGCCCTCGCCGTCGCGCCTGCCGTCCTTGAGGATGATGACGATGACGCGGTGGGCCTCTCGCTTCTTGCCGTCGCCCAGGATGCGAGGGATGACGACCTGGGTGGTGTCCGTGACGTAGACCGAGTGCCGGGCCAGGTAGGCAGCGTCGGGACACGCGCTGTCACGCAGGCACTCGGTGTCGGTCGACGGGACGACGGCGCGCAGCGTCGCGCCCGACTTGATGACGGTCTTGTCGACGAACACCGCATAGGTGAGGCCCGCCCCCTTCGAGCTCCACCGCACCGTCAGCGGCAGCGACACCGTCTCGCCGTCGCGCGGGCTCTGGATGCTCACGCGGCTGTCCCGCACCAGGTCGATACCGGTGAACGCGCAGCCCGAGAGCGACAGCAGCGCCGCTGCCGCCGCCCCCAGGCGCGCGAGAGGGATCACGGGCGGAAGACGGTGAAGACCTTGCGCAACGTCTCGTGGACGGTCCACGTGCCCGTCCAGCCGAGCGGGAAGACGGCGGAGCTGCCGGCGGTGAGCTCGACCGGCTCGCCACCGTCGACGGCGACCGTCATCCGGCCGGACAGGACGTGGATGAACTCGCCCCGGTCGAGGAACTCCCAGCGGCTCGCGCCCGGCTCGCACTCCCAGGTGCCGCAGAGGATCTTGCCGTCCTCGGAGGTGAAGGGCACGAGTGCGCGGGTCATGATGTCGCCGGTGAGCGGCTCCGCGGACGGCGGGCCGAGGGGCTTGTCCTCGAGGTCGGTCCGCTCGGCGGCCCGGAAGGTCAGGGTCACTGGGTCTCTCCTTCGTTGGTGGGGTGACGCTAGGTGGCCCCGGTCGCCGTCGTCTGCCGACTGCGGCAGGAAGGCGCAGCCGGCGGATCCGTCAGATGTCGAGACGCAGCTGCTGGCAGACGAAGGCCAGCCACTCGGCGCTCTGCTCGAGTGCGAGGTCCTTGTCGGTGGCCCACCCGTGGCCGACGTTCTCCCAGATGCGGACGAGCACCGGGGCGTCCCCCGTCTGCGACGCCTGGAGCAGCGCGCCGAACTTCCGTGCGTGCCAGGGGCTGCACCGCGGGTCCGTGTCCCCCGCGTCGAGGAAGACGGCCGGGTAGTCACGGCTCTCCACGCAGTGGTACGGGGAGACGGTCAGCATGCGCTGCACGTCCTGCGGGTCGTCGATGTGGGCCAGCTCGACGGAGATGGCGTAGCGGGCGTAGTTCTCGCGGCAGGCACCGACGAGGTCGAGGATCGGCACGCGCGGGACGACGGCCTTCCAGAGGTCGGGGCGCTGGGTGACGGCGACGCCGGACATGAGGCCGCCGTTCGAGCCGCCTGTGACAGCGAGCGTGTGCGGGGAGGCGAGGCCCTGCGTGATGAGGTCCTCGGCCACGGCGTAGAGGTCGTCGTAGCCGTTCTGCTTGTTGCTCAGCCGGCCGAGCTCCCAGCCCTCGCGGCCGAACTCGCCGCCACCGCGCAGGTGCGCGTGCACGAACGTCCCGCCGGCCGCGACGAACGCAGCCATCGCCCCGGGGAACTGGGGCACCCAGGGCGCGTTGAACCCGCCGTAGGCGTAGACCAGCGTGGGCTGGATCCCCTGCGCCGCAGCAGGTCTCACCAGGTGGTAGGGCACCCGCCAGCCGTCCTTGCTCGTCGCCCAGTGGTCCTCGACGACGACGCCCTCGAGCACGACGTCCGGCACTGACAGCACCTCGACCTCGGCGGCACCCGGACGGTGCCGGTACACGCCCCACGACGACGTGAGCGTCGAGAAGGAGAAGACGAACGAGTCGGGATCAGGTCCGGGCACGAGGTTCTGGAACGGGAACGGGAACTCCCCGATCGCGCCGTCGCCCGGCAGCGGCACGGTTCCCACCAGGTTGCCGGTCGTGTCGAAGACCCGCACGCGGGCGTAGGTGTCGACGAACTCGATGACGTACGCCAGGTCGCCGACCCGCACGAGGGTGCGCAGCACTGCGTCGCTCTCGGGCACGAGCGTGGTCCACTCCTCCGGTGCGTCGCGGCGGATGGCCACGACGCGGCCGCGAGGGGCGTCTACGTCGGTGATCGCGACGTAGGTGTCGCCGAAGAAGTGGCCGGCCACGACGCGGCCGTCCCCTGCCACGAACGGCTGCCAGACCGGAGCTGCGGGGTCGGCCACCTCGGCGACCGCGATCGGCGTCGGGTAGGTCATCCCCTCGTACGCGACGATCAGCCGGCCGTCGTGGGAGACCTGCACCATGCGGTACTCGGTCGCGGTCTGCCACGCGACGTCGACCTGAGCGACCTCGCCGGACACGGCCACGTGCAGCACGCGCTGCGCCAGGTCGATGGCCGCGCCGTCGATGACGGTGACGTAGAAGCCGGAGCTGTCGGCGAGCCAGGAGACCCCGCCGGTCCAGTTGTCCATGAGCCGCGGGACCGACACGGGCAGCTCGTCGCCGGTGGCGACGTCCACGAGGTGCAGGTCGTTCTGCTCGCTGCCGTCGGCGCAGACGCCGTAGGCGAGCAGTCGTCCGTCCGGTGAGGGCTGGATCCACGACAGGAACGCGCCCGTCGCGTCGACGACGACGTCACCGTCGCCCAGCGGGCTGTCGCTCACGACGACCCGGCTGTCGACGGACCGGAACCAGCGACCCCCTGCGGATCGGGGTCGTGCACCGAAGCGCGCGGTCGTGTTCGCCTCGACCAGCGACCGCAGCCGGTCGAAGCCCGGGTACGCGCGGACGGCGCTGCTGGCGAGCTCGTTCTGCTGCTTCTGCCAGAGCCGGACCTCCTCGCTGGCGGAGTCCTCCAGCCAGCGGTAGGGGTCGGCCGTCGTGATGCCGGCGAGGACGTCGGTGGCGTCGACCGTGCGGGTCTCGGGGTACTTCACCGGATGTCCTTCATGACCGCGCCCGCCTTGACGACGAGAGCGGCCTGCTCCCGGTCGGTGAAGACCTTGGCGTCCTCGACCGGGTTGCCCCGCCAGGCGACCAGGTCTGCGACCTTGCCGACCTCGAGAGTGCCTGTGCTGTCGGCGATCCGGAGCACGCGCGCGTTCGTCGACGTCGCCGCCACGAGGGCCTCCATGGGCGACTCCAGCTCGCTGCGGAGCAGCAGCTCTGCCGACCGGGCCGTCTGGTCGGGGCCGATGAGGTCCGACCCGAGGCCGACCGTCACGCCCGCGGCCTTGCTGATGAGCAGGCCGTCGATCTGGCCCTGCCGGACGATCCGCGCCCGGTCCGCGATGTGCTTCGGCAGGCCCGTCCGCTCGACGTCGCGGAGCAGCTCCTCGACGACGGCCAGTGTCGGGACGTGTGCGACGCCACGCGACGCCATCAGCGCGGCCGTCTCCTCGTCGATGTCGCTGCCGTGCTCGACGCAGAGGACGCCCGCCTCGACGGCGTTGCGGATGCCCGCGTTGTTGTGCGCGTGCACCGTGACGTAGGTGCCCCGCGCAGCCGCCTCGGCGACCGCGACGGCGATCTCCTCGACCGTCAGCTGGGTATCGGTGATGGCGTCGTGCGTGGACACGACGCCGCCCGTGACGCAGAGCTTGAGGAAGTCGGCGCCGCGCCGGAAGGACTCGCGGACGTTGGCCCGCATCGTGTCCGGGCCGTCGGAGAGGAAGGCCACGCTGCAGAGGCCCGGGATGTGGTGGGTCTCCCAGAGGCTGGTCGGCTCCCAGTCGGGCCCCAGGTGGCCGTGGCCGCCGGTCTGGCACTGGATCGGGCCGCACTGCAGCACCCGGGGGCCGCGGACCTTGCCCTTCGCGATAGCCGTGGCGAGCCCGCCGTCGATGCCGCCGGTGTCACGGACCGTGGTGTAGCCGGCGTCGAGGGTCTGCGCCGCGTTGTTGAACATGTCGGCAGCGATCTCCGCCGTGCTCAGCCGGTGGCTCATCAGGTCGCCGATGGAGCTCGCGATCCCGAGGTGCACGTGCGCGTCGATGAGGCCGGGTGTGACGGTGAACCCGTCGAGGTCGACGACGTCGGCACCCGACGGCGCGGAGCCGAGGGCCGTGATGACACCGCCCTCGACGCAGAGGTCGGTGCGGACCGGGTCGCTGCCCGTGCCGTCGACGACGGTGGCTCCTGCGTACCAGGTCGGCATCAGTAGGCCACCGCGGCGCTGTTGTTGCGGTTGTGCGACCCCGCCGTCACGTGGCCCGTGGCCGGGTCGCGGTCGACGGCGACCCAGTAGCCCTCGCCGCCGAGCCGCGCGTTGTCGCCGCCAACGGCTGCCCACTCCAGCCCGGTGCCGTCGAGGACGGCCTCGTCGAAGCGGCCCTCGGGGACGACGACGGTCGACTGCATCGTGGCTGGGTCGTTCGCGGGGAGGAAGAAGTCGGGCGTGTTGATCGACTCCTCGACCGACATCCCGAAGGCCGTGTAGTTCAGCAGCCCCTGGAACGTGCGCTGGTGCAGGCCGGCGCCCATCGAGGCGAAGCCCAGGACGGGGGTGCCGTCCTTGAGCAGGATGCCGGTCTCCGTCGGGGCGGGCAGGCGCGAGCCCGGCGGCACGGTGGCGATGAGCGCCTGCTGGAACGACGCGGGGTCGCCGATGGAGATGCCGTCGATGTTGATCGCGGTCTTGCCCCACAGCACGCAGTTGATCGAGTGCGTGATCGCGGCGATGTTGCCCTCGCTGTCGACAGCGACGACGTCGTCGGAGTGCATGGGTGCCGTGCGCTTCCAGTTGGCGAGCGGGTTGCCGTCCTTGATGAGCTCCCAGAGCTTCTCGGCGTGCTCGACGGTGACCCGCGCCTCCGGCGACAGGTCGAGGCCGGGGAAGAGCGCGGCCGCGGTCTCCGCGGGCAGGTAGGACAGGGCGATGAGCGAGGTGATGTCGACGGCCTTGCGGAACGACTCCGACGACACGGTCCAGTGCTCGCCCTTGTCGAGACCGGCGACGCGCGCGAGGTTCTGCGCCTCGATCAGGGCGACGCCGCCCGCGTTCGGCCAGGGGTTGGTCGCGATCGACCAGCCGTCACCGATCTCGGCGACGAGCGCGTCGTCCCAGATCACGTCGTAGGCCTCGAGGTCCTCGAGCGTCATGTGGCCGCCCTCGGCCTGGATGACGTCGACGAGGCGCTTGCCCCAAGGGCCTCCGTACACGTAGTCCGTGCCGTCCTCGGCGATGCGCTTCAGCGTCTCGGCGAGGCGCGGCTGCAGCAGGGTCTCGCCCTCGACGTAGCCCGTGCCGTCCGGCTTCAGGAGCGCCTCGGCGGTCTCCGGCAGTCGCGCCAGGTCCTTGGTGCGCATCGCATAGCACCACTCCATCGAGTGGTCGATCGGGGCGCCGGTCTCCGCGACCTCGATAGCGGGGTCGAACAGCGACGCGAAGGGCAGCCGGCCGAAGCGCTCGTGCGCTGCCGAGACGCCCTTGAGGAAGCCGCCGACCAAGGCAGTCCGGCCGCTCGGCTCCGTGCCGCTCACGGACTCGTCCGAGCCGAAGGCCACGCTGCCAGGGATGCTCATCGGGTCGGTCTCGCCGCGGACCGTGTTCCACTCGGCGTTCATCGTGGAGACCTTGCCGGTCTTCGCGTCGAGGTAGACCAGGCTCATGATCCCGAAGTAGGAGATCGGCGCACCGGCCTTGAGCGCGACCTGCGTCAGGGCCGTCGTGAGCGCGGCGTCGACGGCGCTCCCGCCCTCCTTGAGGGCCTGCAGGCCGGCGCGGGCGGCGTACGCGCTGTAGGCGACCGTGACGGCGCCGTGCTCGCCCTCGGCCGCGCCCGCTGTCGTGCGGACCTGCACCTGCTCGGCCAGGTAGCGCTCCCGCTCCCCCGGACCCCAGCTCGACGACCTCAGCGACACCACGACACGACTCCCCTCGGAACGGATGGGGCGACGCTACGGAAAAGGTGCGCTATGTCACGACCGCACCCGTTCGAAGCCGGCGGGCGCGCGCTTCGACAGGTGTAGCAAGGGTCAGCAGTCGGGGAACTCCACCGGCAGGGTCGCGACGGCCCTGGCGACCTCCAGGACGGGACTGGTCTCCGCGACGACCGCCACGTCACCGGTCATGGTCGCGCCCGAGTCCAGCTGACGGCCCTCGCGACCGGCCTTGACCGTGCGCATCATCTGCGCCCAGTCCCCGGCGAGGACGACGTCGGCATCGGCGACCGGCTCGAGAGAGAACTCGACGGTGTCGGCGAAGCGGACGGTCCAATCGACCGGCCGGCCGTCCGGCCCGTCGGCCAGGTGGTAGGTCCACGTCCGCGGCACGGGCAGCAGGCGGCAGGCCTCCCGCACCGGCTCCGAGTCGCGGAGGATCGCGTTCATCGCGTCCACGTGCTCCTGCGACATGTGGAGCATCAGGCGAGCACCTGCGTGCCGAGGTGCCGGGCGAAGAACGCCGCCAGCTTGCGGTAGAAGAACCGCTCGTGGACGAGGTCGAAGCCGTGGTACTGCTCCGGCAGCACGACGAAGTCGTGGTCGACGCCGGCCTGGATGAGGTTCTCGCTCATCTTGATCGCGTCCGACCAGGTCGCGTGGTCCGACGTCCCGCCGGCGAGCAGCAGGGGCCTGGTGACGAAGGGCGCGCGGTCGAGGACGTTCGCGGCGTCGTAGACGGCCTGGCCGCCCGGGTCCTGCGGCAGGCCGAGGTAGCACTCGTAGAGGACCGAAGAGTACGGGTCGTAGCCGGGGGCGAAGGACACGGCGGCGGCGTAGACGTCGGGCCGGTCCGCGAGCAGCCTGGTCGAGGTGTATGCACCCCACGACCCGCCCGTGACGCCGACCCGGGTCGCGTCGAGGAAGCTGTGGCGCTCGGTCAGCTGGGTGATCGCGGCGGCGTGGTCGGCGACGAGCGTGCCTGCCCAGTCCTTGTACACGGTGTCGTGGAACGCCTTAGACCGTCCGGGCGTGCCCCGGCCGTCGAGGAAGACGACGCAGGCACCGAGCTCGGACATCGCCTGCGCCCGCACGCCCATCGGGCTCAGGACCCAGCCGTGGGGCGCCGCGACGAGCTGCGGACCGCCGTAGACGTACTCGATCACGGGGTACGACTTCGACGGGTCGAAGTCCCGCGGCTTCAGCAGCACGCCCCACAGGTCGGTCTCGCCGTCGGCGGCCTTGACCGTGAACTCCTCGGCCGGTGTCAGGCCCAGGGCGTCGACGGCGGTCGTGTCGGGACGGAAGACCTCGCGCACGAGCGTGCCGTCCGCCGTGCGGAGGAACGTCGTCGGGACGGTGGTCACGGTCGAGACGGTGTCCAGAAGCGCCTTGCCGGTCGGGGAGAGCAGCGCAGCATGCACGCCGGGCACGTCGCCCGTGAGCACCTCCAGCTCGCCGCCGGCGAGGGGCACGCGGCAGACGTGCACGTCGTACGGCCGCTCCGTGTCGGTGCGGGCCGTCAGGTAGACGAAGCCGTCGGCCAGGCCCACAACGCCGTCGACGCGGAAGTCCCCGTCGGTCAGCTGCGCGACGAGGTTGCCCTCGAGGTCGTAGCGGTAGAGGTGGTTCCACCCCGAGCGCTCCGACAGCCAGAGGATCCCGTCCGGCAGGACCGTCAGGCCGAGCTTGCGCTCGTAGTACACGTCGTGCTGGATGCGGACGAAGGTCTCCCCTTCCTCGGTGAAGAGGTGGCGCGTGCGGCCGGTCCGGGCGTCGGCGGCGAGCACGTCGACGCGCCGGCAGTCGCGGCTCATGAGGAAGACCACGACCTCGCTGCCGTCGGGCAGCCAGCCCCCGAAGACGGGGTACGTGTCGGTGGTGTCGCCGAGGTCGACCTCGACCGAGGGCCGGTCGTAGAGGTCGACGAGGTGCAGCGTCACGCGCTCCAGGACGCCGCCGGCCTTGCAGTGGTAGCGGTGCAGGACCTCGTCGTTGCGCTTCAGGTAGTGCGTCTGCGGCAGCCGGGCGACACCGGTGAAGTCCACCCTGTACGCCGCGAGCCTCGCGCCGTCCGGTGAGAAGTTCGCGACCGGCGTCTGGAGCCCCAGCGCCACCGCCTCGGGCGCGGCCCAGTCGAAGCGCCACTCGTGCTCCGGCGTCCCGTCCGTGGTCAGCGGGAAGCGCCGGCCGTCCTTGGTCGAGCGGGCGTAGATGTTGCCGCCGTCGAGCCCGATGAAGCGCCGGCCGTCCGGGCTGAGCAGCTCCGGCACCTCGATCGGGTCGACGAGAGGGATCGGGCGCAGGTAGGTGCGCGGGGTCATGCGCTTCGACGCGGAGATGCCGAAGACGTCGCCGATCAGGTCGACCTCGGCACCGGCCGCGGCGGCCATCAGAGCCCCGATGTCGACCGGCTTGGCGTCGGTGCCGTCCTCGTTCCACTGGGGGACGAACGGCGTGCCCGGGAGCAGCGTGTGGGACTGGCGGGTCAGGACGTCGAAGACGGTCATGGCTTCCTCAGGAGGCGTTGCGGAGCGGGGAGACGTACTCGTAGCACTTGCAGTCGTCCTTGTAGGCGAAGATCCGGTACTGCTTCGCACCGTCGTGCAGCTGACCCGGGGCGAAGCCGCTGCGGAAGGTGCTGGCGGCCTCGTAGCTCGTGAGCGACTCGGCCCCGGCGCGGAATGCAGGGATGCCGAACGAGCCGGCCCTCGTGAGCGCGTCGTGCAGGAAGAAGATGTCGTCGCACAGCCACAGGCCGATGAGTGCAGTCGCCCGGACGCTGGGGTCCTGCCCGGACTTCTTCACGAGGTCGAGGCAGAGCTTCTGCCGGGCGTTGAGGATCCCGGGGTCGTGCGCACCGTCGACGTCGTTCATCGGCTGCCACCCGATACCCATCGCTCCGTGCTGCTGGCGCGCCGAGGCATCGGCCTGCAGGACGGGTGCCGGGCTGGTGCGGGAGTGCAACCCGTAGCGCGGGTAGTAGCCCTGGTTGTCGGCCGCGATCATGAACTGAAGAGGGCTGCCCTGGAAGGCGAACAGCACGTGCGTGATGCCCTCAGTACGGAACTTCAGCACGGCGCTGGAGTACTCCGAGGCGTTGTTCGCGTTCGAGACCGCGAAGGTGTCGGCGAGGGTGAGCCCGTTGCGGGCGAGCGCCGGCTTGAGGCCGTTGTCGACAGCGGCGTGCTCGTAGGGGTTGTCGGCGATGAGGACACCGATCTTGGGGGCCTTGCCGAAGAACCCGGCGCCCTTCAGCGCGTCGACCTGGTTGCTGAAGACCCTCCGCAGGTTCAGGTCCGTGGGCTCGTAGAAGTAGTTGGGGTAGCGCTGGAAGAACGAGGCGTCCGTCGACTCGCCGGAGTTGATGGTCGGCACGTTGGCCTTGGACAGGCAGTCGTAGAGCGTGTTGCTCGAGGCACCGATCGGGCTGACCACGGCGTAGACGTGGTGGTCCTGCGTCCAGTCGGCGCACGCGGCCTGGTACTCGGCCGACGGGTTCTGCGCCGCGAGCGCGACGTTGGCGTCGTGGACGACGGCGACGAGCTTGCGGCCCAGCACGCCGCCATGGGCGTTGATGTAGTCCATGACCTCACGGGCCTCGGCGGCCATGTCGCCCAGCGCGACATTGAAGCCTGCTGCCTTCGCAGCGTTGCTGTAGCCGGCTGCCGTGTAGACGCCGACGTTGATCGTGGTCGCCGTCACCCCGGGGACGTTGACGGCACGCGAGCCGGTTGTCGCCGACCCAGTGCTCGAC
>Ga0207705_10003212_pt1 | contig 12451 bp, 11 predicted proteins | sample KBSC13metaG_FD_184314 | JGI IMG/M metagenome (GOLD analysis project Ga0207705, IMG submission 184314) | Corn rhizosphere microbial communities from Kellogg Biological Station, Michigan, USA - KBS C1-3 metaG (SPAdes) (version 2) | ecosystem: Host-associated > Plants > Roots > Rhizosphere > Soil ...
CTTGCCATTCTAATTTTTTTTGAATGACCGGATCGGGATCAGGATAATATTCGTTATGCTGAGCAGAGGCATTTGTGCAAAAGAAAATTACAAATAAAAGAATGAGAGATGCGTGCGAACAGGTTTTGAAAAATTTCATTTCGGATACTTTGAAACGGGAATTTATAAAAATAATTTACTCATAAGAATTTAGAGAATGAGAAAGTGAAAATTGGGGTTATTTATTCGTTTACCAGGACAACTTTTTTTAAGCTTCAAACTTGCAATGAGTGTTAGTAAACAAACAAATAAGCGGAAAAGCTATTTCCTAAAATCACCTTTCCGCTCATTTGCTTTTATTATTTCGTTCTCCTGTTATTTCACATCCCAAAATACCTTACTTGTTACATTATCAGTTGATTTTACAGATTGATAATTAACTGAATTTAATATGGATTCAGTAGATGGATACAATAGTCTGGTCGGCACATTTGGAGATAAATTCGAACTGGCGTCTGTTGGAAAATATAAAACCGGCATCTTCGTCCGCCTCCATTCCGCCCACGCCTGCTGCGCTTGCATTACATTAAAATCAATCCATTTTTGCGTAGCAATCTTTAACAAGTTTTGCTGTTTATCTGTTCCGTAAGCCACAACCGGGTTTGCTAAGAATGCTGAAATTGCTGCATCTGAAGGCATCGGATCTTTAGCGCCGGACCAATCACTGATACTATTTATATAATAATAATATTCAATTGAATTTCTTATTCCGGCCTCATAAGCTGCCTTCGCATCACCCCCGCCCCATCTTTCAAATGCTTCGGCTTTTAAAAAACCCACCTCAGCAGAAGTTATTATAATACCCGGGAAATGATTGTTTTGCGTAAAAGTGGTTGAATCGTAGCGTGAAAAATAATTAGCTGTTATAGAGTCGGTCACTCTTGACGCATTCCATGTATTTGGAACACCGTGATATTCGCCATTTTTATTTGCAGTAAAGTAAACCGGCAATCGAACATCCCCGGATGGAACCATTACGCTGTCCACCATTTTGCCTGGAGCAAAGGGATCAATTCCAAAACCTTCGCGGATATCATTGCTGGTAGATACAAGATTTCCTGTTAATTTAATCTGAACATTTTCATCCACAGTTTCTACCACAGGATATTTTGTTGAGTTACTTAAAATTTCCTGAGCTATGGATTTTGCAGTGGATTCGTCTTCGTAAGATATACGCATAGCAAGACGCAGGCGTAGCGAATTGGAATATTTTTCCCATTCAACAAGGCTTCCATTATTAACAAAATCGTATTTCTTCAACTGATTCAAGTAAAAAGCATCAATGTTTGCGGTATCCAGATAATCCGAAATTCTTTTTAAATCAGTTAAAATGAATGAGTAAATGTCTTTGCCATTATCATATTTTGCGAGAGAAATATTACCGGTTGCATTCAATTGTCCTGCATCTTTAAAAGGAATATCTCCCCACATATCCACCATTTGAGCGGTTTGATCATAAAAGAAAATACGAGCTGTTTCTAAAAAAAGTTGATAGCCTCTTTTATCTGCATCAGAAGAAAGCTTATTATAATATTTTTCAATTTCACGGTATTGCGCCATAACGCCGGTATAATAATCATCCCACCGGTTTTGAGTATAATTCACCGGTTGTTCATAAATCTTATTTCCATTTGTATAACCAATTGTTTGACTATACTCGCCCAATACTGGAATCAAAAAAGTGTATAAGTTCCAGTATTTGGGAATGACACGGTTGTTATTAAATAACCCAGCCCATAAAGAAGGAACATTTGCAGTAACGGCCCCTTCCGGATTATAATAATAATTGCTAAAGTCTTGTTTTTTACAACTGCTTATTCCTAAAAGGACTATCGTTGAAAGGACTAATATCTTTTTCATATATTTTTCTTTACAAAATGATTTAGAATGTTAAACGAATGCTTGCACCATAAGACCTGGTGGCAGCAGTACCTGATCCTACAGATATTGCCTGGTTTATCCAATTAGTACCTACACCTCCTTCCGGATCGAAGTCTGGCAGTGTCTTGTAGAAGTAAAACAAGTTTCTTCCATATAAAGACAAGGTCAGGTTTTGCATTTTTAATTTTGATCTCAGCTTAACTGGAAAAGTGTAGGCGATAGAAAGCTCGCGTAACTTTATATAGTTGTTGTCAAAGACCGCTGCTTCATAAGTAGAAGTAGAGCCAGATCCCGGCCAGGAGCCCCATGTGAACGTATTCAGGTAATAATCCGGAGCGTCAATAATTGTGGTATTTGGTTTACCATCCGTAGTCACGCCTTTTATTATGATTCCATCATGATAAACTTTTTCTCCATTTGGTCCTGTAGTAGCGCCGCCAGCAACCGCCACATTTTTACCATTGGCATCGGTATAGTAAGCCAAACCTCCATGTTCTGCGTCTCTTCCTGCAAGTGTACTTTTATATAAACCAGCCCCGGTACCGTACAAAAGCGCCTGTGAAATTACCTGGCCACCGTAACGGAAGTCTACAAGAACATTCAAACTAAGATTATTATAGGTAAAAGTGTTGATAAAGCCGCCAACAGCTTTCGCCTGAATGTTACCCATCTTCACCTGTTGATCAAAATTGATATCATAATAACCGTCAGAATTGATGACGTATTGGCCTTTTGCATCTACTTTGCGCTTGTAACCTACAATATCTCCGGCGGGCTGACCAACCTGGGAAACAACTAACAAGGATCCATTATCCAAATTTGCACTGGTTAGCCTGTCCAGGCCTGGCATCAATGAAACAACTTTATTCCTGTTGAAGGCTATATTTAGTCTTGAATCCCATTGAAAATTATGCATTTTAATGGGTGTACCATTTAATGAAAGTTCCACACCATAGTTGCGAAGTGTACCGACATTAACGAGCACACTGGTTGCCCCGGTGGATGAAGGAATGGTCAATCCAAGAACCTGGTTCACAATTTTATCATTATAATAAGACACATCAAATCCAAACCGGTTGTTGAACAATTTAGTTTCCCAGCCAAATTCTATTTCATGTTTCTCTTCATTTTTCAGATTTTGGTTTCCATAACTTGAGGCAGGTGGATATAATAGTGGTATGCCATTTACATTTCCGGAATTATAAATAATATTGGACGTGTAAATATCCGGAGGATTACCCACTATACCCCAGGCAGCTCTTAATTTAGAATAAGTAACAAAAGCTGGCAAATGGAAGGCATTACTCAATTCAAATGCACCGCTTACTCCCGGATAATAGAACACATTATTTCCCGGAAATAAAGTGGAAGTACGCTCCTGCCGAATGGTTCCTTCCACAAACAAATAATTATTAAAATCCAGATTCAAAATTCCAAACAATCCGTCTTTAAGCAGGGTTCTTCTGGATGAGGTACCAGGAGTTGGTGTATTCTTTGAAGCACTGAGACTAAACCAGTTTTCAGTGGTTAAACCTCCTGAGGTACCAGCTCCGGTATAACGGTAATCTTCTTTTCTTGCCTGGTAACCAACAGAAGCAGTGAAATTAAGATCCTTGGTAATTTTATTTTGATAGGATAACAATAAATCACCATAAGAATAATTGTATCTATTGGAATTGGTACCATAATATCCGGATTCTCCGAAGGCAATTGGTTGAGTACTTGGATCTTTTTCTTCCAAATAATAACCTGTATAATCAGTACCGATTCTTCCCCTGAAATTAAGTCCTTTGATGATATTGTAATTAAGAGTAGCAGAAGCTATCAGGCGATTGGTTGTTTCATCGTAGCTATTTGCCAGTTGATTCCAAAGAAAATCAAGGAAATCTTTTGCCCTGATGTTGTATTTAAGTGCTTCTGCAGGGTCTAAAGTCGTGTTATTATAATCAACCCATTTATATCCTTTGGAAGTTTTGTATTTGTCAAAATAAAGGCCCATATAGTCGACCGGACTGAAAAATCCTCCATAGTTATTGGTCAGATAATAAATTTGTCTTGGGCGATTGTGCGTTTTTTCATTGATATAACTAACTACTACATCCGTGCTCAGTTTTGGTGTAATATGATATGTCGTATTCAAATTAAAAGTATTCTTTTCATCTTTTCCGCCTATCTGAATTCCTTTGTAATCATTTCGCGTATAAGAAAAACGGTAGTTGTATTTGCTGGAAGCATTGCTTAATGCAATATTTTCAATGGAACTAACCCCTGTCCTGTAAAACGCTTTCCAATTATTGGGTTGCGAAACATAAGGACGCATCTGTCCATCCCACCAATAAACTTCCCGGCCATCTACTTTTGGACCAAATTGCCCATAGGCACGAAAAATGGGGTACTCGACCTGTTTTCCATCTACTGTCTTATGAATCCAACCTGAATCGTCAGCGCCAAACGCCTGCATATTTGTTGCACGGTCATATCCTGGTCCATATTCTGTTTGCAGATCAGGAGTTACCGAAACCTGTTCTATATTAGTTGATAAATTCAGATCCACTCCTAATCCTTTTGATCCGGCACCGTTTTTTGTTGTGATGACGATCACACCAAAGTTTGCATCAGAACCGTATAATGCAGAAGCCGCAGCTCCTTTCAAAATATTGATACTGGCAATATTTTCAGGATTAATATCCAACAATCCGTTGCCGTTCAAACGTTGATTACCTCCCCAATAGCCATCATCGTTTGCATCTCCGTTTCTGATTACTACTCCATCAACGACCAGTAATGGTTGTCTTTGATAGCCAATAGAATTAATACCTCTAATTTGAATCCCCACTGCACTGGTAGCGCCTCCGGGATTTGAACTAATGGTAACGCCGGGAGCTTTACCATATAGCGCGGAAGCGAAATTTGTAGGTGAGGTTCTTAAAATTTGTTTTGAAGTTACTTCTGTCGTAGCATATCCAATTTTTCGTTCTTCTCTTTTAATCCCGAGGGCGGTTACCACTACACCGGTCAGTTCCGTGTTTTTTGAAGTTAGTGCAACTTCAATATTGTTTTTTCCAGCGATGGCAACTTCCTTTGGGTTATAACCAACTATGGAAATTTCTAAAGTAGCGTTCGGCGCTGCTTTAATAGAAAACTGGCCATTGGCATCAGTAGTGGTTCCATTTGTAGTTCCCTTTTCGAGAACAGTGGCTCCTGATACAGGATCTCCTTTATCATTATTGACTATGCCAGTTATTGTTGTTTTTTGTGCGAAGGCAAAAGCTGCACAAAAAATAAACAATACAAATAGCAATAATTTTTGTGTAATTTTTTTCATTGCGATTTTTTTTTCTTTTAATGGATAGGGTTTGAAGTTTTGTGTGTATTAGATGAAAGCTTTTATACGTTTTTATGTATTTCATTGAGGTTGTAGCAAGTAATGTCAATATCTTCAATTCAACTTGCTCTTATGAGTGGCAATAAAAATGTTCAAACTGCTGCTTATTGTTTTTATTTTACGGTTGAATGACCGTGAAATGACAATATCAGAATGACGTTTGAAAATGTAATTTGCATCCCACATCGTATTTTAATTTATTGTATGTTTGATTTTGTTTTTAGAAATTTAAGCGGTCTTTATTTTTCTTTCGGGCAACGCAACTTCAATCCTCTCATAATTTTCCATTACCAATGCCGCCGCGCCAATTAAATCCACTCTGCGACCAAAAGTCGAAATTTTGATTTGGGTATCTTCAGCTATTTTTGGAATGCAATGTTCATTGATAGCCTGTTGTATGGGCGCCAGCCATAATTTTCCTGCTGCTGCTCCCCTTCCGCTCAATATGATTAATTCAGGGTTAAATAGGGTGATCAAAATGGCTATTCCCAAACCCAGGTTGTAGCCAGCTTCTGAAAAAAGTTCCACAGAAAATGTGTCTCCTTTTAAAGCAGCATTAATTATTTCCTGGCACGCCTGTTCGGCATTTTCAATTGAAACGTTTTTCAATACCGACATTCTGCCGCTTTTTAATCCAGCCATTGCTTTTTCGATAATTGCCAATAAGGAGGTCTCTGTTTCCAAACAACCGGTCTTTCCGCAGCTGCATATTTTTTTGTTATCTTTAAACACAGGGATGTGACTAAATTCTCCCGCAAAACCGTTGTGGCCACGAAACAATTGACCATTCAAAATCATTCCTAATCCTACACCCCAACTGATATTTACTACCATTACGTTTTTGTGGCTGTGGGCCGTTCCTAATCTCATCTCTGCTAGTCCGATAAGACTGGAGTCGTTATCGATCAATACGGGAATATCAATTTCAGACTGCAGATATGTTATGATGCTCTCATTTTCGCTGAACAAAAACGAATGATTAATTCCTTTTTTAACATCAACAAAACCGGGCATACTGATTCCTATTCCAATAACCTTTTCTTTAACAACACCTGATTTTTCAATAAAAGCAATTAAAGAATCTTTTAATTGTGGCAATGCCAGATGGTTGTCTTTTAAGGGAAGTTCAATCTTCTCAATTTCACCAACCACATTATTGTGCATGTCCAGGATTCCAATTTTGGTAATCAACTGATCCATTGCAACAGTTATAATATAATTCAAATCATTTCTCAGTGAATACATCTGAGGACGGCGGCCTCCGGTTGAATTTGCATAACCTGTCTCTATCACACTTCCTTCATCAATTAATTCATTTAAAAAACGGGTAGTGAAGGGAAGGCTTTTATTTGTTAAAATACTTAAATCAGCACATGACAACATCTTTGAGAAATAAAGATGTTTTGTCAACAGTCTTTTATAAGCATTTTGTTTGTCCATGGCTCTAAATACAATTAGTAGAGAAACTTTTTAAATAGTTTCACAAAGTAATAACACTTTACAAACAAATCATACATCGATTTTACCATTTTCTTCTTTTAAATAAACATCATTAGATTTTTTGTAAACTGAAAAACCAGAAAAAGCAGTTATTTATTCTTTGGCTGCATTTAAAATACTTCCTTTGCTAATGAAAACCAATAAGATGAAAAGAGAAGAAACGCCGCGTTCAGTCGGCAAGTCGTATTCATTTTTTGAGGACGTCTATGATGTTGTTCGTCAAATTCCGAAAGGACGCGTTACATCTTTTGGCGCGATTGCCAATTATCTTGGTACTAAAAGTTCTGCCCGAATGGTAGGATGGGCGATGAATGGTGCACACAATGCTACTCCGAAAGTTCCCGCGCACAGAGTATTGAACCGTAATGGCATGCTAAGCGGAAAAGCTCATTTTGCCACACCAACATTGATGGAAGAACTATTATTAAAAGAAAAAATAAAAGTAGAAAACGATACAGTGGTTGATTTTGAGAAATTGTTTTGGGATCCTGCGAAAGAGCTAAAAATATAGAGATGACGGACATAACGGTAAACGCCTTCCAACATGAAAATATAAATCTATCCTATTTGTTCGTTTGCTGAAAAATAGATCTGCGATAATTTAATTGTAGTAAGGACTAATCAATAAATAAACTGCGACTCCGCTTATAGCCACATAAAACCAGATTGGCCACGTAATCCTTGCAAGTTTTTTATGCTTTTCATAATCACCGCTCAGGGCGCGATAGGCCGTAAATAAAATAAATGGCAGAATAATGCCGGCAAGCGGAATGTGCGTTAGCAGGATAAAATAGTAAATATACCTCAAAGAACCGGCAAGGGTTTTTTCATCCAGACTTACTATTCCATCATGATTGAGATCTCCAAATTTTGTTTCACCGCTTAGCAAATGATGGCAAACATAAGAGATTAAAAAAAGTACGGAAAGGATGATGGCAGTAAGCATAATCCTTTTATGAAGCACATACTTTTTTGATTTTACGGCAATCAAAGCGAAAACCAATAAGATGGCAACGATTGAATTAATAACAGCATTGAATGCAGCAAAAATATGAGGGTCAAAATTAATCGGAATATTCAGTTTGGCGCCGGAAAGAAACGCAATCCCAATAAACACAATGATCGAAACCAACCAGATCAGGATCCGGGCCTGACGGTCATCCTTTTTTAAAACAGGCTTTGGAAAGTTATATCTCTCATCCATCAGGGTGTGCTGGTTTTTCCTTTTAAAAGATCACTAAAAAAATCTCCAAAGGTTCTTTTCTTATCTTTTTCGAGCATCAACAACGGGATATCGCGCACCAGCTTAGATTGAGCAACAGAATCCAATCCATTGAACCAACCCCTTACAACCCGCTCTTTATCCAGGAGGAAAAAATTTTCTGTATGAACAAAAGCGGTATCGATATTCACATCGGCTACACTCGCTTTTATTTCATGAAGCGCGAAATCATAAATACTATCCCTGTTTCCGGTACCTAACCACCAACTATCCGGATTGACATCAAACTTTTCGGCCCACTTTCTTAACTGGGCAACAGAGTCATGTTTGGGATCAATTGAAATAGAGACAAACTGGACAATAGAATCGTTATTTGGGAAAGAGTTCTGCAATTTTTTCATGGATTTTGCCAGTTGCGGGCAAATGGTAGGACAATGGGTAAAAAAGAAATCAAGAACAATAATTTTTCCTTTCAGATCATCCAAAGAAACCTGTTGTCCCAACTGATTGGTGAAGTGCAGGTTACTAACTTGGTGCCAGGCAGTATCATATGTTGTCTTACCGTTTTTCTGAATCACATTGACACTATCGTAAAAATAACGCTGTGGCATTTGAACAGCGCCGGTACTGTAGTAACTTACCAACAAATAACCAGTGAGGGGCAAAAAAATTGCAACAAGGAAAGCTATAAAAGATTTTTTGTTCATGTTTTTCTAAATGCAAAATTAGCCATTGCAAAGGGCAATAGCTAATTAAAAATGTTTAATCTAAGTGAAAAACTAATCCAGTTTCTTTTCCTTTTTTTCTGCAGGAGCTTCAAGTGGCACGTTATGGAATTCTTTTGGCTGAATGTACTTTCTACTGCCGGCATCAGTATTTCTTAAATTTTTGAAAGATGCACCATCAGCAATAAAGGCTGTGATAAACCAGATAAACAATGTAGTAGGAATTGCGAGGGTTAAAATAAGCTGGCGTACTTCATCACCGAGATGCATGAAAATTGAAATAATATAAAAGGCTTTTGCGAGGGTAAGGATACAAATAACGCCCTTGATCATCAATACCAAAAGATTGCTGTAATCCGGATTCATTTCAATATAATAAATGGTTAATCCAAGGGCCAGTTCAATGATTGTAAGTATCAATAAAACCCAAAATGCTTTCCATATTCTTTTTACATGAACCGCATCGGCTTCAGTAGCGGGTAATTGTGTTGTTATTTCAGCAGACATAATTTTTTCTTTAAAATCAATTAATTAGTTGAGTTATTATTTTTATAATCAGATAAGATAAAAGCAAAGGAATACAAATACCCAAACCAAATCTACAAAGTGCCAGTACAATCCGGCTTTTTCGATCATTTCATAGTGGCCACGTTTTGCAAAATCACCTCTTTTTGTTTTTATCAGCATTACAATATTTACAATTACTCCCGTAAATACGTGAAAGCCGTGAAATCCGGTAATACCGAAGAAATAGCCTCCGAATGCAACAGGGCCAGGAGTGGCTACCCAGTGTCCATTATGCATTACCATAGGCCCCCATGGGTTGTGGCTTACCGTTGTTCCCCATTTTTCAATTACGCCGTTTACCAACACTTCATGTTGCCCGGTTATCAATCCTGTCCATTCATACGCCTGGCAGCCCAAAAATGCAAGTCCGCCGAGGATCGTTAGGAACAACCATTTTTCAACCGCTTTTTGATTCATTTTATGCCCTGCATGAACGGCCAAAACCATCGTTACAGAACTGAAGATCAGAATAAAGGTCATCAAACTAACGAATGCCAAGGGCAGATGTGCTTCGGTAAAAGGGAATTCATTGAACACATAATTATGATCTACCCAATGGTTCAAACTAAAACGAATGGATCCATACGAAATTAAAAATGCACCGAATGTAAATGAATCACTCATGAGAAAGAACCACATCATCAGTTTTCCATAACTTACGTTAAATGGGCTTCTTCCGCCGGCCCACATTTTAGTTTTTGTTTTTGCTATCGCCGTTTGCATTTATTGTCAGGTTAAAAGGTTAATCAAAAATAAAATTACTTGTTTTTGTTTGTTTACTGTCACTAATTAATTTGTCGAACAACATGACCAGCTTTCATATATCTTTTTAGAAATTTATCTTATCAGCAGTAAAAAAAACAATAAATAAATCCATAAAAGATCTACAAAATGCCAGTAGGTATTCATCAGATCAATGTAGATCTGATTATAATTTTTGCGTCTTCTGCTAAAAGATTTTAAATACATAATTATCAAAGCCGCCACGCCTCCCAATACATGAACGGCGTGCAATCCCACAATGATGTATAGAAAAGAAAACGAAACATTGCGGGTAAGTGTAATTCCGCTTGCCCACAGTTGTTTAAAACCGAGATATTGCAACAATACAAAAGTGATCCCCAAAATGGTGGTTGCAAAAAGCCACCTTTTGTAGTGCCTCATCTCCCTATTAATAAAGGCTCTCCGACTGAGGATAATAGTCACACTGCTTATAACAATTACCGCCGTTGAGTAATAAAAAATAACGGGGATATCAAACGTCAGCCAGTTTGCCTGGTTTCGCTTTACAATATAAGCGCTGCTTAATCCGGCAAACATCATTACAATGCTCGCACATCCGGCCCACATAATAAATTTCAGTGGGTGTATTATTTTTTTTTCCTGCTTCATCACTGCAATCATACGAACCTTATTTTCAAAACAAATTAAATATTTTAATAATTATCATCTATACTTTATCCAATAATAAAGCAAGAAAAACGATCATCAGGTAAAAATAGGAGCTGAACATCACTTTGCGTGCTGCAGCCACATTCATTTTTATTACCAGGTTTATACTCACATATACCATCCAAAAATTGCATACAAGCAGGATCCAGAAAGCGAGAATGCCGCTGATACCAAAATAGTAAGGCAACATACCAACGGGAACCATCAGCATTGAGTAAATCACCGTCTGCATAGCTGTAAATTTTGTAGGCCCTTCTTCGCTTGGTAATAATTTGAATCCCGCTTTTTGGTAATCTTTATGCGCTACCCAGGCAATTGCCCAAAAATGAGGGAACTGCCATAAAAACTGAATTGCGAATAAAATGTATCCGCCATAATTAAAAAAAGTGTGCGTTTCGCCGGTAGCCAGTGTACCCTGGAAGGTTGCAAAAGGACTGATCAGACCCGTACCTGCCACCCATCCAATCAAACAAGGCAACGCACCCGGGAAAGCACCTACTAATACCGAAACAGAATTTACTCTTTTTAAAGGCGTGTAAATAAATGCATACAGGAATAAACTGAACAATGAAATAATGGCGCTGGCAAAATTGAACCAATACCACATGATGACAATTCCAACAGCGCCGGTTATTATTGCAAAGGCCCACGCTTCCTTTACAGTCATTCTTCCCGCAGCTACCGGCCTGTCTGCCGTTCTTCTCATTAACGCATCTGTCTTCCTTTCCACTGTTTGATTAATTGCATTGGCAGAGCCGGTAACACACATGCCGGCAAAAAACAATAAGATAACTGATGCCAGGTTGAACTGAATGTTTGGCGCCAGTAAATAACAAACCACACAGCTAAACACTACCATAAAGCTTAAAGTGAATTTGATTAAAATAAAATAATCCTTCACTTTGCTGGCAAGTGTATATGAAACTGATTGAGGCATTATGGTTGCCGTTTTATCCATCAAAAAATCCTTTTTAAAAAAAGCCCTGAATTAACAGGGCTATTGATTCAGAAAAATATTATCCTTAATAAATTGTCTTTTTACCCTTAATGATTGCTTTCCTGTGCGCCAACCGGTTCAGTCTGAGCAATGAAATCTCTTCCATCTTTACCATAATCATAAGGCCACCTATGTACTTCCGGAATTTCGCTTACCCAGTTTCCATGAGGCGGATGAACAGGTGTTGTCCATTCCAGTGTAGTAGCGTGCCATGGATTTTTGTTTCTTTCTGTTACTTTTCTTCCTTTGTACATGGAGTAGAAAAAGTTGAAAATGAATAAGAACTGAGCAGCGAAAACAACTATCGCCGATATACTAATAAATTCATTGAGGCCACCGAACATTTTAAAAGATTCCCAGTTGCTGAAATCATAATAACGCCTTGGCATACCGGCCAATCCTTCATAGTGCATTGGCCAGAAAATGAAATAAGCGCCGACCATCGAAATCCAGAAGTGTATATAGGCGAGTGTGTTATTCATAAATCTGCCAAACATCTTCGGATACCAATGATATACACCGGCAAACATTCCAAACATCGAAGCGACACCCATTACCAGGTGGAAATGTGCAATTACGAAATAAGTATCATGCAAATGAAAATCCAGCGCTGAATTACCAAGCCAGATCCCGGTTAAACCGCCGGAAATAAATAAACTTACAAAGCCAATTGCAAACAACAT
>Ga0207705_10003220_pt1 | contig 12434 bp, 12 predicted proteins | sample KBSC13metaG_FD_184314 | JGI IMG/M metagenome (GOLD analysis project Ga0207705, IMG submission 184314) | Corn rhizosphere microbial communities from Kellogg Biological Station, Michigan, USA - KBS C1-3 metaG (SPAdes) (version 2) | ecosystem: Host-associated > Plants > Roots > Rhizosphere > Soil ...
CTGCCGGGAATGGCGGCGACGGCCATGATCTCCGCTAACGCCGACGACGTGACGCCCGACCTGTCAATCCTCAACCCCAAGGCCATCCAGTCGCACAGCGCGGTCTACCGCGCCGTGGTCGAACTGGGGGAAACGAAGTGACATGAGCGAACCGGTCCTGCAAACCGCCAAGCTGACGCAGCGCTTCGGGAACCTCGTCGCGCTCGACCACCTCGACCTCGAGCTGCACAAGGGCGACGTCTTCGGCTTCATCGGCCCGAACGGCGCGGGCAAAAGCACCACGATGAAAATCCTCGCCGGCCTGCTCCAGCAGAGCAGCGGCAGCGCGAAGGTGCTGGGGAAGGAAGTGAAGGACAACGGCGACTTCGTCCGCCGCAACGTCGGCTACATGCCGGATTTCCTGGGCGTGTATGACGATCTGACGGTGGTCGAATACCTCGATTTCTTCGCCAGTGCCTACGGCATCCCGCGCGGGCAGCGGCACAAGATCGTGGACGACGTTCTGGAGCTGACGGATCTGTCCTTCAAGCGCACGGCGATGGTCGACAGCCTCAGCCGCGGCATGACGCAGCGACTGAGTTTGGCCCGCGTGCTCGTCCACGACCCGCCGGTCCTTCTGCTGGATGAGCCGGCCAGCGGCCTCGACCCGCGGGCGCGCATCGAGATCCGCGAACTCATCCGCGAACTGCAGCGGATGGGCAAGACCATCATCATCTCCAGCCACATCCTCAGCGAGCTGGGCGAGTTCTGTAACAAGCTCGGCATCATCGAGCGCGGCAAGCTGCTGGTGTTCGGCACGATCAACGACCTGTTGGCGCAGGCCCGGGCGCAATCGAGCATCACGATCAAAATATCGGGCGACGCCTCGCCGGCGATGGCGTCGCTCGGGAGCGATCCGCGGGTGGCATCGGTCGATCATCGTGAAGGCGCGCTGCACGTGGTGCTCGCCGAAGGCGCACCGCACCACCACTTCCTGATCGAAAAGCTCGTGAGCGAACGAGTGCAGCTGGAAAGCATCACGCCCGAACAGCTGAAGCTGGAAGACGTGTTCCTGCGATTGACGAAGGGGATTGTGAATTAGTCGATAGTCAATAGTTGATAGAGCGTGCCTTCTATCGACTATCAACCATCGACTATCGACTAAGCAAAAAGCTCGAACCCTTTTTCGGGATTCGAGCTTTCGAGCGGGTCTCCCCTCCGGAAGACGCCGCTGTGTACGAATTTATCGCAGCTTATTTGCTGTAGCCGCCGCCACCGCCGCCGCCGGAGAGGCTGCCACCGGTGGTGCCGGGGGCCGAGCCGTCGGCGGCCTGGATCTTGGCCAAGCCGTTGAGGCCCTGGGCGGCCGGGGCGCCGCCGTTCGGGTTCGGGCCGGCGACCAGGGCGTAGCCGTTGGTGGCGACGCCGCGGCTGGCGAGGTAGTCGCTGACGCTGGTCTGCTCGGTACCGTAACTGCCGTCCTGCGGGACGTTCAGGTAGATCGTCAGCTTGCCGGCTTCCGCCCCGCCGGTGATGCGGGCCACCTTGGCCCGGCCGAGCGAGTTCAGCTTGCCGTCGGTGAAGTGGCACGGGTAGAGCATGCCGTCCTCACGCGAGCCGATGGCCGTCTGCTGATCGAAGTAGTTGTTGACGGCCCGCGGCTCTTCGTCGGGCTGGAACTGCTTGTTGATCTGCGCCTGATCCAGCGCCTGCTGGCAGCCGGTCAACATGGCGGCGGCGAAGAGCATGCCGCTGAGTTGCATCCGAAGCTTCGTGGTCGTGAGTTTCATGACAATGCCTCTTTCCTAACCTTAGCGTCTACTCTTTGTTCGGGCCGTAGAGTCCGTTACTTGAACAAATCACTGCTGAACAGGCCCAGCACCGTCGGGCCGGCCAACACGATGAACGTTGCCGGGAAGATGAACAGCACCAGCGGGAAGCTCATCTTCACGCTCGCCTTGGCGGCCATTTCTTCGGCGACGGCCTGGCGCTTGATGCGCAGCGTCTCCGACTGGATGCGCAGTGCGCCGCTGATGCTCGTGCCGAACCGCTCGGCCTGCACCAGCATCGCCACCAGCTGCTGGATGGGCGGATTGCCGGTGCGGATGCCCATGTTCTTCAGCGCCTCGCCTCGGCTGATGCCGATGCGCGTTTCCATGTGCGCGATGCCGAATTCCCGGCTGATGACCGGATGCGCGATCGCCAGTTCTTCACCGACGCGCTGCATGCCCGCGTCGACCGTCAGGCCGGCTTCGACACAGACGACCATCAGGTCCAGCGCGTCGGGCAGGCCCAGCTGCAGCATGCGCTGGTTGCCGTTGATCTTGCTACGCAGCCACATCGTGGGCACGAGGTAGCCGAGCAAACCGCCGAGCGCGGCGAACATGAACAGGTATTCGGTCATGTAGCCCAGCAGCAGGCCGAAACCCAGGCCGCCGATCAGGCAGATCAGCTTGAAGCCCTGCACCGCGCGGGCGGCGGACGGCGAATAGATGCCGGCCATGGCGAGCTGCTTCTTCAGGCCGCTCTGCTTTTCGCGGTCGGTCGGCATGAACGGTTTGGCCGCCAGCTGGCCGATCCTGGCGATCAGGGCGCCCAGGCTCTTGCCGCCCGCCGCGATTTCCGGCTCGGCCTCGCGCTCGGTGCGCAGCCGGCCGTAGAGTCGGCCATCGCGCTTGCCGCTGAAGAGGCTCGCGACGTAGTACACGACCGAGCCGACGGCGCCGCCGGTGCTGCCCAGGAAGATGATTTCGTCAAATCCGATCATAACGCACCTTCGCGGGTTAGACCTTCACAGTGGTGATCTTGCGGATCACGAACAAGCCCAGGAGCTGTAAGGCGAACGCGATGCTCAGCATCACGATGCCGATCGTCTGGTTCAGCAGTCGGCCGGCGTATTCCTTGTTCAGGCAGTAGCTCAGCACGAACATCACCGCCGGGAAGCCCGCCAGGATATAGCCGGTGAAGCGACCTTCGGCGGTCTTGGCCTTCACGTGCTGCTGCAGGCGGACGCGGTGGCGGATCATCGCCCCGATGTTGCCGAGCACTTCGCTCAAATCGCCGCCGGTCTGGCGCTGGATCAGGACCGCGGTGACGAAGAAGGCGAAGTCGGTGCTGTCGACACGATCGACCGCGGCCCGCAGTGCGTCTTCGAGGCTGGCGCCGAGCGAGGTTTGTTCATACACGCGGCGGAATTCGCCGCTGATCGGCTCGGGCAGTTCGTCGGCCATCAGCTGAAAGCCGGTCGACATCGAATGGCCGGCGCGCAGTGCACGGCTCAGGAAATCCAGCGCGTCCGGGAGCTGATCCGCCATCAGCTTCTGGCGGCGATTGCGCTTGTTCATCAGCACCAGGAACGGCACCGATCCGCCGATGATCGCGGCCACGAGCGAGACGACGATGCCCGTGGTGATCAGGAACACGAACGCCATCATCCCGAACGACGCGGCGGCGACGATGTAGAGGAATTTCTTCAGCGTCAGGTTCGGGGCCGATTGCAGCAGCGTCTTGTTGATCTCGTGAAAGACCTCGAACTGCCCCAGCAGGCCTTTCACTTCATCCAGGCCGGTGCGGCGGCGGATGCTGCGGTTTACCTGCGTCTGCACCTGGTGCTCGAGCGAGCTGTTGAGGCGCTCGCGCACCTTGCGCGATTCGGGGTCGAGGAACGACCGCACGATGCCCCAGGTGCCGACGATCAGCATCGTCACGCTGACGCCGACGAGAAGTTGGAAAGCTAATTCGTTCATCAGAATGCTCCCACCTGTGCCTTAGGCCGCTTCCATGATGCGGCGGCTGAACAGCTCGACCGGCAGCTTGATGCCACGTTGCTCGATCCGGTCCGCGCACTTCGGCCGAATGCCGTTGCACACGAAATGGCCGACGGCGTGGCCTTCGGAATCGATGCCCTTCTGCTCGAAGGCGAACAGGTCGTGCATCTGCACGGCTTCCCCTTCCATGCCGACGATCTCCGTGACCTTCGTCACTTTACGGCGGCCGCCAACGAGGCGGTTGGCCTGGATGATGATGTTGATGGCGCTGCTGATCTGCGTCCGCAGGGCCTTCTGCGGAATTTCAAAACCGGCCATCGCAACCATCACTTCCATACGGCTCAGCGCGTCGCGCGGGTTGTTGGCGTGGATGGTCGTCATTGAACCGTCGTGGCCGGTGTTCATGGCCTGCAGCATGTCGAGCGTTTCGGCGCCACGACATTCGCCGATGATCACGCGGTCCGGCCGCATACGCAGACAGTTCTTGACCAGGTCGCGGGCGTTCACTTCGCCCTTGCCTTCGATGTTCATCGGGCGCGTTTCGAGGCGCACGACGTGCGGTTGCTGCAGTTGCAGTTCGGCGGCGTCTTCGATCGTGATCACACGCTCGTCGGCCGGCACGTAACGCGACATACAGTTCAGCAGCGTCGTTTTACCCGAGCCGGTACCGCCACTGATGATGATGTTGCAGCGGCTCTGCACGGCCGCGGCGAGGAAATCCATCACGCCCGGCGGGAATGCGCCGTGGCGGATCAGGTCTTCCAGCTGCAGCGGCTTGCTGCCGAAGCGGCGAATGCTCATCGCCGGGCCGTCGAGGGCCAGCGGCGGGATGATCGCGTTCACACGGCTGCCGTCCTGCAGGCGGGCGTCACACATCGGCATCGTTTCGTCGATGCGACGGCCGACGGCTCCGACGATGCGGTCGATGATCTGCCGCAGGTGGCTGTTGTCGCGGAAGCGCGTGTCGCTCAATTCGACTCGGCCGCGGCGTTCGACGTAGATGCGGTCCCAGCGGTTGACCAGGATATCGCTGATGCTCGGGTCTTTGAGGAGCGATTCGAGCGGCCCCAGGCCGAATGTCTCGTCCATCACCTCGTCCATGAGGCGTTCTTGCTCGGCGCTGCTCAGCAGGCCCTTTTCGTTCTGGCACAGCTCGCGGATGAGCATGCGCACTTCCTGGCGGACGACGTCGGGCGACATCGTGCGCAGGTTCTGCAGGTCGAGGCGTTCCACCAGCTGCTGGTGGATGCGGACGCGCAGCTGCGTCATGTAAATCTGCCGTTCCGTCGGCGCGGCCGGGGCGATGATGCTCGGCCGCTGCGGGGCCAGTTGCACCTTCGGCTCAACCGGAGCGGCCGGCTTGGGGGCTTCGGCCGACGCGGCGTCGGGGGTGGCCGGCGGAAGAACGGGTTCGGCGGTCGCGGTGTTGCTCGAGCGGCTGAAAAGGCCCATGGTTTCTCCAGAAAACGGTCAGACTGCGAACGAACTCAAAGGGCGCTGCTTACGCCGCACGCGCGATGTTCTTACCCATCAACTGCTGACCGAGGTCGCCAATGCACCCGCTGATCTCGGCTCGCGGGGTACTGACGACGAACGGCTCGCCGTAGTTGATCGCGTTGATGGCCGTCTTGAAATCGTTAGGGATCAGCCAGCTGATCTTCAGGCCAAGGGCGCGTTCCACTTCCTGCGGATCGATGTCCCAGCCCTTCTTCACGAAGCGGTTCACGACGATCTTGATCTTGTTGCTTTCGATCCCCATGCGACGCAGGGCGCCGACGTAACGCTCGGCGTTCTTGGCCGAGGGGACGTTCAGCTGCATCACGATCATGTTCACGTCAGCCGACTGCACCGTAGTGCTGTACATCGGGTCGACGCTCATCTTCGAATCGACGACCACGCAATCGAACATGCGGCCGAGGATGTTGAAGAGGCGCACCAGGCCCGGCTGGTTCACACGCTGCGTGTCTTCCGGCAGATCAGGGCGTGACAGGATCGAGACGTTGCTCTTCTTGTACACGGCCAGGGCGTTATCGAGCAGCTGGCGATCGACACGGTCGGCCGACTGCATCACGTCGGCGATGGTGTACTTCGGACGCATGTCGAAGTAACTGGCGCAGCCGCCGCGGATCAGGTCGAGGTCGATCAGCGCCGTCTTGCGGGTCATGCCGAGGCTCGCCGCCAGGTTGCACGAAATCGTCGTCGCGCCGCAGCCGCCCTGCGTGGGGATCATGTTGAAGATCTTGGCCCGCTTGCCCATGCCGTTGACGCTGGCGAGGCGCTCCAGTGCGGCCGTAAAGCGCTGCTCGTTGATCGGCAGCGGCACGAACTCGCGTACGCCCAGGGCCATCGCTTCCATCAGCAGATTCGGGTCCAGAATCTGGCTCAGTACGAAGAAGCTGATGTTGTGGAACTGCCGCGGCAGGTGGCCGATCTTGCGGAGGTTGTCCATCGCGCCGGGGTCGAGGTTGATGACCACCAGCTGCGGGGCGTCGGGGCGGTTGAGGATGGCCTCGAGCTGATCGACGCTGGCCATCTGCGAGATGACGCTCAGGCCGAAGGTCGTGAGGAACCCCGCCATTTCCTGGCGGTTGGTCTCGTTGGCGTCGACGATGACACAGTTCAATTGGACGTGCATGGTATGGGTTCCTTAGCGATTAATCGGTTGGTACGGCTTCCTACTTCTTGTCATCGGCAGTCGCGACGGGGGCCTGAAGCACTTGGGGCTCATCAAATCCGTTCGGGCCGACATAACGCGGGGCCACTTCCGACGATTCGGGCGTCTTGACCGCCCCGTCCTTGGCCGTCGGGCCGCCGAGGTCCGCCAGGCCGTACAGCTGGGCCTCGTTCGGGTATCGCCAGTTGGCGCCCGGGGCGGCCGGCACCTGGTCCGGATTCATCGCGCTGGCGAGCTTCGGCGTGACAAGGATCACCAGCTCCGTCTCGCTGCGGGTGTAGCTGACGTTGCGGAACATCGCCCCCAGGATCGGCAGGTCGCCCAGCAACGGGGTGGCGCTGTTCTTCATGTTCACGCTGCGCTGCAGCAAACCGGCCAGGGCGAGTGTTTGGCCTTCGCTCATTTCGACGATGGTGCTCACGCGGCGGGTGCGCAGGCCGGGGATCGGCTGGCCCTGGATGCTCGTGGTGTTGTTGTAATCGAGGTCCGACACTTCGGGCTCGACCTTCATGCGGATGCGTCCGTCGCCGAGGACGACGGCGTTGTATTTCAGGCGCACACCGAACTCTTTATATTCGATAGTGATGGTGCTGCTGCCGCCGGCGCCCGCCTGGGGGACCGGGATCGGGATTTCACCGCCGGCCAGGAAGCTGGCGTCTTCGCCGCTGACGGCGACAAGGTTCGGTTCGGCCAGCGTGCGGGCCAGGCTGTTGGTTTTGACGGCCGACAGGAATGCTTCGAAAGCGGTGCCGCCGATATTTCCGGCGCCGAACAGCGTGATACCCGAGCCGATCGTGCCGCCGTTCGTTCCGGTCGCCAGCGCGCCGATCGGGCTGCCGTTCGGGCCGTTGATCGTGCCGAACTGGCTGTGGCCGTCGGTAAAGAAGGCGCTAAAGCCGAGCGCGTTGCTGGCAGCGCGGTTCATCTCGATGAACTGCACGCCCAGCACGATCTGCTGCCCGCCGCCCACTTCGAGGAAGTTGATCACGTCCTTGCTGTACGCCTGCGCCACCCGCGCGGCCTGCTCGGCCATCTTCAGGTTGGGCACGCGGCCCTTCAACGTGATCTGACCGTTGATCACGTCGACCGTGATCGGCGAATCGGGGAAGGCCTTCTTGAATTCGTCGCGCAGCGCCTGGATGTCGAATTCGACGCTCACGTCGATGACCTGGCTCTGCTCCTTCTCGTCCCACACGATGATCTGCGTGGTGCCGTACTTCTTGCCGGTCACCAGCAGGGTCGTCGGGCCGACGGGGGTGACGTCGGCGATGTCGGGCTGGCCGACGCTGACGCGGCCGACCTTGCCCTTGGTGGTGATGATCGCGGTCTTGTTGACGGCCAGCGACAGCTTGCCGCTCTGATCGGTGCCGCTATCGACCACCAGGGCCGCCGGGTGTACCGCGGCGGGGGCGAAGCCGACGCCGGGCGTCGTGTCGGCGCCACGGGCCGTGCCGAGGGTGGCGAGCACTGCGGCGGCGGCGGCCCAACGCATCAGCTGGGGGGCGACGGTCTTGGTCAGGATCGATTTTTGGTTCGTGTGGATACGCATCGGTCTACTCCGAGTTCGCTGTGGCGGCTTAGGCCGGGTTTATTTCCTGATCGATTCCATGCTCGTGTCGCTGAACTGGGCAGCGGCGGGCTTCTTCTGAACGTCGGTGGCCGGGTGCTTGGGGATGTCGATCTTCTGGGTCGACATCGCCCCGCCCTTGATGACCTGGATGGTCCAGCTCATCTTGCCGGCTTTGGTGGGCTGCGTGGTCGGGTGGACGTCGGCGGCGTTCTGCACCGTCGGGCCGTCCGGGTCGGCCGCGTCGTCGGCGTCGCCCTTCAGCTCAGCCAGAGTGATGCCGTTGCCGCTGACTTCATCCGTGTCTTTGCCGTTCTTCAGCACCATGCGGAGCCGCGTCACGGTCGAGGCCAGTTCGAGGCGCTCGGCGTCTTCCGGCTTGACCAGCAGCGTGACGGTGTGGGCGGCCGGGGCCTGCGGGTCGATCGGGGCCGTCGGGTTCGTGCGGCCGCCGACGGCGAAGACCAGCACGCTTTGCAGCAGCGTCTTGGTGATCGGCTTGCCGTCGTTCTGGATCGTCGAGACGATGTCGACGCGGCACTTCGGCTGGATGAAGCCGGCCACGCCGGTGATTTCGTTGATGTCGACCGTCACCAGGCGGAAGCCCGGCGGCAGCGAAGCGGCGACGCCGTAGCCGGCGCCTTCCTCGGCCAGTTCGCTCGGCAGGATCGGCTGGCCCTTGGTCAGCCCGATCTTAATGACCTTGCCGACGGCCAGGTTCGTGGCGAGCATCGCGTTGTCGGGCAGCGCGTTGCTGTCGACCTTCATGGTGGCCAGATCGGTCTCGGCCAGCGCGGTGCCGGCTTCGATATCACGACCGGCAACCACGATCGGCGTGAAGTTCGTGGCGGCCACGATCTTCGGCGCTTCCACCCCGACTAGGTTCATCGCCATGCGGGCGGCGAACAGCCCCAGCACCAGGGCGACGGCCAACGGCACGTATGCTTTCCATTTCATCTGCAAGCTCCTGACACGAGAATTCGTCCCGGCTTTCTTCGGGATTGCGGGTTGGGGGGTTTAGGTAGAAAAAAACATTCGGGCCGAGATTGCGTTGTCGGACGTCGCAGCTTTTTGCAGTCGCAGCGTCCGATATCCTTCGGCCGCGCCGGGCGAACTCGCGTTACAGCGCTGGTAGAGCGGGAACGAAAAATGCGAGCCTCGACTTCACGAAACGAAGCCTGGTCGCTCAAGCGACCAGGCCACGGGCGGGGGATTTTTCTCGAGAGCGCGAAGGCTTAGCCTTCTTTGCGCATCGTGGTCATGCCGACCACGGTCTTGCCGCTGCCGATCAGGCCCAGCGGACGCAGGCCGACGGTGCTCCAGGTGCATTGCACCTTCACCAGGATCGGCGTGCCGGTGGTTTGGCTGGCGACGTTGATGTCGGTCGTGTCGTTCACGTCGCGGATCTTGGTCGTGTACTGCGCCGTGGTGAAGCCGGCCATCTTCATCGACTGGTCGACGGCGGTCGTCACGTCGCTATTGGCGGCGCTGGGCATCGCGGCGGCACGGGCGCCTTCGCGGGCCGCACCTTGCAGCGTGTGCTTCACGTAGAAGAAGTCGCCGAACTCGATACAGCCGAAGGTCAGCGAGATCAGGATCGGAAACACCAGGGCCGCGTCGAGCACGGCACTGCCGCGTTGGCGGACGGCGCGGCGCCTGTACAGCGGACGGATCGGTTGTGGATGCTTCATCACCAGACTCCCACTCTTCATCGGCGCGCCGTGCAACGACTTGAGCAGATTCCGGCGAATCCTGCGCGGATTCTTCAGAACCAGGCGCACCAGACGATCACGCCGGCCAGCATCGCCACCGCGTACGGCAGCGGGCGATCGATGCTGCGGAAGGCCTTCCCCGTTTGTTCGATATGTTCCACGCCGACGCTGCGCACGTGGGCCAGATTCAGCACCAGCAGGCCGCTGTTGTGTAGAAGCGGGGCAAGCTTTCCGGAAGATGCGGCCTGGATAAGCGCGATCACGGCCCCCGCCACCGTCGCCGCCAGCAGCACGATCAGGATGCCAAGCGGCCCCGTCCACGCCCCCACCGCCGCCAGCAGTTTCACGTCGCCACCGCCCATGGCCCCGATCGCGAAGGCCGGAAAAAGCAGCACAAAACCGCAGAGCAAACCCAGCAGCGACATGCCGAGCGCCATCCAGGTGATTCCGTGACCCGACAGGTAAGCACCGATGCCAACCAAGGCGATGCCCGCGTTCAGCCAGTTGGGGATCCGCCGGCAGCGCGCGTCGATGGTCGCGGCAACGGTCGTCAGGCCGATCAGCACGATGTCGGACGGGTGAAACATTAGGTCATCGTCGGCACAATCGCCCCGCCGCCGTCAGAAAACGTGTTATCGGACGCGTAGCATTCGTCATGGCGAAGAAGACGGCGAAAAAATCGGCAAGGAAGACCGCGAAGAAGTCCTCGAAAAAGTCTTCGAAGAAAACCGTCAAAAAGTCCTCAAAGCGCTGGTCCGCCGACGTGACAGCCCACAGCGACGCGATGGACCTTCAGGGCGGCGTCTTTACACTGAAAGACCCGAAGAAGATCGCCCGTTCCCTGAAGAAAAGCGCCGAGACCAGCCACCGCCGCAAGAGCCCGCCATTCCGCTCGGCGATGTCGATGCTCAACTTCTACCTGAACCGCGGCGGGAAAAACCTGCCCGCGTCGCAGAAGAAAATCCTCGACCGGGCGAAAGAAGAACTCCGCAAGCTGTTCCATAAAGAAGAACCGTCGTAGAGCGCTCTATTGCGTGCCCTGCCTCAGAAGTAGAAGTGCAACCCCACGCCGTAATACACGATCCGGTCAAGATAAAACTGCCCGTTCGGCGAGTGCCCGTCGTAGAACTCCAGCATCAGCTGCATTCGCTGGCTGAAGCGGTTGGGGTCTTCGAACTGCACGCCGGCCCGGATGCTGTAGTTGAGTGACCAGTCGTTGTCCTGGTGGTTCTGCATGTCGACCGCCGCGATCGGCCGCATGCTGCCGCCGAGGATCGTTTGCGGGCTGCGCCACTCGGCGCCGTATTGGATCATCCAAGGCTTGAGGTTTCCGGGGTCGGTATCGAACAGCCACCCCCCGCCGCCGTACACGCGGAAGCCGTACGGCATTTCGTAGCTGGCCAGCAGATCGATCGCCTCGTAGCTGAGGTTCACGCGGCTCTCCTGCTCGGCCACGCCGCGGAGCAGAAACTCATCGCCGAGGTGGCTGCTCTGGTGAAACACCCGGCCGAGCAGCGAAAAGTCGCCCAGCCGCGCCGCCACGTACGGGCCGACGAAATAGTCGGCGTTAATCAGGTCAAACGAATCACTGTCGAGGTCGAAGATCGCAAACACGCCCGCCTGCACGCCGCCTTCGATGCGGAAGCCGTTGGGGTACGTCTTGCGGGCCAGCGCGATCGTCTCGCCGAAGCCGACCGACGCCGTGTCGGAGAGGTTCACGCCGTGGCTTTGCGAGTAGTGGTTGTAGCTGGCGAAAAAGTGCGGCCAGCGCGGGTCGGCCAGGATCGGCTCGAACAATCGGCCGGGCGACAGGTAGAACGACAACGGCTCCTCGTTCGACGGCGCGACCGCCACCGGCTTCTCCCCCGGGGCCGCCGCGACGCTCACCGGCTGCGTCGAGGCCTTCGCCACCTCGTGCGGCTGGGTGTAGAGCGTCACGTCCTTCACGCCGGTGATCGCCGAGAGCGACTTGATCAACTGCTGCTTCTCCAGCGTGCCGAACGCGCGGTCGGGGTAGCGCAGGTGCCCGTTCTCGACCGTCAGCCCCTCGGGCCGGAGCGAAAATTCTCGCTCCAGCACCGCGGCGGCGTAGCCGGCGATGAAGCGGTCGTCGGGCTGCTCGGCGGCAAGCACGGCGGTTGCGGCCAACGGGAGAAGCAGGGCCAAGGCGGCAAAAGACGGTTTCATGTGTCGCACTTTAGGCTCCGTGGGGCAGGCGCTGCGCACCAACTCCTGCAACGGCCAAAACTTCGGCCGAAAATTGGGTTTGTTTTGTCGGAACCGATGTCGCGCAGCGACGAGGTTCTAAGCCTCTCCCTGTGGGAGCGGTCGGGTGAGGGCATCGAGCGTAAGTAGACATAGAAGCGCCAATCTTCTCCCCCTCCCCTTGCGGGAGGGGGTGGGGGGAGGGGTCCAGAGGGACTAATCGTCTGCCAGCCCGCTTCGCCTCCCGTAACTCTCACCCCGGCGCTCTCCCGCAATGGGAGAGGGAGCCGTCGTCCTGTCCGACAAAGGGTTCTGGCACCTGCTGCCCTCACCAAACCTCTCCCACAGGGAGAGGCTTAGCATCTCGCCGCTGCAGGGCATCGGTTTCGGCGTTGATCCTACCGCGGCCTTCATTGGCTGTCGGCGGAAAAATCGGCCGGTCGCTCAATTACGGGGCGAGGGCGGCGGGCTGGCTGCGCGGCGGCGTCGGCGGGCGGGTTTGCAGTTCGACCATCTCCCGGTACCGCCCG
>Ga0207705_10003221_pt1 | contig 12431 bp, 10 predicted proteins | sample KBSC13metaG_FD_184314 | JGI IMG/M metagenome (GOLD analysis project Ga0207705, IMG submission 184314) | Corn rhizosphere microbial communities from Kellogg Biological Station, Michigan, USA - KBS C1-3 metaG (SPAdes) (version 2) | ecosystem: Host-associated > Plants > Roots > Rhizosphere > Soil ...
CGGGATCGCCGTGCTCAGCCTGCTCGGCACCTGGCTCGCGTACGGCCTGCAGATCACCCTGCTCGGCTGGAGCCTCGGCGCCGACCCGGGCGACCTGCTGCTGCCGGCGACCGGCGCGTTCGCGGCCGCCTGGTGTGCCGGGTTCCTCGTGGTCGTCGTGCCGACCGGCGCCGGCACCCGGGAGGCCGTGCTCACGCTGGCGCTCGCCTCGTTGCTGCCCGGCGGCACGGCCGCGGCGTTGACGGTCGCGGTGCTGTCCCGGCTGCTGCTCACGCTGGCCGACGTCGCCGCCGCGCTGATCGGGGTGGTGCTCGGCCGGGGGACCCGGGTCGCGCCCGAACCCGCGGACGAGCCCGGTCAGCCCACCCGCAGCGGCTAGTCAGGCCGGCCGGGTCGCCACCGCGACGAGGCCGGTGCCGCGGTCCGGCGCGAGCCGCTGCAGATACCGGAACGGCAGCGTGGCCAGCTCGATCGCGCGCCCGACCGGGCCGCCGCCGGGCTGCTGGTGCCGGCCGCTCGCGGCGGTCCGCTGCTCCGGCGTCAGCGCGCCGGCCTCCGCCGCGCCGGCCCCCGCCGCGCCGGCCTCCGCCGCGCCGGCCTCCGCGGCGCCGGCCTCCGCGGCGAGGTGCCGGGCGTCCAGCCGGTTGCGGACCGCCTCCAGCGCGTAGCCAAGCGGCCAGCCGTAGACCTGCACCCGGGGCTCGACCAGCCCGGCCCCGACCAGCCGCGCGGCCAGCTGGTCCGGGTCGTACCGGCGGTAGTGGCCGACCCTGGTGTCCATCGGGCCGAACCGGCGGGCGAACGCCGGCACCGAGAGCGCGAGGTGCCCGCCGGGGCGGACCAGCGTCGCCCAGTCGGCCACCGCGGCGGCGTCGTCGGCCAGGTGCTCGAGCACCTCGAACGCGCACACCAGGTCGTACCGGCGGCCGGCGGGGACGCCGGTGTGGTCGGCCGCCAGCACGGTCCCGCCGCTGGCGGCCACCCTCGCCTCGGCCACCGCGTACGAGTCCGGGTCCGGCTCGACGGCCAGGTAGTCGGCCCGCCGGGCCAGCCGGGCGCCCATCGAGCCCTGGCCGCAGCCGATCTCCAGGATCGTGGCCGGGCGCAGCTCGGCGACCAGCCGGTCGACCAGGTCCCAGCGCAGCCAGGCCCGGGGGGCCAGCGGTGGGAGCGGCGCTGTCACCGCCGGGCCGTCCGCGCGCCGAGGCGCTCGCGCAGCGCGGTGACCACCACCGTGGCGGCGAACGACTCGCGGGCCCGGTCCCGGGCGGCGGCCCGCAGCTTGGCCAGCGCCGGGGCGTCCTCGGCGAGCCCGCGCAGCGCCGCGGCCAGCGCGTGCGCGTCACCCGGCCGGATGAAGACCGCCGCGTCGCCGAGCGCCTCCCGCTGCGGCCGGGTGTCGGAGGTGACCACCGCGCAGCCGGCGGCCGCGCCCTGGTAGACCTTGTTCGGCACCACCCGCAGCGCCTTCGGCCCGACTCCGAAGATGCCGAGGCAGACGTCGTGGGCCGCGATCACGGCCGGCAGCTCGGCCGGCTCGACCCAGTCGAGCCACTCCACCGCCGGGTTCGCCCTGGCCAGCCGGCGGGTCTCGGCCCGGTCCTGGCCGGCGCCGATCACCAGCGCCCGCACCTGCGGGGCGTCCGCGAGCAGGCCGAGCGCCCGGCCGATCGTCGGCGTGCCCTGCAGCGGGGTGAACAGCCCGAAGAACGCGACCCGCAGCACGTGCGGGTCGGTCCGCGGGCCGGCCGCCGAGCCGGCGTCGAACCAGGCGGCGGGCGCGCCGACCGGCACCACCAGCGCCCGGTCGGCCAGCTCGGCCGGGACCAGCTCGGCGTGCTCGGCGCTGTCGAGCAGGATCAGGTCCGCACTGCGCAGCGCACGCCGGTCCAACCGGTTCAGCAGGCGCATCGTCACCGTGCTGGACAGCCGCCGGTCGACCGCGGTGTCGGCGGCGAAGATCAGGTGGTCGAGCACGATCGTGGCCCGCCGGAACAGCAGCCGGGCGAGCTGCACGTCGAAGTGGCCGAGGTAGCCGACGAGCACGGCGTCCGGCGCCTGCCGCCGGTAGGCGCGCCGGCCGCGGACCGCGAGCAGCAGCCAGCATCGGGCCAGCCGGAACGCACCGGCCGGCAGCCGCCACGGCTGGCGCAGCATCGCGATCCGGTTGGCGGTGTCGAGCCCGAGCGGGATGTTGACCTCGGCGACGTCGTCGCCGCTGGCGCGCAGGCCCTCGATCAGCACGCCCATGCGGGGATGCGACCGGACGTCGTACGTCCCGAACGCCAGCACCCTCACGCGGGCCGACCCTACCGGGCGTTGGTCAGCCTGCCGCCGGGGCGGTCATCCGGCCAGGGCCAGCCGGTAGGCCTCGGCGGTGCGGGCCGCGCAGGCGGCCCAGGTGAATCCCCGGGCCCGGTCCCGCCGGGCGCCGGGGTCGCCCGGGTCGGCCAGCGTCGCCCGGACCGCCGCGGCCAGCGCCGCCGCGTCGCCGACCGGGGCGAGCGTCGCCAGCTCGCCGGTCACCTCGCGGACCACCGGCAGGTCGCTGGCCACCACCGGCACCCCGGCCGCGAACGCCTCCAGCGGCGGCAGCCCGAACCCCTCGTACACCGACGGGTACGCGAGCAGGGCCGCGCCGGCCACCAGCCGGCGCAGGTCGGCGGTGTCCAGGTAGCCGGCGGACAGCACCGCGCCGGGCGGCAGCGCCGCGGTCTCCAGCGCCGGGCCCCAGCCGGGCGGTCCGGCCAGCACCAGCGGCGGGATGTCCGGGTCCGCCACCCGGTCGGAGTCGTGCAGCAGCCGCAGCGCGGACAGCAGCGCCGGCAGGCCCTTGCGCGGCTCGACGGTGCCGACGAACAGCAGGTAGCGCTCGGGCAGGCCGCGGGCGGCCAGCTCGGCGGCCGGCATCGGGGTCGCGCCGAACCAGCCCTCGTCCACCCCGAGCGGGGTGGCCAGCACCCGGTCGCCGAGCCCGTACTCGGCCTTGACCTCCGCGGCGACCGCCTGCGACGGGGTGACGACCACGGCGGCCCGGCGCAGCCCGCGCGGCACCAGCGTCCGGTAGCGCAGCGACGCCGCCGCCACCGTCTCCGGGTAGCGCAGGTAGGACAGGTCGTGCACGGTCAGCACGCCGGCCGCCCGGCGCAGCGGCGGCAGCACGAAGTTCGTCCCGTGCACCACGTCGGCCCGGCCGGCGAGCCACTCCACCGGCGGCAGCTCCAGCCGGTCCCAGGCCGCCTGCAGCGCCCGGGCCGGCGCGGGCCGGTGCCGCACCCGCACGCCGGCCGGCACGGCGGCCGGCAGCGCGCCGGCTCCGCGCAGCGTGAAGGCGGTGGCGACGAGGTCGAGCGAGTCGAGCCCGGCCAGCTCCCGCACCAGGTGCTCGACGTACCGGCCGACGCCGGTGCGCGGCCCGAGCAGCGGGGTGGCGTCGAGCACGACCCTGGTTCCCACGGGCGGCAGCCAACCAGACGGTCGGTCATGACCGCGCGCTAGGGTGACGCGAACCCGCCGCCGGACCCGTCCGGCGTAGCGGTGGCGTCGAGGTGGAGGAATGGTGTCAGCGACCCCCAGCGCCGACGGTACGACCGGCACCGTCGCCACCGACAGCAGCGTCTACTACCACTCCGGCTACTGGAACGACCTGACCGCGGTGCAGCGCTACATGAACCGGCGGGCCAGCGGAGACCCGGCGGTGTCCTGGTCCGAGCACCTGGCCACGTCCACCGGCCGGACGTTCGCCAAGGCGCTGGTGCTCAACTGCGGCAACGGCTGGGTCGAGCGCGGGCTGGTCGCCGCCGGGCTGGTGAAGGAGGCCGTCGGCGTCGACTACGCGGAGGACCTGCTGGTCAGCGCGCGGGACGAGGCGGCGAAGGCCGGCCTGCCGCTGCGCTACGCGCAGCTGGACACCAACACCGCGGCCTGGCCGGAGGACGGCTTCGACCTGGTGATCAACCACGCGGCCGGACACCACGTCGCCTACCTGGACAAGGTGTTCCGCAGCATCGCCGAGCTGCTGCCCGAGGACGGGCTGTTCGTCTCGTTCGACTACCTCGGCGCGCACCGCAACCAATACCCGACCGCTCAGTGGGAAGCCGCGTTCACGGCCAACGAGGCGCTTCCGGCGCACCTTCGCAACGACCTGCTCTACCCGCACCTGCCGACCATGCTGGTGAGCGACCCGACCGAGGCGATCCACGCCGAGCTGATCCTGCCGACCCTGCGGCGCTACTTCGAGATCGACCACTACCGGGCGCTCGGCGGCGGCGTGGCCTACCCGGTGCTCACCTTCAACAAGGCCATCTTCGCCAGGTCGGAGACCGAGCCCGAGGTCGCGGCGGCCATCGAGCAGGTGCTCGCGGCGGACGCCGCGTACACCGACGCTGACCCGGAGGCCAACACCCTGTTCGGGTACGTCATCGCGCGGCCGCGCAAGCAGGCGTTCGCCGACGCCGCGCAGCTGGCCGCCTGGACCGCGGCCGAACAGGAGCGGGAACGCCGGGCCGCGGCCGACGGCGGGCGCTACTACCCGGACACGATGATGGCCGTCCTGTACGAGCGGCTCGACGTCGCTGCCCGGGAGCTGGCCGGCGCCCGCCGGGACCTGGACAGCATCGCGGACCGGCTGGCCACGGACGAGCACACCGCCGCGGCGCAGGCGACGCGGGCCAGGGCCGCGGAGGAGGCGGCCGCGGCCGCGCCGACAACGCCGCTGCAGTGGCTGCGGGCGAACCCGACTCTGCGGGCGATCGCCAGGCGCGTGCCGGGGACGCGGTCCGCGGTCGCCGCCGGGCGGCGCTGGCGGGACCGGCGCACGGCGAGCCGGCGGCCGTGACCGACCCCGCCGGCCGGGCCATGCCCGCGGGGCGGGGGACGCGGGTGGTGGCGGTCGGGCTGCTGGTGCTGGCCGCGGTGCTGGCGCTGGTCCGGCTGCCGGGCGAGCTGTCGACGCAGTCGGACACCGCCGCGACCGGCCGGGCGATGCCGACGGTCGCGTCGATCCCGGTGCAGGATTCGATCGGCGCCGCCGGCACCGAGTTCCTCGCGCTGGTCCGCCGCAGCGTGCCGGCCCACCAGCCGGTACGGGTGGTGCAGCCGATCACCTCGGTGTCCCGGCTGGAGAGCCGGATCTCCGGCCAGCCGGGCGTCTGCGGTTACGCGGCGACCGGGCTGACGTACTACTGGCTGGCGTACGCGCTGGTCCCGCACCCGATGACGTGTGACCCGGACGCGCGCTGGACGCTCTACGCCCGGGTCGCGCCGCCCGCGCCGCTGCCGCCCGGGGCGAGCGTGTACGCCCGGTCCGGCACCTGGACGCTGGTCCGGCGGTGAGTACCGCCGCGGTCGCCGCCGGCGGGCTGCTGGTGCTGCTCGCCGGGCATGGCGTGCTGCGGCTCACGACCGGCCGGCGACCGCTCGTCGCGTACGGGCCGACCGCCGGGACCGGCCTGTGCTGGTTCGCCGGGGTGGCCCTGCTCGGCGCGCTGACTACGCTGGTCGGCGTGCTGGGCGGGTCGACCCGGCCGCTGCCGGTGCTCGGCCCGGTGCTCGGTCTGGTCGCGCTGGCCGGCCTGGTGCCGTTCCCGGCCCGGTTCGGCCGCCCGGCTCCGGAGCACGCGCGGCCCGCGCCGGAGACGGACGGGCCGACCCGACGGCAGGTCCGCCTCGGGGATACGGTCGCGGCGATCCTGGCCGTCGCGGTCACCGTGCTGATCGCGGTGCAGTCGGCCGGCATCCCCACCCGCAGCAACGACGAGTACGCGATCTGGGTCCTGCGGGCTCGGATGCTGTCCCAGCTCGGCCGGCTCGACTCGGCCGTGTTCGCCGACACCGCGACCGGCTACCAGCACCAGGAGTACCCGCTGTTCCTGCCGGCGCTGTTCGCCTGGTTCGACGGCTGGGCCGGCCGGCCGAGCGACGCCGCGGCGCACGTGGCGATCGCCGCCCTGGTCGGCGCGACGGTCACGGTCGCCGGGGCGGTGCTGACCCGGCTCGCCGGCCCGGCGCCCGCGCTGGTCAGCCTGCTGCTCGTGCTGTCGCTGCCGACCGTGCTGTCCGTGCAGTCGCTGCAGCTGATGGCCGACCTGCCGGTGTTCGGGTATGCCCTCTGCCTGGCCCTGGTGCTGGCGCTCTGGCTGAGCCGGCCGGACGCGGGCGAGGCCTGGCTGGCCGCGGCAGCCGTGCTAGCCGCCGGCGCGATCGGCACGAAGGCCGAGGGCCAGCTGTTCGCCGGCAGCGCGCTGCTGGTCACCCTCGCGCTCGCGCCCGGCCGCCGCCGCGGCGTGCTGGTCGTCATCGCCGCCGCCGGGCTCGTCAGCTTCCTGCCCTGGCACGCGTACGCGTACGTGCACCACCTGCGCAGCTGGGTCGCGAACGGGACCACGCTGTCGGCGGCGCACCTGCGCGAGGTGCTGCCCTGGGCCGAGACGGTCGCTCGCAGCATGGTCCAGCAGTGGCCGGGCGGCGCCGGCTGGGGGCTGGTGCTGCTGGTCGCGCTGGTCCCGGCCGCGGCGCTGGCGATCCGGGCCGGCCACGGCCGGCTGGTGGTCTTCGTCGTGGCCGTGGTCGCGCTGGACGTCGCGGTCCTCTACGCCCAGTACGTCGCGACCGCCCTCGGTCCGCCGTCCGACCCGGTCGCGGCCCGGCTGCTCACCGGCCAGCTGCGGGTCACGGTCTACCGGGTCGCGCTGGTGCCCGCCGCGCTGCTGGCCCTGGCCGTGCCCGTGTTCGCCGGCCTCGGCCTGCGCGGCCGGCCCGCGCCGGCCGAGGCCGCCGCCGAGCCCGTGCCGGCCGAGGCCGCCGCCGAGCCCGTTCCGGCCGCGCCCGGAGAGGTCAGCGACCCGGGGCCCGGTCCAGCAACCGGTGCGCGCGGACGATCTCCCGCCAGCGTGCCGCGAACGCCGCGTCGGAGAAGTCCTGGGCCCGCTCCACCGCCGCGGCCGAGAGCTTCTCCCGCAGCTGCGGGTCCCCGGCCACCCGCAGCGTCTTGCTGATCAGTTCGGCCGGCGTCGACCAGCGGAACCCGTGCACGCCCTCGCGGACGATCTCGCGCTGGCCGGCCCGGTCGATGACCACCGGCACGCAGCCGCCGGCCATCGCCTCCGCGGTGGTCATCCCGAAGTGCTCCTGCGCCCAGGGCGCGCGCTCCTCGTCCTCGCCGAGACCGGTCGCCGACCAGAAGATCGACGCGGTCGACATGGCGTGCTCCACGACCGACCGGGGCACGTTGGCCTCGATCCTGATCGGCAGGCCCTCGGCCGCGGCGAGCACGGTCTCCAGGTAGGGCCGCTGTGATTCCTCGCAGCCGCCGAGCACGGTCATCGACCAGCCGTCCAGCGTGCCGTCGCTGACCATCTGGCCGAAGATCCGCACCATCTCCAGCTGCCGCTTCGCGTGGCCGAGGCCCGGCTCGAAGAACCGCCCGACCGACAGCACGACCTTCTCCCGCTCCGCCGCCGGGTGCATCCGCTCCACCTGGATCGGCGGGTAGAGCACGTCCGCGTCGGTCTGCCAGAGCCGCTGGATCCAGCCCCGGGTGTACTCGGAGTTGCTCATCACCGTGTCGTACGCGCCGAGGAACGCCTTGCCGGACAGGTCCCGCAGCAACCACGGGAACCGGGTGGCCAGGATCGCCCGCGGGCCGTTGCCGCTGGTGCCGGCCAGCCGCAGCCGGGACACCGCGACGCCGAGCGTGCGGGTGTCCGCCGGGCCGGGCACCATCGTCTTGGACCGGAACCGGATCTCCCGGCCGGCCGGGCTGCTCGGCAGGTCGACGATCTGCCGAGCGAACGCCTGCCGCGCGGTCAGCGTCGCGATCGCGCCGCTCTCATCCTCGACGGTCATCTCGACCGGCTCGGTCATCCCCGGCCGGCCGAGGTCGAACTGGATCGACCGGGCCGGACCGGGCTCCAGGTGCAGCACCGCCTCCCCGTTGGTCCAGGTCCACTGGCGCATCCGGCCGCCCTCGGGTGGGTACCAGCCGGTGCCCCAGCCCATCGCCAGCCGGTCCCGGTAGGCGGTCAGCCACGGGCCGAGCACCCTGATCGCGGTCCGCCGCCACGACGCCAGGTCGTGGTCGAACGGGGTCGGGAAGAAGCACAGGTACGCCGAGTGCGCGGACTCGGGCATCACCACGGACATGTACGTGGCGTTGACGAACAGGTCGTACTCGGAGGACAGCGCCGCCACGTAGGCGTCGCCCTTGTCGGGAACCGTGCGCATCCTCGTGCGGGACAGATCGAGCCCGAGATGCTCGGCCAACTCGTCGCGGTCGACCTGGCTGTGTCCGATCAGATCGACCTCGACCCCGTCCTTGGACAGGACCTCGGCGATCATCCCGGAGTGCCGCTCACCGCCCCCCATGGAGTGCCAATAGCGGTCGTAGATGGCCGCCCTCATCGCTCTCTGACCAGCCAGCGTTCCAGATCCCTTCTCGAGCGCACCGCCCGGCGACCGAACTGCCGCCGGCGTCGCACCATCGTGGGCAACAGCCGTACGTACGAGGCAAGCACGCGGGCCCGCAGCAGGTGCGGTCGCAACGCCGGGCGGGTGCGCGAACGCAGCGCTTCCCGGCCGGCCCGGACCAGCATCGAGGCCGAGGTGAGCGGGTAGTGCAGCACCTCGCGCAGCGCCAGCGGCGCCGACGCGTCCTTGGTCAGCATCAGCAGCCGGTTGCGGTCGACGTGGAAAACCCACAGCGGCGACCACTCCGTGCTGGACGCCGAGTGCAGGTGCCGCAGCACCGCAGTCGGCTGGTAGCGGATCGACCAGCCGTCGGCCCGCAGCCGCCAGGACAGGTCGGTGTCCTCGTAGTAGAGGAAGAAGTCGTCGTCGAACCAGCCGACCGCCCGGCCGGCCGCGGTCCGCATCGCCATCCCGTTGCCACAGGCGTTGAACACCTCGACCGCCTGGTCGTACTGGCCGGTGTCCGGCTCCTGGAAGCCGCGGTCGGCGCCGTAGCCGTTGACCAGCACGATGCCGCCGGCGTTGTTGACCACGTCGACGAGCGGCGTGCCCTCGGGCACCGGGAGCACCGCCTCGCTGCCGGCCTCGGCCGCCGTCGCGGTGAGCGAGACGCCGGCGCCGCTGATCGTCACCGGCTTGTCCCGCTCTGCGATCCAGCGGAAGGTCACCTTCACCGCGCCGGCGACGTCACCGGGGCCGTCCTGCAGCGGCACCAGGAACGTGCCCTCCGGCCTGGTCCACCGGAACCGGCCGGCGCCGGTGCCCTCCGGCCCGTACGCGAGCTTCTCCCACAGCACCTTCTCGGTCACGTCCCGGCCGTCCACCTCGACCGCGACCAGCCGCACGCCGAGCTCGCGCGGGTCGTGCGGGCCGGGGTCGAAGCCCTCGGTGCGCAGCCGCAGCAGCAGGAACCGGGGCGCGAACACGACCTTGCCGGTGACCACGCCGACCCGGTTCGCCCCGGCCTCCTCGAACGGAGCGAGCAGGTTGCGCAGCCAGTCCGGCTCGGGCACCGCGTCGTTGTTGAGCAGCACCGCGTACGGCGTGCAGACCGTGCGCAGGGCGAGGTTGTTGCCGCCGGCGAAGCCGGTGTTGACCGGGCTCGCGATCACCCGAACCTCGGGGAAGTCGCGGGCGAGCAGCTCGAGCGACCCGTCCCGGGAGGCGTTGTCGACCACCACGGTCTCGAACGTGCCGGCCGGCAGGTCCTGCCGGCGCAGGCCCTCCAGGCACGGGGGGAGCAGGTGGGCGCCGTTGTAGTTGACCACGACGACCGTGGCCCGCGCTCCGGTCACTTCTCGTCCTCACCGCCCGGCGCGACCGCCACCACGTAGACCTCGCTCGGCGGGTAGAGCTGTGCCAGCAGCGAGCGGTACGCCCGGTGCAGCTCGGCCAGCTGGTGCTGCACGGCCTGCATCCGCTGGTCGAGCACCGAGATGAGGTGCGCCGCGTGCGACCAGAGGTCCGCCCGGGGGTCCGCGACCGCGGTCGCCGCCTCGCCGTTGGACTCGGCGTCCCGGCGGATCCGCCGGTGCTGCGGCGGCAGCTGGGCGGGGTACACCTTCTCCGCGGCGCCGAGCAGCTCGGCCACCGAGGAGCTCAGCGACGCGACCGGCTCGAACGCCTGCGGCCAGAGCTGCGGCGGCGGACCAGGGTCGTTGCGCGGGTTGCCGGCCGACTCGGTCACCGTCAGCCCGGCCTGCGCGGCGAAGAACGAGAGCAGCGCGGGGTCGTAGAAGCGGACGTGCGTCGGGTCCCGCCAGAAGTCGTAGCCGAGCACGGACAGGCTACCGGCGCTCGGCACCACCGCGACGAACGCGCAGCCGGGCCGCAGCGCCGTGGCCGCCGCCGCGTACACCCTGGCGACGTCGTCGGGCTGCAGGTGCTCGAGGAAGTGGGCGCAGAACACGCCGCCGAGCGAGCCCGGCTCGACCCCCTCCAGGTAGGAGACCGCCTCCCCGAGCACGACGTCGTGGCCGCGCTCGACCGCCCGCTCGACCATGCCCTCGTCCAGGTCGACGCCGCTGGCCGGGACGCCGGCGGCACGCAGCAGATCGAGGAACTCGCCCCGGCCGCAGGCCAGCTCGAGCACCGGACCGGTGGGGAAGAACGACAGGTAGTGGCTCAGCGCCTCGCGGGCCCGATCGCTGTCGTAGCCCATGTAGGTGTAGTAGTCACTCTCCAGCCGAGTCACCCGGCTCCCCTTCCCGCCTTCGTCCCCGTGCCGACCTGCACCGGGGCCGGGCCGGGCCGGGCCGCCGCGGTCACCTCGGTGTCCACCTCGTACGGCACGGCGAGCAGGCCGGACTCCTGCCCGCTGCGGACCCAGAAGGTCTGGGCGCTGCGCTCCACCCCGATCGCCGTGCCGTTGCGGTCGTCGACCCGGACGGCCACCTGGAAGGCGCCGTGCAGCGGTGGGCAGGCGGCCACCGCGAAGTCGAGCGTCCAGTCGCCTGGCTCGGTCGGCAGCTGGTCGCGCTCGGCGTCCATCACCCAGACCGGGTAGTCACCGGCGCCCATGACGACCACCACCACGCCGCCGACCGTGGGCGCCATGGCCGGCGAGACCGACATCCCGACCCTGATCCCGACCGGGTCGCCACCGGTGAACTCGCCCCGCTCCCGCCCGGGCACGTCCCCGATCGTGATCGGCCCGAACTCGAGCCCCGGCTCCGGCTCCTCCACCGGTCCGACGGTGTCCTCGGCCGTGCCGAGCAGCGCCCGCAGCGTGCCGGTGGCGAACTGCGGGTCGCCGTCGAAGACCACCCGGCCGTGGTCGAGCACGACGCCGCGGTCGCAGATCTCGTCGACGAGGCTGAGCGAGTGGGTGACGAACAGGATGGTCCGGCCCTCGCGCTGGAACTCGGCGATCTTGTCCAGGCACTTGCGGGCGAAGGCCTCGTCGCCGACGGCGAGCACCTCGTCCACGAGCAGGATGTCCGGATCGACGTGCACCGCGACGGCGAAGCCGAGCCGGACGTACATGCCGGACGAGTAGTGCTTGACCGGGTTGTCGATGAACTCCTCGAGCTCGGAGAACTCGACGATCGAGTCGAACAGCCCGTCGGTCTCCTTGCGGGAGAGCCCGAGCAGCGACGCGTTGAGGTAGATGTTGTCCCGGCCGGACAGCTCGCCGTTGAAGCCGGCGCCCAGCTCGAGCAGCGACGACACCCGCCCGTTGACCTCGACCGTGCCGGTGGTCGGTCGCAGGATCCCGGTGAGGATCTTCAGCAGCGTCGACTTGCCCGACCCGTTGTGCCCGATCAGCCCGATCGTCTGACCGGCCGCGATCTCGAGGTTCACGTCCCGCAGGGCCTCGAACGGCTCGGCGGTGCCGTGGCCCATCCGCAGGATCCGCTCCTTGAGGCTGGTGGCCCGACCGGTGCCGCGGAAGCTCTTGCCGACTCCGCGGGCGCGGATGGCGATCTCGCCGCCCACTCAGAGCTCCTCGGCGAAGTCGGCCGACAGCCGGTGGTAGAGCCACAGGCCGAGCGCCAGCACCGCGGCCGAGACGAGCGCTCCGATACCCAGCTTCTCCAGGTAGAAGGCGTACCCGTCGGCGGCGAGGACGGTGCTGCCGCCAGGCAGCGTCGGGTTCTGCGCGTAGATCGCGCGCTGCATGGCGCACACGACGCCGGCCATCGGGTTGAGGAAGTAGGCCCAGTAGAGATCGCCGAGCTCGGTCTTCACCAGCGACACCGAGTAGACGATCGGGTTGATCCAGAAGCCGGCCATGAGCACGACCTCGACCACGTGCTGGGTGTCCCGGTAGCGCACGTTGAGCCCGGCGACCAGGAACGAGACCGCGACCGTGAACAGCAGGGCGACCGCGATCGCCGGCACGGCCAGCAGCAGGTTCGGTCCGGCGAACTCGGTGTTGCCGGTCACCGCCATCACCACGAGCAGCACGAACAGTTGCAGCACGAAGTGCACGAGCGCGAAACCGACCTGGGACAGCGGCAGCA
>Ga0207705_10003223_pt1 | contig 12423 bp, 11 predicted proteins | sample KBSC13metaG_FD_184314 | JGI IMG/M metagenome (GOLD analysis project Ga0207705, IMG submission 184314) | Corn rhizosphere microbial communities from Kellogg Biological Station, Michigan, USA - KBS C1-3 metaG (SPAdes) (version 2) | ecosystem: Host-associated > Plants > Roots > Rhizosphere > Soil ...
CCGGAGTCCCACGAGGTCGTTCGGCGAGTTCTGGTGCAACATCGAGCACCGCAAGAGGCGGACGACGGTCGGCTTCGTCGTCGGTGTCATCGTCGAACCCGTCATCGAATTCGGCCTCGAAGTCGACGAACTCGTCGACGTCCTCGGTCGAAGGGGTTGTGGCCTTAGCGGTCTCGCCGCCGATGCGCGGGCAGACCACGTAGACCTGGTGACCGCGCTCGACTTCCTCGCGAACTCGCTGCCACACCCGGTCACGCCAGGCCGGTCTTTCTTTGACCGGCGCGACATGGGTCGTGATCGGAGCGCGACCCTTCGGAAGCTCATCGAGAGTGGAGACATCGAGGTCGCCGTAGACGGTCATGGCGATCGTGCGCGGGATCGGCGTGGCGGTCATGACCAGCACGTGCGGCCGCCGGTCGTCGCGCGCCTTGGCTCGCAACGCGTCGCGCTGCTCGACGCCGAACCGGTGCTGTTCGTCGACGACGACGAACCCGAGGTCGGCGAACTGCACGTGTTCTTGCAACAACGCGTGCGTACCGACGACGATGCCGGCCTCACCTGACGCCGCCTCGAGCAACGCTTTGCGGCGCGCTTGCTGGCTCATCGAACCGGTGAGCAAGGTGACGGTCGTGGCTTGCTCGGCGCCACCGAGTTGCCCGCGGAGCGCAAGCGGACCGAGCATCGCCGAAATGGAACGAAAGTGCTGCTGCGCAAGCACCTCGGTGGGTGCGAGCAGCGCCGCTTGCGCACCGGAGTCGACAACCGTAAGCATCGCGCGAAGCGCGACCACGGTCTTGCCCGAACCGACTTCGCCCTGCAGCAACCGATGCATGGGGTGTTCGCGAGCCAACTCTTCAGCGATGGTTTCGCCAACCGCCCGTTGGCCTGCCGTGAGTTCGAACGGCAACCGGGTGTCGAATGCGTCGAGCAACCCGCCGGCGACCGGCCGCCGCGACACCGCCGGAAAACCTGCCGCGTTCGCACGCAATCGGGCCATCGTGAGCTGCACCACGAGCGCTTCGTCGAACGCAAGCCGCGCCCTAGCAAGGTCGCGTTCGTGAAGATCGCGCGGTCGGTGAATGCCGTCGAGCGCTTCGCGGATTCCGATCAGCTGCTGACGATGCTGGACGACGAACGGCAACGGATCATCGGCGAGATCGAGCGTATCGAGCACAATCTTCATGCTGCGCTGAATCGTGAACGTCGACACCTTCCCGCTCGCCGGATAAACGGGTAACAGTGCACCGGCGAACTCGGCGTCAACGACACCGATCTCATCGTCGACGACATGCACCTCAGGATTCGTGAGCTGCAGCTTGCTGCCGAATTTGGCGACCTTGCCGGCGAAGAAAGCCTTGCCGCCCAAGGGGAATTGCTTCTCACGCCACGGCTGGTTGAAGAACGTCAACGTCATCGACGCGGAGCCGTCTGAAACGACGACGTCGGTCTTGTGCAGTTTCGGTTTGATGCGCCGGCCGGTGATGCCGGTGATCTGCGCGAAAACCGTGACGTGCTCGTCTTTTTGCAGATCGCTGAGTTTGGTGAGTTCACCACGCATGGCGTACCGGCGCGGGTAGTGCCGCAGCAAATCGCCGACAGTGTGCAATTGGAGGCTCGTCTCGAGCGCCTTGGCCGTGGCGCCGCCGAGCACTTTGTGCAGCGGGGTGTCGACTGTGGCCATCACTCAACCCCTAGCCACACACAACCGCCGGTCTCGGCTGCGACCGTGGCGACGTCAATGCCGTTGTGGTGTTCGCGCAGCCGATCTGCGACGTCGGCTGCGGTTTGCGATGCAGCAACGACTGTGACGAGTTCGACGTCGGCGTTGAGCAGGTGCTCAACCACGCCGACAGCGGCCTCGCCCGGCGTGCCTGCCGAAGTTACGTCGCTGCCGTCAACGGTGCCGACGAATCCACTGCGATTCGGCCTGACCTCGCCGTGCCGGGTAGATGCGGCCGCCGCTGTCATGGCGGCTGCGTCGTCATGTGGCGGCCGCCGCGGATCGTGCACCGCAACTGCGGCAAGCAATTGCACCGGCGAGCGAGTAACCACCGCAGCCAGCCGAAAACCCTGCGCTGCAAGGGATTCTTCAGCCGCATACATCGCGTCGTCAGCCATCGCCTCGAAAAGTGCAACAATATCAGTGAATTCGGCATGGGACGCACTGCGCTCGCCGGCCCAACCCGCGACCGGCACGGTGACAATCACAGCCCCCGCCGCGGTGAACACTTCACGCAGCGCCAATGCCGGCGAATCACCAGCCAGGACGACGAAAAGCTGGTGCGGCGCCACGGCGTCGGGGCCACCGTGCAACGCTGCTGCGTGCTGATCGGTGAGCGCGGTGACCCTGATGCGATGCGGGTGGCCAGCCGCGGTGCCCATTTCGACAGCGGCGCTGGCGTCGTCGGTATGCACGTGCACGGTCCAGAGGCCCCCGCCGCCCGAGACAACGACGGAATCACCGATAGTGTCGAGCCTCCGCCGAAGCTGCCCCACTGCCGCATCGGCGCCAGAACCGGCACCTGTGCCGGGGTCGACATCGAGCAGGTACATGACCTCGTAGTGGCGACCGGGAACCTGATCGAGCTGGAGCGCGTCGAGATGCGGATGCGCGATCTGCTGTGGCAACACCGGCAACGGACGTTCGTCGACCACGACCGCCAGGACGTCGAGCAGCACCACGACCCCACGGCCACCGGCATCGACGACGCCCGCTCGTGCGAGCACGTCGAGCTGCTCGGGCGTGCGGGCCAGCGCTTCATGCGCTGCCTGCGCCGCTGCGTGCGCAACGATGTGCAGGTCGTCCGAGCCGACCGCGCGGGCGGCCTCAGCGGCCGCGCGTGCGACGGTGAGCATCGTTCCCTCGACCGGTTGGGATACCGCCGCGTAGGCGAGCGCCACCGCACGCTCGAGCGCGCGGGTCAGGCCGAGACCGCGCGGCGGGCGTCGTTCGGCGGCGAGCACCTCGGCGACCCCCCGTAGCAATTGGCTGAGGATCACCCCCGAGCTGCCCCTGGCCCCCAGCAGCGATAACCGGGCCATCTGGGTGGCGGTGCCCGCGAGATCGGCAGCCTCGACGGCAGAGGTTTCGTCGTCCGGCTTTACGGCGCTTTCGAGCGTGAGGTGCAGGTTGGTGCCGGTGTCGGCATCGGCAACCGGGAAGACGTTGAGCGAGTTGATCTCGTCGCGCGTGCCGTCGAGTGCCGCGAGGCCCCACTCGTACCAGCGGCGCACCGCCTCGGCATCGAGTGCCTCCAACACGCGGGCGACTCCCTTCGAGTGCAGTCGGCGGGTAGGTTGCAGCGTAACGAGCGGCACCGTCACGGCCCGGTTGGCATGACCGGCACCTCGTCAGATACTCTCGTGCGGTTGCCTGGTGCAGATTCGCCCGGTGCGACGATCGACTTCGTGCCCGTCTGATGATCTTGGAGTGTCTCCCGTGGCTGCTGTCTGCGACGTCTGCGGCAAGGGTCCGGGCTTCGGCATGTCCGTCTCCCACTCCCACCGCCGCACCCGCCGGCGTTGGAACCCGAACATCCAGACCGTGCGCGCCATCGTCGGTCGCGGCACCCGCAAGCGCCTGAACGTGTGCGCGTCGTGCATCAAGGCCGGCAAAGTCACTCGCTAGCGTTGCTTCGCCACTCCTTGGCGAGGTGCACCGACCCCGGTGTGTCGGCGTAATGGCCGAACGGTTCGGTGTCGACGTAACCCGCCGACCGGTACATCGCGATGGCTTCGGGCTGGCGCAATCCGGTTTCCAGCCGTAGCTGAGTAGCGCCCAACGCGCGCGCCTCGTCTTCGAGTCGCGCCAGCAAACACCTGGCGATCCCGCGCCGTCGGGCCGGTGCCCGCACGTACATACGTTTCAATTCGGCAACCCTGGGTGCGGTCAGCCGAATCCCGCCGCAGGCGACGGGGGTTTCGTCGTCCGACCCGATCACGAAGATGCCGTTGGGCGGTGCGAACTCGGACGGCCTGACCGGAGTGTCGTCACCGCTGCCATACCGGACGACGTATTCAGCTTGCAGTTCGGCAATCATTTCGGCGACCGTGGGCGCATCGTAGGCGGCCACGGCGAATTCGATGTCGCTCACGATCGCTGCTGCCAGCCGTGATCGACCGGGCCGATGCCCGAACCCAGCGCGAAACCGTGCTCGATGGCGCCGCTGACATAGCGCTTCGCCGCACCCACTGCTTCGGGCATCGGCTGCCCAGACGCGAGATAGCTGGCAATCGCACTCGCAAGCGTGCACCCGGTGCCATGGGTGTGCCGGTTGTCGAACCTGGTGCTGCGGAACTCGATCGCCCGTTCGCCGTCGAACAGCAAGTCGACTGCGTCGCCTGCCAGGTGGCCGCCTTTGACGAGCACCCACTGAGGTCCGAGCGCGTGCACCGCCTTCGCGGCTTCGAGCAACCCAGCTTCATCGTCGACCTTGATGCCGGTGAGCTGCGCGACCTCGTACAGGTTCGGTGTGACGACGGTGGCTACCGGCAACAGTTCGTCGCGCACCGCCGCAAGTGCATCGGCCGCCAGCAGCGAATCGCCGTGCTTCGACACCCCAACGGGATCGACGACCACCGGCACGCTCAAGCCTCGCAGCCGTGCCGCTACCAACGACACCAGCTCGGACGACGCGAGCATGCCCGTCTTGATGGCGTCGGCGCCGATGTCACCGAGCACCGAATCGAGCTGCGCACTGACGGCGGCTGCGGGCAACGGCCAATAACCCTGCACGCCAACCGAATTCTGCGCGGTGACCGCCGTGACAACGCTCATGCCGTGTGCCCCGCACGCCAGCATCGTCTTGAGGTCGGCCTGAATGCCCGCTCCCCCGCCGGAATCGGAACCCGCAATCGTGAGCACTCGGGGCAGTGTCGACGGCGTCATACCGTCCAGTGTCTCGTACGTCGAGCGGTCGCTAACACCTCATGGGCGGGCGATACTCAAGACGTGACCACCGAACCTGTCGAGGGTGGTGCCGCCGATTCCGCGAACCAATGGGATGGCGGCGAAGCCGACGTGCTCAGCGAAGCCATCGGCCCGCGCTGGCGCGAGCCGAAGGTTCGCAGGGCGTTCATCGGACTGCTATTCGTGATCGGCATCTTCGTCATCGCGCCCGTAGCGGCCATGCTCGCAGCCGCCAACTGACCACAGCGCCAGCACGCCGAACCTTGGCCGACGCGTCGCCGAGTCGTCACCGAACTTTCATGAATCGCCGCACATAGCCGGGCCCGAATCGGGAAGCCGCACGACATCACAGGTCTTTGCGACGTGTCGCACCGCATGAAAGGGCCAGTGCCGCCGATGAGATTGCTACTCGTCCATCCGAGCTGCCTGCTCTACTCCGAGATCTTTTTGCGCCTCGAACCGCTCGGGCTCGAAACGGTAGCGGCGGCAGCACGAGATGCCGGACACGACGTCCGGGTTGTCGATCTTCAGGTTTTCTCGGCCGCCGACTTACGGCGAGAGATCAACGAATTCGATCCCGATGCCGTTGGGTTCGGCCTGAACTATCTAGCGAACGTGCCCGAGGTGATCGACCTCGCGCGCGAGATCAAGCACGCTCAACCGCGCCGATTCGTTTTCGCCGGAGGGCATTCGGTCTCATTCATTGCGAGCCACGTGCTCGAGCAGGCCGGCGGCGGGCTCGACGCGGTACTACGCGGAGAAGGCGAGCCCGCGATCGTTGCGCTGCTGTCAGCAATTCAGGACGGCGGCCTGCAGGAAGTGCCGGGCATCGTCACAACCGATGGCATGGGTGCCGCTCCGCAAATGATCGACACGCTCGACCGTTACCGGCCGGCCCGCGATCTGATGCGGCGCCGCAACAAGTATTTCATCGGCGTACTCGACCCCAGCGCGTCGATCGAGTTCACCCGAGGCTGCCCCTGGGACTGCTCATTCTGCTCAGCATGGACGTTCTACGGCCGCTCGTATCGCAAGATCTCACCCGACATCGCAGCCGAAGAACTGGCCCGCGTCGCCGAACCGAACGTCTTCATCGTCGACGACGTGGCATTCATCAAGCCCGAACACGGCAATGCGATCGCTGCCGAACTCGAGCGACGCAACGTTCGCAAGGAGTATTACCTCGAGACTCGTGCCGATGTGTTGCTACGCAACACCGAAGTTTTCGAGCGGTGGGTGCGGCTCGGGCTGAACTACATGTTCCTCGGCATGGAGGCTCTCGACGAAGAAGGGCTCGACCTGTTCCGCAAGCGCGTGAGCCAAGACGACAACATGCGCGCGCTCGAATGCGCGCGAAAGCTCGGGATCAGCGTCGCCATCAATCTCATCGTCGACCCTGACTGGGATGTCGCACAGTTTCAGCGGGTGCGCGAGTTCGCGTTGTCGGTTCCTGAGATCGTGCACCTGACCGTTAAAACCCCTTATCCGGGAACGGAAATCTGGCACACAGAATCGCGCGACCTGACGACACTCGACTACCGGCTCTTCGACATCCAGCATGCCGTTCTGCCGACGCGCCTGCCACTCGAAACGTTCTATCGCGAACTCGTGAAGACTCAGGCCATCATCAATCACAAGCATCTCAGCTTCACCGCCGCTCGCGGAGCGCTCGGAATCATGGCGAAGCAGTTGATGCACGGGCAATCAAACTTCACGCGCATGTTGTGGCGGTTCAACAAGGTCTACAACGCAGACCGCCAGTTCAGTGACCACCAGCGCGACGTGCGCTACGAACTGCCATTACCCGAACACCACGCGGTATCGCGACAGGAACTCTTCATCCACCACCGCGCCCCCGCGCACTAGGCCGCGGCTGCGGCGTTCGCCTGATCACTGCTCCTCAATTGACCTCCGCGTGTCAATGGTCGTGACGCGGCGGAGGCCTCCGTGCACCCTTGGGGCACCCGCAGGAAGCCTGGTACACCAGGCGACCGCTTGAGGAGGACTCACCGACGATGGCCCAACCGGCGACCGCAGAACCGGTGATCAACGAGCTCGCCGAGCGATTCCGTGCGACCAGCGCGGAGATTCATGCCAATCCCGAGACCGCTTTCAGCGAACACCGGGCGGCAGCCTTGCTCACCGGTTGGCTCGCCGACGAAGGATTCAGCGTTCAGCGTGGCATCGCAGACCTCGACACCGCTTTCGTGGCGACGTCGGGGCCGGCGATCGGCACGGGATCGAGCGACGCCGGCCCGGTGATCGCAGTACTCGCCGAGTACGACGCCTTACCGGGCATCGGGCACGGATGCGGGCACAATCTGATCGGCGCGGGCGCTGTTCTCGCAGCGTCGCACCTGCGCCGCATCGCACCTGACCATGGCGGAACCCTCACAGTGATCGGGACCCCTGGCGAAGAAGGCGGCGGCGGAAAGATCAAGTTGCTCGACGCAGGCGTTTTCGACGGAGTGGACGCCGCTTTGATGTTCCACCCGGCTGACCGAACTCTCGTGGTGCGACGTGCGTTGGCTGCAGCGCACGTGCGGGTCGAGTTTCATGGAACCGCCGCCCATGCGGCCAAGAACCCGGCAGATGGTCGCAACGCACTGACCGCAATGATCCAACTGTTCGTCGCACTCGACGGGTTGCGGCAGCACATGCCAGACCGCGCACGCATCCACGGTGTGATCCGAGAAGGCGGCAAGGCACCGAACGTGATCCCCGACTTCACCAGTGCCGAGTTCTACGTTCGCGACACGACGACTGTTTCGACGATCGACCTGCTCGCACGCTTCGAAGCGTGCGCCCGCGGGGCGGCGATGGCGACCGGTACCGAATACACGCTGGTGCACACCGCGCCGATGTACAGCGAGCGGCGCAACAACCTGGCAATGGCATCAAGCCTCGCGCGCCGGCTCGATACGGCCGGCGTCGCAGTTGAGGAGACCCGCGAAGACAATCCGGCCGGCTCGTCCGACATCGGTAACGTGAGCATGAGAACACCAACGATCCACCCCTACATCCAGATCGCCGAGCGCGGCACACCAGGGCATTCGGCGTTGTTTCGCGAAGCGGCTGCTACGCCGCACGCGCACGACATGGCCGCACGGATGGCACTCGCCCTCGCCGCGGTTGCTCGCGACCTGCTCGCCGACGGCGAACTGCTCGCCGAGGCGCGACATGAACACCAGTCGGCCAGCCAGCCGAACATTCCCGGTTCTGCCCTGCCCGCATGACCGGCACCGTACGAACCCGCCAAACCTGTCCCGTCAGCGCGTCCCACCCAGACAAGGAAAAATGATGAGTTGGTTCCTCTCGCAAACTCGCGGCCCGGCGAACGCGCCTCGCCATCCGCTGCATCGGGGTGCCCGCATTGGCGGTGTGATCGCCGTCACGTCAGCACTGCTGGTATCGGCAGCGTGCTCGAGTTCAGGCGGCAAGTCGACGTCTGACGCGGCAACAACGCCGTCGAACAACACGGCGAGTGCAGATGCGTCGTCCAGTTCGAGCCCAGCGCCTTCGGTGCCCGCAGTCAAGACGATCTCTCAAGGGAAACTTGCGGTTGCGGTGCAAAGCGACCAGTTCCCGTTCGATTTCATCAAGGATGGCAAGGAAGTCGGCTTCTCCATCGACCTGATGAACGAGATTGCAAAACGTCTCGGACTGCAGCCGTCGTACACGACCGTCTCGCTCGACGGAATCCTCGCCGGCGTGCCTGCGAAACAGTATGACGTCGCCGCGGTCGGCCTCTCGATCAAGCCCGAGCGCCAGAAGGTGATGGCCTTCAGTGAGCCGTACTACTACGGCTACTACGGGATCATCGCGAAGAAGTCGGCGAACCTTGCCGCCGATACCGACTTCACAGGCAAGGTCATCGCGCTCGTCAGCGGCAGCGCGCAAGACACTTACGCCCAGCAGCACTATCCGAAGGCGCAACTCAAACGCTACGAGGCACAACCGCAGGCGATCGCCGCGCTCGAAGGCGGACAAGTCGACGCGTTCTTCGTCGGCGGACCCGACACCATCAACTACCTGCAGCAGTACTCAGATCTCGCTCTGGTCGCAAGCATTCAGACATCGACTCCGAACGGCTTCCCCATGTCGCTCGACAATCCTTCGCTGGTCGCCGGCGTGAACGCCCAACTCAACGCGATGATGGCCGACGGCACGTACACGACGATCTACAAGCAGTGGTTCGTGGGCGAGCCGCTTCCGCCCAAGCTGGTATCTGAGCACCCCGTGCTCGCGGGTGGCGCAGCCAGCCCAAGCAGCGCGGGCTAGTGTCGCGGCTACGTTTCCTTCAGCGGAGGTGAAGTGTGCCGACAGGGCTGCACAACTTCTTCCACACGTTCTTCGACCTGCACCAGATCGCCGACGTGTTCCCGTCACTGCTCAGCGACGGACTATTGAACACGCTGGAAATTTCAGCACTGGCGATCGTTTTCGGGACGACGATCGGCATGACTCTGGCCACGCTACTGGTGTCGCGCAGGTGGTACCTGCGCGCACCGGCGCGGGTTTACGTCGACATCTTCCGGGGTCTTCCAATCATCGTCACGGTGATGATGGTCGGTCTCGGCCTGCCGATCGCCGGACTCCGAATCTTCGGGCGCAACTCCTACCCCTACGCGATTCTCGCCCTCGCACTGGTCTCCGGCGCCTATATGAGCGAAATCTTCAGGTCGGGAATTCAAAGTGTCGACCGCGGCCAGATGGAAGCAGCGCGAAGCCTCGGCTTGTCGTACCTCGGCGCGATGCGACGCGTGATCGTGCCGCAGGGCGTGCGTCGAGTACTTCCGGCGCTGACCAACCAGTTCGTCGCGATGGTGAAAGACTCAAGCCTGGTGTATTTGCTGGGATTGTTGGCCAGCCAGCGTGAGCTTTTCAGCATCGCAAAGGACACCACCTTCCAGAGCGGCAACCTGTCGGCATTAACCGCGGCAGGCCTGGTGTATCTCGCTATCACCATTCCGCTGACGCACACCGTGAACATGCTCGACCGGCGAATGCGCGAGGGTGGCGCGGTTCGGCTTGCCGACAGCACTGCAACGACGGCGCCGTCGCTGCAGCTTCTCGGCACCCAGGAGGGTCGATGAGCGTGAGTCTCGAAACGTCGCTGGAGATTCCCGCGGTCGCGGTGGTCGATCTGTGGAAGAAATTCGGAGAACACACCGTGCTTCGCGGCGTCGACCTCCAGGTGGATCGCGGCAAGACAGTCTGCCTGATCGGCGCGAGTGGATCTGGAAAGTCAACGCTGCTGCGCTGCATGAACCTACTCGAGCAACCGACGTCGGGCACCGTCATGCTCGACGGCCTCGACATCACCGGACGTGACGTCGACATCGACACGGTACGCAGCCATATCGGCATGGTCTTCCAGCAGTTCAACCTGTTTCCGCACATGACGGTGCTGCGCAACATCACGCTCGCGCTCCGGCAGGTCAGAGGCTTCAACAAGACGGATGCCGAAGAGATCGCCCGCGCGAAACTCGCCGATGTCGGGCTCACCGCATATGTGAAACATCGGCCAGGACAACTCTCAGGCGGCCAGCAACAGCGGGTTGCGATCGCACGGTCGCTCGCAATGGAACCAAAAGTCATGCTGTTCGACGAGCCGACGAGCGCGCTCGATCCCGAACTCGTTAAAGGCGTCCTCGACATCATGCGGCAACTCGCGCTGCGCGACATGACGATGGTCGTTGTCACTCACGAGATGGGATTCGCCCGAGAAGTGGCCGATCACGTCGCCTTTCTCGACGACGGCGTCCTCATCGAGCAAGGCCCGCCCTCAGCTGTCTTCGACCAACCACGAAGTGACCGGTTGCGGTCCTTCCTGTCGCAAGTCTTGTGACACCCGACGAGACGTTTCGGCTCATGCTCACGGGCCAGTCGTTGATCGAGCGGCCGCTTCATTTGGTGCCGTCGGCCGGATCGCAACAGGTACGCCAACTGGTCCGCGCCGCGGACCTCGCAATCACGAATCTCGAAGTAGCGATCGAGACACCGCAAGGCCGGCCGGTGCGTGAGACCACGAGTCACACCGCCTCCGAGCCGGTGCTCGATACCCTGGCCTGGTTCGGATTCCAGGGCGTTGCACTGGCTTCGAACCACGCCTTCGATCTGGGCCCTGCCGGCATTGTCGCGGCACTCGAGGCCACCGAGCGACGCGGCATGCTCACGGCCGGTACTGGTCGCGATGCCGCCACGGCGGCCGTACCCGGCGTAGCCATGGTGGGTAGCACGACCGTGGCGTTGCACGGCGTTGTCGCCGCCCAGAATCCGGCGGGCGCACACGCCCTCGATGCAACGCCGACCACGGCTGCGCGTGCGGGCGTCAACCGGCTGCGAGTGAGCGAACACGCCGCAACACCAGATCGCACCGACGTTTCGATGCTGCTTCGCGGCGTTCGCGCATCGACGCGCTTCGCCGACGTCGTCATCGTTTATTTGCATAACCACTATTGGGCAGACCCCGCGGAATCGACGCCTTCGTGGGTGGAGGAGTTGGCGCGACGCTGCATCGATGAGGGCGCGTGCGTGGTATTCGGCCACGGAACCCCTGCGATGCAGGGTATTGAGCTTTATCGCGGTCATCTGATCGTCTACGGTCTCGGCAGCTTGGTATTCCACACCAAAAAGCCCAACAGCTATGACACAACGGCCTGGGAAAGCGTCATACTCGACACCGAAATCGGAAGCCGCGGCTGCGTGAATCAGGTACGGCTGCACCCGCTCGTACACGGACACCATCCCCGACGCGACCGAAGCGATGGCCGCGACGGCTCGCCGGCGATTGCCGACCTCGCGACGGCGCAAACGATACTGGCCCGTCTCGACAGACTCAGTGCACGATTTGGGACCACGATTGATGTCGAACCCGATGGACGCGGCACAGTGCGATCAGCAAGGTCAGCGCAGTAGGGCGACGATCAGATCGGCACCGAGCCTGGCTAGCGCGGTGGCATCGAGCTGATAACTGACGAAGCGGCCGTTGCGCATTGTCGTTACAAGCCCGGCTTCGCGAAGCGCGCGCAGATGGCGTGAAACCTGCGAACTGCTGATACCCCAGGCTTCCGCGAGGTCGGCGGTAGTGCGCGGCTCTCTTGCAACGGCCCGGCAGACGCGCAAGCGCATCGGATCGGCCAACACCGACAAGCGGAGCTGCAGCAGAGCCAAACTTGTCGAGTCCGCACGTAGATCTGCACGCACGGGGTACTGCAATACAGCAGGCATTCCACGCTCGTGCTTCACGAGCAAATGCGGCCAGCCAAAAGACGTCGGCACGACGAGCAATGGCTGGCGTGCTACGTCGACAAGACCATGGTGAATCTTGTCGATCACCAATGACGACGCGGAGTCTCCGGCGCCGATCGAGCCCGACAACGACTGCAGGGCAGGCACGAGTCCTTTCGCCGTTGCCAAATCGCGGCGCGCGGATGCGTCGCGCGCGAGCGCAGCCGAACGCTGCTTCCACATGGGCTCGAGCGCAACTGCGCCGACGTCTCGCAGGAACC
>Ga0207705_10003225_pt1 | contig 12416 bp, 9 predicted proteins | sample KBSC13metaG_FD_184314 | JGI IMG/M metagenome (GOLD analysis project Ga0207705, IMG submission 184314) | Corn rhizosphere microbial communities from Kellogg Biological Station, Michigan, USA - KBS C1-3 metaG (SPAdes) (version 2) | ecosystem: Host-associated > Plants > Roots > Rhizosphere > Soil ...
ATCTGGCCGAGGAGGCCTATGTCGTCCTTCGCGACGCGCTCAAGGCCGCGAACAAGGTCGGCGTCGGTCAGCTGGCGATGCGCGGGCAGGAATATGTCGTTGCGCTGAAGCCATGCGGGCGCGGTATGCTGCTCGAGACGCTGCGCTATGCCGACGAGGTCAACAAATCGACGGGCTTCTTCCGAGACATCGGCGACCACAAGCCCGATCCGGACCTGCTCGACATGGCCTCGATGCTGATCGAGCGGAAGGCTGGCGAGTTCGATCCGAACGAATTCCACAACCGCTACGTCGATGCGCTGCACAAGCTCATCGAAGAGAAGCAGAAGGCCAAGGGCGAACGGGTCATCCAGGATCCGGACGCCGACGCGCCGCCGCCGAAGGGCTCGAACGTTATCGACCTCATGGCCGCGCTCAAGAAGAGCCTCGGCGACGAGAAGAAGGGCAAGGCCGCCGACGCGGAGGAGAAGCCGAAGAAGGCAACCGCCAAGAAGACTTCGGCCAGGAAGGAACTAGCCAAGGCGCCCGCACGTAAAAGGGCCTAGTTATGGCCAAGCGCGTTCCGCTCGACATCGAGACCTACAACCGGAAGCGCGACTTCTCGAAGACGAATGAGCCCAAGGGCCGCAAGCTCAAGGGCAAGGGAAACAGCTTCGTCGTTCAGAAGCACGATGCGTCACGCCTTCACTGGGACTTCCGCCTGGAGCTCGACGGGGTTCTGAAGAGCTGGGCCGTGCCCAAGGGGCCGAGCCTCGATCCGGGCGAGAACCGGCTCGCCATGCGCACCGAAGATCATCCGCTCGACTACGGGACGTTCGAAGGCACCATCCCTAAGGGCGAATATGGCGGCGGGACCGTCATGCTGTGGGACCAGGGTCGGTGGGAGCCCGACCCGCGCAAGGACCCTTCAAAGACCATCGAGGAAGGTCACCTCCACTTCACCCTCGAGGGCGAGCGGATGAAGGGCGAGTGGGTGATGTTCCGGCTGAAGCCGAAGCCCGGCGAAAAGGCCGAGCCCTGGATGCTGAAGAAGGTCACCGACGAATATGCCGATCCCGATAACGGCGACGCCCTGGTCGACAACGGCGTGACCAGCGTGACGACCGGCCGGACCATGGCTGAGATCGCGGCCGGCGAGGATGTCTGGCGATCGAACCGCGGCGGCCAGAAGGGCGGGCGGGCAAAGAAAGCCTCGGGCAAGGCGCCGCCTCCGTTCGAGGAGCCTCAGCTCGCGACTTTGGTCGACGAGGTGCCCACCGGGAACGGCTGGATCCACGAATATAAGTATGACGGCTACCGGCTGCTTCTATCCGTCGGCGACGGCGTCGCGACCGCTTGGACGCGCCACGGGCTCGACTGGAGCGACAAGTTCAAGGCGCTGGTGAAAGCCGCGGCAAAGCTTCCCCCCGGTTGCTTGCTCGACGGCGAAGCGGCCGCGATCGACGACAAGGGCCGTCCGAGCTTCCAGCTCCTGCAGTCGACGCTGAAGGATCAGAAAGGCGCCAATCTCGTCTACTACGCCTTTGATCTCCTGATCGATCGCGGCGACGACATCCGGAACCTGCCCAACATCGAGCGCAAGGAACGGCTCGCGGCCCTGCTCGAAGGCGTTGGGCCTCCAATCATCTATGGCGACCATATTGTCGGCCGCGGCGAGGCGATGTTCAAAGCGATGTGCGAGCAGGGCGGCGAGGGCATCATCTCGAAGGTCGCCAAGGCGCCCTACAAGGGCGCACGCACGCGCAACTGGCTCAAGATCAAATGCATTCAGCGGCAGGAGTTCGTGATTGTCGGCTGGTCGGAAAGCGACCGGCGCATCGGCTTCCGATCATTGCTGCTGGGCCTCCGCGAGGGCGGGAAGCTCCGCTACGCCGGCAAGGTCGGCACGGGCTTCAATGCCAAGCTGATGCAGGAGCTGATGGAGCGGATGAGGCCCCTGGAGGTCGAGAAGGCAGCGGTGGAAGTGCCGCGCGCCGACCGCAAAGGTGCGCATTGGCTGAAGCCGGAGCTGGTGGGCGAAATTGCCTTCACCGAGATGACGAGCGACGGCGTTCTGCGGCACCCGAGCTTCATCGCCTTGCGTGAGGACAAGCCGGCTTCGGACGTGGTCCGGGAAACACCGAAGCATCTCAAGAAATCCGAGAAGAAAGCTGAGCGGCCGACTGCGGAAAGCCTGGGCATCCGGATCAGCAATCCGGAGCGCGTGATCTATCCCGAGGACGGCCTCACCAAGGGCCAGCTCGCCGATTATTACGCGGCGGTCGATCCGCTGATCATGATCGATGCGGCGAAGCGGCCGATGACGCTGATCCGCTGCCCGCAAGGCCGCGCGAAGAAATGCTTCTTCCAGAAGCACGACAGCGGCACCTTCGGACCCGACGTCAAGCACATCCCGATCAAGGAAAAGGACGGGCACCTCGAAGACTATCTCTACTTCGACGACATCAAGGGCCTGCTGGCCTGCGTGCAGATGGGGACGGTCGAGTTCCACGGCTGGGGCAGTAAGGTCGACAAGGTCGAATATCCGGACCGGCTGGTGTTCGATCTCGATCCCGATGTCGGCCTCGACTTCGCGAAGGTGAAGGAAGCGGCGCTGCGCCTGAAGGCGCTGCTTGGCGACCTCGGCCTCAAGACCTTTCCGCTGCTTTCGGGCGGCAAGGGAATCCATGTCGTCGTCCCGCTCGATGCGTCGAAGGACTGGCCGACGGTGAAGAGCTTCGCAGACCGCTTCAGCCGGGCCATCGCGGAGGCGGAGCCCGAGATGTTCACCGCCAATATCCGGAAGGTCCAGCGGCAGGGCCGCATCTTCCTCGACTGGCTGCGCAACCAGCGCGGCGCGACGGCGGTCATGCCTTACTCCGCACGCGCCCGCGAAGGCGCCCCCGTCTCGGCACCGATCGGCTGGGAAGAGCTCGATCGGTATGAGAGCGGCGGGCATTTCACGATCCGCGACGCCGACGAGTTGATCGAGCGCGCCGGATCGAAGCTGCTTGCAGGCTGGGGCAAAGCCAAGCAATCACTGCCTGATGCGTAAACTGCCGCGTCGGGCCCTCCTTCCGCTTCTCCTTCTCCTCACCGCCGCGTCGCCGCCCGAACTTGCCCGCTGGAGGGCCGAAGCGGGCCGCGTCAAGATCACACGCGACGACTGGGGCATCGCTCACGTGCATGGCAAAACCGACGCCGATGCCGTGTTCGGCATGATATTCGCGCAGGCGGAAGACGACTTTCCGCGCATCGAGGCGAACTACCTGACCAACCTCGGGCGCACCGCCGAGGCCGAGGGCGAGAAGGCAATCTGGCAGGACCTACGCGCCCGCCTCTATGTCAGCGAGCCTGAGATGAAGGCCGACTATGCGCGCAGCCCAGCGCCGATGCGGCGGCTGATGGACGCGTGGGCGGACGGGCTGAACTATTATCTCGCGACACACCCTAACGTGCATCCGCGCGCGCTTGCCCGCTTCGAGCCATGGATGGCGCTCAGCTTCACCGAAGGCAGCATCGGCGGCGATATCGAGCGGATCGACCTCGACGAGCTGAAGGCCTTTTACTCCTCAGATGCCCGTGCGAGATTGACCTCGGAACGAGTCCAGGCTGACGGCTTCGCAGACCACGAACGGCAAAGCTCGAACGGTTTCGCCATTGCGCCAAAGCTCACCGCGAGCGGCGGCTCCCTCTTGCTCATCAACCCGCACACCAGCTGGTACTTCCGATCAGAGCTTCAGATGACCAGCGACGAGGGCCTGGACGTGTACGGCGCCGCAACCTGGGGTCAGTTCTTCATCTATCAGGGCTTCAATCCGCACGCGGGCTGGATGCACACGTCCAGCGGCGTCGATAACGTCGATGAATTCGCCGAGCAGGTCGAGCGGCGCGGCACCGGCCTTTGCTATCGCTACGGCGCGCAGTGCCGCCCGGTCGGGGTGCGGCCGGTCACGATCCGCTATCGCACCGGCGATGGCCGCCTTGCATCGACCACATTCCGCACCTGGCGCACCCATCACGGGCCGATCGTCCGTGCGGAGAGCGGCCGCTGGGTGTCCTTCGCGATGATGAACAGACCGGTCGAAGCGCTGCAGCAGAGCTTTGGCCGCACCAAGGCGAACGAGCTTGCCTCATTCCTGCGCATCGCGGAGCTCAAGGCGAACAGCTCCAACGACACGATATTCGCGGACGACAAAGGCGAAATCGCCTACCTGCACCCGCAGTTCGTGCCGCGCCGCGACGGCCGGTTCGATTATACGAAGATCGTCGGCGGCAGCGATCCAGCGACCGACTGGCGGGGGCTCCACGCGCTAAGCGACCTTCCGAGCGTTCTCAATCCGCCCAACGGCTGGGTCTACAACACCAACAATGGCCCGTGGTGGACCGCCGGGCCGTACAGTCCCAAGCCGCAGCGTTTTCCGCGATATATGGACACGATCGGCCAGACGTTCCGCGGCGAGCATGGCCTCGCCTTGCTGGAGGGACGCAGCGGGTGGACGCTCGAGAAGCTCCAATCGGCCGCGTACGACAGCGACCAGCCCGGGTTTCGGGCGCTGATCCCGACCTTGCTCCAGGCCTATGATGCATTGTTTCCGGGCGACCGCCGCCGCGCGGCCCTTGCGGCGCCGGTCCAGGCGCTGCGCAGCTGGAACTACCGCTGGGGCAGCGACTCCGTCGCGCAATCGCTGGCGATGGTCTGGGCCGTGTCCCTCAAGAAGGCGCTCAATCCGTCGCCGGACGAAAACAGCGACCTGGTCGCGAGGCGCATGGCCCGCGACACCACTGCCGACCAGAAGCTGACGGCGCTGCAGGATGCCATGACGCAGCTCCAGCGCGACTTCGGGCGCTGGCAGGTGCCATGGGGTGAGATCAACCGCTTCCAGCGCATCTCGGCTGAGATCAAGCCGCCGTACAGCGATGCCGCACCGAGTCTCCCCGTGCCGTTCGCCAACGGCAATTACGGCTCGCTGGCTTCCACGCGGTCGAGCCCGCGGCCTGGAACGAAGCGCTGGTACGGCGACTACGGCAATAGCTTCGTGGCCGTCGTGGAGTTCGGCAAGCGCCTACGCGCCCACGCGATCACGGCCGGCGGGGAGAGCGGCAACCCCGCCTCGCCGCATTTCAACGATCAGGCGCAGCGCTACGCGTCGGGCAATTTGCGCGAGGTCTATTTCTATCCCGAGCAGCTGAAGGGCCACACCGAGCGGGTTTACCGCCCGGGCGAGTGATCAGACCCCAACGAACTTGTCGGTTGCGCGGACGAGGCCGTCCAGGACTCCCGGCTCGCTGAACAGGTGCCCGCCGTCGGGGATGATGTTGAGTTCGACCTCGGGCCACGCCTGCTTGAGGCGCCAAGCGGCAACCGGCGGCGTGCAGGTGTCGTGGCGGCCCTGGACGATCACCCCGGGAATGCCCTTCAGCTTTCCGGCCTCGCGCAGCAGCTGGCCTTCCTCCAGCCAGCCGTGGTTCGCCATGTAGTGGTTCTCGATGCGCGCGATCGCGATCGCATGTTCGGGATCGGTGAAATGCTCGATCGTCTCGGGGCTGGGCAGAAGGGTGACGATGTCGCCCTCCCACTTGCTCCAGGCCTTGGCGGCTTCGAGCTGCGCTTCGCGATCGTCGCCTGTCAGGCGCTTGCGATAGGCTTCGACCAGGTCACCGCGCTCGGCCTCGGGAATTGGAGCCAGATATTCCTCAAACTTGTCGGGATAGACCTGTGACGCGCCGCCAGGCTTGTACATCCAGTCGATCTCGAATTGATCGAACAGGAAGATGCCGCGGAGCACCAGCTCGGTCGCGCGCTCCGGATATTTCTCCGCGTAAGCGAGAGCGAGGGTCGATCCCCAGCTGCCGCCGAATACCTGCCACTTGTCGACCTTCGCCACCTCAGTGCGCAGCTTCTCGATATCCTCGACCAGATGCCAGGTCGAGTTCGCCTCGAGGCTGGCATAAGGCGTCGACTTCCCGCAGCCGCGCTGGTCGAAAACCAGGATCTTGTATCTCTCGGGATTGAACTGCCGCCGATGGTCGGGACTCGATCCGCCGCCCGGGCCGCCGTGGAGGAATACGACCGGCTTTCCATCCGGATTGCCACTAAGCTCCCAATAGAGGCTGTGGCCGTCCCCTACGTCGAGCATGCCGCTCTCATAAGGCTCGATGACGGGATAGAGGCCGCGGCGGCGGGTGGCGGGCATGTCCATCAGAAGCTGAACTCCTCATAGATGTGCGACACGTCGCCGTTCCACGGACCGTTGTAGCGGGCCAGCAGGCGATCCGCGGGCGTCATGCCTGTTGCGACGACATCGCGCAATGGATCGAGGAATCCACCCTCATTGTCGCCGGCGCTGTTGAGCTTCGCCCGGCGCGCCAACCCGGCTGCGGCAATGTCGAGCACCCGCCCGGCGAATTCCTGCATCGACTCTCCGTCCGGCGTCGTCGCCTCCAGTGCGAGGCGAGGGACGTCGTGGCGCAGCTTCTCGCGCTTTTCGATCGACCAGTGCTTGACCAGGTCCCAGGCCGCGTCGAGCGCCTGGTCGTCGTAGAGCAGCCCGACCCAGAACGCGGGAAGCGCGCAGATCCGGCTCCAGCGACCGCCATCGGCGCCGCGCATCTCGAGGAAGCTCTTGAGGCGAACCTCCGGGAAAGCGGTCGAGAGATGGTCGGTCCAGTCGGTGAGGGTCGGCTTTTCGCCCGGAAGCTGCGGCAACTTACCTTCGAGGAAATCGCCGAATTTCTCGCCGGCGACATCGATATATTTCCCGTCGCGGTAGACGAAATACATCGGGACGTTGAGCGCATAGTCGCAGTAGCGTTCGTAGCCGAAGCCGTCCTCGAACACGAAGGGCAGCATGCCGGTGCGGTCGGGGTCGGTATCTTCCCAGATGTGGCTGCGGAAGCTTTTGTAGCCGTTGGGCTTGCCCTCGGTGAAGGGCGAATTGGCAAAGAGCGCCGTAGCGACGGGCTGAAGAGCGAGGCCGACGCGAAACTTCTTCACCATATCGGCTTCTGAAGAATAATCGAGATTAACCTGAATGGTACAGGTACGAAGCATCATGTCGAGGCCGAGGTTGCCGACTTTCGGCATGTAGTTGAGCATGATCGCGTAGCGGCCCTTGGGCATGATCGGCAGGTCCGCTCGCGTCTTGTCCGGCCACATGCCGACGCCGAGGAAGCCGAGGCCGAGCCGCTCGCCGACCGCCTTGCACTGGTCGAGGTGGCGGGCGGCCTCAGCGCACGTCTGGTGGAGGTTTTCGAGAGCAGCGCCACTGAGCTCGAACTGACCGGCGGGCTCCAGGCTGATATTTCCGTCGGCACCGCTCAGCGCAATGACGTTGCCGTTCTCGACGATCGGCTTCCAGCCATATTCGGTGAGACCGTTGAGCAGGTCCCGGATGCCGCCGGGCTCGCCATAGCTCGGCGCGCGATGGTCTGCGGTGCGGTAGACGAATTTCTCGTGCTCGGTGCCGATGCGCCAACTTTCGCGTGGCTTCTCACCGCCGGCGAAGACGCGAAGGAGGTCGTCCCGGCTTTCGATCAACGGACTGTCACCGGTGTAAGTGCGTTGCGTCATGTTCGCCGCGCCCTAGCCGCGTGCCACAGGCCGCGCCAGCACTTCCGGCTTATTGGTTGCCTAGCCCAGCTTATGATCGCCAGAGGCTATGCGCGCCAGTCGCCGGCGATCGCCATGAAAGCGGCAAGCGCGGCGAGCGCTGCAGTCTCGGCGCGCAGGATGCGGGGGCCGAGCGATACGGCGACGGCGTTCGGCGCGGCTCGGATGGCGGCACGCTCCTCGTCCGTGAAGCCGCCCTCGGGGCCGGTGAGGATCAGCGCGGGCCCCGGCTGGAGGGCGTTAGCGAGCGGCTCGCCCCCCGCCTCATCAGCGAAGTAGAGCAAGCGCCCGTCGCGCGCGGCGAGGAGCTGTTTCAGCGTCAGCGGCTCGGCGATCTCTGGCAGCCGCGTCCGGCCGCACTGTTCGGCAGCCTCGATCGCGATGGTTTGGAGGCGCTCAAGCTTCACGCGTTCGGCTACCGTGCGCTGGGTCATAACCGGCAGGAGGCGAGCAACGCCGAGCTCCGTCGCTTTCTCGACCAGCCAGTCGGTCTGCGCGCGCTTCACCGGAGCGAAGGCGAGCCAGACGTCGGGGATCGTCTCCGGCTCACGCGTGCGCCGCTCGACGGCGAGCGTCATGCGCTTCTTGCCTACCTCGGCAACGCGCGCGAGCCACTCGCCCGAGACGCCGTCGAACACCAGCAACTCCGCGCCAGCCCCGAGCCGCATCACATTCCCGAGATAGTTCGCCTGGCCCGCATCGAGCTCCACGCTCCCGCCTTCCAGGAGCGGCGTCCGAACGAACAGGCGCGGCAGGCTCTTCGGCGGCCAGGCTGGCGTGGCGGGCATGTTCGCGGCTTAGCTGGGCCGTCGAACGTTCGCCACCATGGGAACTATCGGTGATCGTTGAGGCGAAACAACGATTGATGTAAATGAACCGAGCTCGGAACCACTCGTGAGAGGAGAGTTCCATGATGAGGCTGACTGCACTCGTCCTGTTCGCAGCCCTGGTAATGGCGCTGGATTGTAACGATCCGCTTTGGAGCCAGCCGGGAAAAGCCGATGACGCCGGCCCGCTTTACCGATCTACCTTCCCGAAGCCGTCGCCCAAATGCTGCCTGATCGACCGGCTTCCTGGCGGCCGCAAACAGCTCGAGAAAGGCCAGAGCAATGCCGGAGAAACGGCAAGCGCCGATCCAGTCAGCGGCATGCTCAAGCTTACGGCGCCCGACAACTTTCAGACCGATCCCGTGATCGGGGACAAAACCGTCTCCGTCGGGCTGTTTCGAACGGGCTTGAGCTACGGGCCGGGCACGGTGATGTTGGCGCGCGCGACGTTTCGGCGGCCGGAGGGCCCGCTCAACGGCCCGGCCTGGTCTGTCGGTGTCGCCGCTCGAGAGGGAGGCATCGACGACCGCGCCGATGCGGCGAGAGTCTCGGCCACCCTCAAGGTCGCGAAAGGCCATGCTTATTTGAACATCGGGGCGGGAGCCGATCGCGACAACCGAGAGCCGCAGTGGGACATCGGCGAGATGTACGGCTCGATCTTCAACGGCGACCAGTCACAGCCTTTCACGCTTCAGCTGCATCTCGATCGCACGGCTGGTGCGGATAGCAGCGTGTCGCTGATCTATGATGGCCGGGAACGGAAGAAGCTTCGATTCAAGCTGGACCCGAAGATCAAGGACGCCGTCTTCACGACCGTCGGCGCTACGCTGGCGGACTGTTGCGTACCCAAGGCGAAATTGTCCGGAGAGCTGAAGGAGTTCGAGATTCTGCGACCAGATCGACAGCCCTGAGCGGGTCAGTCGCGCTCGCGTTCTCGCTCCGTCTTGGACGCGTCGGTGACCTGCTGATCGTGACCGCTCTTGTCGCTGAAGAAGGCCGCCGCGAACAGGCCGCAGCCGAGCAAGGTGGAGAAGAACACGCCGAACGTGACCGCGATCACCGTGTTCGCGTCGAGCGTGCTGAACATGTAGAGATAGGTCAGCGCCCCGACGACCATCAACACCGCGATCACGGCGATGATGATCATGATGCGCCTGAACTCCGCGATCGCCCTCTTGCGGTCGGTCGTCATGAGGACTGAACCCCTCGGTATCCGTCGCCGTTCCTAGCGCTGTTTTCGATGACGGCCAGTGGCGGATGGCCGGCCTCGAAGCTAAGCCGCCTCCCGTGACCGCCTCCACCGACATCGTCCCCGACAGCGAGCGGCGCGGGTTCATCGGCGCGCTTCCGGCGCGGCTCAGGCCATTCGCGTCGCTGATGCGGCTCGATCGGCCGATCGGGACGTGGCTGCTCTACTGGCCGTGCGCTTGGAGCGTGGCGTTGGCAGGCGTCGGCGGGCGGTGGACGCTGTTCCTGTGGCTGGGGCTCGGCGCGTTCGCGATGCGCAGCGCGGGGTGCGTCTATAACGACATCGTCGATCGCGAGCTGGACCAGCGGGTCGAACGGACGCGGTTGCGGCCGTTGGCGAGCGGACGGGTGTCTATCGAGTCCGCGTGGCTGCTGATCATCGGGCTGTGCCTGATCGGGCTGGTCGTGTTGCTTCAGCTGAACCTGACGGCGGCGATCGTTGCGCTGGTCAGCGTGGCGCTGGTCGCGGCCTATCCCTTCATGAAGCGGATCACCTGGTGGCCGCAGGCGTGGCTTGGACTCGTGTTCTCGTGGGGCGCGCTCGTGGGGTGGCCGGCGGTGACGGGAAGCCTCGACTGGCCGCCGATCCTGCTTTGGTTCGGCAGCATCGCGTGGGTAGTGGGCTACGATACGCTCTATGCGATCCAGGACATCGAGGACGACGCCTTGGTGGGCGTGAAATCGTCGGCGCGGCGGCTCGGCAAGCGGGCTGCAATCGGCGTGGCCATTTTTTATGCGATAGCGCTGATCCTCTGGGGCGCGGCGATCTGGGCGCTGCGGCCGGACTGGGTCGCGCTGCTGACCCTTCTACCGGCTGCGGTGCATCTTGCGGGGCAGGCGTTGCGAGCGGATCCTGCGGACGGTCCACTGGCCCTCAGGCTGTTCCGGTCGAACCGAACGTGCGGCCTGCTCGTCTTCCTTGCGATGCTGGTCGTCGGGCTTTCGAGCCGCTAGTCGGCCGCGATGCAATCTCCCGAACAGGCGCGCCGCATTGCCGAATCGCTTGTCGAGCGCGGCATGGCAGCCGGCGCGACGGCCGCCGATGCGCTGTATGCCGGCGATCGCTCGTCGAGCGTACAGGTGCGGCTGGGCGAGCTTGAGGACGTCAGCCGCTCCGAAGGCGAGCAGATCGGGCTTCGGCTGTTCGACGGGCAGCGGTCGGCAACGGTGGCGACGTCCGACCTTTCCGAGGAGTCCCTCAGCGTGCTGGTCGAGCGCTGCATGGCGATGGCGCGGGAAGCGCCGGAGGATCGTTATGCGGGGCTTGCCCCGGAGGAGCTGCTGCAGTGCGGGGACCTGCCTTTCCTCGATCTCGAGGACAAGCGCGAGCCGGATCCCGCGGAGTTGCGGCAGCGCGCTCTGACGGCGGAGCGAGCGGCGCTGGCGATTGCAGGGGTGACCAATTCGAGCGGGGCGGGCGCGAGCGCCTCGGCAGGGACGATGGCGCTGGCGACGTCGGGCGGGTTCAGCGGCGCCTACCGCTCGACGGGGCATGGCTGCTCGGTGTCGGTCGTCGCGGGCGAGGGCGGCGGGATGCAGCGTGATTACGCATCGCACAGCGCGCGGCATCTCGAAGATCTGGAAGCGGCGGAGGTCATCGGCGAGCGAGCTGGCACGCGGTCGGTAGCCCGACTCAACCCAACGCGGCCCAAACCGGGGCGCTATCCGGTGCTGTTCGAGCCGCGCGCGGCCTCTTCGCTGATCGGGCATTTCGCGAGCGCGATCAGCGGGTCGTCGGTCGCGCGCAAGACGAGCTTCCTGCAGGACAAGCTTGGGCAGGCGGTGTTCGGTGCGGGCGTGACCCTGGTCGACGACCCGCATCGGCTGCGCGGCCTCAGGTCGCGGCCCTTCGATGCAGAAGGGGTGCGTGTTGCGCGGCGCGAGCTGGTGCGGGACGGCGTACTGACGAGCTGGATCGCTGAAAGCGCCTCGGCCCGGCAGCTCGGGATCCTGCCGACGGGGCATGCTGCGCGAAGCATGGGGGGCGCGCCGGGGACTGCGCCGACGAACCTATACGTCATGGCGGGCGCGCGCAGCCGCGAGGAATTGCTGGCTGCCTTCCCGGAGGCGGTGCTGGTGATCGAGCTGATCGGGCAGGGCGTAAACCCGGTGACCGGCGACTACAGCCGGGGCGCGACGGGTTTCATGGTGCGCAATGGCGAGATTGGCGAGCCGGTTGCGGAAATCACCGTCGCGTCGAACCTCATCGACATGTACGCGTCGCTGGAGCCGGGATCGGACCTCGAGTTCCGGCACGGCGTGGACACGCCGACGCTGCTGATCCCCGAAATGACGGTCGGCGCGGCCTAGGCTTCCGCGGCAATCCTCGGAATGCCGAGGCGCGGGATGTCGATCTTCGGGCAGCGGTCCATGACGACCTTGAGGCCGGCGGCCTCGGCTTTTGCGGCGGCTTCCTCGTTGATCACGCCGATCTGCATCCACACTGCCTTGGCGCCGACGAAGATCGCCTGATCGACCGCTTCGGCGGCGGCCTGCGGTCGCCGGAAGATGTCGACGATGTCGATGGGGACGCCGATCTGCGCAAGCTCCCGCCAGGCGAACTCGCCGTGGACATGCTCGCCGGTGATCTGCGGGTTCACTGGGATGACGCGATAGCCCCAGTCCTGCAGGAACTTCATCACGCCGTAGGATGGTCGATCAGGGCGGTCGGAAGCGCCGACCATCGCGATGGTGCGGGCGTTCGTCAGAAGCTCTGCAATGTCCTCGTCGCGGGTCAGCGGCATGGCGGC
>Ga0207705_10003226_pt1 | contig 12416 bp, 12 predicted proteins | sample KBSC13metaG_FD_184314 | JGI IMG/M metagenome (GOLD analysis project Ga0207705, IMG submission 184314) | Corn rhizosphere microbial communities from Kellogg Biological Station, Michigan, USA - KBS C1-3 metaG (SPAdes) (version 2) | ecosystem: Host-associated > Plants > Roots > Rhizosphere > Soil ...
TCACTCTGATGTTCCAGAAGGAGGTCGCGGAGCGCATCGTGGCTGCTCCCAACACCTCAGCTTACGGGCGATTGTCGGTGCTGGCGCAATGGCGGTGTGACTGCAGGATCGCGATGCGGCTCAGCCGATCGGCCTTCGTCCCCCCGCCCAAGGTAGCTTCGGCAGTCGTGCACATCACGCCGGGCGAAGCGGCAGCGGGTGTCGATTCGAAGCGCATCGAGCAGGTGACAGAGGCGGCGTTCGGTCAGAGACGAAAGATGCTGAGATCGAGCCTGAAGTCGCTTCCCGGAGCACTTCAGGCGCTTGAAGATCTCGGAATCGATCCGGAGCGCCGCGCGGAAACGCTAAGCGTCGCGGAATTCGTCCAGATTGCGCGAAGTTTGAGTTAGTCGTTTTTCGGAGTTTCCGGCTTGGCCTCCGCCACCACCGGTCCGCGAGTGATCGCGGCGGAAAGCTCCGCCACTTGCGGGCACCCATTGGTGCAAAGCTTCTGCAGCTTGGCGAGGTTGTCCTTGGCACGCGGAATGGCCCCGAGCTCGGCCATCGCCTGCCCCTGGATTTCCAGCGCGTTCAAGTCATTCGGCTCCAAATCCAGCGCCTTGCTGGCGAGACGGATCGCCTTTCCGTAAAGCTTCTGGTGGTCGGCGACGCGCGCCAGGTCGACGAAAGCGGAACGATTGCGGGGATCGACCGCAAGCGCGGTTTCGAGCGAATCCTCGGCCTCGAGGTAGCGGCCGGCGGCAATCAGGGACTCACCCTGCCTCTGAAGCTCGACCGAGCGTGGCAGGATCTGGTTGTCCGGCCGCTGCGCAATAGCGATGCCCCCAACCAGGGTTGCAGCCGCCCCAAGCGCCAGAAAATGCACCGGAATTCGCATCTTGATCTCCACTCCTCGGCGCGGCGCTTAGCATGGCTTTTGCAGCCGCGCGACGAAAAACCCATCGGTCCGGTCGTGCGCCGGAGTCAGCAGACGTCCTGCTCCGTCGGAACGCCCGAAGCCGTTCAATATATCCTGCGCCACCCAAGATGAACGCTCGCCTAAGAACCGGTCCAGCTGGCCCGATCCCTCCCGGCTGAGCAGCGAACAAACGGCATAGACCAGGGCTCCGCCCGGCCGGACCAACTCGGCGGCGATGCCGAGCAGGCGCTGTTGAAGCGCGACAACCCTGTCGAGCCGCTCAGGCGTAAGCCGCCACCGCGCCTCGGGATTGCGGCGCCACGTCCCGCTTCCGGAACAGGGCGCGTCGACCAGGACGAGATCGGCGGCGCCGCGCCAATCCTCCAGTTCCGCCATTTCATTGGGCGAGTTGAGCAGCCGCGTTTCAATAGCCGCTCCGGCGCGGTCGGCTCTGGGCGCGAGCTTTGATAGCCGCGCGCGGTTTGAGTCCGTTGCGAGAATGAGAGAACCAGGTGCGGCCGCGGCAAGGGCGAGAGCCTTGCCGCCCGCACCGGCGCACAGATCGAGGATCCGCTCGCCCGGCTTCGGATTGCAGGCGAGCGCGATCAATTGGCTCCCCTCGTCCTGAACCTCGATCAGCCCCTCGGAATATTCCGGCGAGTCGTCGATCCTGCTGTCGGGCGGAAGCCGCAAACCCCAGGGGCTGAGCGGTGTCGCCCCGGCCTCTGGAAAGCGCTCGATGATTGCTTCGCGGCTGGTGCGAGCGACGTTCACTCTGAGATCGAGCGGCGCACGCTCGATCAATGCAGGCCATTCGTCCGGTCCGATCAGCGGCGACAGCTCCGGCACGAGCCACTCGGGAACCACACCGGCCGGGGATGCCGGTTCGCCCTCCTGAAGCGGCTCTGGCCCGCGGGGCTGGCCAAAAAGCCCGATAAGATCGCCATCCTCCTGCGCCAGCCCCAGAATGGCCGCCCGACCGCTGTCCGGGGGCTCCGCAGTCCGTCGAATGGTCCGAAACACCAGCTCACGCACCGCTCGCCGGTCCTTCGAGCCCGCATAGCGCCGGGTCTTGAAATAGCGGGTGACGATCGCGTCGGCCGGAGGACCATCGTCACGCGCGGATTGGATCACGACATCGAGAATCTCGATCGCCGCCTGGAGGCGTGCGGCAGGGGTCATTGGGGGAACGCACACGGCGCGGAATGAATCCGCGCCGTCGGTCCTGTCGCCCTGACGGGCGCAGGCCGTCCGCGATGCGCTGACTCTCGCGCAAGTTTCACTCGCTTCGCTCCGTTCGGCTTGCGCTCGGCAGCTTATCGGGTCGGATAGTTCGGCGCCTCACGCGTGATCGCGACATCATGGACGTGGCTTTCGGAAAGCCCCGCATTGGTGATCCGGACGAACTTGGCGCGGGCCTGGAGGTCGGGGATGGTGCGCGAGCCCGTATAGCCCATCGCCGCCTTCACTCCGCCGACCAGCTGATGGATGATGTCGCGAGCCGGGCCTTTATACGGGACCTGGCCTTCGATCCCCTCCGGCACCAGCTTCAGATGATCGCGGATGTCCTGCTGGAAATAGCGATCGGCCGAGCCACGGGCCATCGCGCCCACCGACCCCATGCCGCGATAGCTCTTGTACGAGCGACCCTGGTACAGGAAGATTTCGCCCGGAGCCTCCTCCGTTCCCGCCAGCAGCGATCCGACCATCACGGTCGAAGCACCGGCGGCGAGCGCCTTGGCGATATCGCCGCTGGTGCGGATTCCGCCATCGGCGATCACCGGTGTGCCGCTTTCGCGGGCCGCCGAGGCTGCCGCCATGACGGCAGTCAACTGAGGAACCCCGACGCCCGCGACGATGCGTGTCGTGCAGATCGACCCTGGGCCGATGCCGACCTTGATCGCGTCGGCGCCGGCATCGATCAGCGCCTTTGTCGCGTCGGCGGTGGCGACATTGCCTGCCACCACCTGAACCGAGTTCGAGAGCGTCTTCACTCGCTCCACGGAGCGCGCCACATCCGTGTTGTGCCCGTGCGCGGTGTCGATGACGATGCAGTCGCAGCCGGCCTCGATAAGCGCAGCCGAGCGCTCGTAACCCTTGTCGCCCACCGTCGTTGCCGCGGCGACCCTGAGTCGCCCTTCCGCGTCCTTGGTCGCATGCGGTGCCGCCACTGCCTTCTCGATGTCCTTGACCGTAATGAGGCCGACGCAGCGGTCGCGCTCGTCGACCACCAGCAGTTTCTCGATCCGCCGCTGGTGGAGGATCCGCCGGGCTTCGTCCTGGCTGGTGCCGGTGCGAACCGTCGCCAGATTGTCCTTCGTCATCAGCTCGGAGATTGCTTGCTTCAGGTTCTCGGCGAAACGGACATCGCGGTTGGTGACGATGCCGACCAATTTGCCGGACTTTTCGACCACGGGGATGCCGCTGATCCGGTTGGACTTCATCAGTTCCAGAGCCTCCGCCAGCGTCTGGTCGGGGCTCATCGTGATCGGATTCACCACCATCCCGCTTTCGAAGCGCTTGACGGCGCGCACCGCCGCCGCCTGCTCCTCTAGAGAGAGGTTGCGGTGGAGAACTCCGATTCCGCCGAGCTGCGCGAGCGCGATTGCCATGTCGGCTTCGGTCACCGTGTCCATCGCCGATGACAGGATTGGGATGTTGAGCGGAATTTCGCGGGTCAGGAAGGTTCTGGTCTCGGCCTGGCTCGGCAGGACGCTCGATTCGAGCGGCTGCAGGAGCACGTCGTCAAAGGTGAGGCCGAGGGGAATTTCGGGGATATCAGTCGGTCGAGCCATATCGGCCCATGACAGAGGATCGGCGATTCGCCAAGTCCAAGCCGTCACCCCGGCATCGAGCCGGGGTCTCAGGCCGAACTTGCGACTTTTCTCGCCGGGATGACGGCCCTTGCTCCAGGTCTTGTTCAGAACTCGACATCGTCGAACAAATACATATCGAATGTCGATGAATCGGGTGCGAATTTGCACCGGTCTTCTGCGCACAACTGACCTATGTCCGTGGCGAAGGCGTTTCGGATCGCGGCCATGTCGTCGAAGTGCAGCGTGGCAACCATGAACGTGTCAGTTGCACCGGAAGGAGAGACAATCGGTCCGCGGCTCACTTCGTATTTTCTGAGGCCCGGCAACTTTTTCGCAAGCGGAACGTGAATTTCGAAATAGTGCCTTTCGAACGCCTCCGCGTCTTTCGGCTTTCTGTAAACAACAACCATTCGAGCTACGACATTCTCCACAGATTTCCGCGATAACAGGCAGGAGCGTTCCGGCAAGCTGAACGAAGATCATCCTGTTTGCGCTCTCTCAACCACTCGCTTCGCAGCCTCCAGATGCATCCGCTCGATCATCTGCCCTTCGAACCGTTCGGCGCCACCACCGTAGGCTTCGATCAGCCGCTTCGCCCGGGCGATTTCCTGCTCGTTCGGCGAAAACGCGCGATTGCACGCTCCGATCTGGTTCGGGTGGATGAGGCTCTTGCCGTCGAAGCCGAGCCAGCGCGCCTCGGCGCATTCCGCGGCTAAGCCGTCGACGTCTTCGAGATCGTTGAACACGCCATCGAAGACGGCGATTCCGGTTGCACGTGCGGCGAGAACGATCATCTGAAGGGACGCCGCGATCGGGCCGCGATCCTTGCCGATCCGAATCCCGAGATCGGCTCGGAGATCGTTCGTCCCGGCGATCAGCGCCGCCGACTCGCTGGCAATCTCCGCAGCAGCGAGCACTCCCGCCGCCGTTTCGATCATCGCCAGCAACGGCTTTCCCGTCGCCTCGGTCACCCCGCGCGCAAGATGCGCCGATGTCGCGCGTGGAAGCACTACATAATGCGCTTGCGAACGCGCCACGGCATCCACGTCCAGCGAATGCCATTCCGTGCCGCTTCCATTCACCCGGATCGCAACCGGCATCCGCCACTCCGACGCCACCGCCTCGACCGCCGCCGCTCGCGCCGAGTCCTTGTCCTCCGGCTTCACCGCATCCTCGAGATCGAGGATCACCAGATCGGCGGCCGATTCGCGCGCGCGGCTGGTCGCCCGCGGGTTCGACGCAGGAAGAAAAAGGACCGAGCGAACCGCTGAAATTCCGTTCACCTCGATTTTTCTTCCTTTCCTATTCTGCACAAAGCATCATCGGCGCAAACGAGATCGGGGGTAAACAATGTTAGCAACTTTCATGCTCGCAATCGCCGTCCTGGCATTTCTGCTGGTAATGATGAGCGTCAAGATCGTCCGCCAGGGTTATCGCTACACGATCGAACATTTCGGCCGCTTCATCCGCGTCGCGGAACCCGGCTTTAACTTCGTTCCGCCCTTCTTCTACCGGGTCGGACGGCGCATCAACATGATGGAGCAGGTGCTCGAAATCCCGGGCCAGGAGATCATCACCAAGGATAATGCGATGGTCGCGGTCGACGGCGTCGTCTTCTTTCAGGTGCTCGACGCGGCCAAGGCCGCTTACGAGGTCAGCGACCTGTATCTGGCGATCACCGCGCTATCGACGACCAATCTCCGGACTGTGATGGGGTCGATGGATCTCGACGAAACCCTTTCCAAGCGCGACGAGATCAACACCCGACTTCTGTCCGTGGTCGATCAGGCCACCGAGTCGTGGGGCGTGAAGATCACCCGGGTCGAGCTTCGCGACATCCGGCCGCCGCAGGACATCGTTAACGCCATGACCCGGCAGATGAAGGCGGAGCGCGAGAAACGCGCCGTGATCCTGGAGGCGGAGGGAATGCGGCAGTCCGCGATCCTCAAAGCAGAGGGCGAGAAGCAGTCCGCGATCTTGTCCGCCGAGGGCGAGCGCGAAGCGGCCTTCCGTGCTGCGGAAGCTCGCGAACGCTCGGCACAGGCGGAAGCAGCGGCGACCAAGGCGGTGAGCGACGCCATCGAGCAGGGCAGCGCGCAGGCGATCAATTACTTCGTCGCTCAGAAGTACGTCGATGCAATCGCCGGATTTGCAACGTCGCCGAATGCAAAGACCATCCTGTTCCCGGTCGAAGCGACGCAGCTGGTCGGAACGCTCGGCGGGATCGGGGAACTCGCAAGGCAGGCGCTTGGTGGCGATAAAGTCCCGCCGCCGCCTGCGCCCCGAGCGAAGCAGCCCGCGCCGCAGCCCGGCGTCCCGCGCGTGGAGAGCTGATGCCCACCGGCATCGATCCAGGCTGGCTGTGGCTGATCGGCGGCGTCCTGCTGCTGATCATGGAAGTGATCGCGCCCGGCTTCTTCCTGGTGTTTATCGGCGCCGCGGCCGTCGCGACGGGCTTCTTCACCATCCTGTTTGGGCTGGGGATCGCCACTCAATGCACGATCTTCGTGCTCTACAGCATCATCGCGGTCCTTGCCGGGCGAAGATTCTATGCCAACCGCGCCGCCGATAGCGCGGACCCTCTGCTGAACGACCGGGCGGGCCGGTTGGTCGGAAGAGTCGTGACTGTCGTTCATCAGGTGGACGATCACAACGGCCGAGTCCGTGTCGGCGACAGTGAATGGAGCGCCAGGGGCGGACCGGCCGCGCCGGGCCAGCGAGTCCGGATCACCGGGGTTGAAGGCAATTGCCTGATCGTGGAGGCTGAGCGGCAACTAACCTAGCTTGGGGAGCCGCTCGTGAGCCAGTTCGAACTTAGCCGCCGTCAAACTCTCGCCGCACTGGCTGCAAGTGCGGCGATGCCGCTGCTGCAGTCCACGAAGGCTATCGCGGCCTCGCCGGACGAGGCGGCTGCGCTCGCTCTTCTCAACAGCATCGCGGACAATCTGCTCATCCTCTACCCGGAAGGTGCAACAGGGCTCGGAATCGACACCGGCGCGCGAGCGGCGCTCCGTTCCGAGCTGGAAGATCGCTCCGCCGCCGGTCAGCGGCATATCGCACAGGTAATCGCCTCCGATCTCGCCCGCGCCAAAGCGTTCGACACCAGCGGCCTCGGCTTCCAGATGCGCACGAATTTTGAGGTCGTTCGGAGCGCCTACGAGACCGCGGTGGAAGGCTTCGCCTTCCCGTACGGCGACGTTGCCGTCGGCGGCTATCGCAATACCCCCTATGTGGTAATCCAGAACGTCGGCGCCTGGCTCGATACGCCGGAGCTGCTGGAAAACGACCAGCCGGTCGAGACCAAGGCCGACGCGGAGGCCTATCTCGCCAGGCTGGCCGAATATCCCAAGACCCTCGATGGTGAGGTCGGGCGGCTGAAGACAGCGCGCGCGATGGGACTCGTCCCACCGAATTTCCTGATCGACAAGACCCTGCCGCCCCTGACATTGGCGGCGAAGAGCGCGCGCGCCGGCGGCGCCCTGGTGGATACCGTGGTCGCAAAAACGAAGAAGAATGGAATCCCTGGCGACTGGGAAGCGCGTGCGCGAAGGATCGCCGCAAACGAGGTTGCTCCGGCGCTGGAGCGGCAGATCGCGGAACTGCAGGCGGAGCGTGATCGAGCCACGGATGTCGCCGGAATGTGGGCTCGCCCGGATGGCGAGACCTACTACCGCTGGGCGCTCAAGGCTTCGACCACGACGACGATGAGCCCGGACGAGGTTCACCAGATGGGACTGGATCAGGTCAAGGACCTGCATGCCCAGATGGACGCCATCCTCAAGCAGATCGGCTACACCACCGGCTCGGTCGGGCAGCGGATGCAAGCCCTCTCGAAAGATCCGAAGTACAAATTCTCGCCGGGCGACAAGGGCCGGGCGGAGATCATGGCTTTCATCCACAAGCGGCTCGATTGGATCAACGCGCAGCTTCCGCGCGCCTTCAACACGCTCGTCCACCCGAACATGGAAGTGAAGCGCATGTCCCCGGAGCAGGAGCCGGGCGCTCCGTCGGCTTACGGCGGAGCCGGTTCAATCGACGGCAAGATCCCCGGACGCTTCTGGATCAACCTGCGGACGACGGACCTTCACCGGAAGTACGATCTGCCCGATCTCACCTTCCACGAATCGATCCCGGGACACATCTGGCAAGGCGAATATACGCACAACGAGCCGCTGATCCGGCAGCTATTGGCGTTCAACGCCTATTCCGAAGGCTGGGCGCTCTACGCAGAGCAGCTGGCCGACGAACTGGGCGCCTATGACGGCGATCCCGTCGGCCGCCTCGGCTACCTCCAGTCCATCGCATTCCGCGCGGTGCGGCTGATCGTCGATACGGGGATTCACGCCAAGCGATGGACGCGCCAGCAAGGCGTCGATTATTTCGTCAACGTCAACGGCTCGAACCCCATCGAGGTGGCGAGCGAAGTCGATCGCTATTGCGCATGGCCCGGACAGGCCTGTGGCTACAAGGTTGGCCACACCACCATCAATCGGCTGCGCGACAAGGCGAAGGCCGAGCTTGGGTCGAAATTCGACCTCAAGGCGTTCGATGACGCCGTCGTGCTCGGCGGCAACGTCCCAATGGACGTGCTGGCGAGGAACATCGACGACTATATCGCCCGTACGAAGGCATCATAGCCTCGGTATTCGTCAGAAATGATGCGTGCAAAGCGCCAGCAATAGGATGATCGGGATCGGCACGCCGATCAGCCAGAGGAATATCGAACGCATGACCTGTCTCCTGTTGCGGGAGACAGCGCCGAAACTGCCGTAGAGTTCCGTCAGCCGCTCTGGCTGTGCGCGTGCTGCTCGGCCCACTTTTCTGAGTCAGCCCGAGACTGCCGGCGGATCTCGGGCACGCTGACAGTGGCCGATGGGTCGAGCGTCACGCCGATATAATCTGCAACACTTTCGATGGCTTCCTGTGGGCGCTCGACGACGTCCTCGTAACACAGGATCAGCGGGGTAATGCCCGAATTGGAATAGAGAGCGTCCCAGGCTGCTTCGTCCCTGCCCAACACCTGGAGCGCTTCGTCGATTGCCTGCTTTGAATAGCTGACAGTTGCAGGCTGCCCTTTTTCCTCCTGCTCTGCCCGCCAAATTCCGGAACGGACGGCCCGCGCATAGGAAATGGCATGGGCGACCCGATCGCGCCGCTTGAGCTGTACGACCTTCGGATTGGGATTGGCCGTGAGCAGCAGGGCGGTGACTTCCCGGAACAGCGCCGGATTTCCACGAGCGAGGTCGTCCACCATTCCGGGAAAGCATTTCACTGCAAACACTCCGTTCGGAGAAGTCCGATGGTGGATCACGGAACGCCAGATTTCGAGCTGCTTTTCCGGGACGCTAGCCGCGGCCGCATAGTGGCCCGTCGGAAGGAAATTGAAATATTCCAGAGGCGCTCCGAGGCAACCGGATTGCCAGAGGAGATGGCTCAGATAGGTGCTGCCGCTGCGTGGAACGGAGGCGAGTATATAGACCCGTTCCGGTCGCGCCTCGCGGTAGGGGAAATCGAACTTTTCCTCGTATCCGGTTTCGATCCCTTCCAGCACGGCTGCGGCCTATCAAATCTACGGCAGCGACGCGAGGTCGGGCCGCACGAAGCTGCGGCGAGCTTCCACGGAAAAGAGGCGCTGCGGCGAATAGAAGCGCATGGGCCAGTCTCGCCGGCCCATCGGCGACAGCAGCAGTTCGTTGACGATCTCGTACAGCGGCTGGCTGAGGTCCTCCTCCGCCAGGAACAGACGAACTCCCCTGAGGAATGTGCGGGTGATCGTCTCGTGATAGCCTTCGGTGTCGCTGTTCACTCCGCCGACGCTCTCGTTGTAGCGGCGGATAATCCCGGGAAGCTCGCGATCTATGTCGATGTCGGGCCGCTTCAGCAGAAGCCACGTGGTTGCGGCGAGATGGGCCTCATGGGTCCATTCCGCCTTCGGCAGCGTGCAGGCGAGCAGCCCCTGGCCGATATGCTCGATCTCGGCGTCGGAGTGGAAGAGTCGGGGCAGATGGTCGGTCATGGTCGGGTCCTGTCGTGGGCCCAATCGGTGACCAGGCTATTCGGCGGGTGCGGGTTGCAGTTGAGTTTTCGGCGCGGCTTGTCGCACGCCCTCGTCCACGTGGCTTTCGAATTGAGCGAAATTGTCGACGAAGAGGTCGACGAGCTTCGCCGCGGTCCGGTCGTACTCCTCCGGGTCAGCCCAGGTGTCGCGTGGATTGAGGATTCGGTCCTCGACTCCCGCAACATGCACCGGCACCTCGAACCCGAAGTTCGGGTCCTTTCGGAATTCGGCGTTCTTGAGGCTGCCGTCGAGGGCAGCATTAAGCAGCGCCCGTGTCGCCTGGATTGGCATGCGCTTGCCGACGCCATATTTGCCGCCGGTCCAGCCGGTGTTGACCAGCCAGCAGTCGACGCCACCCTTGGCGATCCGCTCCTTCAGAAGGTTGCCGTACACCGAGGGATGACGAGGCATGAACGGGGCCCCGAAGCAGGTCGAGAAGGTCGCTTCCGGCTCGGTGACGCCGATCTCGGTTCCAGCGACCTTGGCCGTGTAGCCGGAAAGGAAGTGGTACATCGCCTGATCGGGCGTGAGCTTGGCGATCGGCGGTAGCACGCCGAACGCGTCGGCGGTCAGCATCACCACATTCTTCGGCGGCGGTCCCATGTTCGCGTCCGACGAATTCGGGATGAAGTCGATCGGGTACGCGCCGCGGCTATTCTCGGCCAGCGTCGGATCGTCGAGGTCGAGCTCGCGCGTCTCCGGATCGACGACCACATTCTCGAGAACCGTCCCGAAGCGCTTGGTCGTCGCATAAATCTCCGGCTCCGCGACCGGCGAGAGGCGGATCATCTTGGCATAGCAGCCGCCCTCGAAGTTGAAGACGGCTGTATCCGACCAGCCATGCTCGTCGTCGCCGATCAGCGTCCGGTTGGGATCGGCTGAAAGCGTCGTCTTCCCCGTGCCGCTGAGGCCGAAGAAGACTGCGGTGTCGCCGTTCGGCCCGATATTGGCCGAACAGTGCATGGGCATGATCCCCTGCGGCGGAAGCAGGAAGTTCAGCAGCCCGAACACACCCTTCTTCATCTCGCCAGCGTAAGACGTGCCGCCGATCAGGATCAGCTTCTGGGTGAAGTTGACCGCGATGACTGTCTCGCTTCGACAATCGTGCCGAGCCGGATCAGCGCGGAAGCTCGGCAGGTCGATGACGGTGAATTCGGGCACGAAGTCGGCAAGCTCCCCCGCTTCCGGCCGCACCAGCATCGTCCGGATGAAGAGGCTGTGCCACGCCAACTCGTTGATCACGCGCACGCGGACCCGATGCTCCGGTTGCGAACCGCCGTAGAGATCCTGGACGAACAGCACGTCCTTCTGGCCGAGAGCCGCCAGGAAATCCTCGTGCAGCCGGTCGAAGACGTCCGGATCCATGGGCTTGTTGCCGTTGTTCCACCAGATCGCCTTGTCGGTCAGTTCATCGCGCACTGTGAACTTGTCCTGCGCGCTTCGCCCCGTGTGCCGGCCGGTCTTCACCACCAGCGGCCCATCCTTCGCCATCAGGCCCTCGCTCCTCTGTATTGCGAACTCTACCAGCGGCGCCATCGTCAGGTTCCAGTGCAGATCCGCGGGCGTGACAATCCCCTGCCGCTCGAGTCCGAATTTAGCGATAGAACCGTTCACTGGTGAAAATCCCCTCTCCAGAAACACAGAGGGCGGCGGCGGTCATCACTGACCGTTACCGCCGCCCTACGTTGCTACAGCGCCTATAGCGTTAAAAAGGTTGCGGGGCAAAACGGGTCTGCGCGGCTTGTTTCGGGATGCACCCCCGCGTAAGCCTTCGCGTGGAGCGCCATGAACCAAACGATCGCGCTGGTCGACGACGACCGCAACATCCTCACCTCCGTCTCGATTGCCCTTCAGGCCGAGGGATTCGCTACCCGCGTCTATTCGGATGGCGATGCCGCACTGAAGGCGTTTTCGGACAATCCTGCCGATCTGGGCGTGTTCGACATCAAGATGCCCCGGATGGATGGAATGGAGCTTTTGCGGCGGCTCCGCGAATTCAGTTCCATGCCGGTGATTTTCCTTACCTCCAAGGACGATGAACTCGACGAGGCGCTCGGCCTTGCGATGGGCGCAGACGATTACATCTCGAAGCCCTTCTCCCAGCGACTCCTGATCGCCCGGATCCGTGCGATCCTGCGCCGGCAGGAGCTCACCAAGACTGCGGCGAGCGCGAACGAAGAGAAAGCGGAGCCGGAGCTGCTGGTGCGAGGGCGACTGGCCATGGATCCGGCTCGGCACAAGGTGAAGTGGGATGGCCGCGATGTCGTGCTCACGGTCACCGAATTCCTGATCCTGGAAGCGCTTGCGCAGCGCCCAGGCGTGGTCAAAAACCGCAATCAGCTGCTCGACGTCGCCTATCAGGAAGACGTTTATGTCGACGATCGCACGATCGACAGCCACATCAAGCGAATACGCCGCAAATTCCGGGCCGCCGACCCGGAATTCGATGCGATCGAGACTCTCTACGGCGTCGGCTACAGATTCGAAGCCTGATGGCGCGGCGGCGGAAGCAGGCCTGGTCAGGCCATTGGACGCTGACCCATCGGATTCTGGCGGTGAATATCCTCACCGTCGTCCTGTTCTTCCTGTCGATGCTTTTCCTCGATCTCTATCGCGACCGCCTGATCCGCGAACGCGAGCGGCA